>Ga0268257_1001111_pt1 | contig 25067 bp, 17 predicted proteins | sample AgamicAtPrz_FD_200249 | JGI IMG/M metagenome (GOLD analysis project Ga0268257, IMG submission 200249) | Agave microbial communities from Guanajuato, Mexico - At.P.rz (v2) (version 3) | ecosystem: Host-associated > Plants > Phyllosphere > Phylloplane/Leaf | place: Guanajuato, Mexico | collected... | reverse complement strand
CATTGGCAACTATAGAAAGTTGCAACAGTGGATTTACGAGTTCTGTTACCAACTCGGCATGCACCTAGAGTTTCGCTACCGGCGTCGAATCCTAATCGGCCCCACACTCAGCTCTAGCTGAACGTGCTTTTCAGCACGCAAGGCCGAGTATACGCGTTTGTGCGGGCGGCGTCGACAGATGGTTCGGGCGCCCGCGCTGGCGCAGGGCTCAGGTACCGCTGCCACCGGCCGAGCCGCTGCCTTTCTCGGTCTTCTCCAGGCGCTCGAGCACCTTGCTGGTGATGGCGATGCATTCCTTGGTGTCGCCCTTTGCCTGGGCGGCCTTGGCCTGGTCGACATGCTCGGTGATGGCCTTGTCCAGGCCTTCGGACGTGGCGCCGGCGGTGGCCATGCTGTCGTCGATCTTCTGCAGGTTCATGGCGCACAGGTCGTCGGCGGCAAACACAGGCGAGGCCAGCAGGGTGGCGGCCGCGAACAGGGCGGATAGCGCAGTGCCTTTCATGGGAGTCTCCTTGTGAGGCCTCGGGGAGGTGGGCCTGATCGGTGGACTGTGCGGGTTTGGGTGGGGTTCAATCGGGTTTGTCGCCCTTGCATCGCGGGGCAAGCCCGCTCCCCCGCCTTGCACTCCCGGGGTTATGGCATGCGCAAATAAAAAACCCCGGCACGGGGCCGGGGCTTTTTCATCACGCTAACGCGATCACTCCTGGTTGGCCAGTTTGTGCTCGAGGTAGTGGATGTTGACGCCGCCTTTGCAGAAACCTTCATCACGCACCAGGTCGCGGTGCAGTGGGATGTTGGTCTTGATGCCGTCGACGACGATCTCGTCCAGGGCATTGCGCATGCGCGCCATGGCTTCGTCGCGGTCCTTGCCGTAGGTGATCAGCTTGCCGATCAACGAATCGTAGTTCGGCGGAACCGAGTAGCCGCTGTACAGGTGCGAATCGACGCGCACGCCGTTGCCGCCCGGGGCGTGGAAGTGCTTCACCTTGCCTGGGCTCGGGATGAACTTCTTCGGGTCTTCGGCGTTGATCCGGCACTCCAGCGAGTGACCGCGGATCACCACGTCTTCCTGGCGGAACGACAGCTTGTTGCCAGCGGCGATGCTCAGCATCTCCTTGACGATGTCGATGCCGGTGACCATTTCCGAAACCGGGTGCTCGACCTGGACGCGGGTGTTCATCTCGATGAAGTAGAAGCGGCCGTTCTCGTACAGGAACTCGAAGGTACCGGCACCGCGGTAGCCGATCTCGATGCAGGCGTCGACGCAACGCTTGAAGACTTCCTGACGGGCCTTCTCGTCGATGCCCGGGGCCGGGGCTTCTTCCAGGACCTTCTGGTGACGGCGCTGCAGCGAGCAGTCACGGTCGCCCAGGTGCACGGCGTTGCCCTGGCCGTCGGACAGAACCTGCACTTCCACGTGGCGTGGGTTGGTCAGGAACTTCTCCAGGTAGACCATCGGGTTGCCGAACGCGGCACCGGCTTCGGTGCGGGTCAGCTTGGCCGAGGCGATCAGGTCCTCTTCCTTGTGAACCACGCGCATGCCGCGACCACCGCCGCCACCGGCGGCCTTGATGATCACCGGGTAGCCGACGTCACGGGCGATTGCCAGGGCAACCTCTTCGTCTTCCGGCAGCGGGCCGTCGGAACCTGGCACGGTCGGTACGCCCGACTTGATCATCGCGTCCTTGGCCGACACCTTGTCGCCCATCAGGCGAATGGTGTCGGCTTTCGGGCCGATGAAGGCGAAGCCGGACTTTTCCACCTGCTCGGCGAAATCGGCGTTTTCCGCGAGGAAGCCGTAGCCCGGGTGGATGGCGGTGGCGCCTGTCACTTCGGCGGCGGCGATGATCGCCGGAATGTGCAGGTACGAATCCTTGGACGATGCAGGGCCGATGCAGACCGACTCGTCTGCCAGGCCCAGGTGCATCAGTTCACGGTCGGCCGTGGAGTGCACGGCGACGGTCTTGATGCCCAGCTCTTTGCAGGCACGCAGGATCCGCAGGGCAATTTCCCCACGGTTGGCGATCAGGACTTTTTCAAGCTTCCCAGACATCGTTGGTTCTCCGCGAATCAAACGATGGTGAACAGCGGCTGGTCGTACTCAACCGGCTGGCCGTCTTCCACCAGGATGGCGTCGATCACACCGCCGATCTCGGCTTCGATGTGGTTCATCATTTTCATGGCTTCGACGATGCACAGGGTGTCGCCTTTCTTCACGGCCTGGCCGACTTCGGCGAAGTTGGCCGAGGTTGGCGAAGGCTTGCGATAGAAGGTGCCGACCATTGGCGAACGAACAACGGTGCCTTTCAGGGCAGGCGCGGCGGCGGCGGCTTCAGCGGCCGGGGCGGCAGCGGCAACAGGTGCTGCGGCGGCAACCGGAGCGGCCATCGGAGCCGGAGCGGCGAAGTACTGGGCGCCGGCCGGGGTCTTGCTGTGGCGGCTGATGCGAACGGACTCTTCGCCTTCCTTGATCTCCAGTTCGTCGATGCCAGACTCTTCCAGCAGTTCGATCAGCTTCTTGACTTTACGGATATCCATTAATCATCAACTCCCAAGGTTCGGTCGGGGACGTATTTTTAAAACGTGTCTAAAACGTTTCTTCATGAGCCTCGGCCCGAAGGGGCCAAGGCCTTGTGTCATCAGGGCTGTGCGTTGGCAGCCAGGTGTTCCAGCGCGGACTCCAGGGCCAGCCGGTAACCGGTGGCGCCCAGGCCGCATATCACCCCTACGGCGACATCGGAAAAGTAGGAGTGGTGGCGGAACGGTTCACGCTTGTGCACGTTGGAGAGGTGCACTTCGATGAATGGGATGCTCACCGCGAGCAATGCGTCACGTAATGCGACGCTGGTGTGGGTGAAAGCGGCCGGATTGATCAGGATGAAGTCCACGCCTTCGTTGCGCGCGGCATGGATGCGGTCGATCAATTCGTATTCGGCATTGCTCTGCAGGTATTGCAGATGGTGGCCGGCGGCGCGGGCGCGCTGCTCCAGGTCCTGATTGATCTGGGCCAGGGTGACGGCGCCGTAGTGGCCCGGTTCGCGGGTCCCGAGCAGGTTCAGGTTGGGGCCGTGCAGCACCAGTAGGGTTGCCATCTGCGATTCCTTGGTTTTGTAGGGCAATTCGACATAGCGCGGCGACTATGCCGCAAGCGGCGCTGAGTGTCCAGTTCCCGGCAATAGCCAGCACGATGTCCGAGATTCGCGCAAAGTATGTGACCAGATGATTAAGTCTGGTCACTGGTGCGGGTTTTTACACTGGACGCGGGAAGTTATAGCCCGAGTTGGCCGCGTACGCGCGTCAATACGTGGGCGAAATCGCCGGCGTTTATCTCGCCGATGACCCGATCAGTGGTCATTTCGCTGCCGTTCGCGGCAAAGAACATCAGCGCGGGAGGGCCGAACAACCGGTAGCGGTCGAGCAGGGCGCGTTGTTCGGCGTTGCTCTCGGTGATGTCGAAGCGCAGCAGGCGGAAGGCGGCCAGTTGCGGCTGGACCTGCGGCGCATTGAGCACTTCGTGCTCGATCACCTTGCAGCTGATGCACCAGTCGGCGTACCAGTCGAGCAGCACCGGCTGGCCGGCGGCCTTGGCCTCGGCCAGGGCGGCGTCGAGGGCGGCGGGGGTGGTGAGGGTCTGCCAGGCGTCGGCCTTGGTCGGCGCGACGCCGCTGGCTGCGGCCGGTGGCGGCAGCGGGCGCAGCGGATCGCCCTGGCCGCTCAGGGCGCCGTACCAGCAGGCCAGGGCGTACACCAGCAGCGCCAGGCCCAGCAGTTGCGCCAGGCGCTGGCGCGGAGTCTTGACCACGAACTCCAGGGCACCGAGGAACAGCGCCACGCCGGCGGCCAGCAGGCCGACCAGCAGCAGGGTGGCCGGCCCCGGCAGCACGCGACTGAGCAGGCCGATGGCCAGGCCCAGCAGCAGCACGCCGATGGCGTTCTTCACCGTGTTCATCCACGGCCCGCTCTTCGGCAGCCAGGCCGCGCCGCCGGTGGCCACCAGCAACAGCGGCGCGCCCATGCCCAGGCCCAGGGCGAACAGTTTCAGCGCGCCGCCCAGGGCGTCGCCGCTGGCGCTGATGTACAGCAAGGCGCCGGCCAGCGGCGCCGACACGCAGGGCGAAACCAGCAGGCTGGAGAGCACGCCGAGCACCGCCGCGCCGAGCAGCGAGCCGCCCCGGGTGCGCTGGGCGAAGTTGTCCAGGCGGCTGCTCAGGGCGTGCGGCAGCTTGATGTCGAACAGGCCGAACATGGCCAGGGCGAACAGCACGAAGAACGCGGCGAACGGCACCAGCACCCAGGCCGACTGCAGCCGCGCCTGCAGGTTCAGGCCGGCGCCGAACAGCCCCATCAGCGCGCCAAGCACGGCGAAGCTGGCCGCCATCGGCAGCACGTAGGCCAGCGACAGCGACAGCCCGCGCAGGCCGCCGACCTGGCCGCGCAGGACCACGCCGGAAAGAATCGGCAGCATCGGCAGCACGCACGGGGTGAAGGTCAGGCCGACCCCGGCGAGGAAAAACAGCAACAGCGATTTCCAGGTCCAGCCCTGCTCGGCGCTTGCCGGCAGCGGGGCGCCTTGGCCATCGATGTTCAGCCGCGCGGTTTCCGGCGGATAGCACAGGCCCTTGTCGGCGCAGCCCTGGTAGCCCACCAGCAGGGTGAAGGCGCGCGGGTCGTTGCGTGGCAGCTCGATGTCGAGCACGCCGTGATAGACCTCGACGTCGCCGAAGAACTCGTCGTGCTTGGCCTCGCCCTTGGGGATGTCCGGCGCGCCCAGGCGGATGTCCGCGGGTTCGGTGCGGAACTGGAAGCGGTGGCGGTACAGGTAGTAGCCGTCGGTGGCGATGAAGCGCAGCTTGACGGTCTGGGCGTCGGCCTGGACCAGGCTGAGCTTGAAGGCTTCGTGCACCGGCAGGAAGTCGGCGCTGTTGGAGGCGGCGCCGAGGGTGGCGCTGGGGCGGTTGTCGAGCAGGCCCGTGGCGAAGACGGGGCTGGCCAGCAGCAGGAACAGCAGGAAAAACAGGCGGCGCATGGCGGACTCGCGAGGTGGAACGTGGCGGGCATGATAGCGGAGTTGGCTGCGGTTAGGGTCGAGTTGCCTGCAGGGGCGATACATGGCCGCTGGCCTGTGCATCACCTGTGCCGGCCCTTTCGCGGGTAAACCCGCTCCCACAGGGATCACGCCGTGTCACTGGCTGCGCGGCCCCTGTGGGAGCGGGTTTACCCGCGAAGAGGCCCTTAAAGGCGGAACGCCCGCACCGCCGTATTCAACTCACCTCCCAGCTTGAGTAACTGCTCCCCCTGCTCACGCCCTTCGCCGATGCGCTGCAGGTTGTCCTCGCCCAGCGCGTGGATCCGCTCGCTGTGATCACGAATCTCGCTCACCGCCCCGGTCTGCTGCGCGGTCACATCGGCGATGCGCACCGCGGTGTCGGCAATGGTGCGGATGGCGCTGACGATCGCATCCAGCGCGCCATCGGCCGACTGCGCCTGGTTGGCCGTGGCCTCGGCATGTTCCAGCTGGGTGCGCATGCCGTCCACCGAACTGCGGGCGGCCTGCTGCAGGCGGTCGATCAGTGCCTGGATCTCACCGGTGGCGCCGGTGGTGCGCTGGGCCAGCGAGCGCACTTCATCCGCGACCACGGCGAAGCCACGGCCCATCTCACCGGCGCGGGCCGCTTCGATGGCGGCGTTGAGGGCCAGCAGGTTGGTCTGCTCGGCAATCGCCCGGATCACCGTGAGCACGCCACCGATAGTCGCCGACTCTTCCGCCAGTTGCTCGATCATCCGCGCGTTGCCCTGCACCTCGTCGACCAGCGAACGCAGGCCGGACAGGCTCTGGCCGATCACCGTCTGGCCCTGCTCCACGGCCCGGCCGGCATCGCGGCTGGCCTCGGCGGCGGCGCTGGCGTCGCCGGCCACCTGCTGGATGGTCGCCTCCAGCTCACCCAGGGCGTCGCGGATCTGCGCCGTGTCGCCGGCCTGGCGCTCGGCACCGTCGTGCAGGGCGCTGCTCATGCCGGCCAGGGCATGGCTGCTGCCGGCCACCTGTTCGGCGTTGTGGCGGATGGTGCCGACCAGCTCCACCAGGTACTGGCGCAGGCGATTCAGCGATTCCTCGATATCGTGCAGCTCGCGGTTGGTGCGGCCCAAGGCGATGGGCTGGGCAAAGTCGCCCTCGGCCCAGCGCGACAGCGCCGGCGCCAAGCTGGTCAGGGTGCGTGCCAGGCGGCGCTGCAGTGTGTCGATCAACAGAGCGATCAGCAGGATCAGGCCGATCATCAGGCCCTGGATCAGGCGCACCTCGCCGGCGATGGTGGCGTGCAGGCCGCGCACCTCGGGCTCGAGGCCGGCGATGGCCTGCTGCACCGCTTCCAGGCGCTCGCCAGTGCTGGCGGCCAGGGCGGCGCGACGCTCGATCTGTTCGCGGGTGCGCTGCAGTTCGCCGAGGTAGCGGCCGAGCAAGCTGTGCAGCTCGCGCTTCAGGCCCACGGCGACGTCTTCCTGCTGGCTGCTGGCCTGGGATTCCAGGCCCATCATCGCGGCGAAATCGTCGGCGTTGGATTCGGCGGCGCGGGTCACCCCCAGCAGCGGCAAGCTGTCGATGGCCTGGGCCTGGGCGGCGATCAGTTGCAGTTCGCGCTCGACCTCGGCGGCCAGTTCGGCGCGGCCGCTGCTGACCAGCTTGTCGCGTGCCAGGGACAGCCGGCCCAGGTGCAGCGAGGCTTCCAGCAGCGGCGCCAGGTAGTGGCCGGCGTCGCTGCTGGCGCTGTCGCGGGCGTAGCCGGCCAGTTGTTCGAGGTTGGCCCCCAGCTCCCGCTCAGCCTGCAGCAGCAGGGCCTGGGGATCACCGGCCAGCTTGCCGGCGGCGAGCAGTTCGTTGTTGGTGAAGCCCTGCAGGCTGTCGAGGCTCGGGCGTAGCTTGGCCGACAGCGCCTCGGGCCATTCGGCCAGGGCGGCCTGCAACTGCTTGTTGGCTTCCATGGCCGCGGCATGGCGCAGGGCATCGCCGCTGCCCAGATAGGCCTGGATATTGCGTGCGGCGTCGTTCTGGAACTGCTGGGACAGGCCCAGGTAGCGCTCCATCAGTTGGTAGGGGCGTTCCAGTGCGCGTTGCGACCACCACAGGGTCGCGCCCAGGGCGATACACACGGTCACCAGCAACAGGGTGTTGAAATTGGTCAGCCACTTCAGGCGCATAGCCGCGAACTTCCTGCGGAGGGGGAGTGGAGAGGTCGGGGCCTGAAGTTATTGCGATTTTGTGACGGGGTGATGACGGCGGAGGGTTGGCGCCATAAAAAAGTGGCATAGTGCCGGTATTGGTGTCAGGGCCATCGCGGGGCAAGCCTGCTCCCACGAGATTTGCGCCATCCTGCGCAAATGGAGCAAGACAGTTGCCCTTGCAGACGTCCAGGTATCACTCGTGGGAGCGGGCTTGCCCCGCGATGCGGCTACGGCTCGACCCTGACCACGCAGTTGCGCCCGGCATGCTTGGCCCGGTACAGCGCTTCATCCGCCGCACTGGCCATGGTCAGCGCATCGAGGCTGTCGTCCAGCTGCACCACCCCGGCACTGAAGGTGCACTGCAGGTCATGGGGCTGGGCCGGGTAGTGGATCTCGGCGAAGCGCCGGCGGATCTCGTCGAGCACCTTGTGCGCCGCCTCCAGCGCGGTGTTGGGCATGACGATGGCGAACTCCTCGCCGCCGTAGCGGCCGATGAAGTCGGTCTTGCGCAGGCGCTGCTTGAGGAACAGCGCCAGGCTCTTGATCACCCGGTCGCCCATGGGGTGGCCGTGGCGGTCGTTGATCTTCTTGAAGTGGTCGATGTCGAGCATGGCGAAGCTCAGCGGCTGCGTTTCGCGGCGGGCGCGGAAGCTGCAGTCCTCGAGCAGTTGCAGGATGTGGGTGTGGTTGTACAGCCCGGTGAGGCTGTCGCGGACCATCCGCGCCTTGAGGTGGCGGGCGCGGGCGGCGCGGTTGCGCACGGTGGTCACCAGGTGCCGCGAGCGGATCGGCTTGGTGAGGAAGTCGTCGCCGCCTTCGCTCATGGCGTCGAGTTGCTTGTCCAGGTCGTCCTCGGCCGACAGGTAGATGATCGGCACGCTGACGTAGCGGTCGTTGTGGCGAATCACCTTGGCCAGCTCCGGGCCGGTGCACTCGGGCATGTACATATCGAGGATGATCAGGTCGGGCTGGAAATCGGCCAGCTCGCTCATGGTACGGATCGGCTCGGTCAGGGTGCGGGTGATGATCCCGGCGCTGTTGAGCAGGCGCTCGGTGTGCAGGGCCTGGGCGCGCGAGTCGTCGATCACCAGCACGCGGAACGGGTCGTACTGGGTGGCGCTGGTCAGCAGTTCGAGTTTTTCCAACAGGCTGGAGGCGTCCAGGGTGCCGGTGAGAAACTCCTGGCCGCCGGCGCGCACGGCGGCCAGGCGGGTCGGGGTGTCGGTCTCGTGCAGGCAGAAGAACAGCAGCGGCACCGGCTGCTCCAGCCCCTGCTGGGCCTGGGCTGCCAGTTGCAGGCCGACGCCGGCACCGGTGAAGTCCACGTCCATGACGATGGCCGACGGCAGGCGCTCGCTCATCGACGCCTGGAACGCATCGGCGCTGCACAGCGCCTGCACGCTCAGGCCGAAGAACTCCAGCTGCTGGGCCAGGCGCTCGGCGCGGTCATGGTCCTGCAGGACGATGTACACCGGCTTGCGCAGTGGCGGCAGGGGCACGTTGTCGAGCTGGTCGCCCTTGCGCAGGCCGGTGCGCGACAGGCGCTGCATCAGGCGGTTGAGTTCGCTGATCAGCTCGGAGTTGAGCCGCGCGCTGTTGGCCTCGATGGCCCGCAAGGTCTGGCCGATGGCCGTCGACAGGCTGCCGTGCTCGGGCTGCTCGAAGCGCTCGGCGTAGCGCTGCAGGCGCAGGTTGGCCTCGCACAGTTCGCCCAGGTCGCCACTGGACCACTCGCCACGCTGCAGGCGCTGCCAGATCTCGAGGATCTGCCGGGCCTGGTGGATCACCCGCTGGGCAAAGTGCTGCTTGAGGCGTTCGTGGCTCGGCTCGGCTGGCTGGGTCATGTCCTGACTACTTATGAGTGGGAGGGCGCAGGTTCAATGATGGCTCTATGCTAGCACTGCTTTTCCGACAAGCGAGTGCCTGGGGTCAACAAAGTGTTCAGGGACCGTCATTCAGTTGCCGACCCGATGGTCGCTTATACGAATGGCGGCGTCTGCTTTATAGTGCTGGCATGCGGGCTTGTCGTGGCACCCTGGCCGAGGCCTGTGGTCCAAGCCCTGAACCGTTCGTGACTGATTAAGGACAATGCCATGCTGGATTGGAAAAACCGCGAGGCCAAGGCCGAGCCCCGTGAGCGGGTCGAAACCCGCGGCGCCGCCACCCGTAGCTACCTCGGCGGCCTCTGGAGCCGTGCCCTGGGCACCCTGATCGGCCTCTACCTGCTGGTGTGCATCGGCCTGGGCTGGTACTGGAGCCAGGAGCCCGAGCTGTTCCCGGTGCAGCAGAACGCCCAGGCCGCCGCCGAGCGCAACGGCCAGCAGATGGTGGTCGGCTATACCACCGTCGAGACCCTCAAGACCGTCGCCGGCACCCTGCTCGACAAGCCGGGCGGCTACATCTCCAACGACCGCTTCCCGCCAGGGCTTTGGATGGACAACATGCCGAGCTGGGAATACGGCGTGCTGGTCCAGGTGCGCGACCTGTCCCGCGCCCTGCGCAAGGACTTCGCCCGCTCCCAGTCGCAATCGACCGAGGACGCCGACCTGGCCAAGGCCGAGCCGCGCTTCAACTTCGACAACAAGAGCTGGATCCTGCCGTCCAGCGAGTCGGAGTTCGAAGAGGGCATCAAGTCGCTGAACCGTTACCAGACCCGTCTGGCCAAGGGTGACCAGGGCGCGATCTTCTACACCCGCGCCGACAACCTGAACAACTGGCTGGGCGACGTGGCCACCCGCCTGGGCTCGCTGTCCCAGCGCCTGTCGGCCAGCGTCGGCCGGGTCAAGCTGAACAACACCCTGAAGACCGAGGCCGTGGCCCCTGGCCAGGCGCCGCAGGTCGACGAGGAAGTGGTCGAGACCCCGTGGCTGCAGATCGACAACGTGTTCTACGAAGCCCGCGGCCAGGCCTGGGCGCTGTCGCACCTGCTGCGCGCCATCGAGGTGGACTTCGCCGACGTGCTGGCGAAGAAGAACGCCACGGTCAGCGTGCGGCAGATCATCCGTGAGCTGGAAGCCTCGCAGGAAGCACTGTGGAGCCCGATGGTGCTCAACGGCAGCGGCTTTGGCATGTGGGCCAACCACTCGCTGGTGATGGCCAACTACATCTCCCGGGCCAACGCCGCGGTCATCGACCTGCGCCAACTGCTGTCCCAGGGCTGATATGCCGGTCAATCCTGCCGAGGTCGCGCACCGCGCGGCCTCCGACGCCGAGCTGGTGGCCTGGGTCGACGAGCATGACCAACTGCTCGGCGCCTTGCCACGGGCCGAGCTGCGTGAGCGCGGCCTGATCGGGCGCTGCACGTTCATTTTGCTGTTCAACGGCGCGGGCGAACTGTGCGTGCACCGGCGCACCCTGAGCAAGGCGCTGTATCCCGGCTACTGGGATGTGGCGGCCGGCGGCATGGTCGGGGTGCAGGAGGCCTACGCCGAATCGGCGGCCCGTGAGCTTGCCGAGGAGCTGGGGGTGAGCGGCGTCGACTTGCGTTTTCACGAGACGTTCTACTTCGAGCAGCCGGGCAACCGCCTGTGGTGCGCGGTGTATTCGGCGGTGTGGGACGGGGCGCTGCGCTTGCAGCCCGAGGAGGTTATCGAGGCGCGATTCATCAGCGTCGAGCAGGCCCAGGCCGAAAGCGCAAAGCTGCCGTACTGCCCCGACTCGTTGGTGGCGTTGCAGCGGTACCAGGCTGGCCTGATTTGACCGATCGCGGGGCAAGCCCGTTCCCACGCAACTGCACTTGATATCGTGGGAGCGGGCTTGCCCCGTGACGAGGTCGCAAATTTTTCGTGAAATAACGCCAGCCCGGCGCGCTACAAGGCCCGTGTTCAGTCGTAGGCGTACTGGTCGATCAGCCCGAGGCGCGGCACCTGTGTGCCCGGTCGCAGGAGTGCGCCAGGCGCGATAACGGCGTTTGCCCCGATCTTGCAGCCGTCGCCGACCACTGCGCCGAATTTGCTGACCGCTGTCTCTATCACCCCCTCGCCGTGGCGAATCCTGATGAGGGCGCCGTCCAGCTCGTTGCGATAGTTGGCGATGATGGCGCCGGCTTCGACATTGACCGTTGAGCCGATCAACGAGTCGCCGACGAAGTTGAAGTGCGCCAGCTTGCTGCCGTCGAGCATGAAGCTGCTTTTCAGCTCGCAGCTTGGGCCGACGATACACTGGCTGCCCAGGTAGACCCCGCCCCGCAGGTAGGCTCCGGCGGCCACGAAGCAACCCGCGCCAATGATGGCCGGGCCTTTCAGGACTGCGCCCGGTTCGACGGTCGCGGTCTCGTGGACCGCGCAATCGCCCTGGCGCCGGTAGCCTGGCGGCAGCCTGCCCAGCAATGCCAGGACTTGGTTGTGGCTGTCCTGGGTCACCTGCCAGGCCATGGGCGGAGCCAGGCGCAGTTCGTGCCAGCGGGCAATGAATGCGCTGACGGCGGGAATTCTCATTGGGCGGTCTCCTGCATGAGGGCTGGCGAAGTCCGTACTATGGCGGCTGCTCCAGTCATTGCCATAAACGAATCGTTACCGGGTGTTGGAGCAAGGCGCCCTCCGGTGCAGCCTCCAGGTTCGAGCTCGCGTGCAAGGTTGTAGCGCCGCAGTGAGCCAGGTCGCAAAACATTCGTAAAATGGCGCAATCCTGTACTTAGCAACAGGCAGAATTATCGTTACACTGCGCGCCCTTTTCGGGCTGTCGCAGGACCTTGCGGCAGTAGCGCCGCCCCTGCCAGAGTGGGGCTTCGCGGTCGACACCCGTCGACCAGTTTTTTGTCCTCGGCACAGAGGAACAAAAGTGGCCAAGAAAGCTTCTTCCTTCGCCGCCCTTGGCGGTCTCGTATATTCCACCGATGCCGGTCGGCACTGTCCCGACTGTGGCCAGCCGGTGGACGCCTGCATCTGCAAGCAGCAGGTCATCCCCGAAGGCGATGGCATTGCCCGTGTGCGTCGTGAAAGCAAAGGTCGCGGCGGCAAGACCGTGACCACCATCACCGGCGTGCCGCTGCCCCTCGAACAGCTCAAGGAGCTCGCCAGCACGCTCAAGCGTCGTTGCGGCACCGGCGGCGCGCTCAAGGATGGGGTCATCGAGATTCAGGGCGACCATGTCGAACTGTTGCTCGGCGAGCTGATCAAACAGGGCTTCAAGGCGAAAAAATCCGGCGGCTGAGGCCGTCGCGCGACTTTTCGCCCAGCGCTTTCTAAACTCGATGCCGTGGCCAGGGTCTATCCGGGGGCACGGACGATTCGTCATTTTCAGCCTCTACACTGCGCCCGCCACCTGATGGGGCAGTGTCTTGGACTTATCTATAGGGGACTTGAATGTCCGTACGACGCACACGCAAAGACGATGGTAGCCAATGGACCGTGGCCGACAGCCGCAGTGTTTATGGCATCCGCCATTGGGGCGCTGGTTATTTCGCCATCAATGAAGCCGGGCGCGTCGAAGTGCGCCCCAACGGCCCGGACAGCGCGCCGATCGACCTGTTCGAGCAGGTTCAGGAGCTGCGCCAGAGCGGCCTGTCGCTGCCGCTGCTGGTGCGTTTCCCCGACATCCTGCAGGACCGCGTGCGCCAGCTGACCGGCGCCTTCGATGCCAACATCGTGCGCCTGGAATACCAGAGCCAGTACACCGCGCTGTACCCGATCAAGGTCAACCAGCAGGAAGCGGTGGTCGAGAACATCATCGCCACCCAGAACGTCTCCATTGGCCTGGAAGCCGGCTCCAAGCCCGAGCTGCTGGCGGTGCTGGCGCTGGCGCCGAAGGGCGGCACCATCGTCTGCAACGGCTACAAGGACCGCGAGTTCATCCGCCTGGCGCTGATGGGCCAGAAGCTCGGCCACAACGTGTTCATCGTCATCGAGAAGGAATCCGAGGTCGCCCTGGTGATCGAGGAAGCCGCGGAGCTGAAGGTCAAGCCACAGGTCGGCCTGCGTGTGCGCCTGTCGTCGCTGGCCTCGAGCAAGTGGGCCGACACCGGCGGCGAGAAGTCCAAGTTCGGCCTGTCCGCCGCCCAGCTGATCTCGGTGGTGCAGCGTTTCCGTGACGCAGGGCTCGACCAGGGCATCCGCCTGCTGCACTTCCACATGGGTTCGCAGATCGCCAACCTGGCCGACTACCAGCACGGTTTCAAGGAAGCCATCCGCTACTACGGCGAGCTGCGCGCCCTGGGCCTGCCGGTCGATCACATCGACGTCGGCGGTGGCCTGGGCGTGGACTACGACGGTACCCACTCGCGCAATGCAAGCTCGATCAACTACGACATGGACGACTATGCCGGCGTGGTGGTCGGGATGCTCAAGGAGTTCTGCGACGCGCAGGGCCTGCCGCACCCGCACATCTTCTCCGAGAGCGGCCGCTCGCTGACCGCGCACCACGCCATGCTGGTGATCCAGGTGACCGACGTCGAGAGCCACAACGACGAGATGCCGACCATCGACAACAAGGAGTCGCTGCCCGAGACCGTGCAGTGGCTGGCCGACCTGCTCGGCCCTACCGACATCGAGATGGTCACCGAGACCTACTGGCGCGCCACCCACTACATGGGCGACGTGGCCGCGCAGTACGCCGACGGCAAGCTGACCCTGGCTGAAAAGGCCCTGGCCGAGCAGTGCTACTTCGCCGTGTGCCGTCGCCTGCACAACTCGCTCAAGGCCCGCCAGCGCTCGCACCGCCAGGTGCTGGACGAGCTCAACGACAAGCTGGCCGACAAGTACATCTGCAACTTCTCGGTGTTCCAGAGCCTGCCGGACACCTGGGCCATCGGCCAGGTGCTGCCGATCATCCCGCTGCACCGCCTGGACGAAGAGCCGCTGCGCCGCGCCGTGCTGCAGGACCTGACCTGCGACTCCGACGGCAAGATCAACCAGTACGTCGACGAACAGAGCATCGAGACCAGCATGCCGGTGCACGCGGTCAAGGAAGGCGAGGACTACCTGCTGGGCGTGTTCCTGGTGGGCGCGTACCAGGAGATCCTCGGCGACATGCACAACCTGTTCGGTGACACCGACTCGGTGAACATCTACCAGAACGCCGACGGCAGCGTGTACCACGCCGGCATCGAGACCCACGACACCATCGAAGACATGCTGCGCTACGTGCACCTGTCGCCGGAGGAGTTGATGACCCACTACCGCGACAAGGTGGCCAGCGCACGGATCAGCGCCCGCGAGCGCACGCAGTTCCTTGATGCGTTGCGGCTTGGGTTGACCCGGTCTTCGTACCTGTCGTCGTAATCGCCGGGGCCGCTTTGCGGCCCTTTCGCGACACAAGGCCGCTCCTACAAGAAGAATGCATACCGCTGTAGGAGCGGCCTTGCCGAGGCGTCGGACCGGCCGGAAAGGGCCTCACCGAAAGCACAATCTGAAACGCTTTCCTCGAAAGCTGTTCGCCCCATGCGACTACCTTTGAATGCAATGTTCAAGGAAGTGACTCATGGAGCATCAAGGTAACCACCGCCTGCGTAGAGGGCGCTTTTCAGAGGCTGGTCGTCCGTACCTGCTTACAACCACTACCCGCAATCGCATGCCACTGTTTACTGACCTGCGTTTCGCCAGGGCAGTTATCCAGCAACTTCGCTTGAGCGAGCAGGAAGGCACTTGCCAGTCCTTGGCTTGGGTACTCATGCCTGATCACCTGCACTGGCTGGTTGAACTCAGACAGGGCAGCTTGAGCAGTCTGATGCGTGCGTTCAAATCCAGAAGCAGTTGCGCACTCTTTCGTGTCGGAGTGGATCGTCAACGTGTCTGGCAACCCGGTTTTCATGATCGGGCTTTGCGTCGAGACGACAACGTCAAGGCCGCTGCCCGCTACATTATCGCCAATCCCATTCGTGCCGGGCTGGTTCAGCGTGCCGGCGAGTATTCACATTGGGACTGTGTTTGGCTGTAAGTCCGCAGGTGAGGGCTGCGCCCTCATTTCGCGGCACAAGGCCGCTCCTACAGAAGACCGCGATCCCATGTAGGAGCGGCCTCGTGCCGCGAAAGGGCCGCAAAGCGGCCCCGGCGTCACTGAATCCAGCGCTGCTTCTCCTGCAACCGCCACCCCACCCACCCCAGCGTCCCCGCCCGCAACGCCATGAACCCCAGAAACGCCAGCCACAACCCATGGTTGCCGAACCCGCGAATGACAACCGCCACAGGCAACGCGATCGCCACCGACACCAACATCGCATTGCGCATCTCCCGTGCCCGCGTGGCGCCGATGAACAACCCATCGAGCAGATAGCTCCACACCGCCACCAAAGGCAGCACCGCCAGATACGGCAGGTACGGATACGCCGCCTCGCGCACGCTGGCGATATCGGTCTGCAGGTCGATGAACAGATGGCCGCCCAGCAGGAACAGCACCGCAAACCCCAGGCTTACGATCAGCGACCAACCGCAGGCCACCACCAGCGCCCGCTTCAGGGCTTCGCGATCACGGGCGCCAATGGCATGCCCGCACAGGGCCTCGACCGCATGGGCCAGGCCATCGAGGGCATAGGCGGTGAGCATCAGCCCGTTGAGCAGCAGGGCATTGGCCGCCACCGTAGCCTCGCCGAGACGCGCGCCCTGTACGGTCAACAGCAGGAACACCAACTGCAGTGCCAGGCTGCGCAGGAAGATATCGCGATTGACCGCCAGCAAGGGCCGCCAGGCCTGCCAGCGCTTCAGTGCGGCCCAGGCGATATGCCCGGGGTAGGCGCGCAGCGCCGGGCGGGTGAGGGCCAGGCCGAGCAGGGCGGAGCACCACTCGGCGATCACCGAGGCCCGTGCCGAGCCGACCACGCCCCAGTCCAGGCCGAGCACGAACCACAGGTTCAGGGCGATGTTCAGCAGGTTGGTGGTCAGCAGGATCGCCAGCGGCGCCCGGGCGTTCTGCGTGCCGAGGAACCAGCCGACCAGGGCGTAGCTGGCCAGCGCCGCCGGCAGGCCGAGCAGGCGGGTGTGGAAGAATGCCTCGGTGGAGGCATGCAGCGCCTCGCTGGGCTGCATCGCGTGCAGCGCCAGCTGGCTGAAGGGCAGGGCGAGCAGGCCGATCAGCAGGGCGAAGGCCAGAGCCAGCAGCAGCCCCTGCACCAATACCTGACGCAGCGCGGCGCCGTCGGCACGGCCGGCGGCCTGGGCGGCGAAGCCGGTGGAACCCATGCGCAGGAAGCCCATCAGGCCGACCATGAAGGTGAACAGCGTGGCGCCCACGGCCACCGCGCCCAACTGGTGGGCGTGGGGCAGGTGTCCGATCACCGTGCTGTCGACCAGCGCCACCAGCGGTACCGAGATGTTGGAGAGGATCATCGGCGCGGCCAGGGCCCAGACCTTGTGGTGGGTGGGGCGGTCGCGCCAGGCGATGGACAGTGAAGACATTCGAATCCTTCGTTGCAGGGCCGCTTCGCGCCCCATCGCCGGCAAGCCGGCTCCCACAGGGGGATGCAAATTCCTGTGGGAGCCGGCTTGCCGGCGATGGGGCGCGAAGCGGCCCCTTGCAAGATCAAATACGCCATTGTACCGACCAGGCAACCAATCGGCGCGAACAGGGTCTCACTTGCCGCGCATCGCCAGGTAAGCAACGCACCGTTGCGCTATAGTTGCCCCCCTCACGTACACGCTGCCGAAGAGTTCTCTCTCAAATGCTCAACAAAGGATTGTTGCTGGCCTGCGCGCTGGCCCTGCTCAGTGCCTGTGATTCCTCCACCCAGGACAAGCCATCGGCCCCCGCCGATGCCGCCACCGCCGTCGCGCCGGCCGAAACCAAGGCGACCAAGCGCGAAGACCCGGCGCTGCTCGCCAAGCGCTACGCCGGCCGCGAGCTGACCGTGCTGGACGTCTCGGAAGTCCAGCTCGACGGCGCCAGCACCCTGTCGGTCAGCGTCTCCGCGCCGCTGGACGCCAACCAGGACTTCGCCGCCAAGCTGCACCTGGTCGACACCGTCAAGGGCAAGGTCGACGGTGCCTGGGAACTCTCCGACAACCAGATGGAACTGCGCCTGCGCCACCTGGAGCCGCAGCGCAAGATGGTCCTGACCATCGACAAGGGCCTGCTCTCGGTCAACGGCAATCAGCTTGAAGCCGAATCGGTCAGTCGCTTCGAGACCCGCGACATGCAGCCCACCGTGGGCTTCGCCAGCCGCGGTTCACTGCTGCCCACGCGCCTGGCCGAAGGCCTGCCGGTGATCGCCCTGAACGTCGACAAGGTCGATGTCGAGTTCTTCCGCATCAAGCCGGACATGCTCTCCAGCTTCCTGGTCAACTGGGGCCGCAACTCAAGCCTCTACTACTACCAGTCCAAGGAAACCCTGGAGATGGCCGAGCTGGTCTACAGCGGCCGCTTCGACCTCAACCCCGCGCGCAACACCCGCGAGACCGTGCTGCTGCCGATCGCCGGGATCAAACCGCTGCAGGAGCCGGGTGTGTATCTGGCAGTGATGCGCGCCTCGGGTACCTATGACTATTCGCAGCCAGCGACCCTGTTCACCCTGAGCGACATCGGCGTCTCCGCCCACCGCTACCGCGACCGCCTGGACGTGTTCGCCCAGGCCCTGGAAGGCGGCAAGGCGCTCAAGGACGTCACCCTCGAGCTGCACGACGACAAGGGCAAGCTGCTGGCCCAGGCCAAGACCGACGGCGACGGCCATGCCCAGCTGCCGATCACCGCCAAGGCCGACACCCTGATCGCCACCCAGGGCGTGCACACCACCCTGCTGCGCCTGAACACCGCCGCCCTTGACCTGGCCGAGTTCGACATCACCGGCCCCCAGGCCAACCCGCTGCAGTTCTTCATCTTCGGCCCGCGCGACCTCTATCGCCCGGGCGAGACCGTGCTGCTCAACGGCCTGCTGCGCGACCAGGACGGCAAGCCGGTCAAGGCCCAGCCGGTGACCGTGGAAGTGCGCCGCCCGGACGAACAGGTCAGCCGCAAGTTCGTCTGGGAGGCCGACAAGAACGGCCTGTTCCAGTACCAGCTGCAACTGGCCACCGAGGCCCCGACCGGCCGTTGGCAACTGCTGCTGGACCTGGGCGGTGGCCGCAAGCAGGTCTACGAATTCCTCGTCGAGGACTTCCTCCCCGAGCGCCTGGCGCTGGAGCTCAAGGGCAGCAGCACGCCGCTGGCGCCGGATGAGACCGCCACCATCCAGGTCAATGGCCGTTATCTCTACGGCGCGCCGGCCGCCGGCAATCGCCTCAGCGGCCAGGCCTATGTGCGCCCGCTGCGCGAAGCGGTGAAGGCGTTGCCGGGCTACCAGTTCGGCGCGGTCACCGAGACCGACTTGAACCAGGACCTGGAGCTGGACGAAGTCACCCTCGACCAGAACGGCAAGGCCCGCATCGATATCGAAAGCCGCTGGGCCGAAGCCCGCTCGCCGCTGCAACTGACCGTGCAGGCCAGCCTGCAGGAGTCCGGCGGCCGGCCGATCACCCGGCGCCTGGAGCAGCCGATCTGGCCCGCCGACCGCCTGCCGGGCCTGCGCGGCCTGTTCGACGGCGAAGAGACCGACGGCGACGGGCCGGTGGAATTCGAGTTCCTGGTGGCCGACCGCAACGGCAAGAAGCTGGCCGCCGACAACCTGAAGGTGCGCCTGATCCGCGAGCGCCGTGACTACTACTGGAACTACTCGCAGAGCGACGGCTGGAGCTACAACTACAACGAAAAATTCCTCACCCAGGCCGAGGAGACCGTCAGCGTGAAGGCCGGCTCCACCGCCAAGCTGAACTTCCAGGTGGAATGGGGCCCGTATCGCGTCGAACTGGAAGACCCGCAGACCGGCCTGGTCTCCAGCGCGCGCTTCTGGGCCGGCTACCGCGCCCAGGACAACGCCGAGGGCGGCGCCGTGCGCCCCGACCAGGTCAAGATCGCCTTGGACAAGCCGGCCTACAAGGAAGGCGGCACCGCCAAGGTCACCGTCACCCCGCCGGCCGCCGGTAGCGGCTACCTGATGATCGAGTCCGCCGACGGCCCGCTGTGGTGGCAGGAGATCGACGTACCCGCCGAGGGCAAGACCTTCGACGTCGAGCTGGACAAGAAGTGGGCGCGCCACGACCTGTACATCAGCGCCCTGGTGATCCGCCCGGGCGAGCGCAAGGCCAATGCCACGCCGAAACGCGCCGTAGGCGTGCTGCACCTGCCGCTGGACCGCGCCGAGCGCAAGCTTGCCGTGTCGCTGCAGGCGCCGGAGAAGATGCGACCCAAGCAACCGCTGACCGTGAAGTTCAAGGCGGTCAACGCCGACGGCAGCGTGCCGAAGCAGGTGCATGTGCTGCTGTCCGCGGTGGACGTGGGTATCCTCAACATCACCGATTTCAAGACCCCAGACCCGTTCGCCAGCCTGTTCGGCCGCAAGGCCTATGGCGCCGACCAGCTGGATATCTACGGCCAGCTGATCGAGGCCGGCCAGGGCCGCCTGGCCAGCCTCGCCTTCGGTGGTGACGCCGCCATGGCCAAGGGCGGCAAGCGCCCGAACACCACGGTGACCATCGTTGCCCAGCAAAGCCTGCCGGTGACCCTCGACGAGAAGGGCGAAGGCCAGGCCACCGTCGAGATCCCCGACTTCAACGGTGAACTGCGCCTGATGGCCCAGGCCTGGACCGAGGAACACTTCGGCATGGCCGAAGGCAAGACCGTGGTTGCCGCGCCGCTGATCGCCGAGCTGTCCGCGCCGCGCTTCCTGGCTGGTGGCGACCGTACCAGCCTGGCGCTGGACCTGGCCAACCTGTCCGGCCGTGCCCAGCAACTGAGCGTGCAACTGACCGCCGAAGGGCAGTTGAGCCTGGTCGGTGGTGCCCAGCAGAACTTCAGCCTGGCCGAAGGCCAGCGCACCACGCTGATGATTCCGGTGCAGGCCCAGGGCGGCCTGGGCCAGGGCAAGGTGCGGGTGCAGGTCAATGGCCTGCAACTGCCGGGCGAGCCAGCCAACACCTTCGAGCGCGAGTGGACCCTGGGCGTGCGCCCGGCCTACCCGGCGATGCTCAAGCACTACCGCGTGGCCCTCAAGGACCAACCCTGGAGCCTGCCGGAGAGCGACCTGGCCGAGTTCGAACCAGCGGGCCTTGAAGCGAGCCTGGCGCTGTCGAGCCGCCCGCCGCTGAACCTGGCCGAGCAGATCCGCGCCCTGGAAGCCTACCCCTACGGCTGCCTGGAGCAGACCACCAGTGGCCTGTACCCGTCGCTGTACGCCGATGCCGACAGCCTCAAGCGCCTGGGCATCAAGGGCGAGCCGGCCGATGTGCGCAAGCGCAAGATCGAGATGGGCATCGAGCACCTGCTGGGCATGCAGCGCTACAACGGCAGCTTCGGCCTGTGGAGCTCGGACAGCGAGGAAGAGTACTGGCTGACCGCTTATGTCACCGACTTCCTGCTGCGTGCTCGCGAGCAAGGCTACGGCGTACCGGCCGAAGTGCTGAAGAAGGCCAGCGAGCGCCTGCTGCGTTATGTGCAGGAGCGCAACCTGATCGAAGTGGATTACAGCCAGAACGCCGACCACACCCGTTTCGCCGTGCAGGCCTACGCCGGCCTGGTGCTGGCGCGCAGTCAACAGGCGCCGCTGGGCGCCCTGCGCAGCCTGTTCGAGCGCCGTGCCGACGCCCGCTCCGGCCTGCCGTTGGTGCAACTGGCGGTGGCGCTGGACAAGATGGGCGACAAGCAGCGTTCGCAGCAGGCATTGCAGGCAGGCCTGGCTGTGACCCGCGGCAAGGGCTGGATGGCTGACTACGGCAGTGCCCTGCGTGACCAGGCGCTGATCCTCGCCCTGCTGCAGGAGAACAACCTCGCCGGCAACCAGGTCGACCAGCGCCTGTTCGGCCTGTCCGACGAGCTGGCCGCCAACCGCTGGCTGTCCACCCAGGAGCGCAATGCGCTGTTCCTCGCCGGCCGTGGCCTGCTGGGCAAGCCGGAAGGCAACTGGAACGCCCGCCTGGACAGCGCCGGTGAAGTGCGCGAGTTCGATAACAACGACTCGGGCATGAAGCTCGAAGGCCCGCTGCTGGCCTCGCCGCTGACCGTGCAGAACCAGGGCGGCGACACCCTGTACCAGCAGCTGACCCTGTCCGGCTACCCGCGCCAGGCCCCGGCCGCCAGCGGCAACGGCATGGAGATCCGCCGCGAGTACCTGGGGATGAACGGCCAGGCGCTGGATGTACGTAATCTGCGCAGCGGCGACCTGGTGCTGGTGCACCTGGCGCTCAAGGCCCAGGACCAGGTGCCGGACGCCCTGGTGGTCGACCTGCTGCCGGCGGGCCTGGAGCTGGAAAACCAGAACCTGGCGCAGAGCGCCGCCAGCCTGGACAACGCCAGCAGCGCGGTGAAGCAGTGGCGCGAATCGATGCAGAACGCCAGCGTGGTGCACCAGGAGTACCGTGACGACCGCTACGTGGCCGCGCTCAAGCTCGACAGCTACGGCACCACCCACCTGCTGTACCTGGCCCGCGCCGTGACCCCGGGCAGCTACCGCATCCCGCCGCCGCAGGTGGAGTCGATGTACCGGCCGAACCTGCAGGCGATCGGCGACAGCCAGGGTGAAATGGTGGTACGCGCCCGCTGAGTCCACACGCCCGATGTAGGAGCGGCCTTGTGCCGCGAAAGGGTCGCGCAGCGGCCCCCCGATCTCGACGTCAACGCGAGAATCGCCGGGGCTGCTACGCAGCCCTTTCGCGGCACAAGGCCGCTCCTACAGGGTTTTCAATGCACCACCCAACTCAACACCCACAACCCCAGCAACGCCCAGATGATCCCGAGGATGATCGACGCCCGCATGAACGCGCGCACCGCCGAGTACAGCAGCATCAGGCCGATGATCAGCGCCAGGATGCTGACCAGCGAGGTGTCCATGCCCAGCGTGCGCGCCAGGCCGTCGATGAAATTGCCACCGGCGTTGGCCAGCAGGTTGAACAACCCGCCCAGGCCGTCGACGATGAAACGGATCACCGAACCCAGAACCTGGCCCAGCCACTCGAAAAAACCTTCTACATGCATAGTCGCTTCCTGATCAACGAATCGGCGATACCCAGCCTTTGGCCATCATCTGGCCCGGTCGGTTCCCGATGCCAAGCTTAGCGCGCCCGGGTCTGCTCAAGCTGCTGCGGCGTGTCGCCATCACCCTGCTGGCGACCATGGCCCTGCTGTGGCTGGCCGACCGCATCTGGCCATTGCCCATGCCGGGTGATGACCTGGCGCGGGTGGTGCTGGCCGAGGACGGCACGCCGCTGTGGCGCTTCGCCGATGCCGACGGCGTGTGGCGCTATCCGGTCGGACCGGACGAGGTCTCGCCGCTGTACCTCGAAGCCTTGCTCGCCTACGAGGACCGCTGGTTCTATCACCACCCGGGGGTCAACCCCATGGCCCTGGCCCGGGCCGCCTGGCTCAACCTGCGCGGTGGGCGGGTGGTGTCCGGTGGTAGCACCCTGTCGATGCAGGTGGCGCGCCTGCTCGACCCGCACGACCGCACCCTGGCCGGCAAGCTGCGCCAGCTGTGGCGCACGGTGCAGCTGGAGTGGCACCTGTCCAAGGCCGAGATCCTGCAGCTGTATCTCAACCGGGCGCCGTTCGGCGGCACCTTGCAGGGCGTGGCCGCGGCCAGCTGGGCCTATTTGGGCAAGTCGCCGAAGCACCTGACCCCGGCCGAGGCCGCGCTGCTCGCCGTGCTGCCCCAGGCGCCGAGCCGCCTGCGCCCGGACCGTCATCCCGAGCGTGCCCAGCGCGCCCGGGACAAGGTGCTGCAGCGCCTGGCCGAGTACCAGGTGTGGCCGGCCCAGCGTATCGACGAGGCCCGGGAGGAGCCGCTGCTGCTGGCGCCGCGCCAGGAGCCGGCACTGGCGCCCTTGCTGGCCCGGCGCCTGAACTCGCCGGACAGCCCGCCGCTGATCCGCACCACCCTCGACGCCGCCCTGCAGCGCCGCCTCGAAGACCTGCTGATGGGCTGGCGCGCGCGTCTGCCCGAGCGCACCTCGGCGGCGCTGCTGGTGGTGGAGACCCAGAGCATGGCGGTGCGCGCCTATCTCGGCTCCATTGACCTCAGCGACGAGCGCCGCTTCGGCCATGTGGACATGATCCATGCCCTGCGCTCGCCGGGCTCGACCCTAAAGCCGTTCCTCTATGCCATGGCCATGGACGACGGCCTGATTCATTCCGAATCGCTGCTGCAGGATGTGCCCCGGCGCTATGGCGACTACCGTCCCGGCAACTTCTCCATGGGCTTCAGCGGCCCGGTGTCGGCCAGCTCGGCGCTGGCGCTGTCGCTCAACCTGCCGGCGGTGCAGTTGCTCGAGGCCTACGGCCCGAAACGTTTCGCCGCGCAGATGCGCATGGGTGGCATGCCGCTGGTGCTGCCGCCGCTGGCCGAGCCGAACCTGTCGCTGATCCTCGGTGGCGCGGGCAGCCGCCTGGAGGACCTGGTCGGTGGCTATGCCGCGTTTGGCCGTGGCGGCAACAGCGCGAAGATTCGCCTGCAACCCCAGGACCCGCTGGTGGAGCGCCGCCTGTTGTCGCCGGGCTCGGCCTGGATCACCCGGCGCATCCTCAGCGGCCTGGCCCGGCCGGACCGCGATCCCCATGCCGAACTGGTGCAGCGCCCGCAACTGGCCTGGAAGACCGGCACCAGCTACGGCTTTCGCGATGCCTGGTCGGTGGGCGTGGGCCCGCGCTACCTGATCGGCGTGTGGATCGGCCGCCCCGACGGCACCCCGGTGCCGGGCCAGTTCGGCTTGGCCTCGGCGGCGCCATTGATGCTGCAGGTACACGACCTGTTGAGCAATCGCGACAGCCAGCGCGGTATCGAGGTGCCGGTCGAGCCGGTGCCGGCGTCGGTGGGCGTGGCGGCGATCTGTTGGCCCCTGGGCCAGCCGATGAACCGCCAGGACCCCAACTGCCGCCGCCAGCGTTTCGCCTGGACCCTGGACGGCACCACCCCGCCGACCTTGTTGGCGGCCGACCAGCCCCTGGGGCTGGGTTTGCGCGAGACGGTATGGCTCAACGACCAGGGACTGCGCGTCGATGCCGGTTGCCCCGGGGCCAAGGCCCACGATGTCGCCTTGTGGCCGGCCCCGCTGGAACCGTGGCTGCCCCGGGCCGAGCGCCGTGCCGCGCGGCTGCCCGCGGTGGATCCGGCCTGCCCGCCACAGCTGGTGGCCAGTGCGCCGCCGCTGTCGATCGTCGGCGTGCGCGCTGGCGACAACCTGCGCCGCCCGGCGACCAGCCACGAGCCGTTGCAGCTGCGGGTGTCGGCCCTGGGCGGTGCGGGACGGCGCTGGTGGTTCCTCAATGGCCAGCCGCTGGGCGAGACCCAGGGGCAGGACAGTCTGCCGGTGCGATTCGAACAGGCGGGCAGCATCGAGTTGAGTGCGTTGGATGAAAGTGGCGAGACGGCGCGGGTGGCGTTTCAGGTCAGTGAGTGAGTCGAGCTCGCATCCTCTCGAACACCGAGGCGCCTGCTTCGCGGGTAAACCCGCTCCCACAGGTACTGCGCTGGCCTTGAGGCACAGGTGACCACTGTGGGAGCGGGTTTACCCGCGAAGAGGTCGGCACTGACTGCACAAATCTCAGTGCTTCATGCCGAGTTCGGCATCATCCATCAGCGCCTTGGCCAGTGCGCTCAGGTAGTAAGAGGCCCAGAGCAGTTGGGGCTTTTCCTCCATGATCCCGGTGATGGTCAGGTCGCGCACGCAGCCCATCAGCTCCGAGGCCTGGTCGCGGGCGTGCTGGCAGGGGATGCCGGGCTCGATGCAGAACAGTGGGTCGGTCATGCCTTCGCCTTGGTAGAACTTGGTCTTGCCGGCGGTGGTGGGGGTGTTGTCTGTGGTCATGATTTTTCTCCCTGAAAGGGTCGGTGCCTGTGCGGGCGCCATCGCGGGGCAAGCCCGCTCCCACGCAGCCGAGGCCTACTGAGTGCTGGCGTGGGAGCG
>Ga0268257_1001104_pt1 | contig 25252 bp, 24 predicted proteins | sample AgamicAtPrz_FD_200249 | JGI IMG/M metagenome (GOLD analysis project Ga0268257, IMG submission 200249) | Agave microbial communities from Guanajuato, Mexico - At.P.rz (v2) (version 3) | ecosystem: Host-associated > Plants > Phyllosphere > Phylloplane/Leaf | place: Guanajuato, Mexico | collected... | reverse complement strand
CAGTGGACCGACATGCTGGCCGGCTGGTGCGACAAGTACCCCATCATCTCCATCGAAGACGGCATGCACGAAGGCGACTGGGATGGCTGGAAGATCCTGACCGAGCGCCTGGGCGCCAAGGTTCAGCTGGTGGGTGACGACCTGTTCGTGACCAACACCAAGATCCTCAAGGAAGGCATCGAAAAGCGCATCGCCAACTCGATCCTGATCAAGATCAACCAGATCGGCACCCTGACCGAGACCTTCGCCGCCATCGAAATGGCCAAGCGCGCCGGCTACACCGCCGTGATCTCGCACCGCTCTGGCGAAACCGAAGACAGCACCATTGCCGACATCGCCGTGGGCCTGAATGCTGGTCAAATCAAGACTGGCTCCATGAGCCGCTCCGACCGTATCGCCAAGTACAACCAGCTGCTGCGCATCGAGGAAGACCTGGGCGATGTCGCCGAGTACCCCGGCCGCGCTGCCTTCTACAACCTGCGCTAAAGTGCGCAGCTGAAGTAAGTGCCCGGCAACCGCTTTGCGGCCAGGGCGCTTACCCTTGATTCCACCAGGTTTTTTGTATGGTCAACCGCGTCGTCTGCGTCACATTGCTGGTCTTGCTGACCGCCATTCATGCCCAGCTCTGGCTGGGCAATGGCAGCATGGCCTATGTGCACGAGCTGCAGCAGCAAATCAAGGATCAATACGCGGCCAACGCCCTAGAAAAATCGGAAAACGACAGGCTGCAGTCCGAAGTCAACGACCTCAAGGACGGCCTGTCCACCGTGGAAGAAAAGGCCCGTTACGAGCTGGGCATGGTCAAACCCAATGAAATCTATATTCAGGTTTCCAGGCGCTGATCCGGCGCCCGCTCCGTCCCGAAGCCAGCCCCGCGCTGGCTTTGCTGTTCCTGCGCCCACGGTGGTGCTGCTGGGCGCTCCCCATGCCCTGGCGCGCGGCATGGCGCATGGCTTGCTGCAGGCCCGTCTGGATGCGGGCCTGGCCGGCCCCTGGCAATGCATGGCCCCCGCGAGCGGCGATGAATGGCCGGCCGATGCCCTGGTCTATGTGCTGGGCCAGGACTGGCGCGATGCCGACCCGGACCCCGCCATCGCTCAGCAGATCAGCCAATGGCGCGCACTGCTGGAAGCACGCTCTCAGAGCTATGTGATGCTGTACGGCAGACCGTCTGCCCAATGGCAGCAACTGGCTGCCTCTCTGAAATTCATGGAACCGGCCGCAGACTGGGATTGGATTTCAAGCAAAAATCCCTGGAGTTCCAGTCAGAAAATACGCCGCAAAGCCTGCGAGCAATGCGGCGATCCCGAGTGCGAGCTGGCACTGTTCGAGGCCTTGAAAAGCGCCCCCTGAGGCGCCTCGTGCCTTCTCCCCCTATCTTTTCCGAGCTGGAAGACACCCGCGCTGCCCCGACCTGGGCTCTTGCAGGGTGTCTCCACCGCCATCAGAGCTCCATAGCCGCGAGCAGACTGTTCAGTTACTGCACCGAGCTGGAGCTGGGCGGCTGCTTTTGCACTTCGGTGAACAGACGCGCCGCATCGATGGCGTCGAACTGGTATTGCTGGCCGCAGAAGTCGCAGCCCACCTCGATCTTGCCACGCTCGGCCACGATGGAATCCACCTCTTCCTCGCCCAGCGAGGTCAGCATGGCGGCCACACGGTCACGGCTGCAGGTGCAGGCGAAACGCGGGGCCTGCTCGTCGGCCTGCGGAGCGAAGCGCAGCAGCTTCTCTTCCCAGAACAGGCGCCGCAAAATGGTCTCCACATCCAGCGTCAACAGCTCTTGCTGCGTCAGGCTGGAGGCCAGCGTGGCAATGCGGTTGTACTCCTCGTTCAAGCCCTGGGCATCATGCTCGGCCTCTCCGCTTTCGGTGGCCGCGGCCAGATTCGCCTCGCCCTTCACAGGCATGCGCTGCAGCATCAGACCGGCAGCGATCTGGTCATTGGCGGCCAGCACCATCACGGTGTCGAGCTGCTCGGACTGCATCATGTAGAACTGCAGCGCATCCGACAGGCGCTCGAAGCGGCCGCCAGCACCATCGTTGAGCGGCACCACGCCCTGATAGGGGTTCTGGCCGGGCTGGCGGTCCTTGGGGTCCAGCGTGACGGCGCAGCGGCCCGCGCCATGGGCATTGACCAGTTCTGCCAGCGGGGCCAACTGGCCGCGCAGGGGCAGATTGGCCTCTCCCACCAGTGTTGCCGTGGCACGCAGGCTCAGGTCCGACTGCACTTCGGCCACGGCCAGTTTGACCGGGCCGTCACCCATGACCTGGAATACCAGCGCGCCATTGAACTTGATGTTGGACTGCATGAGCACGCCAGCCGCCGTCATCTCGCCGAGCAAGGTGCTGACGGCCTCTGGGTAGGCGCCGGTATCCTTGTTGCCGGCACGGCGCTGCAGGATTTCCTGCCAGGAGTCAGTCAGGCGAACAATGGCACCACGCACGGGCAGGCCGTCAAAAATGAATTTATGCAGTTCAGACACGCTAATCGATTCCGGTAAAAAGCAGGGCCCTCAGCCCAGCTTGCGCAAGCCGCGCTTGAAGCGGCGAGCATTTTCAACATAGTTCCTGGCGCTCTGGCGCAGACCTTCGATCTGCTCGGGCGATAGCTCGCGCACGACCTTGGCGGGGCTGCCGAGGATCATGGAGCCGTCGGGAAATTCCTTGCCCTCGGTCACCAGCGAGCCTGCGCCCACCAGGCAGTTCCTGCCTATCCTGGCGCCATTGAGCACCACTGCACCGATGCCGATGAGCGAGCCATCGCCAATCGTGCAGCCATGCAGCATTACTTGGTGGCCAACCGTCACATTGCAACCCACCGTAAGCGGTTTGCCGAAATCGGCATGCAGCACGCTGGCATCCTGGATGTTGGAGCCCGCGCCGATGCTGATGTTTTCGGTATCCCCGCGGATGACCGTTCCAAACCAGACGCTGGCGTCCTTGTCCAGCTTGACGCGGCCCATGACCTCGGCGCTGTCGGCCACCCAGGCGCTTTCGTCGATCTGCGGCGCAACGCCGTCGAGTTCGTAAATTGCCATCTGCTTGTCTCCCTGTGGGTTGCTTCTTTATAGAACCTAGAATTGTAGGGATGGAGTTACGTCATCGCGCGCTAGAGGTCTTGTGTCTTGCAGACCCTGAGAAAAAAGCTGCTGCAGCCATTGATCTGCATGCACAAAAAGCTCTCTATTCGATAGCAGAAACAGCACCGACACTGCGCATCCCCGAATCCGAGCTTCCCGGTCGCCCGGCCCGGCCCGAGCTCAAGCACCACACGGCCGTGGCGCGCCGCTCGCCTGCCACCCTCGAAGGCCGGGCCGTGCTCATCCATGCCATTGCACATATAGAGTTCAATGCCATCAACCTCGCACTGGACGCCATCTGGCGCTTCGACGGCATGCCCGGGCAGTACTACCACGACTGGCTGCAGGTGGCTGCAGAGGAAGCCAAGCATTTCCGCCTGCTGCGCGATCATCTGCGCCAGCATCATGGTCAGGACTATGGCGACCATCCGGCCCACCAGGGCCTGTGGACCATGTGCGAGAAAACGGCGGGCGACATCGTGGCCCGCATGGCCCTGGTACCCAGAACGCTGGAGGCGCGCGGCCTGGACGCCACGCCGCAGATCCAGAACAAGCTGCGCAACACCCACGCGACCGATGCGCTGGCGGCCTGTGACATTCTGGACATCATCCTGCGCGAGGAAGTGGGCCATGTGGCCATAGGCAACCACTGGTATCGCTGGCTGTGCGAGAAAAACGGTCTGGACCCCGAGTCGTTGTACCTGGAGCTGACAAAGCGCCATGAAGCGCCGCGCCTGCGCCCACCCTTCAATGAGAAGGCACGCCGCGCCGCAGGCTTCACCGCAACCGAGATCGCCTGGCTGCAACAGATCTAGGTATTTTTTCTTGACTCGAATCAAGAACCACCGACAAGCGAGGCCCGCGAGCCGAAGTTGTTGGCACAAACGGACTGAACGCACGAAGCTGACACTATGATCGGCTCGTTCTTACAATAACCGGCACAGCCAACCATTTCCCACACAGACGTCATGCAGCAATGAGTGAACAAACCATAGAGGACCAGGCATTCGCCTCGCCGCGCAACCTGTCCAAAGGCATGATTGCACGCCAGCCCATCGTCAACGGGCTGCAGCAAATCATTGGTTACGAGCTGTTCAACCGCTCGCGCTCGCCTTATGGTCACACCATGGCCTCAGACGCGACGCTGATCTTTGCGGCCCTCACGCATGCTGGAGAGGAAGATCTGGTCGGCACCAAGCTCATGTTCGTGAATTGCACTCACGAAGGTCTGACCGGCGAGCACCTGGAGCTGCTGCCTGCCGACAAGGTGGTGCTGGAGATCCCCCCTCTGGGCCATGCTGCCGTGCATGAGGTGGCAGCCCGCCTGCCCACCTTGCTGGCACTCAAGGACCAGGGCTTTCATCTGGCCTTCAACCACACGGTACTGGAGTCTGTGTATTCGGCCTGGCTGCCGCTGGCCGACTACATCAAGCTAGACCTCTCCACGCTGGCACCGGACCAGCTTACGGTGCTGGTCAAGTTCGCCAACCGCCACACCCGCGCCGAGCTGATCGCCGAAAAAGTCGAAAGTGCCCATCAGCATGAGCTGGGGCAGCGCCTGGGCATAGAGCTTTTCCAGGGTTTCTGGTTTGCCCGTCCCACGGTGATGCAGACCCGCCTTCTGACCCCGACGCAGCAAAGCATCATCCAGTTGCTGACGCTGGTACGCGAGCAGGCCAGCACCGATGCGATCGAGGAAGTTCTCAAAAAGGACGCCGCCCTGGCCTTCAACCTGCTGCGCCTCATCAACTCGGCCAGCTTTGGCGCCCATCGCAAGATCACCTCTTTCAAGCAGGCCGTGATGCTGCTCGGCCTGAACAAGCTGTTTCGCTGGGCTGCCATGCTGCTGACGGCCGCCCGTGAAGGCGGCCCCCCGCCGGCCGTAGGCCAGACCGCCGTGATTCGCGGCCGTCTGATGGAGCTGCTGGCCAAGCACTCGCTAACGGACACCGACGCCGATCTGGCCTTTATCTGCGGCATGTTCTCCATGCTGGACCGCATGCTGGGCATGCCTTTGCCTGCAGCGCTGGCGCTGATTCCGGTGTCCGAGTCGGTCTCCGCCGCGCTGCTGCATCATGAAGGCATTCTGGGCGAGCTGCTGATGCTCACCAAGGCCTGCGAGAGTCATGACCAGGAACAATTCGACCGCAGTGCCTGCAGCCTGGAGCTGGAGCACGGGGACATCAATCACGCTCATCTGCAGGCTTTGAGATGGACGGAGTGTCTGTCCGACTGACAGCGCTTTTGCCCCACACCCAAGCGATAACCGACATGGATACCTCTGACACAAACGCCTCTTCACCAACCGCCAGCCCCGTTGCAGACAGGGACGAGGCCAATATGGCCAGCATTGCGCGTCAGGCAATCGTCGATGAAAAGCGGGATGTGTATGGCTACGAGCTGTTTGACCGCTCGGTTGCACATAACGCACACACAGCAGCATCCGATGCGGCGCTGCTGTTCAATGCACTGTCCTACGCCGGTGCCGAAGCCCTGGTGGGCAAAAAGACGGTTTTCATCAACTGCACCCACGACAGCCTGAGCGGCGGCCACCTGGAGCTGATTCACCCCGACCGTGTGGTACTGGAAGTGCCGGCCCTGCCCGCCGATGCCACGCAGGAAAACATCGAAGCCTGCCTGCCCACATTTGCGGCCCTGCGCCAGCGTGGCTTTCGCCTGGCTTTCGACCAGAACCTGCTGCGCCGCAACTATGCGTCATGGCTGCCCATGGCCTCCTTCGTCAAGCTGGACATGCAGAGCTTCGCGATCGAGCATGCCGAGAAGCTGGTGAAGTTTGCCCAGACCTACACACGCGCCCAGATCGTGGCCGAGAAGGTCGAAACAGCCGAGCAGTTCGAGCATATGCTGGGCCTGGGTGTGAAGCTGTTCCAGGGCTACTGGTTCGCCCAGCCCCAGCTCGTGCAGGCGCGCACCATCCGCCCCACGCAGACCACCATCATCCAGCTCATCAACCTGGTGCGCCAGCAGGCCAGCACGGAGGAGATCGAAGAGCTGCTCAAGAAGGACCCCACGCTGTCCTTCAACCTGCTGCGCTTCATCAACAGCTCGGGTTTCGGTCTGTCCTGCGAGATCACCTCCTTCCGCCATGCAGTGATGATTCTGGGCCTCAAGAAGCTGTTCCGCTGGGCGGCCCTGCTGCTGACCACCTCACGCGCCGGCGGCACACCGCCGGCTGTGGGCCAGACAGCCGTGGTGCGCGGCCGCCTGATGGAGCTGCTGACCGCCGAGCTGCTGCCACCCGAGGAATGCGACCACGCTTTCGTCGTGGGCGTTTTCTCGCTGCTCGATGTGATGCTGAGCCAGCCCATGGCCAAGGCCCTGGAATCCGTAGCCCTGCCCCAGTCCGTGGTTGACGCACTGGTACACAACCAGGGCGTTTTTGCACCCTTCCTGGATCTGACGCGCGCCTGCGAGTCTGGCGACGAAGCGGCTTTTGCCCGCGCCGCCAATGCGCTGCAGCTGTCCAACCACCAGGTCAACTGGGCCCATCTGCAGGCACTGAGCTGGGCCGACAACCTGGCCAGCGAAGTGATCTGAGCCAATCCGCTTCGCGACCAGTCAGTGCGCTTGCTGCGCACAACGAAAAAGGGCTTGCAGCCGATATGACCGCAAGCCCTTTTTCATTCAAGAAAGTCCCGATCAGTTGGTCTGGATACCTGCAGCCTTGATGATCTGGGCGTTGGACCTGGACTCGGCTTCGATCTGCTTGGCAAAGTCCACAGCCTTGCCGCCGGTAGGCACATTGTCAGTGGCCTCCAGGCGCTGACGGATCTCGGGCAGCGCCAGCGCCTTGTTCACCTCGGCATTCAGGCGAGCCAGCACGGGGGCGGGCACACCTGCGGGAGCGAAGATGCCGAAGACCGATGTGGTGTTGGCGTTCTTGTAACCCAGCTCGGCCAGCGTGGGCACTTGAGGCAGCGAGTCCAGACGCGCCGGAGCTCCCACGGCCAGGGCCTTGAACTTGCCGGCCTTGATGTGCTGCATCACGGCTGGGCCGGCATTCGTGGACAACACTTCGAACTGTGCACTCAGGCCGTCATTGAGCTGCTGGCCACCGCCCTTGTAAGGCACATGGGTGATCTGAACCTTGCCCTGATCGGCAATCTGCTCGAGCATGATGTGGCCCAGCGAGGCCAGACCGGCCGTGGCCCAGCGCACATCGCCGGGGTGGGCCTTGGCCTGGGTCATCAGCTCGGGAAAGCTCTTGGCTGCCAGACGGGTCGTTCCCAGCAGCAGCACGGGCGAGTACATCACGCTGACCACGGGAACAATATCCTTGTGCGGATCGAACAGCGGCTTGCCCAGATGGGGGCTCAGCGTCAGCGGGCTGATGGACGAAAAGCCCAGCGTATAGCCATCGGGGTTGGACTTGGCAACCTGATCCAGGCCAATCGCGCCACCCGCACCGGCCTTGTTGTCGATCACCACCGACTGACCCAACGACTGCGACAGCTTTTCACCCAGTGCACGGGCCACCACATCGCTCACACCACCGGCAGGGTAGGACACCACCAGACGAATGGGACGGCTGGGCCAGCCAGCCGCGTCGGCTTTGTCGGCCGCCTGGACATTCAGGGACAAGGTGACAGGCAGCATGGCTGCCAGGGCACAGGTGAGCATGCTGCGACGCAGAAAGTTAGTCATCACTCGAAATCCAAAAATCAAGACCTGCATTTTTGACCAAAGTGAATTCCCCGGTTGATTTGGACGACGATTCGTCAATTCATTGGACAGAAAACATCAAAATAAAACTTCAAACATTCAAATAGACCAACACTCCAACCGACCAACACCTTCATCGACATGTCGCAATGACGCCCGCAAGGCTTGCCGCTAGACTGCAGCAATCTCCACAAAGAAAGCGCCCCATGGAAGAAAAACAACCTCTATCCCGTCGCTCCATCTTGCTGCGAAGCGGTGCTGCGGGCGCTGCACTGGGCGCCATGGCTCTGCCCGCCGCGGCCACACGCAAGGCCTCCCGCACCTGCGTGCTCGATGGCCTGCAGCCCGCTGTGCTCACCATCAGCGGCCCCGGTGTGCAGGCCAATCGCGGCAAGCCGCAGGCCGTGGCGGACCGCATGCTGATCATCCATGGCTATCTGTTTGATGCAGCCTGGTCCTGTGGCATGGATGCGCTCAACAGCCTGGAGCAGCAGACGCTCAGGACCACGCTGGAATACGACGAAGCCGAGCACAGCCTGCAAGGCCCGCTGCTGGAGCAGGTGCTGCAGGCCGCCGGCGTGGATGTAGGCCAGGCCATGGCGCGCGGCCTGCAACTGACTTTGCAGGGCATAGATGGCTATCGCAGCCAGATACCGCTGGCCCAGGCCGTGCGCTGGCGCATGCTGATTGCCACCCAGCTGGACGGCGTGCCGCTGGCAATGGGCGGCGTGGGCCCGCTCTGGGCCATTTTTGCAGCCCATCAGATTCCGGAGCTCGGCCAGTTGCCCGTCAAGCAGCGCTTTCCTGCCGCCGTCTGGGGGCTATACCACCTGCAGCTTGGCAGCGCGACGACCTAGGTAGCGGCTCAGCCGCGCGGGTGATGCTCGGCATGCAGAGCCTTGAGCCGCTCGCGCGCCACATGGGTGTAGATGGTGGTGGTGGAGATATCGGCATGCCCCAGCAGCATCTGCACCACGCGAAGGTCGGCGCCATGGTTGAGCAGATGGGTGGCAAACGCATGGCGCAGCGTATGTGGCGACAGCGGCGAGTTCACACCTGCAATCTGCGCGCATTTCTTGACGATGACCCAGAACATCACGCGACTCATGCCCGCGCCGCGCTGGGTCACAAACACCTCCTCGGTCTGCTGCCCTCCCAGAATCACGGCACGCGCCTGCTGCAGATAGCGCTCCAGCCAGTGCTGCGCCTCCTGGCCGAACGGCACCAGCCGCTCCTTGCGTCCCTTGCCCGTCACGCGCAGCACGCCCGAGCGCAGGTCCAGCTCATGCATGCGCACGCCCACCAGTTCGCTGACGCGCAGACCGCTGGCATACATCAGCTCCAGCATGGCGCGATCGCGCAAGCCCAGCGGGCTGTCCACATCGGGCGCATCGAGCAGGGCCTCCACCTGCTCCTGGGTCAGGGTCTTGGGCATGCGCGACGGCTGCTTGGCCGCCAGCATGCGCACCGTGGGGTCGGCAGCGATGCGCTTTTCACGCAGCGCCCAGTGAAAATAGCGACGCAACACCGTCAGCCTGCGGTTCGAGGAGGTGGCCTTGGTGCCCTCCACACGGGCCGTGAAATAGCCCTGCAGATCGGCTTCCAGCGCAGCATCCAGCGCCTTGGGCGGCTGCAGCCGCGCCAGCCAGCGCGCAGCCGCTGTCAGGTCACGCCGATAGGCGGACAGGGTATTGCGCGAAAGCCCGTCCTCCAGCAGCAGGGCATCGATGAACTGATCGAGCGCATGCTGGCTCTGCGGCAAGGGCTGCGGCCAGTCATCGGGAATCTGCGGTTTGCGGGCTTTTTTAGGAGTGTCGGACATGGAGCTAGCGTACACGCTGGCGAGGGTGCACCGAGCTGAAATCAGCTCGGTGCACCATGGAGATCAGGGTCAGATACCGGCAATGGCAAATGCTGTGCCTGCTTCAGCTGATGCCGGCTGATGGACCATCGAAAGCCTCGGCCAGGAACTGCGCAACCGCTCTCACCCTAGCCGTGCGCTGCAGATCGGGATGCATGACCTGCCAGACTTCGTAGTCGTTCGGACGTCGGCGTTGCGGCCAGATACGCACCAGGCCTTCGCGCTCCCCCATCCACAACGGCATTTCCCCAATCCCGATGCCTGCAGCAACCGCCTTGCGCACGAGGAGACTGGAGCGGACCGACATGGCAATCCTGGCCTGACGTGCCGGCACTCCGGCCATGCTCAGTAGCGGACTCTGCTCCAGATAAGGCCCGTATGCCACCAGATGGTGACCGCGCAACTCGTCTTCAGGGGCGGGCTCGCCAAAGCGAGCCAGATAACTCGTGCTTGCGAACAGCCCCACAGGCCACGAAGCCACACGGCGAACCACCAGCTCCGGGGTATCAGGCCTGACGTTGCGAAAAGCAATATCCGCCTGTCGGCGACCGAGGCTGAGCAACTGGGTGGAGACTTCCAGATCCACGCGGATATTCGGCCAGTGCTGCTGCACACGCTCGACAGCGGGCAGCAACAGGTCAATAGCGATGGAGTCGGTGCTTGTCACGCGCACCAGCCCACCGGGATTTTCATCCTGACCCTCGATCTTGGTGCGCAAGTCCAGGGCCGCACTCTCCATACGCTTTGCCGCAGCCAGTGCCACCTCGCCAGCGGCCGTGAGCAGGTATCCATCCTTGGCCCGCAAAAACAGCTTTGCCCCCAGCTCGGACTCCAGCGCATTCAGGCGTCGCCCGACCGTTGCCTGATCAATGCCCAGGCTGCGCGCTGCGGCGCGCAATGAGTGCGTGCGGCTCAGGGCGAGAAAGATGCGGGTATCGTCCCAGTTCATGGCTCATCAGTTGATGCAAATTTGCATCAATGTAGAGCGAAATCGCTGCATTGCAAACAAAGCTTTGCGTCGTAATCTTCAGCGCTCAAAGATATTTCGAGAACGACGCTATGCCCACCTTTTTGACAGACTCCATCCCCGCAGCAAAGCCCACCACCATGCAGGCCATCGTTTTTGACGACTTTGGCGGGCCCGAGGTGCTGGTGGCCCGCGAGCTGCCGGCTCCTGAGCTTCGCCCCCACGACTTGCTGGTACGCAACGCCTCCATCGGCGTCAATCGTGCCGACCTCTATCACCGCAAGGGCGCCTATGGCCGAGCTTCCTTTGGTGACGCAGACACCATGGGCCTGGAGATCGCCGGAACCGTGATCGACGCCGGTCCCTTGGTGCAGGGCTTCTCCGTGGGCGACCGGGTCATGGGTATCGTGGGCGGCGGCGCTTATGCCGAGATTTCGCGCATAGACCACCGCATGGCGATACATGTCCCCGGGAATCTGGACCTGGTGGATGCCGGTGCGATACCCGAGGTGTTCGTGACCGCACACGAGGCCCTGTTTCATCTGGCTGGCTTGCGCGCCGGCGAGTCGGTGCTGATCCATGCGGCAGCGGGTGGTGTCGGATCGGCCGCCGTTCAGCTTGCACATGCTGCCGGCGCCCGGGTTTTTGCGACGGCCAGCGGCGACAAGCGCGAAGCGGTCCTGGGTTTCGGAGCCGATGTCTTCATCGACTATCGCAGCGAGGACTTCCAAACCGTGGTGGCCCAGGCCACCGACGGCAAAGGCGTGGACATCGTGATCGATTTCGTCGGTGCCCCCTACCTGGAGCCCAATGTGCGATCGCTGGCCGTCGGCGGGCGCATGGTGATGGTGGGCCTGCTGGGCGGCTCCCAGGGCGCTGCATTGCCCATGGACCTGGTGCTGTACCGCCATCTGCGGATCTTCGGAACCGTGATGAAGTCACGCTCGCCCGAAGTCAAGCAGGCGATGGTCCAGCGCTTTGCCCAGCGATGGCTTGGTGCATTGGAGAGTGGAGCGATACGGCCCGTGATCGATAGCTCCTTCGCTTTGGCAGATGCTGCTGGGGCGCACAGACATATGGAGTCCGGGGTCAGCATCGGCAAGATTCTGTTGCTGCCTGGGCAGCGGAAAATAATATAAAAAAACAAAGCCCGAATCGCCTCAAAGGCAATTCGGGCTTGCGGTATCCGCTACTGTATCGGCAGCAGATCAGCTGCTTAGTCCAGTGTCAGCTTCTGCTTGGCCACGACCTGCTTGTAGGTTTCGAACTCTTCCTTCAGTTCCTTGGCGAATTCCTGAGGAGAGTTGCCCACCACCAGCGAGCCGGTGTCTTCGATGCGCTTCTTGACCGCGGGGTCCTGCAGCACCTTCTTCACTGCGGCATTGATCTTGTCGACCATGGCCTTGTCCATGCCCTTGGGGCCCAGAATGCCGTAGGAAGCCATGCGATTGACCTGGGGCAGACCCACTTCCTTGAAGGTGGGCACGTCAGGCAGCACGGCCAGACGCTGGGGAGCTGCCACGGCGATGGCCTTGAGGCGGTTGTCCTTGATGAAAGGCAGTGCCGAAGGCAGGTTGTCCAGAATCATGGGGATCTGGCCGGCAACCGCGTCGTTCAGGGCCGGGCCCGCGCCGCGATAAGGCACATGGGTCATCTGGATGCCGGTCAGCGACTTGTACAGCTCCATCAGCATGTGCTGGATGCCGCCCGTACCGGACGAGCCATAGGAGTACTTGCCGGGATTGGCCTTGAGTTCGGCCTCGAAAGCCTTGTAGTTAGCCGCGCCGGGGAACTTGGGGTTCACGGCGATCACATTGGGCGTGGCCGCAATATTGATGATGGGCGTGAAGTCCGTCAGCGGGTTGTAGGGAGTCTTGGGGTTGATGGCCGGATTAGTGGCCATGGTCGACAGCGTGGAAATGCCCAGGTTGTAGCCGTCGGGCTTCTGGCGCGCGGTTTCCTGCGCACCGATGACGCCGCCGCCACCGCCCTTGTTGTCCACCACCACGGACTGACCCAGTTCCTTGCTCAGCGGCTCGGCGATCACACGCGCAATGATGTCGGTCGTGCCGCCTGCTGCAAAGGGCACCAGCAGCTTGATGGGCTTGGTGGGGTAGTTGGCCTCTGCCAACACACCGGTCGAGAAACCTACAGTTGCCAGAGCCATTGTCAGGCCCACGCACATACGACGATTCATGAAGGGGTCTCCTTATGAGTTCTGAAATTAACGGCTGATGGTACGTGCCGCAAAAAACCCGACACATTCTTGTTAGCCCTGATTTCTCAGTAATTACCCTAGATTCACACCATTTCCTTGAAGCGCATCAAAGTTCAGCTCGAATGAGCCGAGCGACAACAGTAAGTACTACTACATAGAAACTTGGCGACAGCTTTCTCTCAGCAAACCTATGACCGGCCCTATGCTTACAGGCCGTGAACTATCTAGAACTGCTTTTTCCCGATTTCGCGCTCATCGTGCTGGGCTATGTGCTGTGCCGTTTCACGCCCATCAACCGCAGCGTCTGGCAAGCCGTGGAGCAGCTCGTCTACTACCTGCTTTTTCCGGTGCTGCTGTTTCACTCCATCACGCGCAACCCGATCCAGTGGGGCGACGCCAGCCAATTGCTGGCTGCCGGTGTGCTGGGAGGCCTGCTGGGCATTGCGCTGACCTACAGCCTTCCGCACCTGCCTCTTCTTGGCCGGCGCATCGATGCACGCGGCTATGCGGGAGCAGCGCAAGTGGCGTTTCGCTTCAACTCCTTTATCGCGCTGGCACTGGTTTCGCGCCTGGCAGGGCCGGACGGACTGCTCTATGTCTCGGTGCTGATCGGCGTATCCGTGCCGCTGTTCAATGTGGCCGCCGTCTGGCCCATGACGCGTGGCAGCGACCAGCATTTTGTCGGTCATCTGCTGCGCAATCCGCTGATCATCGCCACCGTCAGCGCCCTGCTGTTCAATGCCGCCGGACTGAAAATTCCGGCCTTGCTCGAAGCCCCCGTGGCACGCATCGGTGCGGCCTCGATCGCACTGGGCCTGATGGCCGCCGGCGCCGGTCTCAAGCTCAGTGCACTGGCCAGCAACAAGCTGCTGGCCAGCGAGTTGCTGCTGATACGCCATGCCATCCAGCCGCTGATCGCCTTTGCCATGGTTCAGCTGTTCCACCTCAACCAGCCGCAGGCGATTGCGCTGATGGCGTTCTCCAGCCTGCCTACTGCCTCGTCCTGCTATGTGCTGGCTGTGCGCATGGGCTATGAAGGCTCGTTTGTGGCCAGTCTGGTGTCGCTGTCCACGATGCTGGGCGTGCTCAGCCTGCCCTTCGGGCTCTGGCTGATCGGCATTTAAACTTGATAGCTTCTTGTACTTACTGAATAAGCGATAGAGGCCAATTTCACTAAAAGTCAGGCGCGCTGCGCCAGCGCCCAGGCCACATGCTCGGCCACCACGGGGTCGGGATGATCGGCCCGGCTCTGCAGCGCGGCCCTGAGTTCGGGCCTGCCGGTTTCGCGCCAGGCATTGCCCAGGGCCACGGCCACATTGCGCAGCCAGCGCACATGGCCAATGCGGCGGATGGGGCTGCCCTCGGTCACGCGCAAAAAAGTGGCTTCATCCCAGGCCAGGAAATGCACCAGTTGAGTACCGGCCAGTCCGGCGCGGGCGTCGAAGTCCGGCAAGATGCTCGGATGGGCAAACTTGTTCCAGGGGCAGGCCAGCTGGCAGTCATCGCAGCCATAGATGCGGTTGGCCATCAAGGGCCGCAGTTCCTCGGGAATGCTGCCCGCATGTTCGATGGTCAGATAGGAGATGCAGCGCCGCGCATCGACCTTGTGCGGCGCGATGATGGCGCCCGTGGGACAGGCGTCGATGCAGGACGAGCAGCTGCCGCAGTGCGCTGTGACGGGGACGGTGGGCTCTAGCGCAAAGTCCACATAGATTTCGCCCAGAAAGAACATCGATCCGGCCTCGCGGCTCAGCACCAGGGTGTGCTTGCCGCGCCAGCCCTGGCCGCTGCGGCTTGCCAGCTCGGCCTCCAGCACCGGGGCGGAGTCGGTAAAGGCACGGTGGCCGAACGGGCCTATTTCCTGTGCGATGCGCTCAGCCAGCTTCTGCAGGCGGTTGCGCAGCACCTTGTGATAGTCACGGCCTCTGGCGTAGATGGAGACAATGCCTTCTTCGGGACGCTTGAGCCGATCCCATTCCACGGCCTGCCAGCCGTCCCCGGTCTCGCGCGGCAGATAATCCATGCGCGCGGTAATCACGCTCACCGTGCCGGGAACTAATTCCGCTGGCCGGGCTCGTTTCAAACCATGGGCCTGCATGTAATGCATCTCGCCATGAAACCCTTGCGCCAACCATTGCAGCAAACCGGGTTCTGCCGAGGACAAATCCACGCCCGCCACGCCGATTTGGGAAAATCCCAACTCGCGAGCCCAGGCTTGCATCAAAGGAACCAATTGACTGCTGCTCAACATACACCCCGAATTGTAGGAAGCGAGCCCACACCGGCGCTGGCGCAGCGCCAGATACTCTGGCAAAGCGAACAAGATACCGAGCGCTTTGCCCGGCAACTGGCCGCCCTGCCCCAGCTGCGCAACGCCTATGTGACCCTGCATGGCGACCTGGGTGCGGGCAAGACCACGTTGGTGCGTCACTGGCTGCGCGCCCTGGGCGTGCAGGGCCGCATCAAGAGCCCGACCTACGCAGTGGTGGAGCCGCATGAGGCTGGCGATCTCTCGATCTGGCACTTTGACTTCTACCGCTTCGACGATCCGCGTGAATGGGAAGATGCAGGTTTTCGTGACATTTTTGCCAGTGCTGGACTCAAGCTGGCAGAATGGCCCGAAAAGGCTGCAGCGGTTACACCTGTTGCGGATATAGCTATCCATATCGAAGCAATTGACGATGTGCAGCGACAGGTGACGCTCAAGGCCGGCACCCCCGCAGGCTGCACCGTGCTTGAAGCATTGACGGCATGAGCAAAACAACTTTCTCCACGGCTTTTCCGGACCTGCCCCGACTAGGTCTTTCCCGACCGGGTCTTTCCCGACCGGGTCTTTCCCGACCGGGTCTTTCCCGCCGCAATCTGCTGCAGGCCGGCAGCGTGGTTCTGCTGCTGGGCCGCCAGCATATTGCGCAGGGCGCGAGCATCGTGGCCGTGCGCGTCTGGCCCGCACCTGACTACTCGCGCGTCACGCTGGAATCCGATATTCCGCTGACGGCCAAGCCGGTCTTCGTGCCCAGCCCGCCGCGGCTGGCCGTCGATATCGAAGGCCTGGATCTGAACCCGGCACTCAAGGAACTGGTGGCAAAGGTCCGCTCCGACGACCCCAATATCGCCAGCATCCGCGTTGGCCAGTTTGCGCCCGGCGTGGTGCGTCTGGTGATCGACCTCAAGCAGGAAGCCCGGCCCCAGGTCTTCACGCTGGCCCCGATTGCTCCCTACAAGCACCGGCTGGTGCTGGACCTCTACCCCGCCAAGGCCGTGGACCCGCTGGAAGCCCTGATCAGCGAGCGCCTGCGCGATGCCGGCAGCACGGCCGCCGCCCCGGCACCGCACAACCCCGCCATCACGACACCGCCCCCTGTAGCGATTGCGACAGCCCCTCCGGCCGACCCCCTGGGTGATCTGATTGCCCAGCGCAACCAGCGGCCCAGCGCGCCAGCACCGGCTCCCGCGGTAATTGCACAGGCTCCGGCACCGGCTCCCGTGCCGCCGCCGCCTGCTCCCGCGCCACGCCCGGCACCGGCGCCAAGGCCTGCACCCAATATTGCCACCTCGCAAAGCACGGACCGCATCATCATCGTGGCGCTGGACCCCGGCCATGGCGGCGAAGACCCCGGCGCCACCGGTCCGAGCGGCCTGCGTGAAAAAGACGTGGTGCTCAAGGTCGCCCATCTGCTGCGCGAGCGCATCAACAACTCGCGTATAGGCGGCAGCCCCATGCGCGCCTTCATGACGCGCGACGCCGACTTCTTCGTGCCCCTGGCCACACGCGTGGAAAAAGCCCGCCGCGTCCAGGCCGATCTGTTCATCAGCATCCATGCTGATGCCTTCACCACCCCGGCAGCGCGCGGTGCCAGCGTGTTTGCGCTCAGCGAACGCGGGGCATCGAGCACGGCCGCCCGCTGGCTGGCCAACAAGGAAAATCAGGCCGACCTGGTGGGCGGCCTGAACGTGGGCGGACTGCAGGATCAGCATGTGCAGCGCATGCTGCTGGACATGAGCACCACAGCCCAGATCAAGGACAGCCTCAAGCTGGGCACTTCGCTGCTGGGCGAAATCGGCAGCATGGCCAAGCTGCACAAGGCCCGCGTGGAGCAGGCCGGCTTTGCCGTGCTGAAGGCGCCCGACATTCCCAGCGTGCTGGTGGAAACGGCCTTCATCAGCAACCCCGAGGAAGAAGCCAAGCTGGCCTCTGCCGCCTACCGCGAGCAACTGGCCGATGCGCTGATGACGGGCATACGCAAGTACTTCGCCCACAACCCGCCCCTGGCACGCAGCCGATCGGTTTAAGTGCGCGCTTACACAAAACCACCATGCTGGCTGTCAGCCGACAAGCCGGCTCGATGACAGTCGCCAAGCCTGAATGACACAGGCTTGGCCCTCTCTCCTACCTGAAAGCCAGGGCAGAAGGTTCAAGATCAAGGCGTGTTCTTATGAAAGCTGGCCTCTAGGGCAAGCTGTACAGGAGAGACCTCATGAAACTGCGAACTCTTGCCATCACCGTGTCTGCTGCCTTCACGCTGGCCATGGCAGGCTGCTCCACCTCGCCCACCAATGCCCAGATCGGCACCGGTGTCGGCGCCGTCGCTGGCGGCGTGGTCGGTGATGCACTGTTTGGTTCCACTTTGGGCACCGTAGGCGGTGCCGCGGCAGGCGCGCTGATCGGCAACGAGGTAGGCAAGCGCAAATAAACGCCTCGATCCGATCTGAATTCCCAAAAAAGAAGCCCCGGCTTGCCGGGGCTTTTTCATGGGTCAGCGCTTTTCCGGTCGGGGCAAAGCACTGTCAAGAGTGCAGATCAGGCGGTCCTGGCTTTTTCGGCCTTGCCGGCGCGCCAGGCACCGAAGATGGCGATCAGACCGGGCACCAGGATCAGACCCCAGATGATTTTTTCAAGATTGTTCTTCACCCACTCCATATTGCCGAAGAAGTAGCCTGCGGCGCTGATGCCCACCACCCAGAGCACGGCCCCCACAACATTGAACAGGCTGAACTTGGCGCGGCTCATATGAGCCACACCGGCCACGAAAGGTGCAAAGGTGCGAATGAAAGGCATGAAGCGCGCAAGAATGATGGTCACGCCGCCATAGCGCTCATAGAAGTTGTGGGCCTGGTCAAAAGCCTTGCGGTTGAACCACCGCGAGTCCTCCCACTGAAACACCTTGGGGCCCAGGTAGCGGCCTATCGTGTAATTGCTTTGGTCACCCAGGATGGCTGCTGCCAGCAGCACCACCACCGCCAACGGGTAGCTCATGTAGCCGGCACCGCACAGCGCGCCGACGATGAACATCAGCGAGTCACCGGGCAGGAAAGGCATGACCACCACACCGGTTTCGACAAACACGATGATGAACAGCAGGGCATACACCCAGGGCCCATAGGCCACGACAAAGGCTTCCAGATGCTTGTCGATATGCAGGATGAAGTCGATCAGAAACTGAATGATTTCCAAAACACGGTCCTCAAAAATGGATTGGCATACCGGCGTATGCCGGCCAGTAATGTACTGCGCCCCCAAAGCCCGCAGACGCTCCACCCTTTGCTGTAGTGCCATGTTTTTGAGAGCAAACTCACAGCTGCTTGCAGACTGCAACAAGGCCGGCCTTTTAATGCTGGTTTGTTACAAGTTTTGATAAAACTAAACGTCAACAATACGTCAGCTTGCCATTTCTGCTGGCACAGTAGAGATGTGTCGCCGCAAGCCGTGCATTGCAAATCACGACATCGGCCCCCTGGCCAACAAAGTCCGGCGTCTCCAGCCTCCCGCATGCGCAGGAGTGGGCACAGAGACCAGACCGCTTTCCATAACTAGCACGACGAGAGGAATACGAACATGAAGACATTCACAATGCGCTATGGCAAGGCCCTGACTCTGGCAGCCGCACTGACCGGCGCACTGGCACTGGGCGGCTGCGCCCATGGCCCCAGCCGTCAGCAAGTCGGTATCGGCGCAGGTGCCGTGGCCGGCGGTGCAGTGGGCAACGTGCTGTTTGGCGGCCCCGTGGGCACCATCGGCGGTGCTGCCGCCGGTGCTCTGATCGGTAACGAACTGACCAAGGGCGGCTACCGCCACCGCCACTAAGCCCTGCGCCCGCGGGTTCAACGAAGAGCTGCCAGAAGTATTCCGGCGGCTCTTTGTGTTTTCGCCCTTCAAAAAACTCACTTCCCGGCCGGTTTGTACAGCCGCCTAGAATGGTTGCCGTGAACGCAACCAGCCCCGAACTCTCCCCCTCCCCTACCGAAACCGCCGACCAGGCTGCCCCCGTGCGCCGGCCGATTCGCGACCTGCCCGACGAGCTGATCAGCCAGATCGCTGCCGGCGAGGTGGTCGAGCGCCCCGCCTCCGTGGTGCGCGAACTGGTGGACAACGCTCTGGACTCGGGCGCAGCCCAGATCACCGTGCGCCTGCTGGCCGGCGGTGTGCGCCTGATCGCGGTGGAAGACGACGGCTGCGGCATCCCGCGCGACGAGCTGCCCGTGGCCCTGCGCCGCCATGCCACCAGCAAGATCAGCGATCTGCACGATCTGGAAACCGTGGCCACCATGGGCTTTCGCGGCGAGGCACTGGCCGCCATCGCCTCGGTATCGGAAACCTCCATCTTCTCGCGCCCTGCAGGTCAGGACTCGGCCTATCTGCTGGATGCACGCAGCGGCGAGCTGCGCCCCGCCGCACGCAACCAGGGCACGACCGTAGAGGTCAAGGAGCTGTTCTTCTCCACGCCCGCGCGCCGCAAATTCCTCAAGACCGATGCCACCGAGCTCGCGCATTGCATAGAGTCCGTGCGTCGCCATGCGCTGGCACGCCCCGATGTGGGCTTTGCCATCTGGCATGAAGGCAAGCTGGTCGAGCAATGGCGCGCTGCCGGCAGCACGCCCGACGAAGCCTTGTCGCGCCGCCTGGCCGATGTGCTGAACGACAAGTTTGTCGACAACTCGGTCGCCGTCGATCACTGGGCCGGCCCCGTCCATGTCACGGGCCGCGCCGGCATCCCGGACGCGGCGCGCTCGCGCCCAGACCAGCAGTTCTGCTATGTCAACGGCCGCTTTGTTCGCGACAAGGTATTGACGCATGCGGCCCGCTCTGCGTACGAGGACGTGCTGCATGGCAACAAGCAGCCGGTCTACGCGCTCTATATAGAGATCGACCCCGCGCGTGTGGATGTGAACGTGCATCCCACCAAGATCGAGGTGCGCTTTCGAGACAGCCGCGAAGTCCACCAGGCGGTGCGCCACGCGATCGAGAACGCGCTGGCCACGCCGCGCGCCGCGGCCGTGGTAGAGGCGGCTGCCCAGGAAGCCGCCCGCCAGCCCGGCCTGATCGACGAGAGCACTGCCACGCCTGTCCCGGCCAAGCCCGCGACCAAGCCCGCCGCAGCCCCGGCCTGGCCGCAAACCCGCATGAGCTTTGGCGAGCCCGCCATCGGCAATCCCGTGCGCGATCTGGCCAAGCTCTGGGAACCCATGCGCGAAGCCACTGCTAAAACCGCGCCCGCCCCCCAGATGGTGACTGCGGCCCCTGCGGGTGCCACAGCTGAGGTGCCTGAATCGGCCCCCGGCGCGACCACGATCACCAACACCACGGCCATGCCAAGCCCCGTGCCTCAGCCCGAGGACGAAGGCATCAGGCTGCGCCCTTCGGGCCAGTCCAGCTACTTTCAGCGAAAAGCGCCTGCACCCCAGATGCAGGAAGCGCCAGCCGCTACTGAGATCGTTGCCAATGCTGCAGCTGTAGCCCCGGTCGAACCTGCTGCTACGCACACTGCCGAACATGCCGCAGCGCCAGCAGCGCAACCACCCGTGACGGCTGCGGCAGACAACACCCCCGTCTGGCCGCTGGGCCGGGCCGTGGCCCAGCTGCATGGCGTCTATATCCTGGCCGAGAACAGCCAGGGCATGGTCATCGTGGACATGCATGCCGCCCATGAGCGCATCGTCTATGAGCAGCTCAAGAGCGCCGTGAATACGGAAAATGGCGACCAGCAGATTCCCAGCCAGCCGCTGCTGATTCCCGCCACCTTTGCCGCAACGCCCGAGGAAGTCGCCACGGCCGAGGCCCATGCCGAAACCTTGCTGACCCTGGGCATGGAGGTCTCGCCCTTCTCGCCCAAGACCCTGGCCGTGCGCGCCGTGCCGGCCACGCTGGCCCAGGGCGATGCCGTGGAGCTGGCGCGCAGCGTGCTGGCCGAACTGGCCCAGCATGACGCCAGCACCGTGGTGCAGCGCGCGCGCAACGAGATTCTGGCCACCATGGCCTGCCACGGCGCGGTGCGCGCCAACCGCAAGCTCACGCTGGACGAGATGAATGCGCTGCTGCGCCAGATGGAGGTGACCGAGCGCTCCGACCAGTGCAATCACGGCCGCCCCACCTGGCGTCAGCTGAGCATGAAGGAGCTGGATGCGCTGTTTCTGCGCGGGCGCTGATGGCAGCTCGGCAATGGCCGCCAAATAACCGCTACATTGCCGATATCGACAAAAAACAGCGGGCCGGCAGATCTGCGGGCCCGCCTGCCATCCGCCGTCATGAACCCCAACTCCTCCACCCCGGAACCCGCCGAAGCCTACTCCTTCATCGCCCGCGTGCGTGCGGCCCTGCCGCAGCTGCCGCCCTCGGAGCGGCGGCTGGCGGAATTCCTGCTGGACTTTCCCGGCAATCTGTCGAGCTATGCGGCGGCCGAGATGGCCAAGCTCACGGGGGTATCGAATGCCACGGTCACTCGCTTCATACAGCGGCTGGGCTACGAAGGCTACGAGGATGCGCGCCGCCATGCTCGCGCCCAGGGCGACAACGGCTCACCGCTGTTTCTGGCTGCCGCATCGGCCCAGGGCCGGCCCACGGCAGATGTGATTGCCACCCATCTGCGCCAGGCCTCGGAGAATCTGGCTGTCACCATAGGACAGATCTCGGCACAGCAGCTGGAGGACATCGCCCTGGCGCTGATCGGCGCCCGACAGCTGTTCTTTGTCGGCTATCGCCAGAACCGCAACTTTGCCGCCTATCTGCGCTGGCAGCTGCTGCAGGCACTGGAGATGCCCAGCCAGGTCATCCCCGGCGCCGGCGAGACCCTGGGCGAATATGCGGCTCAGATAGGCCAAAACGATGTCGTGGTGATCTTTGCCCTGCGCCGCAGCGTGCGCGTGGTCAGCGAGTTCGCGCGCCAGGCCAGGCTGCTGGGCGCCCGCCTGATCTGCATCACCGACCATGCCAGCCCGGCCCCCGAGGCGGACTGGCTGCTGCGCGTGCAGACCTCGGCCCCGGGACCGCTGGACAATCACACGGCGCTTTTCATGCTCTGCCACCTGATTGCCACGGCCACCTTGCAGCAAAGCGGGCAGCCGGGGCGCAGACATATGGCGGCTATCGAGACCAGCCACGATGCGCTGGACGAGATGCTATGAAATCAAAAGCTTTCTGCGCCTGCTATTCATAGATTTCAGACATTTTTCCATCTGAAATCCATGAATGATTGGCGATAGAAGCTCTTGAATCAATAGCGATCAGCTAGCGACGGCGAGCGACAGGCCGGCCAGCGCCGCCTGCACTGCGGCCACCACGGGCGACAGCACCGGCACCTGAAAGCGCGGCGCCAGCCACAACGCGGCTTCGGACAACGGGCCGCCGCCGATCACCACGGCCTGTGCGCCATCGCTTTGCACGCATTGGGCCACGGCATCGCCCAGGCGCTCGCACTGCAAGGCCGGATCTGCAGCCAGCACCAACGGCTCGCCCTGGGCAATGCGCGTGCCGCAGAACCAGGGCGCCAGGCCCAGCGCCGCGACCGAGGCGGCAATCGAAGCCTCCAGCCCCGGCGTGGTGGTCGCAATGCCAAAGCGGCGCGGGCGCCCCTGCTCATCCCGAGCGGCCTGCAGCATCGCTGCCTCGCCAATGCCGAAGGCGGCAACTCCGACCGGCAAGGCCGCTCTCAACAACTCCAGCCCCGGATTGCCAAACGCGGCCACGATGATGGCCCGCCCAGCCTGGCTGTCATCGCCCTGGGCAAAGCCCAGGCCCAGCCGCAGCACCTCCTGCTCGGCGATCTTCAGTCCCGCCTCGTCGGTAATCATGGCCGCACCCCGCCCGGCCGTCGCGCCGTGCAGCAGCACGCCGGGCGGCAGACAGGCCCGCGCCTGTCTGAGCATCAGCGCCGTGGTCTGCTGCGAGGTATTGGGGTTGATCATCAGAATATGCATGCCAGCCTTCATGCCGTGCGCTCCTGAGCACTTGCAGGTACGCCTGCAGCCGCTGCAGACTCCTCCTGTGAATGGGATTCACCGCCCGCGCCTTCCTCGATGGAGCGGCCAAAGGTCTCGGGGGCAAACTGCACGGCAATCGCAAAGATGAAATACATGGCGGCGATCATGCCGAACATTCCGGAGACGCCGTGCAGATCGAACATCTTGCCCGCCAGCACCTGGGACATGGCGCCGCCAATCGTGCCCAGCGCCAGCAGGAAGGAGGTTCCCAGCGCACGGATGCGCGTGGGGTAGAGCTCGGGCGCAAAAATCCAGATGGAGGTGTTGAGCGTCAGCACGCAGAACTGGAACAGCGCACCGCAGACCAGGATCATGGCCACGCTGTCGGTGAAGTTGCCGAATGCCAGGCCCGCAAGGCAGGCGGCAATCGCCCCTACCGTCAGCACCCGCTTGCGCGGAAAGTAGTAGCCCATGGTCGATGCCGCGATCGCCCCAAGCAGGCTGCCCATCTGCATGACGATGGTGAAGCTGAAGCTCTTGGTGATGGAATAGCCCTGGGCGACCAGAATCGTCGGCATCAGCGTGAGCACCGAGAGCTGCGCGCCAAACGTCATCCACGAAGCCAGGCCCACGGCAATCGTGCGCCGCGCATAGCCGCCCCTGAAGATGTCGGTGAAGGAGCTGCGCTGCACGGTCTGAGCGGCAGCCGTCTGCTCTTGTGCGCTGCCTGGGGTGATGAACTCGCGCAGCTCGTACTGCGCATTGGCCAGCTTGCCGGCCGCCAGCATGCTTAGCACCTGATTGGCTTCCTCGACCCGTCCCTTGGAGAGCAGAAAGCGCGGCGTCTCCGGCACGAAGCGGCGGTAGAACACGATGAAGATGGCCGGCATGACCAGGCAACCGAACAGCCAGCGCCAGGAATCATCGCCCGGGAACAGCGTGAACACGCCCAGGGCAAATGCCGGCGCCAGCATATTGCCCAGACCGCCGCCGCCTACATTGATGAGACCGACTGCCGTGCCGCGAAAGCGGGCCGAGCAGAACTCCGCCAGCATGGTCACGGCCGTGGTGATTTCTCCGCCCAGACCAAAGCCCACGATGGCACGTGCCACGGCCAGGAAAGCGTAATCGGGTGCCAGTGCGCAGCCGACGGCACCCAGCGTGAACAGCGCCAGGTTCACATTGAGCATGAAGCGCCGTCCCATGCGATCGGCCAGGTAGCCCGAAAGCAGACGCCCCATGGCGGCGGCAAAAAAGGTGATGGTGTTGAGAAAGGCAATGTCCGTCGCGTCCAGCCCCCATTGCTGGCGCAGCAGGGGGCCGACCAGGCCGACCGCGTTCTGTTCGAACACATCGAAGAGCACACCGCAGACCACCAGAAAGATGATGCTTTTGTGCGAGCGCGTCACACCGATCTGGTTGAGCGCATTTTCCAGTTGCTGCATCTGCGCCGCACTGGCCTTGCCTGACGCCGAGGGCGTCACGGGGATCTCAGCTGCCATATCCACCTCCTCTTGGTTGAGGGCTGGCCTGGCGCAGGGCCGGCAAGCCGATTGAAATAAATTTTTCCTTATTAAAAAATATGAAATTTAAATTTCAAATCCAGATTTACCCAGGCCCTGAGGCCAGCTGCGCTGTCCACCTGCTGAGGCGTGCGGCCTGGTTCATGAAAATCAGTTTTCACGATTGCAGATTTCGTGCCTGAAATCACATGCACCACTATGGTGCTAGCACAGATAAGACAGGGCGAGCGCATGAAGCCGGCCGTCACGAAACGAAAACACTTGTGCAACAGGCAGCAAAAATGTTTTTACGACACCGGGATGAAAAATCCTTTACTTCAACTGCACCATCCAAGTGCCTGAAAACTAAGAATAAATACGGCAACAATGTTCCAAATTTGGGCATTGGCGCACCAGAATTGCGCTCTCATGCACCGAATCCATGCATGACGGCATAACTTTTTGGCATAATTTTGGTTTCGCGAGTTTCAGCGCATTCCTCTGTCCCTGTCAGAAAGTTCTCTATGAAGTACGAGTCCGTAGGCCAATTCCTGGAAGAAGTGGCACAACGCAACCCCGGTCAGCCCGAATTCCTGCAAGCCGTCACCGAAGTGATGGAAAGCCTGTGGCCCTTCATCGAGAAGAATCCCAAGTACGCCGAGCACGCCCTGCTGGAGCGCCTGGTCGAGCCCGAGCGCATCATCCAGTTCCGCGTGAGCTGGACTGACGACAAGGGCCAGGTGCA
>Ga0268257_1001102_pt1 | contig 25268 bp, 18 predicted proteins | sample AgamicAtPrz_FD_200249 | JGI IMG/M metagenome (GOLD analysis project Ga0268257, IMG submission 200249) | Agave microbial communities from Guanajuato, Mexico - At.P.rz (v2) (version 3) | ecosystem: Host-associated > Plants > Phyllosphere > Phylloplane/Leaf | place: Guanajuato, Mexico | collected... | reverse complement strand
CGGTACAGCCAGGTCAACGGCTGTCCTGATCCTCGGCACTGCCGCCCGACGCCCCGGCTCCGGAGCCTGTGGCCTCACCGGTGCTGTTGGAACCTCCGGCAGCACCATCGGCGGCATCGGAGTCGCTGCCGGTGTCACTGCTGTCGTTGTCCTTGCTGCCTCCAGGGCTGTTGACGCTGCCGTTGTCTCCGGCGGTCTTGCCCTGGTCCGTTGAGCGTTCGGGCTGACTGCCGCCACCATTCATGTCGGTCGCGGCAAGGCTGAGGGTGGCGCCGCCACCGAGCAGCAGGGCCAGCATCAAGGCGAGGGGACGTGGATTGACCATGATGAATCTCCTGTCGGATGACCTGTCATGGTTGGGCTGCCACGGTGGTGTCAAGGTGCCCGTCAAGCGACGGGCGGTCCCTTTAGTGGGCGTCGGGACGTGGCGCCTGCTGGCCGTGCGTGGCGTCCATTGCCTCCAGCGTCGGATGCTCCTGGGCCGCGTGCATCAGGTCCTCGGTCACTCGCAGTTCCGCGCCGGTCGGCGAGAAGGTCGCGGTCGGCGCGAACGGCGCCGGGTGTTCCGGTGCCGGGCGTTTGCCGCGGCGCCAGAGGAAGAAGCCGACCATGGCCAGGTTGATCACCGCGAAGGCCCAGAACAGGCCGGCCTCGCCGTAAGCGGTCATCATCGGCGAAATGGCCAGCGGCGCCATGGCCGAGCCCAGCGAGTTGATCAGCAGCAGCCCCTGGATCATCGGCACCAGCGCATCGGCGGGGGCGCGGTCGGCGGCGCTGCTGACGGCCACCGGATACAGCGCGAACACGCCGCCGCCGAGCAGGAACAGCAGCGCCGGTAGCAGTACGGTGTCGGCTGGCAGCAGCACGATCAGCACCGACAGCACGGTGCACAGGGCGGCCAGGGCGATCAGCACGTCCTGGCGGTCCTTGCGGTCCGACCAGCGCCCGACCGGGTACTGCAGCAGCATGGCGCCAAGGATCACCCAGGCCATCATGTCGCCGACCTTGCCCACATCCAGGCCGATGCGCTGCAGGTACAGCGGCAGCAGGGCGTAGATGCCAGCGATGGCGACCCCCGAGCCGAAGCAGCCGACCAGCCCGGTAGGCGCTACGCCCAGCAGTTGTCGCGGCTTGAGTGGCTCGACCTGATCCAGCAGCGGCGACACCCGGGGCAGGATCACGATCGGTAGCACCGACAGCGTGGCGAGCATGCCGGCGACCATGAACGGCGCGGTGTCGCCCCAGCCGGTAACCTCGCCCAGGCCGGCCTGGGCGATCACCCCGGCGCCGTAGAAGGCGATCATGTACAGCGCCAGCAGGCGCCCGCGGATCTTGGCGTCGCCGGCCAGCAGCAGCCAGCTTTCTATCACCAGGAACACCCCGACCGCGGCCCAGCCGTTGATCAGGCGCAGGGCGAACCACCAGGTGGTGTCGTAGAACAGGCCCTGCAGCAGGATGGTCGCGCCGATCAGCGCGGCGAAGCTGCTGTAGGCGCGGATGTGGCCGATGCGCAGGATCAGGCGGTCATTGAAGATCGCCCCCAGGGTCAGGCCGATGAAGTAGGCCGAGGACACCACGCCGATAGTGGTCGCCGATTCGCCGGCGGCGCCCAGGCGCAGGGTGGTCAGGGAAGACAGCACGCCATTGCCCAGGGCAATGATGAACAGGCCGAGCAGGGGTGCCAGCGCCATCGCCAGCAAACGCACAGACATAGTTACCTCAAGGTTGAAAAGAGCTCAGATGCGCCTTTTCGGCTGCACGGGCCGGGTCATGGCGGCGTGCAGTGCGGCCTGGGCGGGCTGCGACCTTGGCAAGATTCAACCGCGGACCTGATGCAGGCAGGTCGGGCGGGGGCGGTTGAGCCTGTGGCACATGCGCGATGTGATGAGGCACGGACGCTGTCTTTGCGGGCGGTTGCCACCGGCTGGGGCGACGGGCGAAAAGGAGGCGGGATTTTAAGGCCTGTGCAGGATTTGCCAAGTAGGAAAAGGCTGCGACGAGTGGCCGCAGGGGCGTCAGTCCAGCCTGTGCGCCGCCAACAGCAGGGATTGCGGCACCTGGCTCTGCGGATGTTGCGGCTCCTGCAACTCCAGCAGGCCGAACCCGGCCAGCTCCAGCGCCTTCAGCCAACTGCCCAGGGTGCGGAAGTACCAGGGCATCGGGCGCCAGTCGCCGGTGAAACCGGCAAACGACTCCTCACGCCAGCCATCCTGGTAGTGGCCGGCAGCCGCCGTCCACGGGTGCAGGGTCTGGATCAGGATTGTGCCGCCGGGCAGCAGCAAGGTCCGCATGGCGCAGAGCAGGGGGATGATGTCCTGTTGCAACAGGGCGAAGTTGGCGCACACCAGGTCATAGCCCTGGCCGATGTCCACCGCGCCTTCGGCCAGCTGCTGGTAGCTGGCCAGGTGTACTTGGGGCGAGCCCGCCGAGCGCGCGGCGGCGACCAGCGTCGCATCGCCATCCACGCCGACCGCGTCGATGCCCCGTGCCGCCAGGGCGCGCAGCAACCAACCCTCGCCGCAGCCCAGGTCAAGCACTCGCGCAGGCTGACGGCCCAGCACGGCGAGCAGTATCGCCTGGTCGGTGACCTCGCGTCGGGAGGGGATTGCTCCGGAGCGTACGGCTTCGATCCAGGCCTGGGCGTTGTGCTGCCAGCTGTCCAGCAGGGGATCGGTGGTGGTGGGCATGGCCGGGTCCGGTAAAGATGGGTGGCTCTAGCATAGGCCAGTCTTGTGTACGGGGGCCTTTGCTCTGCACACTGGCGCACCTGCGAAGGAGCATGGCATGGCACTTGCGAAAGCGGATTTCACCACGCGCCTGCTGGTCGATGCCGGTATCGGCCCAGGCATGCGCGTGCTTGACGTGGGGTGTGGCAGCGGTGATGTCAGCTGGCTGCTGGCCCGGCTGGTGGGTGGCGATGGCGCGGTGGTAGGCGTTGACCAGGCGGCTGATGCCCTGGAACTTGCACGTAAGCGTGAGACACCCAAGGGCGCGGCGATACCTGAGTTCGTCCATGCTGACCTGCAGGCACTGCCCGAGTCCCTGGGGTTGTTCGACGCCATCGTCGGGCGTCGGGTGCTGATGTACCAGGCGGAGCCGGTCAAGGCTTTGCGTCTGCTGGCCCGGCATCTGTTGCCCGGTGGGCTGATGGTGTTCCAGGAGCACGACAGCAGCCTGACCCCGGCCAGCCTGGAACCCTTTGCGCTGCATCGCAAGGCCCAGCAATGGCTGCAACGCATGCTGGCCCATGAAGGGGCCGACCTGCATATCGGTTTCAACCTGCATCGGCTGTTCAGCGAGGCGGGACTGGCGGTCGAGGACCTGCGGGCCGAAGGCCTGGTGCAGACGCCCGACAGCGCCTATCCCCTGGCCGATATCATTCGCGCCTGCCTGCCGCGGATCATCGGCCATGGCGTGGCTACGGCCAGGCAGGTCGGGATCGATACGCTGCACGCGCGGCTGGAGGCCGAGCGGCTGCAGTCGCGGGGCATCTACATAGGCGACATGGCCTTTGGCATCTGTGCGCGCAAGCGCTGAACAATGTGTTTATTTGATCAAGGAGGTATCGGATGGCGCAGTACACCGCACAAGTGACCTGGAATCGTGACGGGCAGGATTTTCTCGGTAACCGCTACAGTCGTTGGCATCTGTGGCGTTTCGATGGCGGGGTAGAGGTGCCGGGCTCGTCCTCGCCCCATGTGGTGCCTTTGCCGATGTCGGATGCCTCGGCGGTGGACCCTGAGGAGGCGTTTGTCGCGGCGTTGTCGAGTTGCCATATGCTGTGGTTCCTGTCCCTGGCGGCCAAGCAGCGGTTTTGTGTCGAGCGGTATGTTGATGATGCCCTGGGGGAAATGGCGCTTGATGGGGCTGGGCGGATGGCCATGACCGTGGTGACCTTGCGGCCTTTGGTTGAATTTTCCGGGGAGCGGAGGCCTAGTTTTGAGCAACTGGAGCGGTTGCATCATTTGGCGCATGAAGAGTGTTTTATTGCTAATTCGGTGAAGACTGAAGTGCGGTGTGAGCCGGTGGTTTCTGGGTTATGTGTTGGCGTTGATTATTGATTATTGATTATTTATTGTTTTGATAGTTGTATGCGCATTCATTTGTGATGTTGACGCTTATTCACCTTTCCGCCCTTACGGCGGGTAACTTTTTGAAGGATCAAAAAGTCACCAAAAAATCCTCGCTCCATTCATCCGGCCCTACGCTTCGCTCCGGGTTCCCTCACTCCGGCCTTGCTCCCGGGAGGACCGCGCTGCAGGGCCCATCCTGGGCCCCAGCGCTTGACGGGCATCCATGCCCGTCACCTCCCTCCGCAAGTCCTGCGTTCGGCCTCCTGAAGTCGCGAAGTTACGGGCGGCGCCTGGACTGGCGCAGCTGTCGCTAGTTGGTTTTTAGTTGATCTCTCGATTGTTTCGCGGGGCAAGCCCGCTCCCACGCAATAGTCGCCGTTATATAGATCTCTGTAGGAGCGGGCTTGCCCCGCGAAAGGGCCGGAACAGCCAATACATAACTAATGGTCAAGCAACTAACTTTGCATCTCTTGCTCTTGCTCTTGCTTCTAAGCGCGCGATAGTCCAGGCAACACCAATTGCGACTTCAGGAGGCCGAGCGGAGTTCTTGCGGAGGGAGGTGACGGCCATGGATGGCCGTCAAGCGCTGCGCCCCAGGATGGGGCGTTCAGCGCGGTCCTCCCGGGAGCAAGAACGGAGCGAGGGAACCCCGGAGCGAAGCGTAGGGGCCGGATGAACGGAGCGGAACGGTTTTGCCTACTTTTCCCTAGAGAAAAGTAGGTCGCCGTAAAGGCGAAAAGGTGACTAAATGTCGACATCACCTACGAATGCGCATACAACTGTCAAAACAACCGGCCTCAGTTATACGGCAAACCCATGATCCACCCTGCAAAACCAGCAGCCCCAATTGACGCCACCCCCCGCCTGGGTAAGGCTACCCCTTCTCCCAAGCCACGAGGCCACCAATGCTGATCGATCCCCGCAAGTCCACGCTGCTGGTCGTCGACATCCAGGAAAAACTTATCGGCGCCATGAGCGACCCCGAGGGCACCGCGGCCCGCGCCCGCTGGCTCCTCGCGGCAACCGCCGAACTACAACTCCCAACGGTGATCTCCGAGCAATACCCCAAGGGCCTGGGCCACACCCTGGCCGCCCTCAAGGCCGCGGCACCGGCCGCCGAGATCGTCGAGAAACTGCACTTCTCCTGCGTCGCCGCCGAATGCCTGCCCCCCAGCCTGCTTGAACGCGAACAGGTAATCGTCTGCGGCATGGAGACCCACGTCTGCGTGCTGCAGACCGTGCTCGGCCTGCGCGCCCTGGGCAAGCAGGTGTTCGTGGTCGAGGACGCCTGCGACAGCCGCACCCCACAGAGCAAGGCAGCGGGCCTGACGCGCATGCGCGATGCCGGGGCGCAGGTGGTCACTCGCGAGATGGTGCTGTTCGAGTTGCTGGGCAGCTCCAGCCACCCGCTGTTCCGCCAGATCAGCAAGACCTACCTGGTCGGTGAACAGCCCTGAACGCCCGCCTGCTGACCACCGCGCTGCTGGCCCTGGGCCTGCTCCAGGGTTGCGCCGGGCGACGTGAGGAAGCCGCCGAGTCCGACCCGGCCAAGGTCCGCGCCCAGCTCGTGCGCCTGCTCCCAGCCCAGGTCAAGGACCGCCAGGGCTGGGCCGAGGATATCCAGGTGGCGTTCCAGGCCCAGGGCATCAGCCCGAGCAAGAGCAACCTGTGCGCGGTGCTGGCGGTGACCGAGCAGGAGTCCACCTTCAACGCCGACCCGCAGGTGCCGAACCTGGGACGCATCGCCCGGGAGGAGATCGACCGCCGGGCGGCGCGCCTGCATGTGCCCAGGCTGCTGGTCGACGGCGCCCTGAGCACGCCCTCGGCCAACGGCAAGACCTACCAGCAACGGCTGCTCGCCGTGCGCAGCGAAAAACAGCTCAGTGCCCTGTACGACGAGGTGATCGGCGGCCTGCCGCTGGGGCGCTCGCTGCTGGGCGGGTTGAACCCGGTGCGCACCGGCGGGCCGATGCAGGTCAGCGTGGATTTCGCCGAGCGGCACGCCAAGGGCTATCCCTACGACCACACGGGCAGCATCCGCCAGGAGGTGTTCAGCCGCCGCGGCGGAATGTACTTCGGCATCGCCCACCTGCTCGGCTACCCCACCCACTATGAGCGCCAGCTATACCGCTTCGCCGATTTCAACGCCGGTTGGTATGCCAGCCGCAACGCGGCGTTCCAGGCGGCATTGAGCCGGGCGAGCGGGGTGTCGCTGGCGCTCGATGGCGACCTGATCGCCCCCGGCGCCATCCTGCCCGGCACCACCGAGCAGGCGGCGCGCAAGTTGGGTGCGAAGCTGGGGCTGCGCAATCCGCAGATCAGGGCTCAGCTGGAGAAGGAGAATGGCCTGGAACTGGAGGACACCACGTTGTATCGCGGGGTGTTCGCCCTGGCCGAAGCGAAGGCGGGCAAGGCACTGCCACGGGCGGTGCTGCCGGGGATCGAGCTGAAGAGCCCGAAGATCACCCGCAAGCTGACCACCGCGTGGTTTGCCGGCAGGGTGGATGAGCGGTATCAGCGGTGCATGAAGCGTTGAGGTGGTCCCTGTAGGAGCGGGCTTGTCCCGCGATGGCGCCAGTCGAGCCAACATCGTCGCCTGCTCTGACGCCATCGCGGGGCAAGCCCGCTCCTACAGAGGCATTCAACTATCACCGAGTGCCTTGACCACCTGCTCGACACTGGCCTTGAGCCCCGCCACGGTGTCGTCCGGATCGCTGTCCACCACCAGCATCTTCGCCCCGGAAGCGGCGATCATCTCGGCCACCTTTGCGTCCGGCTGACGATGATGCAGCACCAGCGCCACATCCTGCGCCTTGAGGTTCTCACCCAGCGCCTTGAGCATCGCCTCGTCCCACTTGTCGTCGGCCGGCAGCGGTTGCTCGACCACATCCAGGTTCAACCCGCTGGCCAGGTAGCCCAGGCGCTCGGACAGGCTGACCACGGTCAGGTTGTCGACCTCGGCCAGGCGTGTCTGGCTGTTGGCGGTCAGCTCCAGCATCTGCCGCTTGAGGCCGGCCAGGTTGCCCTGGATCTTCGCCTTGTCGGCTGGCGAAAGACGTTCCAGATCGTTGGCGACGACGTCGGCCATGCGCCCCAGGTTGGTCGGGTTCAGCCAGGGATAGGCGGCGAAGGCCTCGTCACCCTTGACCGCGATACCGGGCAGGGCGCCGTCCACCGGGCGCGCGGCGTCGATCTCGACGATGCGGATGTTGCTGCGTCGGGCCATGGGGTAGAGCGGGTCGTCGCGCCAGATCGAACGCACACCGATCACCGCGTCGGCTTTCGATGCCGCCTTCTGCAGGCTGGCGCCGCCACGTCCGCTGAAGTACGAGGGCTGGCGGCTGGCCGGCAGGTTGGCAGGCGCGGCGCGTTGAAGCTGCACCGAGGTACCGTCGAGCAAGGCGCTGGCCAGGCTGTGAGTCACCGGCAAGGTGGTCAACACTTGGGTGGCGCCGGCCACCAGCGGAAGGCCGCTCAGGGCCAGGGCCAGGGTGAGTTTCTTCAGGGTCATGCCGGGTTTCCTTGCAGGCGGGGGACGAGGGCGCGGGCCAGGGCGGCGAGGGCGAAGCAGATCCCGGCGACCAGGATGATCGCCGCGCCCGAGGGCACCGGCAGGTCGAAGACGATCGGCAGCAGGATGCCGAGCAGGGTGCTCAGGGTGGCGATGATCACCGAGACGAAGAAGAAGCCCTTGAGCGACTGGCTGACCAGTCGCGCCGCCGCCGCTGGGATCACCAGCAGGGCGCCGACCAGGATCGCGCCGATCACCTTGACCGAGGCCACGGTGACCAGGGTCACCAGTACTACGAACAGGTAGTCCAGGGTCTTCACCGCCACCCCGCGTACCGCCGCCAGCTGCGGGTTGAAACTGGCCAGCATGATGCGGTTGTACAGCGGCAAGGCCAGGGCCAGCACCAGCACGGCGACGATGGCCAGCACCAGCAGGTCGTGGGCGCTGACGGTGAGCACCGAACCGAACAGCACGTTCTCGAGGATGTGCACGTTGATCTTGCCGGCCAGCATCAGCAGCAGGCTCGCCCCCAGGGCCAGCGACACCGAGAGGAACACGCCGATCAGCGTGTCCGGGGACAGTCCGGTGCGGTTGCGCAGGAAGTTGAGCAGGATGCCGAACAGCAGGCAGTAGCCGAACAGGCTGCCGTACGGGCCGGTGTAGGGCTCGCCGAGCAGGATGCCGATGGCCACGCCGGTCAGCGCGGCATGGCCGACCGCCTCGGAGAAGAAGGCGAAGCGCTTGACCACCACCAGGGTGCCCAGCCCGCCCAGCACCGGGCCGATCATCAGGCCTGCCAGCAGGGCGTTGACCACGAAGCCGTAGGCCAGCGCCTCCGGCAGGTAACCAGCGGTGGCCCAGTCCTGGACCAACTGGCGGAACGATTCGAAACTCATCAGGCAAGGCTCTCGCTGCGCGGGTGGACGGAGAACAGCCCGAGCAGGCGCTCGGGAGTCAGGGCCTGGGCGGGCGGTGCGTCGAACAGCACCTGGCGGCTCAGCCCGGTAACCCGGTCGGCCAGGCGCAGTACCGCTTCCAGGTCGTGCTCGATCCACAGCACGGTGGTGCCGGCCTGGCGCCAGCCGTGCAGCAGTTGCTCGAACACCTGGATACCGGCCTCGTCGAGGGCCGACATCGGCTCGTCCAGCACCAGCAGCTGCGGCTCGGGGATCAGCCCCTGGGCCAGCAGCACGCGCTGGCGCTCGCCGCCGGACAGCGCGCCCATGCGCCGCTTGCGCTTGTCGAGCATGCCCACCCGCGCCAACGCCGCGTCGATCGCCGGGCGCACGCGCCGGGACAGGCCGAGGAACGCCGGGCGGCGCTGGCACATGGCGGCCATGAAGTCGTCCACGGTCATTGGCAGGCCGCGGTCGAATTCCAGGGCCTGTGGCACGTAGCCGATCACTTCACGCTCACCGGGCCAGTGCAGGGTCAGCTGGCCCTGGTGCGGCATCTGCCCGAGCAGGGTCTTGATCAGCGAACTCTTGCCGCCGCCGTTGGGGCCGACGATGGCGTGCACGCTGCCGGGGGCGACGCTGAAGCGTACGTTCTCGAGAATGCGCGTGCGGCCAAGGGTGAGGTCGATGCCGTCGAACTCGATACGTGGCCCGCAGGCGCTGGTGAGGTTGGCGGCGGCGGTCACGTGCGGTTCTCCTGGATGGCCTGGACCACCGTGTCGAGGTTGCGCTTCATCTCCACCTCGTACTTCTCGGTGGTGTATTCGCCGTAGGAGATGTGCGTGAGCGGGTAGATGCGCACGCCGGACTCGCGGTGGATGGTGTCGACATAGGCCGAGGGGAAGTCCATTTCCGAGAAGATCACCTTCACATCCAGGGCCTTGAGCTGGTCGATGGTCTTCTTCAGCTGTGCCGGGCTCGGTTCGATGCCGTGGGCCGGTTCCACCACGGCGGTGACCTCCAGGCCGAAGTCGCGCACCAGGTAGTCGTAGGCGGCATGGATGGTGGCGACGCGGAAGGTCGCGTCAGGCGCCTGGGTGACCTTGGCCAGGGCCTCGGCGCGCAGGGCACGCAGGCGTTTGGCGTAGGCCCGGGCGTTCTGCGTGTAGAACTTGGCGTTGTCCGGGTCGAGCTTGCCCAGTTCACGGGCGATATTGTTGACCTGGGCGATGGTGGCGCTGATCGACAGGAAGGTGTGCGGGTTGACCACCTTGCCGGCGCCGCGGGCGGCAATGCCGGTGGCCGCCAGCAACGGCACGTTGGCGTTGGACTCGATGGTCTTGATGTCGGGTTTCTCGCTGGCCGCGATCATGCGGTCGGCGAAGTCATCGTGGCCGACGCCGTTGAGCACGATCACGTCGAGGCTGCCGATGCGCTTGATGTCCTCGGCGCGGGGCTCGTAGGCGTGGGGGTTGAAGCCGGCCGGGATCAGCGGCACCACCTCGGCCTTGTCGCCGACGATGTTGCTCACGTAGCTGTAGTAGGGGTGCAGGGTGATGCCGATGCGCAGCGGCTTGCCGTTGTCGGCGAGGGCCACGGCGGGCAGGGCGCAGGCCAGGAGCAGCGCCAGGGTGCGGCGGGCGAAGCGAAGCATGGGCAGGTCCTTAGTGACGGTGTTGGCGGGTGACCCCGGCGTCGTAGTGGGTGACGATCTGCTGCCAGCCGGCGGCGATCAGCGCATCGCTGTCCAGCGCGTCCGGGGGCAGGGCGGTGCTGTCGCGGCGCAACCAGACATCTGGCTGGGCATCGCTGGCGGTGGGCAGGATCACCAGGAAGCTGCCGGCCACCTGGGCGTCCTGGCTGCGGCCCAGGTAGGCGCCGTTGGCCAGCAGCGACCAGTGGTGGCTGCCGCGGCTCTGGCTGCTGGCGTCGCTGACGAACGGCGGCAGCCCCTCGTCGGCCAAGACCTGGGCGTCCGGGGCGACGCCGTTGTCCTCGCGCAGGGCACGGATCTCCTCGACGGCCACCCACAGGTCGGTGTGGATGCCCTGTTCGGCGGCGTTGAGGTCGCGACGGGCGTCGAGCTGGTGGGCGGCGATGGCCTGTTCATCCACGCGCTCGCCGCGCACGGCCACCACGCTGGCGGCCAGCACCACGATCAGCAGCGCGGCCAGCAGCACGTAGAGGGTCTCGTGCCCGGCACCGGCCGGGCGTACCACCTGGGCGCGGCTCATGGCGCACCGATATCGGCGTGGTCCACTTCCACCACGTGGCCGGGGCCGGCATCGAACAGCACGTAGAACTCACCCTCGGGGCGCTTGAAGGTCAAGGTCGAGTCGTCGCCGAGCTTGCTCGCCACCAGTACCTGCTCGTCGTAGCCGATCACGTCCAGGGTCACGCCGGGGGCGCCGCTGCCGTCGGAGAAGCCGCCCTTGCAGGTGATCTGCTCGCCGTGCTCGGTGCACTCGCACATCGGGTTGTGCGCCAGCGCCGGGGTGGCGGCCAGGGCCAAGAGGGGCAGGGCGAGCCTGCGCATCAGCTGTTTCATTTGTTGCCTCCTTGTTTCTCGAGCCAGGCCGCGGTGGCGGGGGATGCCTTGGCCAGCGGCACCGCGGCCTGGTACATCTTGCCGTCCCAGCCTTCGATGGTGATCCAGATGTCGGCGTCGGGCCGGGTGCGTGGCGGGATCGGCAGCGAGGTGCCCATGCGCGCCGGCGCGCCGAAGAAGATCGTGCCGGCGGCGCGCAGGCTGCGCGGCTTGCCCACCCGCAGGTAGGTGGCCTTGACGCCTTCGTCGCAGCTTGTGCAGGCGGCGTTGAAGGCCTTGAAGTAGCCGGCCGGGCCTTCGGCGCGCGGGGCCTCGTCGCGCAGTTCGGCCAGGTCCAGGGTCCAGCGCCCGACCTGGATACCCTCGACGATGTTGGCGCCCAGTCCGCTGTCGCCGCGGAACAGGCTGGCGTCGGCGAAGTACTTGGGCATGAAACCCAGGGGAATGAGGATCAGCAGGATGTTCAGGTGGAAGCGCCATTTCAGCCACAGCTGCTTCAGGCCGCTGGGCGGCAGGGTATCGGTCTGGCTCAAGGTTGGGCCTCCAGGGTGGTTGGGCTGGCCGTGGCGCGCTTGCGTGCCGGACGTTCGCCGCGCTTGAGGGCGGCGAGGGTGGCCTGGGTGGTGCGTTTGGTCCAGATCAGCAGGCCACTGAACACCATCAGGGTCAGGACCAGGCCAAAGAAGAACCAGATCAGCTTGATCGCCAGGCCACCGAAATCACCGGTGTGCAGCGGGCGCATGGATTCGGTGACGAACTCGAGGGCCGAACGGTCGCCAAGCAGGAACTGGCTGTCGACGTTGCGCGTGTAGGGGTTGACCTCGGCGGTCTGGAACATCAGTGGGTACCAGCCACGCCCGCCCATGCTGTAGTGGCTGTAGGCAGTGGCCGGCAGCGAGATGAAGCTGATGTCCAGGCCGGGGATCTTCTGGCTGGCGATGCGTGCCGCCTGGTCCAGGTCGATGCGCGGCGCGGGGCCGCCGTCGGCGGTCCGTGGCACCTGTTCGCGGGCGATCACCGGCACGATCGGCTCGCTGGAGATCGTCACGTGGTTGTCGGCGAGAATCGCCTGGATCAGGAACCAGGTGCCGGTGATGGCGATCACCGCAATGAACCAGATCGACCACACGCCGGCCAGGCGGTGCACGTCGCCCCAGAAGATCCGTGGGCCGTGGCCGGTGCGCAGCGGCTTGAAGAAGCCGCGCCAGAACTTCTTGTACACCACCAGCCCGGTGACCAGCGAGGCGAGCATCGGCAGCCCGAGCAGCGACACCAGGTACCAGCCCCAGCTGTAGCCGTTGCTGAAGGGCACCAGCCACCAGCCGTGCAGGGCCCGGGTGAAGGCCTCGAAGTCGAAGTCCGGGCGCTGGCCCTGGATGGCCCCGGTGTAGGGGTTGACATAGAGCAGCGCGTTGGTGCCATCGGCGCGGGTCACCGAGGCCTGCAGGGCGAAGTGCGAACCGTCCGGCTGGCTGAAGAAACGCACCGCCAGCTCAGGTTCGGCCTTGTGCATGGCGTCGAGCACCTGCTGGTAGCTCAGGCGCTGGCTGTCGTCGTCGGGCTTGCTGGCGCGCACGTCGGCGTTGGCCAGCCAGACGATCTCCTGGCTGACCACCGCGAGCATGCCGGTGAAGCAGACGATCAGGACGAAGAACCAGATCGGCAGGGCAAGCCAGCTGTGGACCAGGAACCACAGCTTGGAATTGGATTTCTTTCTCGATTGTCGGGCCATCGCTCGGTCTTCTGCATATAAAAATACGGTCGAGTCTGTGCTCAACCTGGAAGGCTGCATAAGTAAGGACGAATGAGAATCAGAAAGCTGCCAAGGCAAATGAAAGAAAATGTTTCAAGAACTGGACGTGACCTCCGTCGAAACCGCTGCCTTGGCCGCGCGCGCCTGCTTCTGGCTGCGCTTGAGCGCGTTGGCGGTGGCCAGGGCGGTGCGTTTGCTCCAGATCAGCAGGCCGCTGAGCACCATCATGCTCAGCAGCAGGCCGAAGAAGAACCAGATCAGCTTGCTCGTCAGGCCGGCGAACTCGCCGGTGTGCAGGGGGCGCATCGACTCGGTGAAGATCTCCACGGCCTTGCGATCGCCTAGCAGGCGGCTGGCCTCCATCGCCCCGGTATAGGGGTTGATCTCGGCCTTCTGGTACACCAGCGGATACCAGCTCATGCCGCCAATGCTCAGGTGGGCGTAGGCGTTGCTGGGAAAGCCGACATAGTCGACGGTGAAGCCGGGGATCTCGCGCTGGGTGATCCTCACCGCTTCGTCCGGGCTGATCATCGGCGCGGGGCTGCCGTCGGCGGTCAGTGGCACCGTCTCGCGGGCTACCACCGGAATGATGGGTTGGCTGGAGATGGCGATATGGTTGTCGGCGAGCAGGGCCTTGACCAGGAACCAGGTGCCGGTGATGGAAATCACCGCGATGAACCAGATCGACCAGATGCCGCTCAGGCGGTGGAAATCGCCCCAGAAGATCCGCGCGCCCTGGTTGAAGCGCAGGGTCGGCTTGAAGAAACCTTTCCAGAAGCGCTTGTAGATCACCAGGCCGGTGACCAGTGACGCCAGCATCGGCAGGCCGAGCAGCGACACCAGGTACCAGCCCCAGCTGTAGCCGTTGGTGTGGGGCACCAGCCACCAACCGTGCAGGGCGCGGGTGAACTCTTCGAAGTTGAACTGCGGCGGGACGCCCTGGATGTGCCCGGTGTAGGGGTTGACGTAGACCCTCAGGGTGCGGCCGTCGGGGTAGGTGACGTCCGACAGCATGGCGAAGTGCGATTCGCTCAGGGTCATCAGGCTGGCCACGGCGATGCCGGGCTGGTCGCGTTGCATGGCCACCAGCAGTTCGTCGTAGGACAACCGTCGGGCCTCGTCCGAAGGCGGGTTGGCGCGGGTTTCCGGGTTGGCTAGCCACACGATCTCGCGACTGATCACCGCCAGGGTGCCGGTGACGCAGACGATCAGCACGAAGAACCAGATGGGCAGGGCCAGCCAGCTGTGCACGAGGAACCAGATTTTCGAGCGTGACTTTTTCGACATGGGGTACGCAGTGTCAATGGCGAAGTTCAGGGGCAAAAGCCCGGCCGTATCAGAAAGAGACGCATAAGCAGGGCAAAACCTGATGGATCAATTGCAAGCAAGTGTTTCCAGGGTGGCCGTACTAGCGATGCCGGCCATCGTGGGAGCGGGCTTGCCCCGCGAACACCGGCAAGGCCGGTGCCAGGCGCTGCAGTGCCGGTCTTGTTCCTGTATGGGGACTAATTTGCCTGCCCCTCGAAACGTCCTCCTATCACCGGACGCGAGCGTGCCCCTGGGTCGCCGGTCCCTTTATCGAATGTGTACAGGAGGCCCGTCATGGGTGTTGCTGTGGGATTTACAGTGCGTCCGCTGTTGCCGGAGCAGGGACGTTTGCCGTTGCTGGTGGAGGCGGGTGACGACGACACCAGCCTGTTGGAGGTGTTCGACGAGCTCAAGGCGCTGGTGGATGAGCACCTGCCGCGCGACGGCGGCATCCTGTTCCGCGGGTTCCGCCTGGAGGGCGCCGAGCAGTTCCGCCAGTTCGCCGCCAGCTTCGGTCACCCGCTGCTCAACTACGAGTTCGGCTCGACGCCGCGCACCAACGTTACCCAGGGGGTCTACACCTCCACCGAGTACCCGGCGCACCAGCATATTCCGCTGCACAACGAACAGGCCTACTCCCGCGACTGGCCGATGAAGATCTGGTTCTACAGCATGATCGCCGCGCGCAGTGGCGGCGAGACGCCGATCGCCGACAGCCGCGAGGTCTATCGCCGCGTGCCGGCGCACATTCGCGAGCGTTTCGTCAGCAAGGGGCTGATGTACGTGCGCAACTTCGGCAACGGGCTGGATGTGTCGTGGGAGGATGTATTCAATACCGATGACCCGCAGGAGGTCGAAGCCTACTGCAAGGATCACGGCATCACCTGCGAATGGAAAGATGACGGCGAGCTGCGTACCCGCCAGGTGTGCCAGGCGGTGGCCCGGCACCCGGTGACCGGCGACATGGTCTGGTTCAACCAGGCGCACCTGTTCCATATTTCCAACCTGCCGCCCGAGGTGCGGGAAAGCCTGTTGGACATCGTCGACGAGGAAGACCTGCCGCGTAACGTCTACTACGGCGACGGTTCGCCCATCGAGGACGAGGTGCTCGACGAGATCCGCCAGGTGCTGGAAGACTGCAAGATCAGCTTCCCCTGGCAAGAGGGCGACGTGATGATGCTCGACAACATGCTCGCCGCCCATGCCCGTGCGCCGTTCGAAGGCCCGCGCAAGGTGATCGTGGCGATGGCCGAGGGGCACTCGTTGGGTCAGGGTTGAGGAGGGATGTGCCAGGCGGGAGTCTTGCAGCGTTCTTGAGATCGAGCGCCGCCCGCGCGGCGCATCGCGGATGAATCCGCTCCTACATTTGTTGCAACGTACCGATCCTGTCAGGCCATGGTTGCCTGCCTTGGCTTGAGACGGGTGAGGCGGCGGCAATGCCCACCGAAAAATCGCGTCGAGCGCGCAAGGCTGACAACCATGGCCTATCAGGCATGGTCACGTTGCAATAGATGTAGGAGCGGATTCATCCGCGATGCGCCGCGCGGGCGGCGCTCGATCTCGCAGGCGCCGCCCCGCTCAAGCTAAATCATCCCTGCGCCCATTCGTTCTTGTTGATGCGCCCGGACCTTCCGGTCGCGCCGCCGATCAGCAAGGACCCCACACATGAATGCCGCAGACGCCCAGAAACTTTCCCGTCGTTTCATCGAGTTGCCACTGGACAAGCGCCGCTTGTTCCTCGAAGGGATGCGACGCGAGGGCATCGATTTCGCGCAGCTGCCCATGTCGTCCTGTGTTGGTCTGAGCGAGCGCGACGGCCTGTCCTACGCCCAGCAGCGCATGTGGTTCCTCTGGCAGCTGGAACCCCACAGTGCTGCCTACAACCTGCCGATGGCCGTGCGCCTCGACGGCGAGCTGCAGGTCGAGGCGCTGGAGCGGGCGTTCAGCCTGCTGGTCGCCCGTCACGAATGCCTGCGCACCACCTTCGCCCAGGACGGCGAGCGAGCGTTGCAGCGGGTGGCGGAGCCTGCGCCGGTGAGCATCCAGCTGTTCGACCTGGCCGACCTGCCCGATACCACGCGCTGGGAACGCGCGCACCAGCAGATGGCGGCCCAGGCCACCCAGGCCTTTGACCTCGAAGGCGGGCCGCTGTTCGGCATCGCCCTGTTGCGCCTGGCGCCCCAGGAGCACGTGCTGCTGCTGACCCTGCACCACATCATCGCCGACGGCTGGTCGATGAACATCCTGATCGACGAGTTCATGCGCAGCTACGACGCCCTGGTGGCGGGGCGCGAGCCGCAGCTGGCGGAGCTCAAGGTGCACTACCGCGACTATGCGCTGTGGCAGCGCAGCTGGCTGGAGGCCGGCGAGCGCGACCGCCAGTTGGACTACTGGCGCGAGCAGCTGGGTGACGAGCACCCGTTGCTGGAGCTGCCGACCGACCGGCCGTACCCGGCCCAGCCCAGCCACCTCGGCGAGCGCCTGGAGCTGACGCTCGACGCGGGCCTGCGCGAGGACCTGAAGCAACTGGCCCAGCAGCATGGCGTGACCCTGTCCACGGTGCTGCTGGCCGTGTTCAAGACCCTGCTGTACCGCTACAGCGGCCAGACCGACATCCGTGTCGGCGGCCTGATCGCCAACCGCAACCGCAGCGAGACCGAAGGGCTGGTCGGTTTCTTCGTCAACACCCAGGTGCTGCGCAGCCAGTTCACCGCGCAGACGCCATTCAGCGACCTGCTGCGCAGCCTGCACCAGGCCTCCGTCGGTGCCCAGGCGCACCAGGACCTGCCGTTCGACGCGCTGATCGAGGCCCTGCAGCCCCAGCGCAGCCAGAGCCATACGCCGCTGTTCCAGGTGATGTTCAACCACCAGCCGCTGGTCACCGACCTCAATGACGTGCGCTTGGACTGCGGCCTGCGCGTGGGCTACCTGAGCGCCGAGCAGCTGGCCGGCAGCCGCCGCCAGCATGCCGCCACCAGCGACCTGATGCTCGACACCCGGGAGGAGGGCGAGCAGCTGTTCGCCGCCTTCACCTATGCCACCGACCTCTTTGACGAAACCACCATCGCCGCCCTGGCCGGGCACTGGCGCAACCTGCTGCGCGCGGTCTGCCAGGCGCCGCGCCAGCGCCTGGGCGAGTTGCCGCTGCTGGCCGAGGCCGAGCGCCAGGCGCTGCTGTGTCCGGTGGCCGAGGTGCCGCCGCTGGTGCCGGTGCAGCGCCTGTTCGAAGCCCAGGCCGCCCGTAGCGGCGAGGCACTGGCGCTGATCCTGGCCGACGGTGCCGCGGCGCCGTCGATGAGATACGTCGAACTCAACGTCCGCAGCAATCGCCTGGCCCATCACCTGCGCCGCCAGGGCGTCGGCCCCGATGTGCTGGTGGGTGTGGCCCTGGATCGCTCGCTGGACCTGGCCGTGGCCCTGCTGGCCGTGCTCAAGGCCGGCGGCGCCTATGTGCCGCTGGACCTGCAGGCTCCGGCCGAACGCCTGGGCCATGTCTTCGAGGACAGCGGCCTGCAATGGCTGCTGACCACCACCGCCCAGTTGCCCGGCCTGCCGGCGCAGGATGGGCTGCGCTGCCTGTGCCTGGATCAGCTGGCGCTGGACGAAGAGTCGGCGGACGACCTGGCGCTGACCGTCACGGGCGACAACCTGGCTTATGTGATCTACACCTCCGGCTCCACCGGCCGGCCCAAGGGCGTGGCCATCAGCCACGGTGCCCTGAGTGAGTTCATCGCCCGCGCCATCGACTACAGCGACCTGCGCGAAGGCGACCGCGTCCTGCAGTTTGCCACCAGCAGCTTCGACGGCTTCGTCGAGCAGTTCTTCCCGCCGCTGTGCCACGGCGCCTGCGTGGTGCTGCGCGATACCCGCCTGTGGGACAGCGCCGCCCTGCACGAGGTGCTGATCAGCCACGGCGTGACCCTGGCCGACCTGCCGGCCGCCTACTGGTACTGGCTGGTGCAGGACTTCGCGGCGCGTCCACCGGCCAACTACGGCGCGCTGCGCCAGATCCATGTCGGCGGCGAGGCGATGGCGGTGGACGGCCTGCGCCTGTGGCAACTGGCCGGGCTGGGGCATGTACGCCTGCTCAACACCTATGGCCCGACCGAGGCCACGGTGGTGTCGACCATCCACGACTGCACCGGGCTCGGCCACGAGGCCGTGTCCTGGCGCGGCATCCCCATCGGCCAGGGCCTGGCGCAGCGCCGGCTGTACATCCTCGACGATGACCTCGAACTGCTGCCGCAGGGCGCCGTGGGCGAGCTGTACATCGGCGGTCCGGGCCTGGCCCGCGGCTACCATGGCCAGCCGGCGCTGAGCGCCCAGCGCTTCGTCGCCGACCCGTTCGCCCATGGCGAGCGCCTGTACCGCACCGGCGACCGTGCGCGCCTGGGCGCTGACGGCGCCATCGAGTACATCGGCCGTGTCGATCACCAGGTCAAGGTGCGGGGCTTCCGCATCGAACTCGGCGAGATCGAGGCGCGCCTGCAGCAGTGCCCGGGCGTGCGTGAGGCGGTGGTGCTGGCCCTGTCGATGACCGGCGGCCTGCAACTGGTGGCCTATGTGGTGCCCGACGCCGCCGAACAGGATGCCGCCGAACAGGCGCGTTTCCGCCAGCAGGTGCGCAGCCTGCTCAAGGCGCGCCTGCCCGAATACATGGTGCCCGGCCACCTGTTGCTGTTGCCGCGCCTGCCCCTGACGCCCAGCGGCAAGCTGGACCGCAAGGCCCTGCCGGCGCCGGACCCCAGTGCACTACAGGCTGAGTATCGGGCGCCGCAGAGCGCCACCGAGCAGCAGCTGGCGCAGATCTGGATGCAGGTGCTGGGCGTGGCCAAGGTCGGCCTGGATGATCACTTCTTCGAGCTGGGCGGGCACTCGTTGCTGGCCGCCCAGGTGCTGGCGCGGATCAAGGACCAGCTGGGCCTGGTGCTGCCGTTGCGCAGCCTGTTCGAACACCCGGCGCTGGGCGACCTGGCCGCCGAGCTGGGCCGCCTGGAGGGCGGCGATAAGGATGACGACTGGTCGGATATGGACGCGTTCATGAGTTCGTTGGAAGGGGTTGAGGCATGAGTGGCAACATGGCGGTACGCATTGCGAAACGATTCGTCAGCCTGCCCCTGGAGCAGCGCCGGCAGTTCCTCGCCAAGCTGCGCGAGGACGGCAAGGATTTCAGCCTGTTGCCGGTGGTCGAGTCGCGTCACGACTTCGCCAGCATCCCCCTGTCCTTCGCCCAGCAGCGCCTGCTGTTCCTCTGGCAGCTGGAGCCGCACAGCGCGGCCTACAACATGGCGGCCGGCCTGCGCCTGAGCGGCCGGCTCGACGTGGCGGCCCTGCGGCGCTCGTTCGAGCACCTGGTGGCGCGCCACGAGGCATTGCGCACAGTATTCCAGGTCGATGGCGACCAGCCGCGCCAGGTGATCCTCGAAACCCAGGCCGTGCCGCTGGAACAGGTCGATCTCACCGCTGTCGCCAGCGAGCGGCGCGAAGCCGAACTGGCCGCGCAGGTGCGCGAGGCCAGCCACCAGCCCTTCGACCTGCTGCACGGGCCGCTGCTGCGCGCTACCCTGTACCGGCTGGCGGCCGAGGACTATGTGCTGCTGGTGTGCATGCACCACATCGTCTCCGACGGCTGGTCGATGGACGTGATGGTCAAGGAGTTCGTGCACAGCTACCAGGCCTTCAGCCAGGGCCAGGCACCGCAGTTGCCGGCGCTGGAGGTGCAGTACGCCGACTATGCGATCTGGCAGCGCAGCTGGCTGGAGGCCGGGGAGGGCGAGCGCCAGCTCGACTACTGGCGCCAGCAGCTGGGCCAGGAGCAGCCGCTGCTGGAGGTGGCCGCTGACTTTGCCCGCCCGCGGACCCAGAGCTTCGACGGCCAGACCCTGGGCTTCGACTTCGGCGCCGAGCTGTCCCGACGCCTGGGCGGCTACGCCCGTGCCCAGGGCATGACCCTGTTCATGCTGGTGCTGGCGGGTTTCTCGCTGTTCCTCTCGCGCCAGGCCGGGCAGCGTGATATCCGCATCGGCGTGCCCAACGCCAACCGCGGCCGCGCCGAGGTCGAGGGGCTGATCGGTTTCTTCGTCAACACCCAGGTGCTGCGCTGCCAGGTGGACGAGCGCCTGAGCTTCGACGACCTGCTGGCCCAGGTGCGCGAGGCGGTACTTGGCGCCCAGGCGCACCAGGAATTGCCGTTCGAGCAACTGGTGGACGCGCTGGTGCCGGAGCGCAACCTGGGCCACAACCCGCTGTTCCAGGTCAAGTTCAACCAGAACGTCGGCATGCAGCGCCAGCGCTCGCTGGCCCTGTCGGGCCTGAGTGTCGCCGAGTACCCGCTGGACAAGGTCGGCACCCACTTCGACCTGGCGCTGGACATCACCGACGACGGCCAGCTGATCCATGGCGAGATGACCTTCGCCAGCGACCTCTACCAGCGCGCCACGGTGGAGGCGTTCATTCCGGCGTTCATCGAGCTGCTTGGCCAGTTGCTCGACGCGCCGCAACTGCCGCTGCACCGCCTGGCCGCGCCGCTGCGTGTCGGGCAGGAGTCGGAGCGCGAGGCGCCGGTACTGGTAGTGGAGCAATGGCAAGAGCAGGTACGTCGGCAGCCCGAGGCGCTCGCCGCCCGTAGCCTGGAGCACAGCCTGAGCTTCGCCGCCCTGGACCAGGCCGCCAACCGGCTGGCTCACCACCTGCAACGTCAGGGTGTGACCCGCGGCGAGCCTGTAGCGGTGCTGATGGAGCGTTCGCTGGACTGGCTGACCGGCATGCTCGGCATTCTCAAGGCCGGCGCCGTGTACATGCCGCTGGATACCAAGGCGCCTGAAGCGCGTCTGCGGCAGATGCTCGACGCGGCGCAGGCCAAGGTGCTGTTGTGCGCCGCCGGCGATGCGCGACTGACCAGCCTGGCTAGCGCCGATCGCCTGACCGTGGGCTATGTGCCCGAACAATGGCAAGACCTGCCGGCCAGCGCGCCGGCCATCACGCTGTGGGCCGAATCGCCGGCCTATGTGATCCACACCTCCGGCTCCACCGGCCAGCCCAAGGGCGTGCTGGTCAGCCATGGCGCCCTGGCCAGCTACGTCGCCGGCCTGCTCGAGCGCCTGGCGCCGGCGCCGGAGGCGAGCATGGCGCTGGTCTCGACCATCGCCGCCGACCTGGGCCACACCGTGCTGTTCGGCGCCCTGTGCGCCGGGCGCCTGCTGCACGTGCTGCCCGAGGCGCTGGGCTTCGACCCGGATGCCTTCGCCCGCTACATGGCCGAACACCGGGTTGGCGTACTGAAGATTGTCCCTGGCCACCTGGCGGCGCTGCTACAGGCCGGCAACCCCGCCGATGTGCTGCCCGAGCAGGCGCTGATCGTCGGTGGCGAGGCCTGCACGCCCGCCCTGGTGGAGCAGGTGCGCCGGCTCAAGCCGGGCTGCCGTCTGATCAACCACTATGGCCCGAGCGAGACCACGGTCGGCGTGCTGACCCACGAGGTCTCGACCCTGGCCGCCGAGGCCCGCGCCGTGCCGGTGGGCACGGCCCTGCCGGGCGCCCATGTGCTGCTGCTCGACGATGTGCTCAATCCGGTGGCCGACCAGGTCGCGGGCGAGCTGTACATCGGCGGTGCCAGCGTGGCCCAGGGTTACCTCGGCCAGCCGGGCCTGACCGCCGAACGTTTCGTGCCGGACCCTACGCAGCCGGGCCTGCGCCTGTACCGCAGCGGCGACCGCGTGCGGCGCAACCGTTCGGGCCAGGTGGAATTCATCGGTCGCGCCGACGACCAGGTCAAGATTCGCGGTTATCGTGTCGAGCCGGCCGAGGTGGCGCGGGTGCTGCTGGGGCTGGACGGGGTCGCCGAGGCGGTGGTCCTGGCCCAGCCGGTGGACGGCGACGACAGCCGCCTGCAACTGGTGGGCTGGTGCGTGGGGCAGGGGCTGCAGGGTGAAGCCTTGCGCCAGCACCTGCAGGACCGCCTGCCGGACTACATGGTGCCGGCGCAGATCCTGGTCCTGGAGCGCCTGCCCCTGACCGCCAACGGCAAGCTCGACAAGCGTGCCCTGCCAGCGCCGGGTGTCGCCCGGCGCCAGTACACCGCGCCGGTCGGCGAGATCGAGCAGGCCCTGGCGGCGATCTGGGCCGAGGTGCTCAAGCTCGACCAGGTCGGCAGCACCGACAACTTCTTCGAGCTGGGCGGCGACTCGATCCTCAGCCTGCAGATCATCGCCCGGGCCAAGCGCCAGGGCATCAAGCTGAGCCCCAAGCAACTGTTCGAGAAACAGACCATCAGCCAGCTGGCTGCGGTGGCCAAGCGCATCGAGAAGAAGGTCGTGGCGGTCGAGCAGGTGAGCGGCACGCTGGCGTTGTTGCCGATCCAGGCGCGCTTCTTCGAAACCGACATCCCTGAGCGCCAGCATTGGAACCAGGCTTTGCTGCTCAAGCCGACCCAGCCGCTGCGCACCGAGTGCCTGACGGGTGCGCTGCAGGCACTGGTCGAGCAGCACGACGCCCTGCGCCTGCGCTTCACCCAGCGTGATACCTGGCAGGCCGAGTTCCAGGCCGGCAAGACCGAGGACATCCTCTGGGTTCGCGCGTTGAGCAATGTGGCCGAGCTGCCGGCCCTGGCCGAGCAGGCCCAGCGCAGCCTCGACCTGGCCAAGGGGCCGTTGCTGCGGGCGCTGCTGGTCGAGTTGCCCGAAGGCCAGCAGCGTTTGCTGCTGGTGATCCACCACCTGGTGGTCGACGGGGTGTCCTGGCGGGTGCTGCTCGAGGACCTGCAACTGGCCTACACGGCCCTGGCCGCAGGCAAGCCACTGGCGCTGGCGGCCAAGAGCAGTTCGCTCAAGGCCTGGGCCGAGCGCCTTGGCGCCTATGCCCGCAGCCCCGAACTGCTGTCTGAGGCCGACTACTGGCTGGACGGCCTCGCCGCCGCTGGCGATGAATTGCCACGGGACAATCCGTCGGGCGCCCAGACCAACCGTCACGTCGCCCATGCCTCGTCGCGCCTGGACACCGCGCTGACCCGCAAACTGCTGCAGGTGGCGCCTGCCGCCTACCGCACCCAGGTCAACGACCTGCTGCTGGCGGCCCTGGCGCGGGTGCTGTGCGACTGGACCGAAGAGGAATCGGTACTGATCCAGCTCGAAGGCCATGGCCGCGAGGACCTGTTCCCGGAGCTGGACCTCAGCCGCACCCTGGGCTGGTTCAGCAGCCTGTTCCCAGTACGACTGACGCCGGCCCATGGGCTGGGCGCGGGGCTGTGCGCAGTCAAGGAGCAACTGCGTGCGGTGCCGAACAAAGGCATCGGCTACGGCGTGCTGCGCTACCTCGGCGAGCCCGACCTGCGCGAACGCCTGGCGGCATTGCCGCAGCCACGGGTGACCTTCAACTACCTGGGCCAGTTCGACGGCAGCTTCGCCGAGGCCGAGGGCGCCCTGTTCACCCCGGCCAGCGAGGGCAGCGGCGCCACCCAGGACCTGGACAGCCCGCTGGGCAACTGGCTCGGCATCACCGGGCAGGTCTACCAGGGCGAGCTGGAGCTGGACTGGAGCTTCAGCAGCGAGGTGTTCCGCCCCGAAACCATCGAAGCCCTGGCGCGTCGCTACGAGCAGGTGCTCGCCGAGCTGGTCGAGCACTGCGCCCAGGCGCCGCACCAGGGCGTCACGCCATCGGACTTCCCGCTGGCCGAGCTGACCCAGGCGCAGCTGGACGGCCTGCCGCTGGCAGCCGGGGAAATCGAGGACCTCTACCCGCTGTCGCCGATGCAGCAGGGCATGCTGTTCCACAGCCTCTACGAGCAGGCGGCGGGCAACTACATCAACCAGCTGCGCGTGGACGTGCGCGGGCTGGATATGGCGCGTTTCCGTGCGGCCTGGCAGGCGGTGGTGGACAACCACGAAGTGCTGCGCAGCTGCTTCCCGCAGGATCTGCCGGCGCCGGTGCAGGTGGTGCGCCGTCAGGTACAGGTGCCTTTCGTCGAGCTCGACCAGCCCCAGGATCCGGATGCCATGGCCCAGGCCGAACGCCAAGCCGGTTTCGACCTGGCCAGCGGTCCGCTGCTGCGCCTGACGCTGATCCGCACGGGTGATGACAGCCATCACCTGATCTACACCAGCCATCACATCCTGATGGACGGCTGGAGCAGCTCGCGCCTGCTGGGCGAGGTGCTGCAGCGCTACAGCGGCGTGACGCCGGGCGGCAAGACCAGCCGTTACCGCGACTATATCCAGTGGCTGCAAGGCCAGGACCAGCAGGTTAGCGAAACCTTCTGGCGCGGGCAGGTGGCCGAGCTGCAAGAGCCGACCCGGCTGGTCCAGGCATTCAAGTCCTCGGCACTGGGGCAGGGCCATGGCGCCCTGGCGCTGCGTTTCGAGGCGCAGCAGACCCGGCAGCTGGCGGACTTCGCCCGGGACCAGCGGGTTACCCTCAACACCCTGGTCCAGGCCGCCTGGCTATTGCTGTTGCAGCGCTACACCGGCCAGGCCAGCGTGACCTTCGGTGCCACCGTGGCCGGCCGTCCGGCCGAGTTGCCGGGCGTCGAGGAGCAGTTGGGGCTGTTCATCAACACCTTGCCGGTGGTCGCCAGCCCGCGCCCGGAACAGACCGTGAGCGACTGGGTGCAGCAGGTCCAGGCGCTGAACCTGGCCTTGCGCGAACACGAGCACACGCCGCTGTACGAGATCCAGCGCTGGGCCGGTTGGAGCGGCGAGGCGCTGTTCGACAACATTCTGGTCTTCGAGAACTACCCGGTCGCCGAGGCGCTGCAACAGGGCGCGCCGCAGGGGCTGCAGTTCGGCGAGGTGCTCAACCAGGAGCAGACCAACTACCCGCTGACCCTGGTGGTGCAAGTGGGTGAGCGCCTGGAGGCGAGCTTCAGTTTCGATCGCCAGTGCTTCAGCGAACAGGCCATCGACCAGTTGGCGGGGCACTTCCAGCACCTGCTTGCGCAGTTGGCTGTTGACGGTGAGTGTGCCCTGGGTGCGCTTAGCCTGCCGGTGGAAGACATGCCGGTGGTGGCCAGCTATCCAAGCACGGCTTGTACCCAGGAGCTGATCGAGGCGCAGGCGGCACGCACGCCTGAGGCGATCGCCGTGACCTTCGCCGCGCAGTCGCTGAGCTACGACCAACTTAACCGCCGTGCCAACCGCCTGGCGCACAAACTGCGCGAGCAGGGCGTGGGGCCGGATGTGCTGGTGGG
>Ga0268257_1001101_pt1 | contig 25310 bp, 21 predicted proteins | sample AgamicAtPrz_FD_200249 | JGI IMG/M metagenome (GOLD analysis project Ga0268257, IMG submission 200249) | Agave microbial communities from Guanajuato, Mexico - At.P.rz (v2) (version 3) | ecosystem: Host-associated > Plants > Phyllosphere > Phylloplane/Leaf | place: Guanajuato, Mexico | collected... | reverse complement strand
TAGGACTTCATCGGATGACTCTGGTAATCACCGATGGAGAATTTTGGTGGGCTGGCGGAGTCTGAATTGGTTTTATAACTATTTGTTTTATATGTGCTAATAATCAATTCAATTTTCATTTTGGTCCCATTGTTGGTCCTAAAAGAAAATGTCAGGTTTTTTGCAGGGGAGGGGAGGTTACAGCAGAGGTCTCTTTGTCTACGAGATTAGCATTTTGCTTTCCTTTAGTCTGCTCTGTATTTAAGCGTTTATTTCACGTCAGTTTTTAACAAGCCGGTAGAGCGTCTTGCTCGCAAAATATCCACTACGGAAAGATACGGAGTTTGTTCTTGCCACGAAAATCCTTTCCGATCGATACGGACAAGCCCGTATTTTTCTACCAGAAAGTTCACTGCATCACTGAGCGATATTCCAGCATCAATATGTTCCTGGATGGTGGAGTCATTGCTGAACGGTGTGTCATTCAGTGTCAGGCCATAGTGCTGCAACAACAGATAAGTTAGCAGCCGCTGCCAGATTTCAACAGGTGACAGGCAGGGCTGAGTCGCCCGTGTCGGGTGTGATGATATGGTTTGCATTATGTTTACTCTGTGATGTTAAGGGAATAAGCAGGGGGTTATTGCGGCTCAGTCTGCTCAGGATAGATAGCAATGTAGACATAGCCACAGGAGCCGAGTGTGTCGGCTTCGCAGGTGAGGCCGTTGTGGTATAGCGTAACGCAGTGTTGGTGGCGAGGGTTAAGTTCTCCACTGGTCAGCATCAGCTCAAGTTGTTTCATCATGAGCGGAAATGCCTGGTCAAGGCGCATTGCAACATCATCGGTGAACGCCCCGCTAAATTCTGCTCGGTCAGCCAGATAGTGCAGTCGGTTGCCTTCCTGAACCAGACGAGCCCCAAAACAAGGTGTTATATCGCGCTTCAGTCCCCACAACTGGCGGGCGGGACTCTCCGGCTTAGTACCGGATTCTGAGTGATTGTTCATTATTTTTCCTGATTAAAGGGAAGGATTAATTGAGAGTGACACTTCGAAGAATGACATAGGGACCATGGCGGTCCTGACGACGTTCAGCAAACACGGCCAGAACGCCGCGTATGTCCTGAACTTCCCGGCCAGCATAATGGCATATACTGCCTGTCCATTTATATTTGCCGGTACAGAAGCGAAACAGCCGGGAGTCTGGATGCTGTCGGTACAAGGCCATGGCCTGGCGTTTACTGATGGTTTTCATATCCAGCCTCGTTCTGCAAACGACACAATGCCACCCTGGCCGACAACCAGGTGATCGAGCGTCTTCACATCGACTAGTCCCAGCACCTCCTTTAGCCTGTCCGTCAACTGGCGATCGGCTTTGCTGGGCTCCGGATCGCCGGAGAGATGGTTATGCGCCAGCACGACAGCTGCAGCATTGAAACGAAGCGCCGACTTCACCACCTCACGGGAATGAACCTGCACATGGTTTACCGAACCGGCAAACAGCGTTTCACTCTCCAGTAAACGATGCTGATTATCGAGATAGAGCACCATAAACACTTCCCGCTCCTGTCTGGCCAGTTGTAACCGGAGCCAGTCACGGGCTGCAGTACTTGAGGTAAAGGCTATACCGGGCTGACGCAGATATTTATCCAGCAGGTTGATAGCGCGGCGAATGGTCCGCTGGGCGTATGGTGTCAGTCCGGAAGTCGTAGGGAGTAAACAGCCATGCTGAGCCATGACCGACACCGGCAAGAGTTCAGGCTGCGATAACAGTGGGGATATTGCGGTACTCATGTTCGGCTTTCCTCAGTCAATGAGATGCATAATGGCGGTGCACTCTGGATGGCTCAGCGCGAAGTCTCGTAAGCGATAATAATGCTCAGTCATCGCATCGCATTCGGTACGGCACGCGTGATGGCTGTATGCCATCAGGCAAGCGACTATCCCCGCAGCTTCGTCAGTAAGTTCCGCACCGTTGCCGTTCATACTGTTGAACAATGTCCACTTCTCATCGTGCTCTGCCTCAGGAACCATAAAAGCGCCACCGTTACTGAGCGTCGAGAAGTTCCAGATACCACCGTGATAATCGGTACATAGTCGATCCATCCAGGCAAAGATTTGGGGCTCAAGGGTTATCCACTGTGGGATGGAGCCAAAGTGCTTCGGCCAGAAGCCTATACGTAAGTCGTCAGGGACCACTGAGGCCGCAATAGCTGTCTGCTCAGCGAGCTGAATGTTTTGTGTATTCATTAAACTTTCTCCTTATGCCGGAACGGTTGTTTAACGCCCGAAAAACTCGAGCATGTTTTCTGCCATAACCCACAGGGCGCGGTTGAGCTTCATATCGCCATCAATACCGGTAACAGCCCGGGTGCGGCTGCTTTTCCCCTGTGCGGTTCGCCCTGACAGACCACCTTTCATCAGGTTCTCCTGCACGCGCTGATAAACGGTCCACAGGTCATCGCTGTAGTCCTCCCGACGACGCGGGGTCAGCAACTGCGATACCGTGACCGGCTGGTGGTCCTCACCAAAGCGATACTTCAGTGCGGCATTCGCCATTGCGTGTTGGGCTGGTGTAGGCAGCGCCAGTGACTGCATTGCATCGCGTTTCTCATCCACCCGGTCAAAGACCCCGAGCACTTCGTAAGCCCCTTCAATTACCTTCTCGACGACATTACCTTTATGCGGTACCCGCACTTCCCCGAATGACTGGCCACAGACCAGACCATTAGTACAGACGCCACGAAACAGTCCCGGTAGCATCTGGTAGCTCGACGAACCGTCATGGCTGTTGAGAAGAATGATTTCCGGCACCTGATGCCCGATAAGTTGTCCGGCTCGACGCAGACGCAACATATGCTTGGTGTGCTCCCGCTTGCTCTGGTCGCGAACCTTCGTCTGGCAGGCAAAGAACGGCTCAAAGCCTTCCCGCTGCAGGCTTTCGAGGATGGTGATGGTCGGGATGTAGGTGTAACGGTCTGAACGAGATTCATGCTTGTCACTCCCGAAAACGCTTGGGACATGACTCATCAGCTCTTCGTGGGTCAGAGGTCGGTCTCGGCGTATCTGGTTTATACGGCCAAAGCGGCTGGCTAATCTCATGGGTATCTCCTTTGAATGGGCATAAAAAACCACTCCGAAGAGTGGTTCTGGATTGAGGGAAAGTATTCAGTGCTGGGGCGGGGTTTGTTCCTGCTGTCCTGCTGCTTTATCGTCAGGTAACGCAGGCGAATTGTCGCTGTAGGCCCGAAGACGCTGTATTCGCCTCAGAATCATGGGCTTGCCGTACTGGAGGTATCGAAGACACCATTCGCACGTAGCGATCCTCTGGATGGGCAGCGGTAAGTGCCGGTAGACTTTGCTGCATACTGATAACACAAAGACATCATCATTGAGTGTGTCCTCTGCAACGGCGCAGAGTCCGTTGATAGCAGCGCGTTGCAGCCAGCCTCGATATTTCTTCAGCGATTGAGTTTTAGGCGCAGATATAGACCGCTTTCCTGACAACGAATTTTTCAGGCAAGGGTGGCGAGTTTTTTTATAAGGCGTATCAGGCTGAGTGTGGTCAGCGTGGCCCCGAGCGTCTGGCATACAACCGATTTGCTTCGCAGCAGCGTGAGTCCGGTGACACTGAAAACAACGGGCCAGGTCAGATCCAGCGGTTGCTCTTCTGGCACGGTATCGTCCGGCGATTTTGCGTTTTTCATTGGTAAGTCCATAAGATGTCCGGCATCGCAGGAAGCGTATACCGGACAGGGTGAGTGATTAGGGAAGATCTGCGGAGGCTATTTCCTGAGAAGCGTTAGTGGGGCCACTGTAAACGCCGACGTATTCATTTTGGGTAAAGATGATGACTGCATTGGTCTTTGGATCAAACGTGCACCCATTGAGTCCTGCAATTACAGCGCTTTTCCCTGAGCTTGTGTTTTTCACAATGAGCTTGCTGTCGGCGCAGTTACTGGATTTAACAAAATTCACCACATAACCGTCCTGCTCTGCGACGGTTTCCGCAGGCGTTGGTTTTGGCTCAGGATAACGTTCTTTCTGCCCACCTACGCGCTCGCGGCTGTAAGGAACATATTGCACCGAGTCATTACGCAAGGTTGGCGGGTCGTTGTTCATGCTCAGGTAAACAGGGCAATCAGCAGCGCCCACGACACAGCTCTTACTGAAAATAGTGCGAGACGGCCAGCCTTTAGTGCTAATGTAGGCCGCACCGGTTTCATCCAGGCAGTAGGTTTCCTCCCATGCATAATTTTTATTCTGGCCCGGCATGGTGCGGGTGGTGATGAGGCAAGTCAGGGCTTTTACAGGCTTTCCGTCGTAGCGGATAAAGTTCTGTTCAAGCGGTGAGGCGGCATACAGCAAGGGAGATATATTTGCCGCCGCAGCCATATTTTGCGCCTCAGCGTTGAAACCGGCTTTATTGTTGAGTTTGACGCTGACTGCCTCATTGTTCATATCACGCAGCATTTCACCGCCGTTTTCCGTCAGAAAGAAGGTGTACCGCTCAGGGTGAATATGCCCCTGGATAGTGATGGCAAAGCTAAGTGCCGGGAACAAAAGGATCGGGAGTAAAACCAGGCGTGAGAGTAATGTCGACATAAAGACATCCTTATTCATTATTGTTAACGATACGGGTGAATTTGTAGTTGGAGAGGGGATTAATGGCTAATGCAGTCTTCCCAGGTCAGGTCCTGCAACGCGTCATGCAGCCCAACTGCTTTAAAGGGGTGAGATGACGGCTCGTTCATCTGGGTGACTTCAATTTGACCATCATCATTTGTATTTTTAAGCGCCATAAAGGCCGCCTCGCCAGGCTGGTAATGCACTGCGTTGATATTCAGTCCCACCGTTTTTTGTCCGTCGTCGGGAAATTCCGCATGAGCTTTATCTGGTGCGCTGTAACCCACGACCAGCTGATTGTCTCGGCAGGTCAGAGTCAGGCGTTCACCTGCGCTGTTGTCGGTGTTAAGTTCAAACTCCATCACATTGATAGTGCCAAACCAGCTACCCCAATGTTGCTCCCGGCCCATGGCGTCCGAAGCGGTGCTGAACAGCGTGGCACTCAAGAACAGTGCAGAGGTTATCTTCAACATAAAAAAATCCTTACTGAGTGTTTTATAAGATAAAAATGGCCTTTGAGCTTTGTCTGAGGCTATCCAATCGTATGCATTTGGCAGGGGATGGGATAATCGTTAATACAGATCGGTTTTCTGAAATTGATCGCTATTATCTATTATAAAAACGATCAATAGAATGTAATTGATAGTTTTTGACTATCATGATTTGAGTATCGATCGGTGCCACAGATCAACAAGATACAAGCCGGAAACGAATGTCTGTTGCGGTTCGTTTGAGTGATATAGGTGTGAAATTTTTTGGGATACGTTCTAATCAAGATATTAAGAATCAACAACTTTAATACAGGTTTGTATTAGTTGTTTTAAAGGTACTAACTTCGGAGTAATTACTGGATATATTATGTAGGTTAATTGACGTTTTTAGATGTTTCCTTCTTCTATTGCAATTTTAACATGCAGGAGAATATTTGTGGCTGATTGGTATTATAATAATAAAGAAGTACTGTATTTAGTATCATGACAATCTATATCACTCTCCTATGGCAATAATTTTGAATATAAAAATAGTAGTTATTTACATATCCAGAAAATGATATTGAGATGATTAATATCAGGAGTTAAAAGTGAAAATATTCATCAGTCCCTTCGGGATAAGTAATCAGCATCATATGGATCGTATTCGTGAAACACTTGATAAGTCTTTACAGGAATACCCAAGGACGTTTGTGTTAAATATCATCTTGAGATTACCTGATGAGAACTATGAGTATTACAAGGCAGATCCTAAATTAATAACAAAATTTATTGAATCTTTAAAATCTCAGATTGAGCATACACAGAAACGTAAAGCCGCACAGGGAAAACGTATTCGCTCCTGTAATGTTCGATATGTCTGGTCAAGAGAGTTTGGTGAGGAAAAAGGCAAGAAGCATTACCATGTGGCATTGATGCTGAATAATGATGTTTACTGTAATGCGGGTACCTATTATCCCATAGAAGGACTTTATATCCATAACCTGGCATTAATGATTATGGAGGCCTGGATGAGAACGCTGAGTCTCAATGTCACGCCTGACTATCAGAAGCATTATCAACTTGTGCATTTTGTTAAGGAGGGAGATTTCAGACTGGATAAAAATGGTGAGAAGTTTGAATACTATTACGGTCAACTGGGACGCAGTTTGTCGTATTTGACTAAACTCGCCACCAAAGACGGTTCTGATGGCATGCGTAATTTTGGTTGTAGTCAGTCCTGATTATTCACTGGTATGGATATATTGCGATTTTAAAGAGGCTGTAGCAGCGTTGTAGCGGTTTTATTCTTAGCAAAACGTTAACATGCGTACGCTGTAATCTGTTGTAGCAGGCCTGTAGCGATTGAAATGTCATAGCCAGTGATGGATGATAATTGAGCAATTTGATCTATTTCCACTGCGGATATCTTTCAAAATACCGCTACAGCTCGCTACTGTAGCGATGGTAGCAGAGCTAAAACAGACACCGGAAACTTTTTCAAAAGAAAAGGCTCGTTGATACTTGAGTATCACGAGCCTTTGAATACGGGTTATTGATAACAATTATGCATCATTGCGAAAAAATTAAAATTAGTGTCAGCAGTACATTTGAGAACGGCTAGCTAATGGGGTTATCATCTTGTTTTGGTGGTGAGTATTTATTTGCGTTGTGTTCTGCAATAGGGGCGAAGTATCCATTAGGCATACGCCAGGTAATATACACCGCCGAATGAGGAGGGGCTTTGTGGATGTAGGCAAATATACCAGTACTCATAATGTAGTCCAAAAGTGGCTCCAGTATATCACTCCGGCGAAACCTGTACGGACCATATTTGATGACGTAATTCTTTTTGAACGGCAAACCATTGTTGGATGCGAATTTATTATGGATCCATTTGGTGAGCTCCTGAACGTCTTGCTGGAATTTGTATTGTGGAGTGAACTGATAAAACCACTCTGCAGTATGACTGAGATACCATTCCATAATAGCCGCTGCTCGATGAAGAGAATCCAGAGAAATAGTCTCATCGTCCTGATTAACGAAGTAGTGAAGCGATGCAGCGATGCGCAAAGTATTCCCACTTGCTTTCATTACCATCGACTTAATGAATGACCATGACGATTCAGTCATTGCTCTTGAAATCCACTCATCGTGTTTACCTTCCCAATATGCAACCGCATCAGGTGAGAGTTTGAGTGTTTTCTTCTTTACTTCCGCGGACCAAATAAGTTCTTTTTGTTTTGCCAGCAATGCAGTAATCCGGGTATGAAAAGCGCATAAAGCTTCCTCATCACGGGAAAACGTATCCTGGCGGTAGCGATAGCTCATGCCTCCGGAAGGATAATTATTGTTGGATGGAATGCTGGCAAACAGGAAGCGAGATAAGAAACCACTGTCTAATGCTTCAGCTCCATGTTTTTTCATATAACTGAGAAAAAGAGATGGCTGCAACATGAGCGATACCGTCAGTGTTGGTTTGAAACTACAGGGCTCGCGATTGCTGCGCTTATAATCATAAACCCCTCCATCCCAGGCCTCGTTATAGAATGCCTGCTGAGCGATAGTGCAATGCTCGAAAAAGCGACTTCCTTCTTCAGACCGTAAAAAAGCGCTCGGATATATGCTCAACCCATCAAGCAGAGCCGCAAGCGAGGTGTCGTTGTATACAAGGATTGGCATAATCGGTTGAATGGGTTTGCGAGCGATATGTTGCTGTAACCTCGCCTGGATGTCCTCAGGATTGTCATCCTTTTTGATTGCGGTGCGGAGTTTGCTTTCCAGAGCCTGCAATTCTGGTTTCCAGACGGCAAAATCACGTCCATAGGTGGCCAGTCTTTCCAGGTATTCCTGCGCCAGTTCAGCCTTCAATGCATCATAGGGTTTCATAACCAGTTTGCTGAGGGTCGTTTTTCCTGAACCCGATTCACCAAGTGTCATAAAGTAAAGTGCTGTCGGCTCTGATGAGCCGTGATTGTTATTGAAAACCTCAATCAGTGACTGGCAGCTGTTTGAGACGGCAGCTAATACCGTGCTGGCTGCTAACACGGCTGAATATTTACTGCCATCCTGAAGATAGCGAATAACATCTTGTAAGATTTGCGGGAAGGCTGTGATGGGAAGGGACGATTCCTCTGACTGGCTTACCAGCTGAGAGAGAGTCGTAATTGGGTTGTAAGTCATATTACCTATCCTGAGTTTATGTCATGAAACGCAACTGATGCGCCTTATCCCGCAGGATAAGGGCATACAGTTGAGGTGGATTATGGGGGCGTCGGTGAAAACACCTCGCCTTGTGAAACGAGAGGTGGGGTCTATGCAGCTCTGCGCTGGAGAACCCATTCATCCAGTTCGGACTCTAGCCATCCAACGGATTGCTTACCTAAGGGGTAGGGCTTAGGAAACGCCGGGTCATGGCGTGGTGATTTGGCATTAAGCCAGTCGTAGATGGTGGAGCGTGCGATGCCGAGTTTGGCCGCAACTGCTCGCATGCGTAGGATTTTTACCGTCTGGGCGTCGGTGGTCATCTTTCTACCTCATTGAACTATATGGATGTAAGTTATTGGTTTAATAACGGCTCTCCGTTATTCAATACCTGAGCCGACTGGCTGGTATACGATGGATGGTAATGAAGTCGAATAGTGTCTAAAATTGGCAATTATTAACTACTTTTTTTGACACTAACTTATGCCAGCCACAACATCCGTACAGAAAGCAGCGTTTGATGCTATCGACAGTCTTCACTTCAGTCAGGTGATGATGAGTCTCATATGCGCAGACCCCGTTGCAGAAGAGTGGTATCGCCGTATTTTTGGCAGAATCAATAGTATCCTTCAGAAGGCAGGGATAACTGCAAAACAGGCCCAGATAGCCAAGCATTATTTACTGAGTGCACTCGAAGTCCACTTGTCTATTGATAGCAACTATTTTTCGGATATAGTTGAGCACAATAATAAAGGTGTTGATGGTGGTGCACCTTATAACAGAGAACTTCTCGAGCAATTGGTTGAACACAACCGAAATTATAGTATCGCTTTACTTTGCAATATTGCTGATTTTAATGGTGTCGACAGGGATTTCTTTTTTCAGGCAACGGAAGAGTTATTTAATGATAAGATATTATCTACCATGCCGCGTTTTATCAGATATCGTCTTACCGAATGTTGCTATGCGCTGGAATATCCTGATGCACCTCTCTTTTTTTATCGTGAGTTGGTGAGTCAGGGTATTGTTTTATGTGGAAAATACTCACGTCATCGTGACCAATTTGTGAAGAGGTCTGATTCAGAATTATCACTTTTGTTCATTCGTACAGGCTTACTTTTTGAGTTTAAGATGCTGCAAAGAGCAGTACAGGTGATAACCTCCCTCAATAAAAATGGTACTCTTGTTTTACCCGCTGCAGATCTCCGAATGTCCTTTACAGAGCGAAAGAACGTAGCTGATTACTATAAAAGACTTGTTGATGTTTGGTTGCTGGAAGATAAGCCTGGTTCCTTTGTGGTTTTTCAGTGTAAAAACGATGTTTCGGGTTTAGATGCTAAAAAACTTCTTAAAAATATGAGCAGATTTTATTTTCATAAACGAATGTTTGATGGTACGCAGGGAAGCTGGCTGGGAACACTGGGAGCATTTGATATTGAGGTTAGCCGTTGGGTAGAACCAGAATTGGCGATTTATTACGAGGGTAATAATAGTCTTACAATTTCAGAAAAAATCAGATCTAAGTTTATGGGGTTTGGTTTTAGTGTATCAGCTAGAAACTTGTATTTGCGGCATAAAACGATAAGAAAAAATAGTTACTCTAAAATTCGATATTATTATGTCCTTTTATTGAATCAGCCATGCATCTTCCCCTGGTATCTTAATGACAATATTTGTTACGACATGGCTCTGGAGTTTGATGGTTATCAAGACTTTGCTGGATAAATAAAATTTAAGGCGAGTCCACTGTAAAAGATTCTCGTTCAGGCGATACACAGGCCTTCAAGCATCCCCGTCTTCGTCATTTTGCTCGGCGCACGCATCATGGCCAAAGCCTCTGCAGCCTTACCGTCGTAGTCATGCAACATCAGTGTTCCGTCGAACAACTGTTTTATGTGTCTGCTGGTACTTATCAGCGCCTTCTGGCGCTGGGGGAGGATCACTCTCAGGAAGGATTTATATTTGAACATAGTTCTTAAACAAGTGGGTTTACGTCATTACGCGAATCTACAGGCCATGCCGATTGCTAACCCGATGCCCAAAAACACTGTGACATGAATCAGTTAGAGTATATTTAAGGATTGGCATTTTTTAGCGAAGCGGTAATATGACTTGCCGTGTCAATTCTTTCTAATTGTGCCTCAACAGCATCAAGGTGGAAGGACTCGAGCTTACGGCGTGGCGCTAAGCTGCTACAGGTTGGCGCGTCCCTATACGGATTGAGAGGAGCCACAATGTCAGCAGCAGACGCCACTACATCATTATCTGGACAGATATCCCTTCGGTTTGTTGAGCTTTGCCAGTTCCGCCGACTTGGTAAGGTCCAGCTTGAGATTGATCCTAAGACTACTATTCTCGTCGGTGCTAATAATAGCGGCAAAACATCAATTCTGGCAGCGCTGCGCCACTTCCTCGCAGATGGCTCGTCATTTGGTGCTTTCGACATCAGTGTTTCTCAATGGCCAAAATTGCGGGAACTTGGAAGAGTTTGGGACGCATTAGAAGAAGACCCGTCTACGTCTGGCGCATCCGAAGGTGAATGGGAAGAGCAACTTGGAACCTTAATTTCGGCGATGCCAACGCTAGATCTATGGTTCGATGCTAAGGCCGGCATGTTCCACTATGTCTCCCCGTTCTTGTCAAAATTCAGTTGGAAGGGGGGCGGGGTAGGTGTCCGATTGCGTCTGGAACCTGCTACGAACATTGAGGATCTGAAGCAGTTGGCTTGGAAGTATCACCTGACGAGAATACCTGTGAAGGATATGGGAAAGGATTCGCTTGCGTGGCCGATTGATCTTCTTGATTTTTGGCTGCGAGAACCTTCTCAACTCGGCCAAGTTCGGGCCTACAAGTTAGATGCCGATAACAACCCTTTGGACGGGATAAAGACCTACGTTAGCCAGGTACTGGATGCTGACTCAAGCCCAATTGATCGTAAGCATCTTCAGAAACTTATAAAAGTAGACTTTGTGGCTGCACAGCGTGGCCTTGGTAGTGAGGAAGCTGATTCCCGGTCTGCTTCTGGCACCCATCGCATAGGTTTATTCTCCAATCAGCTTCTCAAATTTGCTCGACAGCATCTAAATGTGGCAGCAACAGGTCATGGGCACCGAGCTGACCTCATAAAAGCTGTTGCTGATGCCCAGCAGGAACTAGATAAAAAGATTCATGAGGCTATTGGTCCATCGGTAGAAGAGGTTAAAGAGCTTGGGTACCCCGGCTTGCATGACCCCCAAGAGATTCGTTTCCGCACGCGCATACAGACAGCCGAATTACTCGACCATGGGACAGCTGTTCAATACAGCATGCAGAAGGATTCACTAGAAGAGCTTCTCCCGGAATATTCCATTGGTCTCGGTTATCAGAATTTACAGTCCCTTAGTTACCAACTAGTTTCTTTCAAAGCTGCTCGCCTAAATCCTGAAAAGGGCGCTCCCGCACCTGTTCATCTGGTTATGATTGAGGAGCCCGAGGCTCATTTGCACGTACAGGTACAACGTATTTTCTCGGGTAAGGCACATAAGCTCATCAGTCCTAACGGTAGCGATGAGTCAGGTCTTAAAAGCCAACTGATTATCAGTACTCATTCTAGCCATTTAGCTCATGCTGAGAATTTTGACCGGCTACGATATGTTCGCCGCGTTGCCAAGAGTGAAGAACAAAACATGCCTACCACTGAGGTGGTTAATCTTGGGCAAGTTTTTGGTGATGATAAAACAACCCGTCAATTCGCTGAACGTTATTTTCGCGTTCAACACACAGATCTTTTATTTGCCAATGCTGCAATCTTTGTCGAGGGGGTTGCTGAACGAATGCTGTTACCTCTTTTCATTGAAAGAGATTTTGCAACACTCAACAGTCGCTATCTGTCCTTCCTTGATATTGGTGGCAGCCATGCTCATCGGCTAAGAGCTCTCGTTGAAAGACTCCGTATTCCAACTGTAATTATTACTGATATCGATCCAGTTGAAGAAAGACCAGGTAAGCCTAAAAAAAATGGGGATCCGACTACAACCTTAGTTGCTGTGGCTAATACAGGACAACCCGGACTGCAATGTGGGAACCCGACTCTTCGCGGATGGCACCCTAAGTTGCAACAGCTTGAGGATTTCAAGAACCCGAAAAATGAGCATCTTGTCTGGAAAGAAATTGCCGAGTGTTCTGTACGTTTTGCATGGCAGTTGCCTGTAGTCGAAGCTGATGGTCAATGGCCAAGTACTTTTGAAGACTCTCTAATTCTGAGAAATATCCCTTGGTTTAAGCAACTTATTGATGAAAAAGTCGATGGCGATGGGAAGCAAATCAAACCGCCGAAGGGAGCACTGGGCTCAGTAGCAAGACAGGTCGCTGAAAATGATAATATTCCAGAACTGCTCGCAGCTCTGCATAAATTAATGCATGGATCTTTTAATAAAGGAGACTTTGCCGCAAGTATCTTTGAAATGGTTGCTGCGGATGAGCCGATAGTCTGTCCTAAATATATCGAGGATGCATTGGAATGGCTCCAGACACAGCTTGAGCCAAGCAAGGAGGTGATGCCATGACTAACTCATCAGCCCTTGACGACAATGATCGCGATGCAGGGGTAGTTGAAGAGATTTGCGGCTACCTTACAGACATACCACCCCGTAACTACTTCCTTTTTGCAGGGGCTGGTTCTGGTAAAACACGAACTTTGGTAGAAGTTTTGCGTCGCCTTACTGGTGTGACTGAGCATGAGAAGGGGGGACAATTAGCACGGTCCCTGAAGATGTATGGGCGTTCGATTAGAGTTGTGACCTACACCAAGAATGCTGTCTCTGTAATCAACAGACGTCTTGGGGACAATAATTTAGTCAGTGTGTCTACCATCCATTCGTTTTGCTGGGAGTTAATTAATGGGTTCAACGATGACATTCGGGAGTCCCTTATAGCAGTAAAAGAAGCTCAACTCGCTAAAGAGACTGCAGAGGCACAAGCGAAACCGAGGGGTATTACTGCAGCAAAACAGCGTGACCTTGACGAAATCACGAATGAAATCGAGGTTCTTCGGACAACTGAAGTATTCAAATACCATCCCGATCGCAATACATATGGACCTGGTGCACTACCACACAATTACGTACTCGATGCGACAGCTTGGTTGCTTCAAAATAAGCCAACACTCCAATCCATTCTCAAAGATCGACATCCAATCATACTGATTGATGAGTCGCAGGACACGATGAAAGGTGTACTGGACTCCTTGATGGTGCTTGCCAAAAAAAGTGAGAGAGATTTGACTCTTGGTCTGCTGGGAGATCATCGACAACGAATTTATATGGATGGTCATGCCGATCTTCCAAGCATTGTTCCGGAAAGCTGGGCAACGCCTGAGTTACAAATGAATCATCGCAGTCAACGACGGATAGTCACACTGATTAATAAAATCTGGGAAACAGAACTTGAAGGCAGGACACAACCAACAAAGGGTTCAGCACAACATCCCCGAACGGAAAAAGCTGGTGGAACGGTTCGGCTCTTCTTGGGGGATACATCACGAAGTCCAGAAGATAAAGTGCTTAGTGAACGCTGGTGCGCTGAGCGAATGTTTGAAATTAGTGGTTTAGCAGATTGGAATCAAGGGCAATATCAGTTGCTTGCGCTTGAGCATAAGCTTGTCGCCACTCGTGGCTCGTTTCTTGATGTCTATGAGGCAATGGTTCTGTTAGATCCCAACGCTGCAGCACCATCTGGCAGTGGGGACAATAAGGGGCCTTCAACAGTACAAATTTTGCTTAATGAGCTGGCGCATTTAGAAGCCTGCGTCAGTGATGAAGGAATCGTTAATGAGTTTAAGGCCACCGAGGTTTTTCGACGTTATGGCGGTTTAGACAATATGCCTGAGGACTCAGAATCAAGAGTTGAACGTACTGATGAAATGCTCGAGGCGATAGCGATATTTGCAATGGCTTGCGCCAACTCTGAGTCAACGATCGCTGAGGTGTTAGCGCCAGTCTTGAGTGCAAACTTATTCGAGGTTGATCATCGACTCCTAGAGGCTTATGTCGACAAGTCACCAGCCCCGCAAGCTCCTGGACGTGGTGAGGATGAGTCAAAGCAAACCAGAATGCGCCGTGGATGGTGTGCACTGTTTGCGTCTCCATGGAAACAACTTAAGTGCTATCGGAATTACCTTGCTGGGATTTCAGAGCTCGCAACACATCAGGTAGTTAAAGGCTCTGAGTTCAATCACGTCATGGTTGTAATGGATGATGCTCTTGCTGGTGGGACTCTCATCAAGTACGACAAAATTTTTGGTGGTACGCAGTTAAGTCCAACAGATAAAAAGAATGCAGAGGCTGGTAAGGAGACAACAATTGACCGGACTTTACGTTTGCTGTACGTGACTTGTAGCAGGGCGCAAGAATCGCTAGCTTTAGTGCTTTGGTCGTCCGATCCTGCTGCAGCAATGGCTCGAATCGAGGAGAGCATGTGGTTTACTAAAGATGAAATACAGGTCATTCCATAGTGTCGCCTGAGGATAGATATGCTTACCTTATCTTAAGGATAATTCCATTGCTGAGTTAATGCCGAGTTCGCTGAAAATCAGAGCGTATCAGAATATAGACTCTCGAGGTGTTTTGAAATGATGTATCAGCCTGTTCCGCTTGTTCGATATTTTTCTTTAGTACCTAAGTCAAAGGATGACTCAGATGAAAGCGAATTGCACTCGCTTTGGGGTACACATAAACACACTGAGTGGCAAAGTCTTGAAGAAGAATATCGCTGCGTCATTTTGGCGGAAGCAGGAGCAGGAAAAACCTTCGAGATGGAATCTCGAGCAAAGCATATTCAGCAATCAGGTCGAGCAGCATTCTTCATCAGAATAGAAGATATAGAAGATGGTTTCGAAAATGCCTTTGAAGTTGGTTGCGCAGCATCCTTTGAAAATTGGCTTGAATCTCACGAAAAAGCATGGTTTTTCCTTGACTCGGTCGATGAAGCTCGTCTTGAAAACCCTCGAGCTTTTGAGAAAGCAATTAGGCGTTTTTCATTGAAGATCAAATCAGCGCAACAGCGTGCACACATTTACGTTTCTAGTCGCCCATATGCATGGCGTGCACGAACTGATCGGGAACTGTTAGAGCAATATTTGCCCTTCGAAAAGTTGTTGGCTAATACTACTGTCACTGCAGAAAGTAATTCTAATGAAATCGATAATGATCAGGTAGTTGAAGTAAGTAGCGCTCTGCAAGTATTCATACTCGAACCATTGGACGAGTGTGGCATTCGTATTTTTGCCGAGCATCGTGAAACACCACAAGTAGAAACGCTGATTATTGAACTTCATCGTGCAAATCTGACAACTATGGCTGCGCGGCCATTTGATCTTGAGAGTATTTTGGCTAAGTGGAAAACCGAACAAAAGCTTGATGGGCGGCTCGAGTTACTACAGCACAATATTGAGCTTCGTTTAAGCGAGATTGATCCAAGTCGTTCACAACGACAACCACTCAATCGAGAGAATGCATTGTCAGGTGTACGTTTACTTGCAGCCGCGGTTATTATGACTGGTGAACCTGGAATTCGAATTCCAGATGCCACGAATCCAGATGAAGGCATTGATGCGGAACTTGTTTTAGGTGATTGGAACCCACCAGAGGTGAGAGCACTACTTGAACGTGGTATCTTCAATGATGTCATATATGGCATGGTACGATTTCGGCACCGAGAAGTGCGAGAGCTCCTCGCAGCAGAATGGTTTAGTCGTCAACTTAATGATGGTCATTCTCGTAGAGCAATAGAATCCCTATTTATTCGTGAACAATATGGACAATTAGTTATAACTCCTCGTTTGCGACCGATATTACCTTGGTTAATTTTATTTGATAATGAATTACGTCAAAAAGTATTGAAAATATCACCTGAGATCGTTTTTGAGGGAGGAGATGCAGCTCGCTTACCTTTAACTGAACGGAAAATGATACTCACAGATGTTGTTAACCGTATTGCGGAAGGGAAGGATGATCATTCGGCACGTGATAATAATGCTATTGCCCGTATAGCCCAGCCGGATTTAATGAATGACACCCTCAATTTGATCGGGAAATATCGAAATAATGATGATGCAATCTTCTTCTTGGGAAGATTAGTTTGGCAAGGTTGTATGACGGAGTGTGTACCAGTTCTTTCAGGCATTGCAATTGATTCAGGACGAGGTATTTATGCGCGGATCGCGGCTACACGTGCTGTAATGACATGTGGAAAGAAAACGCAAATAAACCATCTATTGAATGAGCTAATCCGTTTACCAGACATTATACCTCGAAAATTGCTGGCTGAAGTACTGGGGAATGCCAGCCCTGATACTACCTCAGCTAATTTCTTGTTAGCGTCGTTAGAAAAAGTTGAAGATTATAAACAGTATGAAACATCTGGACTAAAGCAAGCTTTGCATGTTTTCATTGATCGCTTCCCAAATGATGCAGCCGCGCTCAAACCCTTGAAAACAATAATTATTGGCTTGAACGGTTTTCTTGAAAGAAAACCTTATATTGAGCGAGGGGAGTGCCATGTCTCTAAAGAGTTCGTATGGCTTTTAGGTGCGGCAACACATGCAGTTGAACGACTGGTTTCTATGCGCTCTGAAGCAGCACTTTCATTGGATGCACTTGCGATTATGTTAAAAGTTCCGGCGGTGCGATTCTGGCGAAGTGAGGATTTCGATGAGTATAAAAATATACTTCACGAAATCGTTCCAGCTTGGAAGGAACTGAACGATGCCCTATTCTGGAAAAGTATCGACGAAGCACGTGGCAGAATTGAAACAAAGGAATCTGAACGGCTGATCGATGATTACTCTGTGCAGTGGCTCGGGCATTTTTGGAAATTCGGGCTAGACCGATTCGATGATGTGCTGAGTTTTATCACGATGCATGATTTTCTTGATGACAAACTTGTAGCGGTTTCTCTCGCCTTCAGGCTTTATAATTTGGCTGATAAACCTGAAGGCTTGTTACGTAAACTCAAATGCGTAACAGAAGATCGAGCCGAAGTTAAAGAGTACCTAGATACATTTTTAAACCCGCAGAGATCTCAAAAAACTATTGAAAGGGAAGAACAAGAAGCACAGCGCCGGGAAGAGCGGGAAAAAGAAAAAGAAGATCGCAATCGCAACCGGATAGCGTGGATTAATCGCTTAAGAGCTACACCGGATGTTATTAGAAATCCCCCAGGACTTAAAACAGGGGATTTCAGTAATGACCAGTATTGGTTATTATGTGAGATTGAAGGTAACGGTGATCGTTCTGATGGTTCAAATTGGAAACGGTTGATCCCTGAATTTGGTGAAGATGTCGCAAGAGCATATCGGGATGCTGCAATCTCACATTGGAGGAAATACGTTCCTTCTATTAGATCCGAGGGTAGTGACACAATCACCGTTTCCTATCAATTATTATTTGCTATAGCTGGCCTGGAAATTGAAGCAAGTGAAAATGATGCTTTTCCTGCGTGTTTGACTGAAGCTGAAGTTCGCCATGTACTTCGGTATGCTATCTGGGAGTTGAATGGGCTACCAAAATGGCTGGAACAATTGCATCATGCTTTTCCTGAATTGGTATTGGAAGCAATCCTCACAGAATTGAACTGGGAATTGACGCATACTGCAGTCGACGAGTCTATGCATTATATTTTGTATAAACTTGCGACTTATGCACCATGGATGCATCCCTACTTGGCTCCAGCATTAATTGACTGGATAGAGCAAAACGAAATATATAACTCTGACATGCTTCGTTACTGTATTTGTATTGTACTAAACGAATGTGTTGATTCTAACGTTATATTAAAACTAGTTAAATTTAAGGTTTCGCAAAGTTCTGTAAAAGAGCAGCTATCAACTTGGTATGCAGTTTGGGTTGATCTTAATGCGGAAGAAGCGATTCCTGCAGTCGATAGTTGGTTGTCAGGCCTTCAGCCAGAAGAGGCTTCAAAAGAAGCACAGTTGTTTATAACAAAATTAATGGGGACTCGTTTTTCTAGGAATACAGCGTATGGTAATGGTGATTCCTTTAGTGTCAAACAGCTTAAAGCGTTATATATTCTCATGCATCGGTATATCAGAGCAGAGGATGATATAGAACGGGCTGGTATGGGAGTGTATTCTCCGGGGCTGAGAGATGATGCGCAAGATGGTCGTAATGCTCTTTTTAATAGGTTGGCTGCAATTCCAGGTAAAGAGACCTATTTTGCCCTTATAGAACTATCAGGAGAACATCCAGTTATTGAATCTCGAGCTTGGATGAGTAAGTTAGCTTATAAACGAGCTGAAGAAGATGCAGATTTAGAACCATGGTCGGCACAGCAAATGCGAGAATTTGCTAGGTACCAAATGAGCACGCCAACAACACATCGACAGCTCTTTGATCTTACAGTCAACCGGTTGATTGATCTTAAATCATGGATCGAAGGCGGAAATGATAGCCCATACAGGACCTGGCAAAGAGTTGAAGGTGAAACCGAAATGCGGAACCTTGTGGCGGGATGGTTGAATCACAATTCTTCAGGCCATTATAGTTGTGCTCAGGAAAACGAGCTTCCAAATAGACAAAGGCCAGATATTTGGACTCAAAATCCACTTATCTCCTCACCTGTGCCAATTGAACTAAAGTTACTCGAAAACTGGTCTGGCCCAGAATTATGTGAGCGATTACGCAATCAACTTGCAGGTGATTATTTACGAGAGGAAACAGCAGGCTGTGGGATAATGCTTTTGGTTTGGCGGGGTAGATCTAATCAAGCACATTGGCAAATTGAGGGGCAACGTGTAGTTCTTCCTTGTCTGATTGATGCACTTAAGTCCTATTGGGATTCTATTGCCTATAATTTCTCTGGTGTTTCTGCAATTGAAGTGATCCTAATTGACTTAACAGTTAGAGATATTAAATTGGAGGGGTGAAGTAATTTGAAATCACTTGAAAGATATTGTGTTTTTTTACTAGCAGCAGAAACCATTATCTATATGTTAGGAATTAGAACTGTACCGTAATTGCATATGAAAAGCGGGAAACTTTATCTTAAAAAATTCTTAAGCCCAATGTTGCGTAAGTAACTAGATTGTTCATGGTAAACTATTCCAAGGGGCTCAATAAATAGGTTAGAAGAACATAACAAAATGAGTTTCGGTTAAAAAATTTATCTGAACTTAAACAACAAGACTGAAAAAATAGCTGAAAACATACTGAAATAGGAATGCTGTGATATAGCTAATTAAAACCATGCTTTTCTAGAGCTGCATAGAATTCCTGAATACATTTTAAACCGTAGTCCTGAGATATTGTTTTAGCAAAGAAGATCTTTCCTTTTATATGTTCTAACATTCCATAAACACTATTAAAACCTCGAAATCTTGCATGGGCAACTGGTCCAAACTCGCTTAAAGCATATAAGTGTGAATCAATCGACTTCTTAAATTCTTTTGATAAATGAGGAATATGCTTATCTACATTCAATCCCAAAACGATTTTTTTTGCACCTGGTGGGGATACTTTGATTTTTGTTTTATTTAAGGAGTATCCTTTTTTTCGTAAGTAATCAACGACACGGCCAATGATTTTACTAATATCAGATCTATTCATGTCTTTTTTTGGAAAAGATATGAATAGATCATCAGCATAGCGTGTATATAGGCCACCATGACTTTGTACTAGCTTAAAAATTATTTTATCCAGCTCGAAAAAAACCATATTAGAAAGCATAGGGCTTGTTGGAGCACCTTGAGGCAATCTCCCAATATATTTTATATTATCCCTAGAATAAGCAAGCTCTCTGTTTTTTCGCTTGTACAATACCCACTTACTATGGTTTTTAGTCAGGAATGTAGGTTGATAAGTACAAATTCGAGCTAAAGCAAAAGAAACAATGGGAGAATACCCTATTAATATAAATTGTTCATATACACTCCGTTCAGAGGTCATGTCAAAAAAATTTTCAACGTCTAATTTTACAAGCCACTGAGATGAGCAATGAACCATAGCACAACTATAAATAGATGAATTTTTATGATAAGAATAACAGCAAGGATGTGGTTTAAGATTTCTCAAAATATAATAATTGATCCATCTTTGTAACTGTTTTAAATCTTCTTTGGGAGCGCTAATGAAGCGACTTCCACCTGATTTTTTCTCAACTGTATAATGTTCATATTCATTTTTTCTTCTAAGAATAATATCGTCTAAATAAACTTTATCGACTGAAGAAAGTTTAACCAGATGTTGCAGGTTATGAATATATACAACATCATTGATAAGAAACTTAGCTGCTTTTGCCATTGTAGCGCTTAGCACAGCGGGGATTCTTTTGGCTTTGATTCCTCCTAAGTAATATAGGTGAGACGGAACAATGGTCATATGGCTACCTTAAATGTTCGCGGATTTACCCCTTCAGCAAAGACGGACGAGGTTACGAGCCGGGGTTGCTGAAGGGGTCAATTGCGCATGTAAGCGAATCATTTTCCACAATTGATGCAAATTACATCAACTGAGGGCATAACCCTCACGGTTAAAACATCACCGTCTGATCCTCGTAAACGAGGGTCGATTGTAAACCAACCGACTAACACTAGCGCATAGACCAGAGTCCGTTCACCTTTTACGAGGATAATAAAAATCTGGGTTTATTGCAATGATTTTAAAGCCTTTTGTTTTTGAACCTATTTCTACTTCTACACGGCCTATACCAGTAATTTCATATTCATGATTCCGGTAATGAACCCAGCCAGCAGTATTTAGATTCTTTAAAATAAGTTTTAATTCATATTGTGGAAAACCAGAAATTTTACTTAGTTGTTTTAGGCTTAACGATTCTACTTCCAAAAGCTTAAGAATTGATTTTATTTTTAAGAGCTTAGGTTGTATTTTGATTTTTTCTTCAATTTCGTGTGTGAAATCCGTAGGAATGTATCGTCTCGGAAATAATGCATCCCATCTACTGGCTGGAGTAATACCATTGGTTTTTGGTTTATACTTAATAACAGTACGGTGGAGTATAGATGGGATATTATTGGGGGCTGAATGGGTAAATATAACCCGTACGGCACTACCTTTATACCCTAGAGGGTGTTTTTCTTTATTATGGGCATATGCATGACAAAGGGTAGTTATTTCTTTGTGATTAGCAAGTTCATCTATTATTGGGGCGGAATACAGCACATTTAGGCTTAGCCCCTTTTTATTTGAAATATATTTCTCAATTACAGATTGGCCAGTATGTGTTGCCATATATGCTAATATTTCTATCTCAAGTGTTCCAAACGATAATCGACTCTTAATTGTAGGGTGATTATAAACTCTTTCAATAAATTCTTTAGTTCTATCCCCAGAACCAATTAGATCATCTATTAATATCAATTTTCTAACATTTAAAATGCGCATTTCATCTAGTGAGATGGATGCTGACACCCTTCTGCCAGATATATTTGTTTGGGGTAAAGGGAAGTATTGATTATTTCTCCTATTGAGCTGCGTGTAGAGATTACTAATAAATGCTTCGCTTCCAAGTGGCTCCAATGAAACTTGTACTACTGGTGGTATTGATTTATTTAACAAATCATACACATTTTCATTGGGGGAAAGCTCTCTAATCGGCAAAATTGAAACCACATTTACGCCTATATTTTGAGCAAGTTCCTCTTTCAAATCATTAATTACAGTGGATGTTTTTATATAAATGAGGCTATCTAATAGCGATTTGGCAATATTTCTATGCGGCTTAGAAAATTGCTTTAACCAACGTTGTACTGCCTGTGTATTTGAAATCATTTTTCTGTTAGCACCTGACAGTTTATAGTTGTGTTTATTGCATTATACTTGAATGTTATAGAATTTTCTACATAGTTGAGAACCATAACTACTTATTGCTTCATGCTCGCACAACTTACAAGCTGATTTCTAGTATGACTATGATGTCTAGCATAATCCTACAAATGATTATATTTATCTAGCGATATCATTTTTCTACCCGAACGGATGTGTTTTTTGCTGCGATTTCTTAGTGTCACCAATAAGATATCTTAAGGTTTTACTTTATAATTAAGCTATTGAGTCTTGATAAGAAATGCACATTAGCTCTATTATCGGATTCAGTGTTATCAGTGGTAATATATTTAAGATCTTAGGGTGGTTTATACCTAATAATATCTTGTAATGTGTGCTGGTGTATGTTTTTGTCTTTATGAGATGGTTTTGGCACTGAATTACCCGAGTGATAAGTCTTTAGTGGTTATTAATTGACTGTATATTTAAAATACAAATTAAAATTAATGGTGTAATTATTCATGATCTTCTAAATTAAATCTTACTACATAAGCACATGGGGTAATCTCACTGTTTGAATAGAGTTCTTTGGCATGCTTAACTAAAATATCGCACGGCATTCCATTCTTACCATAGATAACAAGGTAAAAGTAATAATCCTCGCTGTATTCTTTTTTAATGGAAATAGCACGTTCATTTTCGGAAAGAAAGAATCGATAGTATTCTTCTTTTTTTTCTCGGCCAACTGATTTAACCTCTATGTACCTCTCATGTCCCGGTGCATTGAACGAAAGGTAGTCATATCCATAAGATGGAATATCACGGCGATCCTCTATCTTTTTTACCAGTTCTTCATATCCAATACCAACCAATCTTTTTCTTTCCCATTCGATGGCATACTCTTCGCTTAACTTTCCAATTATATCTCTGTTTATAATGATGTCCTCAAAATTAACAGGGCGTCTAGATTTTTTTCGAGGTTTTTGTATGGTGCATAAAGAATTTGTAGATAGGTTTCCACGTATGAACTTACTATAAAGAAATGACATGAACTTAGGATTGGTCCAGTTCTTTGTGATTTTATTCTCCATTTTTTTCTCGATTAACAAGTGCTGATACTCGCTAATATAGAGTTGCCCCTGAATCCCCATTCCTAATGCAATTTGCTTAAGGTGTTCGGCGCTACATATGTTTAAGTAACTGGATGGAAAATAGAGACTTAATATTTTAGCCTTGAACATTTGAGATAGAGGATTTTCATCTATATCGCGATATTTTTTGGATTTTCCTGCCTGAATGAGTTTTAAGAGAGCACTCTTTACTCCATCAAAAGCTTCTTTTTTCGTATTTCCAAATTTTTTAGTATAACGATATCTGGTCGTTGGATCAGACTTAGTTTTACCGTAGTAAATACCAAACTTATTCGCTGTCGCACCTTGTATATTTGCCCAAGCTTTTGTCTTTGCTTCGACACACGCACAAAATGAAGCAGTACCTTTACCAATAACATATTCATCGATAGTGATATTTTGAAGTTCTTTTAGTGGGTAAGACAGTAAAAAATGTCCACGAGCACTTAGCGCTTTGTCCTCACTCGTAGTATCAAATGTCTTTGAAAAAGTTCGGAGTTCATCATCGTAAGTAGATGCTACGTTCATATTGAGTCCTTAGTTTAATTGTTTATGTTAATGTGTTATCTATGTGTTAAGAAGGGAGATGTCAGTTTTTGCACTATCCCCATAATTAAGTAAGGTTTCATAGGTTTTAGTGGGCGTGTTAGGTCTTAGGAAATTCACATCAACCAACTAACCGCATTTCTTTCATCCCGCCGTCAATCATACTTCCACGTTCTGCCGCCATCACGAAATCTGCCCACCACTGCATCATAGGACGACGTTGCTCAAGGTAATCACTGCGGTTATAAGCACGACGTACCTCATTCTTGTCTACATGAGCCAGTGCTGCTTCAATGACATCAGGCGGAAATCCTTCCTCATTGAGTGCCGTACTAGCGATAGAACGTAAACCGTGTGATACGAGTACGCCTCCTAAGCCAGCACGCTTGAGTGCTGCATTCACTGTTTGGCTGTTCATTGGCTGGGTTGGTTTGATGCGACTGGGAAAGATAAATTCTCGACCACCGCTAAGAGACTTCATCATTTCCAGAATAGCTAGAGCCCCATCAGATAATGGAACCGTATGATCTCGGTTCATCTTCATTCGAGCCGCAGGAATTCTCCATTCGTTGGCATCAAAATCGATCTCATCCCATCGAGCTTCAGCGGCTTCGGCAGGGCGAGTGATGGTTAGAAGCTGCCACATAAACAGGCATCGCGTGGGCAAACTTATACTTGCTGTACGCATCGTTTGCATTAATTGTGGTAGCTGATCCGGGCGGATACTTGGCATGTTTTTCTTTTGCGGTTTCTCGAATGCTTTCCCGATGTTTACGCTGGGAACCGCATCAATCAGACCTGTGTTCTGCGCATAAATCATGACTTCGTTAATACGCTGACAAAGGCGTCGGACTGTCTCTAATGCGCCTCTGGCCTGAACCGGCTGAACTGCTTTAACCAGAGTATGAGCCTTAATCTCAGTGACACTGATATCACCGATTGCTGGAAAAACATCTCTCTCAAGTGAGCGCCAGATATCGTCAGCATAGTCCTCTGTTACGCTGGCTTTCTTCACATTCCACCAACGCTCGGCAACTAACAGGAAAGTGTTGGTTATGGCCTCTTGAGAATTTCTTACCTGTTCTTTCTGATGTTCCTGCGGATCAATGTCTTTCGCCAGTAAAACTCGAGATTCAGCTCTGAGTTTACGCGCATCAGAAAGTGAGACGGCAGGGTAGGCACCGAAGCTCTGTTTGGTTCGCTGCTTGGTCAGAGGGCGATAGTAACGGTACTGCCAGAGCTTACTACCGCTGGCCTTGATTAGCAGAGTAAGCCCGTCGCCGTCATATAGCTGGTAATCGGCATCTTTAGGTTTGGCGGCTTTGATTTCCGTATCGGTTAACGGCTTAGTTTTTCTTGCCATGGGGAGTCTCCATGCGTTTAGGCCCAACGAAAACAATAGAGCTTTTCGTTGGGCCTATCAATGGGCCTAAAAGGTTCGGATTTAATTAGTTCTCTTCGGACTTCGCGGGACAAATTGAGGGCACAAAAAAGCCCGCAGGGCTTGCGCCGTGCGGGCTCTTAGGACTTCATCGGATGACTCTGGTAATCACCGATGGAGAATTTTGGTGGAGCTGGCGGGAGT
>Ga0268257_1001097_pt1 | contig 25498 bp, 20 predicted proteins | sample AgamicAtPrz_FD_200249 | JGI IMG/M metagenome (GOLD analysis project Ga0268257, IMG submission 200249) | Agave microbial communities from Guanajuato, Mexico - At.P.rz (v2) (version 3) | ecosystem: Host-associated > Plants > Phyllosphere > Phylloplane/Leaf | place: Guanajuato, Mexico | collected... | reverse complement strand
GGAGCTGGCAGACCGCATTCGCGAAACCTTCTTCGATCAGCGCGGCAACCTGAGTGTTCAGTTCAGTATCGAGCCGTTGGGCCTGAGTACTAACCAACGCACCAGCCTGCTGGACCTTGATGGCCAGCTGATTTCCTACACCCATGGCCCGCGCCAGATCACCGGCATCATCTGGCCCAATACGCTTGGGCAACACGTGCGGAGCAACCTGACCCTGCTCAGGCAGAACGGCAACAGCAGCAGCCTGGAGTACCGAGGCCCATGGTCGATGTTCCGTTTGCTCAGCCGCGGTTCGCTCAATGGACGGACGGCTACCAGTGTAGACCTTAGCTTCAGGACCGGGGATGGCGTGATGCGTTACCGGCTAAGCGCTGAGAAGGCCTTTAACCCCATTACCCAAGAACCGTTCAAGGGTTTCCGGTTGCCTCGTGGGTTGCTACAGCAGCCGCTCAAGGCGATGAAGGCCAGGCAGGACGACGGACAAACTATATAAGGAAGGGGTGATGCCAAAGGAAGAGCGAGTTCAGCCCCTGCACCATTGCAGGCAGGCCATCGAGCAGCTGGAGGGGGGCATGCGTACGGTGCATAAGGATATGCCCGGCGATGGGTTGTTTATTCCCCACAAGAATGAATTCGCGGATTTCGGGCTATTGGAGGCGCGAGGTATTCAAGTGGAGGAAATGCTCAGCCGAGAAGCCACCTTGGTCTCGGAAATTGCTTCTATGAGGGCGCAGCTCAAGCTTGCTCGGCAGGATGCTCACGCAGGGCGTAAAAAGCTGGACGTTCCATGGCTCAGGAGACTCAACTACGCCATCATCATGCGCAATAAAGCGTTAGCCGGCCTTCGAGTGGATCGTGGTTTGGCTCAGTATCAGCAGAAGGAGGAGCGGCGCAGGTTGACGCTGCTGACTCAGCTATCCGAGCAAGCGCTGTTCGTGCGCCATGCTAAGCGCCTCCTTTCAAAGAAGGTCTTGGAAGAGATTCGTGCGGCCGTTCGTAGCGAGGTGTCGGTGGTGGTGCCGCTGGTGCCTGAGCATGCGCTCGATGACTGTACCTAAGCGCCGGGGGCGCCAGATGTTGGTCAGTCCTGGAGAGAGGCAGCCCGTGTCCAAATCTACGAGGAAGGGGGAGCGACGAGACTTGGAGATGCCTGTCAACGGGCGTGATCGGATGTTCGTGAACGCTGATGGAGTACAGTGAAAAATGGTGCTTGCCACGCTCTGGCATGCAGTCCATAAGCTCATCCACTGAAGCGGGGCTAGCCTGAAAAAAGCTAATAATTTCAGGGGGATAGATGCCTATCAAGTGTCTCGCTTCCCGCTTCAGTTATAGATCCACAGAGTTCCATGGAAGTCTGTAAGTCGACGAAAAAAGGCCCTTAGGGCCTTCTTTCGTTCCAGTGGGAAGCGCGCTGAATCGCCAGCTCCGAGAGTGCCATGGTGACCTCCTGGACCTGTCAGAGACCAAATGCTCGTCTCGTACCCCACCAAGCTCCACCGGAAAAGCGAATTGGGGCATTTCCAATTCTGGCCTCAAATCTGGCCCTAAAAATGCCCGGATAGTACCGGTTTTTTCGCGCCCGAGTCACCGGAAAGGTCTGGCATTTCGGGTACGACTAGGCTGGCAAGCAGAAGCGCATGTCGTTCGGCAGTTAGTTCTCAGCTCGGGCTCCGGGAGGCCCACACCAAGCGGGATGAAGCACGAGCGTTGATAGCCCAAGGCACCCATCCGAGCGAGCAACGCACGTAACAGCGTCTTGCAGTTCGCTTCTCCAGTGATCATGCCTTCGAGGCCGTATTCAATTAGTGGATCGCCTTCCGTCGGTTGTCGCACCTATGCTTGGCCACCTGCCCATTTGGCAGCAGCACTTCACTCAATAGGTGACTGACAGTCACACCGGTATTCGGTCACCACCTTCCGCCCAGCCCCACGTGCGGCTATAAGCCGATCCAGCGGGTTATAACGGAATTCGCACATTCCCTTGCGAATGTCGTTGACGCTGATCAGGCGACAGAGGTTGTCGTAGTGGTGGTGCACCGCGTTGGCAGATGCCGACAAAGCGGTAGGCCAGACATTCGGGGGAAGTAGTCGAAGCTGTGATGTCAGCTGTGCTGAGCGCCATCGAAGCGGCTGGGAGGCTGAGTAGACCCTGCCAGTAGACTGCGGCGAAGGGCGAGAGAACGAAGTGCGACCATGATCACATCCTGCGAACGTGGATGCTGGCGATTGGATCAGGCGAAGATTAAACAATAGGCACGGACAAGCTTTACATTCTTGGCAGGTGTCCCACCGGAATCTCAGTGGAGGTCGCGAACCTGCGCGGGTAGGCTATTATTTTTGCCAGTGTAGAGGGCCAATCATTAGTATTTTTCCATCCAACTTGGGTTTGGACAGGGATGCAAGCATTTCCTACGCTTATTCTCGAATGAGTCAGGATTCTGTATTTTTAAGGTGCTACGCAAACGGAGTGCCACCTCGCCCTGCATATCAGGTGAAGGCACTTTTAATTCCCTGGTATTTTTACCAGTAGACGTACACCGCATTGAACGTTAGCCTGATTTTGAATAAGCCACGACTTCATAGGGGTTATTGACATGTTCTATTCTGAGGTTACCGTAACAAACATTGTGGGTGTGCAGTCCCGCCCGGCCACTCAATTTGTAAATAAAGCAAATGACTACTCATCGTCAGTCTGGATTGAGCGCTCAGAAAGAAGGGTTAATGGAAAAAATCTGGTGAGTGTCCTAAGTCTAGAGATTAAGAAAAATGATATCATAAGAATCATCGCGGACGGGGATGACGAACAACAGGCGGTAGAAGAGCTCGCAAACATGGTAAAGTCTGAATTCGTTGCGTGAGTGCTGGCGCACACTTGAAGGCCATCTCTTTATATCCTTCTACACTATCACTCATGTGGCTTGGGTGCTGAGCGCTGTGGTTCGTGTGAAACGGGCCGGCAGGAGTCGAGGAAGAAATGTTGGTCAAAAACACAGGCGCCCACTAGGGCGCTTATTGAGAGTGTGATGAGACTAAGAGCTTTCGGGCATCTTTGAGCAAAAGCGAAAGCTGGTGATCGCCCAATGGCTCAAAGCCGAGTCTAACATTAGAAGCGCACTGGCTCTTATCAATCGGATGAGTCAGTCTGGGTCGAACCCTACCTGATCCGCGGCAAGTAATGTATGACGGATGGCATCTTTCCGAAGACCTATACCAATGCCTCGTCCCTGATCCGTTAGCGACACAGCCAGTCGAGCCAGTATCGCAACTGGAATCGGATAACGCCCCATACCGCACACTTCACGGCGGTTGTACTTATCCATTTGCGCATGATGCCCCTCCTGGCAGGTCCAACTGCAGCGGTTCAATGCCGCGGGCCTGATCAATGTCCTAGGCGATGCGGATAGCAGCATTGGGTTAGCTGATGCCGTATTGCCACATGACGGGCGGCTTTTTCTTATGGTTCCGTAATGGCCAAGGCTAAGCTCTGTACGAAAAGAGATGTCGCAGACGCCGCATGGAGCAAGCCAGTGAGACGATGGCGGCATAGCTTGTCGCCAGTTTGTCGAAGCGTGTCACGATCCTGCGGTTATCTTCCAGCCAGCTAAACATGCGCTTGATGATGTTGCGCCGTCGATTTTTTGGGGGCCCGTTAAACAGTCTGGGTAAGCCAGGCTTGGGCTGGCGCTTAATTGAGTGCAGTGGGATAACGGGCTGTATTCGATATTGATCGCGGTGAAGGCGCAGCGCTTCGGCGTCATAGCACCTGTCCATGCCGATTGATCGCGTCACAACGCTCACCTATGTCGCGCTCTCCGCCGCCTCGACCAAGCGTAATAGCGCCGTCTATCTACGTCAGGTCATGCAGGCATTTACATCCAAGATCTACACCGCCCTGACTGACAACGGTGAGGCTTTCACCGAGCAGCCCAGGTGCCGCAACGGCGCGGCCAATCGGTCTGGTGGATCCATTCTCAATCGCGTCTGCCACGAGCGCGTCATCAAACATCGACTGACCAAGACCTAAACCAAGCGATCAACGATACCACGATCCCGACTACGCTGGGATGGAGGCGCACATACTGTGCCTTCGTGACGGCTTACAATTTAGCCAGACACCTCACGGCCTAACGATGGCACGCCCTTTAACATTAATCTGCACCCTTGCACTCCGGAGCCGTACAGCCGGTGATGTTATGTAGGGAGTTCTGTGGATTGTCTCAGGGTATTAATTGTTTGGACTACAGCCTTAGATGTGCCTATCAATTCTGCTAGGTGAGTAGTCTCTTGAATTTTGATTTACTGCAAGAGGAGATTGTTGAACCGATCAGGGTGAGTTATGAACGAGTGGATGTTGGCTGCTTCTCTTGTGATTTTGATGGCGCATTCTGTTAAAAGTATTGTGCTTCTGATGTGGGCCGGCACTGGGCAGGCTGAAGACATTGATATGAGCCCGTCGCCCCTCGTGAGTGTTCTGATACCTTGCTTCAATGAGGAGCGGGTTCTGGAAGCAACGGTCGCTGCGATTTTTGACTCCCGTGGCGTTAAGTTTCATTCGGTAATCTGCATCGATGACGGATCGACCGACAGAACGCTAAATCTCGCTCGAACATTAAAAAATAAGTATGGCGACGCGTTCAAGGTTCTTTCTCAAAGCAATGCAGGAAAAGCAATGGCGCTTAATCGAGGTTTGAGGGAAGTTCATACAGCCAGCTTCGTCTGCATTGATGCTGATACGCTCGTTTTTCCTGATACGCTGAAGCTCTTGGTGAATTCTCTTTCTGTGCAAAATATTGCAGCGGTTTCAGGGAATATGATTGCTGGAGGAGGAGGGTTCAGTGATGCGCTCATTTGCCGAGGTCAGCGCATTGAATATCAAATTGCAAATGAGATTGAACGGCGTGCGTTTTCCAGGTTTTACAGTGTGCCCGTTGTACCTGGTGCAATATCGGCGTTTTTAACTGATCGGGTAAGGGCAGTAGGAGGTTTCAGTAAGCAAACATTGGCTGAAGATACAGAGCTTACGATGTGCCTTCTTTCGCAAGCCTACGGAACGCTCTATCAGCCAGCGGCGTTAGCAGTGACGGAGATTCCTACGGCATGGTCCCAGCTATATGCGCAGCGGTTGCGATGGAGTACTGGAAAGCTGCAAGTGGTCGCTTTGCTTTCTCGACAATTCTGGCGAAAAGGGGGGTGGGCATTCAAGATATGGCTTTATGTATTAACCAGCCACTGCATCGCTCCGCTGCTGATCATTCCGACTTTTGCGGTGGCTTTATCTTGCCTTGTTATCGAAGTGTGCCGTGCTGGTGTGTTCAATTGGCTGTTCCTGCTATCGCTTTTTGTGTTTGGCTTCTGCTGGTCAGTTTGGCGGGGATGCAGAAGATACGCTGCACGGGTAGGGGATAGTCAATGTGCCGAATCATGGTGCGGGCATCTTAACGGTGTAGTCGTGCATACGCTGATATCGATGCTTGGGTGCATCGCCACATGGAACGGACTGTTACGGTTTCTATTCGGTAAGACGACGGGTTGGGGCAAGTTGAACCGACGGGGTGATGTGCAGTTGTCGAATGTCAGGCGAGAGTAGGTCGTGCAAAGCGCGTTTGTGCTCGATTGCGGCCGCTTCCGCAGAGGCCCCGTCATTCCGATGCGCTCGATGAAGCGCAAGCCTAAGCCAGGCTGCCTAGGTTGTTCGGCCGTCTTAAAGACAATCGCCCCCGCGTGACGCGTTTCGACAAGCGCGCAAGAAATTGATGCCAGCGATGGTCTCGCTGGCTTGCTCCATGCGGTGTCGACATCGCCCTATTTCGTGCAGTACCTAGGTCTCCCCCCTCTATCGTTTCCAGACAGTTCCGGGTTTCTTGACAGGCCGCCGACGAAGCATTCAATTTGACTATGAGGCCAAGCGCAGAGTCGGCTAGCCTAATGTCCGCTTTTTACAGTTAGTCAATAAGCCAACCGGGATACCCCTCGACCAACGTCCCACCGTGACTGGTAGTGTCGCCCGCTCTGGCAGCAGGTTGGCCTTCGATGAGCGTGCAGTTTGCGCCGGTCTCGATAATGGCCCCGCAACTGATGCGGTCGCCCACCCGCGCAACGGCCTTGCCATTCACGAATGTCGCGCTTGCACCAGTTTCTACCGTGCCGGCTCCATGCAGTGGGCAGTCATGGGCATGGCCGATAAGGACGATGGATCTCAATTGGGTCTCCTTTTATCTGGCTGTGGAGGGGCTTGCTCGAACGCCTCCGGCGGTGGCGGCGCAGCCCGGACGTTGAACAACCAGCAGACGCCACACCAGCAGAGAGCGACCGTGAGGTTGTAGGGGAACAGCACGGCCCAGAACGGCAGCTGCCAGTTTTTCTTGCCTTGTAGTTCCCCGGGCTCCCCAGTTCGCCAAGGCGCGTAATGACGCCAGGCCTCTGCCGGGGTCAGGCAGATAGCATGCAGTGGTCGGTGCCACCAGTTCGCCTCGCCGGGTGGCGGTAGTTTGTCTGGGCCGTAGTCCATGAAGTGGCGCAGGTATTCCCACACTTCTGCGACGTGCTTGATGTCTGGGTCGGTTGGTTCATTGCTGTCGACCCACAGGCAATCTTTCTGATGGAGGCTGCCGTCTGCGCGGCGGGGGGCGAAGGCAAGTGCGTAGCTGGTGCTGAAAGACGAGCCGCCAAATTCGGTGCGTTGGAAAACGCCCCCGCCCGTGTTGTGCCAGTCAAAAACTAAAGTCTTGCTCAAGCGTTTGTAATATATTTTTTTTGTGGAGCGATTAAAGTAAATACTTGATAAGCCTTTGATAAACCATACTCTATAGCAAAGAAATGGGAGGAAAATGAAGGGAATAAGCGCTATCCCGAAAACTAATAAGGGTTCAGATCTGAAGTCACTCCAGCTTAAAGCGGAGAATAGAGGTGGGTAAAAGCCGGTCGTTACCATAATTGTCATTGCGCAATAAAGTTTTCCCATGAAGACAGAGTCCGTCACCCATGGGTTGCGTAGCGACAATACACGCTCAGACTTACTTAAAAGTTGTCCGTTTATAGCTGATTGATAGCCGGATTTTGAGTTGGGTTGAAATATCCACAAGGTTGCCATGGTCAGGGCTCGAGATAGAAGGTTGAGTTGAGTTCAATATCTTTCATCAATTCTCCATTGACGCGATAGGCTAGACGAAGTGAAATGCGTTTCTGATTTGCTGCCGAATGTTTGAAATTCAGTATCAAGCCGCTTTTGACTAGGTAAGCAACTGGATTTATTGCAGGCACCTCTACTCCTAAATCATTGCGGGTGGAGCTCAAGGTCGCCGACCATTCGCTGCTTCCTACTAAAAAGCCCGGTAAATAAATTGTGAATTCTGCTATCCTTCCAATTAGGCTTGCGTTGGTATTGGTGGTAATTGGATTTACAGTTACTGATTGAAGGTTGTTGTGCCATTTAGTGTCAAGGTTGGCTATGCCGAGTTTCAAGGCTTGTTCATTTGATATAGCTTTAGGTGCGTAATGTTCATTGTGCCACGCCGCAATTTCCGCCAATAACGTCGTGAAGTTAGGAAGTTTTTTTTCGTTATCCAAGACTATATCAGGCCGAATTTCTCCATCATTGATTCGGTTGCCAAAGATGCTGCGGGCTGCCCATAGCTCAATCGGGCTATGGAGCTGCGCATATGCTTTTGAATGTAGATAGACGCCTCCAGCAATGATGGCTATACCCGCAAGCACAAGTGCAGCTGCGCCCCACCCAGCGAAAGGTATCAGAGACGTAGCTCCCGCAACCGCAAGTCCAGCCTCTAAAACTATAATGGATCCGATTGCCGTATTGGTCGCTGCAGCAGCTGTATATCCGGCTGCCGTTAAGCTGCCATTTGAAATTTGGCGCGCTATCTTGAGACTGTCTGAGACTATCCCCGAGACTATTGCAGGATAACCAACTAATCGCGCGAAAAGATTACTGCCCAAGAATTTTATCAAGCTGTTCCCAAAAGCCATCCCAGGCACCGTCGGCATCAATCTCAGCATCACCGCCTTCTGCATCGCCCGAGCGCTGACCACCGTCGCTGCAGCCGCCCCCATCACTCCAAATATCGACGACGCAAACCCCAGCGCGTCTTCCGGCGCAGCATTCTTCTGCAAGCTGCTATAAGCGGCTTTCAGTGAGATCACGTTGAACCACAACATCCCCGCGTTCAACACGCCGCCACTGCCCGACGTGAGCAAGCCAACAATGCTGGGTTTTAGATGCGCCCTGGTGGTCAACTCGATCGCTATCGTGCGGCTGCCTGAGATGCGCAGTTGCTTGATCTCCTCAACTTGAGCCATGCCTTTGTTCAAGTACTGCTCAACGGCTTTGCTGAACGGGTTATCACGAATGATCTTATCGGTGATCTGATATCGCGCCGCCAGCAACCCCAGTGCCTTCTCGGCATTGGCCTCACGCGCCGCTGCCAGCACTTGCTGACGCAAGCCCTTGCTGGCGTCCCAGCGCGTATTGCCACGCAGGCGCTTGAGCACCACGGTTGTGACAGTTTGTGCGGTGAGTTCGGTGATGCCGGCGCTCGCCGGGAAGCGGCCGGCCAGGCCTTCGATCACGTTGTCGGCGGCGCCCAACAGGCTGCCGACCGCATCGGCTTTGTCCTTGAACGGGTTAAATGGGGTGACGGCGGTGTACAGTGGGCTATCGTGCCGATCGAGCCACTGCTCCAGGCGCCTGAACCGCGGGTCTTGGTCCTCGGTACCGGGTGTGGGTTGGCCCATGGGGTGAATCAACAGCGCCAGGACGATTTCCAGTCCACGGGCGGACGTCAGATCGTCCCGGTCGTAGCAGGCCAAAGCGGCAGCCAGGCTGTAGGGGTCATCGAGATGCCCTGGCTCAGCAGTGGCCAGCCAGGCGTCGTGATCGTGGCTGGCTTGCAGGGCAAGGTCACGCAGGTGTGCCATGCGCTGCTCCAGCGCATCACGCTCATCGAGGAATTGCAGGTATTTTCGGGTATCGATGCGCAGGCCCAGGCGTGCCCCATTTTCGGAGTAGCGTTCGTGGGTGAGGGCCAGGTAGCGTACAGCTGCGGGGGAATGGGCTGGATTGTCGCGGGTCGGTCTCAACCGGGTACCGGCCAGCTCCGGGGAAGGCGCACCCACCGGATAAAGGCTCTCCAGCGTCTTGTTCAGCAACATGGCCACCAGGTTGCGGTGGTGAAAGTCGCGGCTCCTTGGGCTCACGTGCTCCACGTCCAGCTTGAAGCAGGACGGCAACTGCTGTTGTTCGGGGCTCTGCGCGGGCTTTGTGTGTTCCAGTTGCTCGGTGGGCATCAGATCGCGCAGTTGATGCTGGTAGGCCGAGACCGACAGGCCCAGATCCAAGGCCACGCCCTCGGCGTCAGCGAGCGCTACCACTACCGGTACTTTCGGCTGCGACCACGGGTAGTGCCGAGCCACTGCGCTGAGCCTCCCGACCGGCAAGGTCGCGGTGACGGGGTGGCTGCTCCAGGTCAGGGGCATGCGCCGGTTGGCGGGCTTGAAATCTTCGACCCAGTGCTGCAAGGCGCTGACGGGCAGGATGTGCGGCTGGGAGGAGGGGGCCTGATTGCCCGCCACCAGTTCGGCCATGTCCAGCAGGCGCATGTGCCGTTTGCGCAGGGCAGGCGAAGCGCACATACGCGCGGTGGTGGCGTTGGTCCACAAGTGGGGGCTGTAACCGATCCAGACTTCCTTGGCTGATTCCTGGCAGGTATCTGCCCATACCCAAGCCATGGTCTGGCCGGAGAGATAACGATCGCGTCGGTGGTAATTGTCCAGCCCCCGATGGCGCAACTCTCTGTAGTTGCCCTCTCCATCGTATTCATGGATGACCAGCATTTCGCCCAAGGGGCCTTTCATGAACACATAGACGTAACCCGGGCGCAGGGCTCGAAGCGTGTAGGCACAATGCCGTAGCGGGGGCAGGCGCTGCTCCAGCGTGAAACCTGCGTCGTGATAGAGGCAAGGGGGCGTACCGGCAGGGCGGGGAACGACCGCGTAACGTACCGGCACAATGGGCACCCGCGCGCGGCAGGCGGGGCCGGCAGTGGGACTGCTGACCGAGGCATCAGTCATGGCGTGTTTCCTTGCTGTCGATCAGCGCTTGAAGTTGCCGAAGTCGTGCTTGAGGTGACTCTTCGAGGTTGGTGTAGATATCCCCGGCCTGGCCGCTGCTGATGATGGACATGTGCTTGGCTGTCATGCGAATGAATTGGCCGGCAACGTCCTCATCACGGAAATTGAGCGCCTTGAGTTGCGGCAGAAGGGTTTCTATCCAGCGATGGATTTCGGCCAATGTGCGGTTGGTGTAGGCCGGCGTGGCCAGTACCTCGTGAGCCAGTGAAAGGACAAAGTGTTCGTGCAGGCCGGCCTGCAGTCGCTCCAGTTCATCTGGGCCGAGGGTCAATGCGGGCGCAGTGAGAAAACGCGCAGCTGTTGGACGGCGCTCGAGCACCTGCCATTGATGGGCTGGACCCCAGTTGGTTCGCCATGCCAGCCTGGAAATGGGCCCCAGCCATTGCTCGCGGTTGCGTTCGCTCAGCGCATTCAGCCACGCCGAGAGCTGATCCGGTCTGAACTCGAAGATGGCGGTACCCTGATCGGCAAGCGTCACGTGCACCAGGCTGGTGAGGTGGGCATTGAGTACATCAAGGTCGACGTCAGCGTCCAACGCGATGGCGCCATCAATGGGCATCCAGGTCTCGATGGCATGAGTACGCAGCGCTTCTGCTTCTGAGGTATCTAGCAGCAGTGGGCCAAAGTCATACCGCTCATCCAGCGCGCTGCGCTTCCAGAGCCAGGCGTGTGGGGCAACGTGGCTGATGTCTTTGATCAGGTCGATTATCGACGGGGCATAAGCGGGCACCCATCCGCCGTCACGGGGCACCGGTCGATACGCCCAGCCCTCGAGCGTATTGGTCATGAGCAGTAAGAACCGGCAGTCGTAGGCGACATTGCCGTTATCGTGATCTTGCACGGGCACGGTGCTCACTGGCCCGGCCTCTTGAGGCAGCGGCAGTCGGGCAGGGGGCATGTGCCGTCTGCGAGGCGCCCACACAGGCGCTCGAGCGGTTTGCCGCTGACAAAGCCGCTGGCGATGGAGAAGGGATTGGAGTTGCCATCCGGTGATTGGATGAGTTGGCCATTGATGTGGATGGTTGAGCCGTCCAGGGTGATGCCCTGTTCGTCGATTCTGATGGAGCCGCCAGGTCCCCGGATGAGCACCGTCTCCGATGAGCGCAGATCGTAGAGACGCGTGCGTCTACGGATTTCAACACCAGCCTCCAGCTCGGCATGCCCTTGAACGTGCGCTTCCAGATTGCCGCCGATGCGAGTGTGATGATTGGCAGTGATGTGTTGGTGGCAATGATTGCCGATGGTTTCAACACGGTCCTTGGCAACGGTGATCGACTGGTTACGGCCGATTTTCAGAAAGGCGTCATTGCCAATCGTCGCGCGTTCGTCATGGCCGATCGTCTTTTCGCGAAGGTTGCCGATCAGGATGGATTCGTCGTGCTCAACCTGCTCCTTACGGTCGTTGCCAATTGTCGTCGTCTCATCGTGCTTGACCACATTGTTCTGATCCCTTTCGGCATGGATGAACACCTCCTGGCGTCCCAGTTCATCCTCGAAGCGCAGCTCATTGAAGCCGTCACCCTTGTGGGTCTGGCTCTTGATGGTCATGCGGGTCTTGTGTTCAGGCAGGTCGTAGGGCGGCAGCTGATTGCCACAGTACGTGCGCCCGGTGATCATCGGCTGGTCAGGATCACCGTTGACGTACTGGATGATCACGTCCTGGCCGATTCGCGGAATGGCCATCGAGCCCCAGCTGCCACCGGCCCAGCCTTGTGACACCCGCACCCAGCAGGAGCTGAATTCGTTGTTCTCGCTCTCGCGATCCCAGGGAAAGCTGACCTTGACCCGCCCCCACTCATCGCAATAGATCTCTTCGCCCTTCGGCCCGACCACGGTAGCCATGTGCGGGCCGTCAATGCGCGGTTTTGCCAGAGGCGAGGGTCGCCATTCGATCCTGCCGGGGACCAGGACGGCGCTCAGCGCGTACCGCGTGCTCTGCTCGGCATTGGTCGCCTCTTCCTGCAGGCTGGTGAGCTGGCTGCCCTGGTGAGTGACCGTGTTCACCCGCCAGTGCGCATTGAGGTCGCGTCTGGGGTGACCGGTCAGCGTGAAGCTCAGGCCCGGTTGCAGGCGCACATCATCACCTTGCACGTGCGCCAGCCGCACATCGTGACGCAACGCCATGACCCGGTTTTCCGTGAACGGTTTACCTACGGCATCGCGCTTGTAGCGCCCTGGATAGTCGAAATACTCGTAGTCCCTGGATTGGTGCTCCAGGAACGGGCCCGTGGCCCTGTGTTCCTGGCGGTAGGCCGGGTTGGTGAAGGTGTAGTCACGCTGAACCTGGCTTGCCGTGCGCACCTGTTCGCTGTAGTTCAAGCGGCGCAAGCAAAAAACCGGTTGGTCCCCACCGCTGTTGGCGTGGTACAGGACGGTATGGGCGTCCAAGGGCTGATCGTCCCCGTGAAAGCCTTCGTCTTCCTCGTCGGCAGTGACGGCGCCATGGCTGATCAACCCCAGTGACAGCAGCCGATCGGTGATGATCAGCGTGTGCTGTTTTTCACTGTGGGCGAAGCGATAGACGAAGCCTTCTTCGGCTAAAAGGCGTGCGATGAACGCCAGGTCCGTCTCGCCGGCCTGGACGCAGAACTCGCGGACCTGATGGTCCAGGCTGGCGTGGATTTCGTACGGGTCGATGCCCTGGCGCTTGAGCATCAGCGCCAGTATTTGCGGCACGTTCTTGTGTTGGAAGATACGCCAGTTCGAGCGCAGGCCGGCGCGGGCCAGGCGTGGCTCGACCAGCGCATGATAGTAGGTGCGGTGGAAGCCGCTTTCAGCCTGGGTGAAACGGCTGACCAACCCGTGCACGTAGCGCACGGGACGCGCGCCGTTCCAGAGGGTGAACAGCACCGGCTTGTCGAGCAAATGGCCGAAGTCGATGTCCTGTTCGTGGCTGATCAGCTGCAGTTCGAGGGTGAATGGCTGACTGATGCCTTCATTGAGTGTGAACGACACCACTTCGAATTCCGCATCGCCAACCAGGGGTTGGAAGCTGTAACGCAGGTCAGATTGGCGAGGCATAAGCGATCCTTGTCTGCCGGTCGAGATTCAAACTATCCAGGTAACCCTGGCTGCCAGGGGCACGCCAGTGGGGTCAGGCGATCCGGTTGCGCCAGTTGTTGGCGTCTTTCTGCAACTCACTGCTGCAAGATGCCGTTCAGCGAACCCAGCACCTCAGTGGTAATCAGGTGCAGCCGGTAGCTGTAGATGCTGTAGGCCACGGCCATGGCCCCGGCAGATACCAGCAATGGGCTCCACGACGGCCATTGCCGGCGCATGCGTAAGTTACGGGGAGTCACATGGGGGTAGGGATCGCACACGTGTTCTGGCGTGGGTCCGCGCAGTTCACGGATGGTCCCGTGGAGTTGGTGGATAAGGGCGTTCAACGACGCCTCACCGTTCGGCGCAATGGCGTACCTGCCCTTGAGGCCCAGGCACAACGCGAAGTACATGAACTCCAATGCATCCAGATAACGCTTGGGTTCTTGCATCAGGCGCGAGAGCACGGTGAAGCACTTTTCCCCACCCCAGGTTTCGTCGTGGAAGATGCTGAGCAGGGGTTCCTGGCTCCAGCAACTGGCTTTGCCCCAAGGCCGTTCCATGACTGCTTCATCGATGTACAGACACACGCCGTAGGAGTACGCGAGCAACTGAGCGTGCTCGTAGCCGTGCTGGCGCATTTCTTCCCTGATGGTGTGGATCTGGTTGCGTGCCTGTTGATGCACGGCCTTGATGTTCGGCAGTGAGTCCAGTGTGCGCAGGCGAATCACCAGGCCGAACAGGGGAGCGGCGGCATCCAGCATGGGGTTGGCATAGCCGCCGCGTAGTTTAAAGTCGGGGTCGGCGCGGTAACCCTGCGAAGGCATTTGTGCCTGTGCGCGCGTGTTGGGGGCAGTAACGGATCTTCCTGCCGCCGTTCCTGGCTTAGCCATCGCATCGAAAAGGCCCGTGTTGTCATCCTGACGATCGTCACTCGCATTCCTCATCTCACCAACTCCTCTTTGCCTGGAACGATCGTTGCTGCCGACCGTTGCCACGGAGCTGATGGAAAGTTGCCGGCCTCTGGCAGTCGAAGCAGCGTTGGGCATCGTGCGACCCCCCGTTGCTGAAGTCGTGACGCTGCGTACGGGTTTGTTCCATGGCAATGGCTCTGTGTGGACGGTCATGCACACCGCGGCGATTGGGTGATCAGGACAGTGTTCCAGTTGCCATCTTTTATATTATTAATTGCTGTTTTCGTCGCGCAGGGATGTTCTTAACATATCGTAGGAAGTTTCGTTGTGCGACGCACTTCCTATAAGCGTTCTTGGACTTCAATTTTGGTGTTGCCGACAACGCACGCTTATCCTGCGTAAGGTTCAGTCGATCACTTCAAGCACTAATGCCCAACTGAAAATTCGCCTGCTCATTCCCATCACCGCCCGCTTAACTGGCAACCTACTTAAATGTCCTCTATCGTCAAACCACAGCCTCAACCTATTCGACACCTTATGAACCCTGTCATCCTGATTACCGGCGCCAGCCGCGGTATAGGTGCTGCCACTGCACTGTTAGCCGCCCGGCATGGCTACCACTTGTGCATCAACTACCTCAGCAACGATGAAGCTGCCCAAGCCATCCTCAGCCAAGTCCGTACCCTGGGTGCCAAGGCTATTGCCGTGCGCGCCGATGTCAGCAGCGAAGCCGAGATTATCGCGATGTTTCAGCGTATAGATAAAGATCTGGGGCCTATCGCGGCCCTGGTAAACAATGCCGCCACCATCGCTCCCCAAACCCGTCTCGAGCACATGACCGAGTCGCGATTGCTCAGCATGATGAAGACCAACATCGTCGGCCCCATGCTCTGCGCCAAGCACGCCGTACTGCGTATGGCCGCACGACACGGCGGAAATGGCGGGGCCATCGTCAACGTCTCATCCCTGGCCGCCCGACTCGGGTCGCCGAACGAGTACATCGACTACGCCGCCTCGAAAGGAGGGCTCGACACGTTCACACTGGGCCTTGCCAAAGAGCTAGCTGCGGAAGGTGTAAGGGTCAACGGGGTCAGGCCCGGTTACATTCATACAGGCTTTCATGCGCTTTCGGGTGACCCAGATCGGGTCTGCAAACTCGAGTCCGGGTTGCCCATGGGCCGAGGCGGGCGGCCCGAGGAGGTGGCCGAGGCGATCATCTGGCTGCTGTCTGACAAAGCTTCCTATTCGACAGGTACATTCATCGACCTAAGTGGCGGAAGATAACCGGCCGCCCGCATCATCAAACGCGCCTGTTCGAGCCAGCGTCATGGCCGGCCAGCAGCAGGGCCACCTGTTCGACCAGCGCGGTCAGTGCAAAGGGCTTGCACATCACTGCACCCTTACGCGACATGGCGACGCCCTGTTCATCGGCATAGCCAGTGATGTAGAGCAGGGCTGCCGAGTCGGGCAGGGCGGTTTCCAGCTGCTTGCCACTGACTCTGCCTGGCAAGCCGATGTCGGTGATCAACAGCGACGGCTGCAGGCCGGCCCTCAAAGCTTCCAAGGCCTGCGAGCCTTCTGCAAAGGCGCGCACCTCCATCCCTTGATCAATCAGCAGTTCCTCTATCACCAGACGCAACGTGTCTTCGTCCTCCACCAGCATGACCAGATGTTTATCCTGCCGGGAGGGCCAGGATGGCGTTGGTACGTTGGCAATGCTCAGCGCGATCTGGCCTGTGTCCTTGGGTAGATAAAGGTCCACACACGTGCCTTGCCCCGGCGTGCTGGTGATCTTCACCTGACCGCCGGATTGACGAATGAAGCCATAGACCATGGGTAGCCCCAGTCCCGATCCCTGGCCAAGTGGCTTGGTGGTGAAAAACGGCTCCATGGCACGTTCTGCCACATCGCTGCTCATTCCCACGCCGGTGTCACTGATAGAAATCCTGACGTACTCGCCTACAGGCAAGTGAAGACGGTCGGCCAGCGAAGGCTGCACCCGCACGTCATTGTTGCGAATGTCCAGCATCCCGCCTAAAGGCATGGCGTCGCGTGCATTGATGCACAGGTTGAGCAACGCGTTTTCCAGCTGGGAAGGGTCGACCTGGATAAGCCAGTGTCCAGGCGTGGTGTGGTCCTGGAACTCGATGCTGGCGTGCAACGAGCTCTTGATGAGATCGTGCATGCTGGTCACCAACGCATGGACGTCGACCGTCTGTGGGGTCAGTTTTTGTTGCCGGGCGAAGGTCAGCAGGCGTTGCACCAGGGTAGCCGCCCGCTTCGTATCCTGCCTGGCCAACCCGATGAGCCTGGCAACATCCGGATAGCGACCTTCGGTCTGCCGCTGAGCGGCAACCTCCAGCGCACCCATTATGCTGCCGAGCAAGTTGTTGAAGTCATGGGAGATCCCGCCAGTCAGCTGGCCGATGGCCTCCATTTTCTGGGACTGGCGCAGGGTTTCTTCCACTTGCTCAAGGCGCTGCTGCTCAGCGACGCGCTCGGTGATGTCATAGGCGAACATGAAACCACCCTGCACGACCTGGTCGGCATCGAGCAGCGGGTTGTAGCGCACCTCGTAGTGACGGACATCCGATTGCAGGCCAATGGCAACGGTGTCCACGAAAGACTTACCCGCCATGATCCTTGGCCACAGCCCGCTCAATTGTTTGACGATATCCGGCTGGTCGGCGATGAAGTCGGGGATGTACTCACCAACCCTGGGCACCAGGCCGCGCCACCGCTTGAAGGTTTCCTGCGCGGTACGGTTGATCGCCAGCAGCCTGAAGCTGCAATCGGCCGCGAATACGTTGGCAACGCTGTGATCGACCAAGTTGCCCAGCAGCTTGCGACTGGCAAGCTCTCTGTCTACTTGCTGTGCCAGTTCCTGGTTGAGCGCCTGCAACTGATTGACGTCAGCGTTTTCGTCGGGCCTGCCGGTGAACAGAACCAGCAATGTTCGCTCGCAGGCGGGCTCGAGGCGGCTGACTTTCAAGGTCAGCCAGCGATTCGAGACCGCCAGCCGCTGTTCGAAGTGCATGGGCACACCCGTGCGAGCCACCTCGGCGAAATGTGGGAGCCATTGGTCCACTTCGTCAGGAATGGTTTGCCTTGCGGTCAAACCCACCTCTTTGACATGAAGAGTGTGGCGGGCGCAGGCCTCGTTGTACATCAGGTAGCGATAGTCATTGAGTTGGCCGTGCTCATCCTCAAGCACTTGCAAGATGCACAGGCCTTCATCGATTTGCTCGACGACGGCGTCATACGCAGCAGCCTTCAGGCGCAGCTGCTCGTGCTCGGCCTCGAGCTCAAGCAGCCTGGCCTGTAAGGCTGCGCGGTCGTCCAACGTCGTTTGTGATGTCATGCGGGCAATTGGGCTTGGAAATTTCGACAACTATAGCCGTGTGTGCATGAGAGGTTAAAGGCACAACTCAGAAAGAACGAATGATCCGCCCCAGGGTGGCCATTGCCTGTTCGGCACCTTCGTTCCAGGGACTGCCATAGTTGAGCCGGATGCAGTTGCCGAAGCGCCGGGTGGGCGAGAAGATCGGCCCCGGGGCAATGCTGATGCCTTGCGCCAGCGCCATGTGGAACAGCTTGAGCGCGTCCATCTGTTGCGGTAACTCCAGCCAGAGGAAATACCCCCCTGACGGTTGACTGACACGTGTCTGTGCCGGAAAGTGACGCCCGATCGCTGCCAGCATATTGGCTTGCTGGCCTTCGAGGGCATAACGCAACTTGCGCAGGTGCCGATCGTAGCCACCGTGCTGCAGGTAGTCGGCGATGGCAGCCTGGGCCGGCATCGAGGCGCAGAGCGAGGTCATGAGCTTTAACCGCTCGACCTTCTGTGCGAACCGCCCAGCGGCGACCCAGCCGATGCGATAGCCCGGGGCGAGGCTCTTTGCGAAGGAGCCGCAATGCATGACCAGGCCCTGGGTATCGAATGCTTTCGCAGGCTTGGGGGCCTGCTGGGCATAATAGAGCTCGGCGTAGACATCGTCTTCGATCAGGGGCACTTGATGGCGAGTCACCAGCTCGACCAACGCCTGCTTCTTGGCCTCCGGCATGCTCGCGCCGACCGGGTTCTGGAACGTGGTCATGCACCACACCGCCTTGACCGGGTGTTTTTGCAGCGTTTGGGCGAGCACCTCCAGGTCCATGCCATCGCGGGGATGTACGGGGATTTCGACGGCTTTGAGTTTGAGCCGTTCCAATACCTGCAGGCAGGCATAAAATGCGGGCGCTTCGATTGCAACCAGGTCACCTGGCTGGGTGACAGCTTGAAGACAGAGGTTCAAGGCCTCCAGTGCCCCGTTGGTGATCAGCAGTTCTTCCATCGGCAGCATCAGTCCGCCGACCATGTAGCGCAGGGCAATCTGCCGTCGCAGTTGCGGGTTGCCGGGCGACAGATCCGTGACCGCCACCCGAGGGTCCATGGCACGGCTGGCGCTGGCCAGTGACCGGGACAGGCGCTGGAGAGGGAATAGCGATGGGCTCGGGAAGGCTGAGCCAAAGGGTACCGTGTTGGGGTCTTTGATCGAGTCGAGGATGGAAAAGACCAGGGCACTTACGTCCACATCGGTGGACTCGCTGATCGGGTGCAGCGCTTGAGGCTCGCTGAATTGGCGAGTCGCATGGGCATTGACGAAGTAGCCCGAGCGCGGCCTGGCGCGGATCAGCCCACGCCGCTCCAGCAGGTAATACGCCTGGAATACCGTGGAGGGGCTGACCCCGTGCGTCTGGCTAGCGTACCGCACGGAGGGCACGCGCTCACCAGGGCCCAGTACGCCGGAGCGAATGAGTTCGGCGATGTCGTCGGCGAAGCGTTCGTAACGTTTCATTGTGGCCTTCTGTCGAAGCCTGGCAGGCAAGAAAAGTGGAGTGTAGGCGTCATCGGTTCATGGGCGCCACGAAGCGGCTGTGCGCAACGCTGCGCACCGAATCGTCGTCGCGTTCGCTGATTTCGAATGTAAGCGGCACCGCACTGCTTTCGGGTCGGTCGGCCAGCATCGCCACGGACACCGGCATTTCGCTCATGTCGCCGGCGGGTACAGTAAGCGCTGTCTGCCCCTGCAGGGTAAAGCCCTCGGCATCGAGCAACCGAAGCGCGTAGTGTTGAGTGTGCTCGGTCTTGTTGATCACCTTGAGCAGGTAGATGTTCTCGATCTGACCCATCGCATTTTCGCGGAACAGACCGCGGTCTTTGATCACATCCAGCGATACCATCGGCCGCAGGTACAATGCCACGCACAAGGCACCGATCATCACCAGCAGTGCTGCGGCGTAACCGAGCAGGCGTGGCCGTAGCCAGTGCGTAGTACCCCCTTGCAGGCTGTGCTCGGACTTGTACCCGATCAGCCCGCGTCGGTAGCCCATCTTGTCCATCACGCCGTCGCAGGCATCGATACAGGCCGCGCAGCCGATGCAGGCCATTTGCAAACCGTCGCGAATGTCGATGCCAGTAGGGCAAACCTGCACGCACAAGGTGCAGTCGATACAGTCACCCAGGCCCTGGGCGCGGGGGTCGCTGCCTTTCTTGCGCGCGCCACGTGCTTCGCCACGGCGCGGATCGTAAGCGACGGCCAGGGTATCCTTATCGAACATCACGCTCTGGAAACGGGCGTAGGGGCACATGTGCAGGCAGACCGCTTCGCGCAGCAAGCCGGCATTGAAGTACGTGGCCGTTGTGAAGAACAACACCCAGAACAGCGCTACGCCGCCCAGTTGGAGTGTCAACAATTCGGCCGCCAGCGGACGAATTGGTGTGAAGTAGCCCACGAAGGTCATGCCGGTGACCAGCCCTATGGCCAGCCAGAGCGAGTGCTTGGCGATGCGCCGGGCGGCTTTGTCCACGCTCCAGGGGGCTGCGGCCAGCTTGATGCGTTGGTTGCGGTCGCCTTCAGTGACTTTTTCGCACCACATGAACAACCAGGTCCAAGTACTTTGCGGGCAGCTGTAACCGCACCAGACGCGCCCGGCGTAGACGGTGATGGCGAACAGGCCGAACGCACAAATGATCAGCAGCGCCGAGAGCAGGATGAAGTCCTGCGGCCAGAAGGTAGCGCCAAAGATGTGGAATTTGCTGTTCTCCAGGTCCCACAGCACGGCCTGGCGGCCGTTCCAGTTCAGCCAGGCAGTGCCGAAGAACAGGGCGAACAGGGCGCCGGCGAAACCAATGCGCAGGGTGCGAAACAGCCCGTTGAAACTGCGCGTGTGGATGGCGGCTTCGCGAGTGCGCCGGGAAGGATTGGCAGGAACAGCGGCGATCACTGAGTAAGGCGTTCTATCGGTCATGGCTCCGTGCTCTTCTAGCCTGAATCAGGCCTGTGCACTATGGCCTTCACTCTGCTAGCAGCACAGGCTCAGCCTTGGCGATAAAAACCATATCAGTTGCGCCGCATGCCGTGCATCCCCCTATATGATCGAGCCTGGCGCGGTGCTCTTCAGATGCCTGCGGCTATCGACCGCACCGGCCACCGTCAGGGCATCTGCCTCTAATTCGGTGATAGGCGTGCGCATCTTGGCCAGTACCGCCACTGACATGCGCATTTGCTCGTCAGTCAAGATCTCGACGTCGCAAGCGGCGCCTTCAAGACGTTGCTGATCATTGATGAGCGTGCAGCGTTGGGTTTGGGCATCGATTTCCACTGGCATGACAAGTCTCCTGATGTGATTCGAACGGTTGACCGCAGGGTATTGGACATCGTTGCACCCTTTGGCTCAACGGCACTTTGCAGAGGCACTCAGGGTCCATGAATGTGAAGAGGGGATGCTGGGCCCGGTGTTGGGTGCAGCTGTGCAGCCCATTGCCGGCAAGCACGATCGTATGGGGGCCGTGGTTGGTGTATTAGCACTTGGGGCAAGCATGGCCCTGCCACCTAGGCACCTGACGTTCGCCAAGCAGCCAGCCTTAGAAGAGAACGTACAGGATGGAAACTATCTGGCACGCGATCCAGATCGAATTTGCAGACGTGACCGATGCGCACGAGGTGACACGCATTCTTGTGCGTTTGTTGATGGCAGCGTTGCTCGGCGCGGTATTGGGGTTCGAGCGGGAACATCGGGGCAAGTCTGCCGGGGTGCGCACGCACATGCTGGTGTCGCTCGGTGCTGCGCTGTTCGTGCTGGCGCCCAGCATGGCAGGCGCCGACGAACAGGCCCTCAGCCGCGTGATCCAGGGCATCGTCGCCGGCATCGGTTTTCTCGGGGCGGGCACCATCCTGAAAGGCAACGGACGGGACACCAGCCACGTGAAAGGGTTGACGACCGCCGCTGGCCTCTGGATGACCGCCGCCATAGGCACTGCCGCTGGGATGGGCCGGGAGGCCACCGCATTGATAAGCACGGTGCTCGCGTTGTTGGTGTTGGGCACGATGCCAATGCTGGTCGAGAAGGCCGAGGGCAAGCACGAAGAGAAGCAGAAGGAGGAGGGATAAGCACTAAGGGGAGCCGAAGCTCCCCCCAAAGCGTTGCTGCTTGCTCTTTTTATTATTAGGGCTGGCCTGTTGTTGTTTTTGTCAGCCTGCCCGGGTGGTGCAAGGCCCCCATTCGGGGCCAAGAGCAAACGTATTTTTTTGAGCGCTGACCGACCTTCATCACGTACGATCCGAGTTGGCTGCTGCTACCTGGAGGTAGTTTTGTTGTTCTGTGCCAATTCGCGGGGCTTGCCCCAGGAACGCGGGTCGACTCCAAAAAAATCTGCTTGCTACGCCTCTACCGTGTTGTTCTTGTTCTGTCAGAGCCGTTCTCTATTATTTTTATTGAGTGATGCTTTGTTGTTCTTGTTATACAAGAGATATAGCAGTTCGCGTGCCAGGTTTTAAAAATCCTTTTGAATCAATGGGATGAAGAAATTCGCAAAAGCGCGACGTCGGTAAAACCACACCAGATGTTTCCGTGATACCCGTATCTGGCCTCGTCTTCGCTAAGCGGTAACACTTCACCCACACGGACGTGACACCTTGATGACCTAGCGCGTCTGCCACGCACGTGCAACGCGCGATCCGTTGGCCCTTCCCAACACCGTGCTGATGCGCTGCCCGGCCTCGATCAGGCGTTGCAGGTCGATACCGGTCTCGATGCCCAACCCATCAAGCAGGTAAACGACATCTTCGGTTGCGACGTTACCCGTCGCGCCCTTGGCATAGGGGCAGCCACCCAAACCCGCCACTGAGCTGTCGAATATGCTGATGCCTTCAAGGAGGCTCGCATACACGTTGGCCAGGGCTTGGCCGTAAGTGTCGTGGAAGTGCCCCGCCAATTGCGCGCGGGGTATATGGCCCGCCACCACCTCGAACAAGCGTCGGACGTCACCAGCAGTACCGGTGCCGATGGTATCGCCCAGCGACACCTCGTAGCAGCCCATCTGGTGCAGGGCGCGCGCCACCGGCAGCACCTGCTCCGCACGGACCGAGCCTTCGTATGGGCAGCCGAGTACGCAAGATACATACCCACGCACCCGCACACCCTGGGCTCGCGCGGCCTCGATGATGGGTTCGAAACGTTCCAGGCTCTGCGAGATGGAACAGTTGATATTGCGCTGCGAGAACGCTTCTGACGCGGCGGCGAATACCGCCACCTCCTTGACGCCCGCCGCCACGGCATCTTCGAAGCCTCGCAGGTTGGGCGCCAGGGCTGCGTAGGTGACGCCCGCACGCTGCTCGATACTCGCGAACACCTCGGCCGAACCGGCCATTTGCGGCACCCACTTGGGTGAAACGAAACTGCCCACTTCGATGTAGGCGACGCCAGACGTTGTCAGGTCGTCCACCAGCCGTACTTTGTCGGCAACAGGGATGGGCTGGGCTTCGTTCTGTAGCCCATCGCGAGGGCCAACTTCTACCAGACGAACTTTTTCAGGCAAGGACATGATGAGGTTCCTGTAACGGTCAACCGTGGTCTTTATTGGCAAGCGTGCAAGCCAGCGCCTGTTCACAGCGCTCCTGGGCAGTGTCCAGTTCGAGTTGCATCTGGTGGATGTCGAGCATTTGCTGTTCCAGTTGGGCGCGCCGCTCGGCGATCTTGGCGAGCATGCTGTTGAGTTGCTTGAGGTTGCCGCCCGATGGGTCGTACAGCTCGATCAACTCACGGCATTCTGCCAGCGAAAAGCCGATACGCTTGCCCCGCAAGATAAGTTTGAGGCTGACCTTGTCCCGCGCCGAATAGATGCGTTCAAGGCCGCGTCGCTCGGGACGAAGCAGCCCTTGCTCTTCATAGAAACGAATGGCACGCGTGGTGATGTCCAGCTCGCGGGACAGGTCGGAAATGCTGTAGGTCTGGGTACTCATACCAGGGCTCTGGACAGGATATGCCGCCATCCTGAAGCGTGCTTTACGTATACGTCAAGGTGAGCGACAGGAATCGAACCGCGCAACAACCGCGTGAGCGTCGATGGTCCCGGGCGTTGCAGTCGCGTTATCCTCGCCCAGCCAGAATGCTTACCTAAAAGCGTCAGCGCCCCTTTTCGATTCGACAGCCTGGCATCGATGCCAGGCCCAACGCAGGAAGCGGCTGTATGAACCCTCTCTTTGTATCCGTCAGCGCGCTGTGCCTGAGCCTGTCCTGTAACCTAGCCCAGGCCAGGCAAGTGCTGCCCGTAGCACCCGAACTTGGCTCCGGTTATCGCGCCGGCTTGCAGCCGGTGGCAGCCAAGCGTCATATGGTAGCAGCCGCCAACCCGCTGGCTAGCCAGGCTGGACAACGCATCCTTCGCGCCGGGGGCAGCGCGGTGGATGCGGCGATTGCGATGCAAATGGTACTGACACTTGTCGAACCCCAATCGAGTGGGATCGGCGGCGGTGCATTTATCCTCCACTGGGACGGGAAAAAGACGCAGGCATTCGATGGCCGGGAAACGGCGCCGTCACAGGTGACCGAACGGCTGTTTCTCGACGACAAAGGGGCACCCATACCCTTCAGGTCAGCCCAGATAGGCGGGCGAGCGGTGGGGGTGCCAGGCGTACTGCGGGCCTTGGAGCTGGCCCACAAGCAGCACGGCGTCCTGCCCTGGCAAGCGTTGTTCCAACCCGCCATCGAATTGGCCCGTACCGGGTTCCCAGTCTCGGCACGGCTACACGCGCTGCTGGAGGCTGACCCCTTCGTGGCTAGGTCGCCCAGCATGGCTGGCTATTTTCTGGACGCGACGGGGCGCCCGCTTGCGGTAGGCACACGACTGCGTAACCCCGCACTTGCCGACACATTCGAGCAGATCGCGCAGCACGGCGCGCAGGCGTTTTACAACGGCGAGGTCGCGCAGGCCATGGTGGCCGCTGTTCATAACCACGCTAACCCAGGGTATCTGTCCATCGATGACCTGAAGCACTACCGCGCCAGCGAGCGTGAACCTGTCTGCGGGCCCTACAAAGCTTGGCAGGTATGCGGCATGCCACCCCCATCCTCCGGGGGCGTGGCGGTATTGCAGACCTTGGGCATACTGGAGGCATTGCAACGCAGATCGGCCAGGGACGATCTAGCCCACCTCACACCCGTCCCCTCGACCACTGCTGCCACCTTGGAGGCGCCAGCACGCGCCGTGCACTTGGTTGCCGAAGCCGAACGACTGGTGTATGCCGATCGCGCCCAGTATCTGGCCGACAGTGACTATGTACCCGTTCCGCTCAAGGGCCTGCTCGACCCGGGCTACCTGGCACAGCGTGCCAGTCAGGTGGGTGAGCGCAGCATGAACAAGGCCAGCCCCGGCTATCCGAAGGGTGCGCTGTTGACGCTCGCGCCTGACCGATCGCCACCGCGCATAGCCACCTCCCACGTAAGCGCCATTGATGACCAAGGCAATGCCGTGGCCATGACCACCTCGGTAGAAGGCGCATTCGGCTCGCACCTGATGGTCAAAGGGTTCTTGCTCAACAACCAACTGACCGATTTTTCGTTCGTGCCCCGGGAACAGGGCAGGCCAGTGGCCAATCGCGTTCAGCCGGGTAAGCGACCCCTGTCAGCCATGGCGCCAACGTTGGTGTTCTCCCGAGGCAATGGGGCGTTGGTGGCCAGCCTTGGCTCGCCCGGCGGCTCGCAGATCATCGGTTACGTCAACAAGGCACTCATCGGGTTGCTGGACTGGCGGCTGAACCCCCAGCAAGCCGCCGGTTTGCCCAATTTCGGCAGCCGCAACGGCGCAACCGAGGTGGAATCAGGGTTGACCAGCGCTGCGTTGATCCGCCAGCTCGAGGCGTGGGGCCACACGGTAACGCCAATGGACATGACCAGCGGCCTGCAAGTCATTTGGCGAGCTGGGTCAGACTGGTCGGGGGGTGCCGACCCGCGCCGGGAGGGCGTGGCACTGGGGGACTAAGGCCAGCGTTGCGAGCTGTACAGGCGCGTGCTAGAAAACGCTCCTCCCATTCATTTGTCGAATACTCGCATGTCTCATAACGTTAAACCGAATAGGGCCTTAT
>Ga0268257_1001095_pt1 | contig 25519 bp, 24 predicted proteins | sample AgamicAtPrz_FD_200249 | JGI IMG/M metagenome (GOLD analysis project Ga0268257, IMG submission 200249) | Agave microbial communities from Guanajuato, Mexico - At.P.rz (v2) (version 3) | ecosystem: Host-associated > Plants > Phyllosphere > Phylloplane/Leaf | place: Guanajuato, Mexico | collected... | reverse complement strand
CCGAAATCATCAACGAGTACGGCCATGTGAACGTCGACTTCGAAGACGTGCGCACCGTGATGGGCGAGCCCGGCAAGGCCATGATGGGCACGGCCAAGGCCGCCGGTCCCGATCGTGCCCGTATCGCAGCCGAGCAGGCCGTGGCCTGCCCGCTGCTGGAGGGCATCGACCTGTCCGGCGCCAAGGGCGTGCTGGTGCTGGTGACGGCCGCCAAGGGCAGCCTGAAGCTGTCCGAGTCGCGTCTGGCCATGTCCACCATCAACGCTTACGCGTCTCCCGATGCCCACGTGATCTATGGCGCAGCCTACGATGACTCGCTGGGTGACGAGATCCGCGTGACGGTGGTGGCCACCGGCCTGTCGCGTCCCAATGTGCGTCGCCAGAACATCCAGGTGGTGCAAGGCGGCCTGCGTACCGGTACCGACAACGTGGCCGTGGGCCTGCCTCCCCTGGGCGGCATGGAATACGGCACGGCCAACACCAATGTGCCCAGCGTCTGGCGTACCAACCGCACCCAGGCTTCGGAGCGTGTGAGCGCTCTGGCATCTGGCGGCATGGACGATGTGGAGATCCCGGCCTTCCTGCGCAAGCAGGCTGATTAAGCTCCCCCTGAGCGGCTTTGCCGCTTCCCCCTCTCTGGCGCTTTGCGCCGGAGGGGGACGACACCCTCGGTGCGGGGCGGCCCTTCCTCGGTGTCTCTGCCTTCGAGTGCGTCAGTATTTGAGAGGTCAGCCGCAAAGGCCTTTGGTTCGTTAAGGACTGAAGGCCCATCAGTTCGCTGTATCGCAGCGATTAAGACAACCCTGGGTTGGCGTAAGCCGGCTCGGGGTTGTCCCATTTAAAATACCAGCATGCTTCAGCAACGTACCATCAAGACCATTTCCCGTGCCGTAGGCGTGGGCCTGCACAGCGGCCAGCGTGTCGAGTTGACGCTGCGTCCTGCCCAGCCTGATACCGGCATCGTGTTCCGTCGCGTGGACTTGCCTGAGCCTGTGGATATTCCTATTTCCGCCGAGGCCGTGACCGATACGCGCATGGCCTCCACCATTGGCAGCGGTGGCGCCAAGGTGCATACGGTCGAGCACCTGATGTCGGCCATCGCCGGTCTGGGAATCGACAACCTCTATGTGGACATCACGGCCGAAGAAGTGCCGATTCTCGATGGGTCCTCATCCTCGTTCGTTTTTCTGCTGCAAAGTGCCGGAATCGAGCTGCAGAAGGTGCCCAAGCGCTTTATCCGCATCAAGAGCCCGATCGAGGTGCGTGAGGGCGAGGGGCAGAACCTCAAGTGGGCGCGCTTTGATCCCTACCATGGCTTCAAGCTGCGTTTCGAGATCGACTTCGCTCACCCCGCCGTGGACTCCACGGGTCAGTGCGTGGAGTTCGACATGGGTCTGGACAACTACACACGCGACATCGCTCGCGCGCGCACCTTCGGCTTCACCAAGGATGTGGAAATGCTGCGCAACAACGGTCTGGCACTGGGCGGCGGGCTGGATAACGCCATCGTCATGGATGACTACAAGGTCCTGAACAGCGACGGCCTGCGTTATGACGACGAGTTTGCCAAGCACAAGATCCTCGATGCGATCGGCGATCTGTATCTGATCGGCAAGCCCATTCTCGGTGCCTACAGCGCCTTCCGTTCGGGCCACGGCCTCAACAACAAGCTGCTGCGCGCCATGATCGCCCAGCCCGAGACCTGGGAGATGGTGACCTTCGAGAGCGAGCGCCAGGCTCCTCAGGGCTTTGCCGTCCCTGCCCAGGCCTGGTGAGCGGGAACTCATGCTGATCTTTCGCTGGCTGGCCAGCCTGCTGATTCTGGCTTCGGCGCTGAGCTTTGCCTTCTATCTGGGAACCGGCAAGGCCCAGTACAAGCGCCTGGGCTTTTTGCTGTTCAAGTGGACGGTGATCGCCGGTCTGGCCTTTTTTGCCGTGATGTTGGTGGGGCGCATCGTTTGAGAAGCTATTCATATTGATAGCTGCTTGCGCAAGCCCGACAAGCGTTCCATTGGTTTCTGTTCTGTAAACGGCTGGCAAAAAGTGGTAAATCGGTATTGGCTCACGCCGTGCGCTGCCGAAATGGGGTGAAGATGGACGGGCTGCGGTCGCAATGATGGCCCGCACACCTTGTTGACCGAAACGATTCGACAAAGGAGTATCCATGTCCCGTTTGACTACCCGCATTCTTTCCGCCTCCGTTGCCGCCTGCCTGGGTCTGGGCAGTCTGGCCGTACAGGCACAGCCCGGACCTCCCCCCGGCCGTGGCAATGGTCATGGGCCGCAGGACATGCGTCATGACGGTCGTCATGATGATCGTGGCCGGCATGACCAGCGCTATGACCGGCGTGCGGAGCGCCACGACAACGGCCGCCGCGGTGGCGGTCCTGACCATAACTGGTACAAAGGCAGTCGCGTGCCGCCGCAATACCGCAGCCAGCACTATGTGGTGAATGACTGGCGCGGTCACCGCCTGTCGGCGCCGCCGCGCGGCTATCACTGGATTCAGAACGGCGGCGACTATCTGCTGGTGGCCATTGCCACTGGCGTGATCGCTTCCATGGTGCTGGGCAATTACTAAAGCTCATCACGTCGACTACAAAAAAGCCGCGACATGCCGCGGCTTTTTTGTATCTAGAAAGTCCTGCAAGCAGTCCAAGTCAGGGGTGGCAGGCAGTGGCAGAGGCGCCCCAGGAGCTCAATAAACCCGTCCGCCCCGGTACATGGCATGTTGCTTGCGGCGCAGATCGGTGGACTTGGCCATCAGTCCCATGGCGGCAGCCGCGTGGGCATGGGTGATGGCCAGTCCCAGTGCATCGGCGGCATCGGTGCCGGGCAGGCCGGGCAGTTGCAGCAGGCGCTTGACCATTTCCTGAATCTGGCTCTTGGCCGCGCGGCCATGGCCGACCACGGCTTTTTTCATCTGCAGTGCGGTGTACTCGGAAACCGCGAGATTGGCGTTGACCAGGGCCGTCAGCGCCGCGCCGCGGGCCTGGCCCAGCAGCAGCGTGGACTGCGGGTTGACGTTGACGAAGACGATTTCCACGGCCGCCACCTCGGGCTGGTAGCGTGAGGCGACTTCGGAAATGCCGTCGAACAGCACCTTGAGACGGCCCGGCAGGTCGCCGAGTTCCATCTTGTTGGTGCGTATGGTGCCGCTGGCCACATAGGACAGGCGCTGGCCTTCCATATCGATGACGCCAAAACCCGTGGTCTGCAGACCGGGGTCGATTCCGAGAATTCGCATGGCTGTCGATTATCCACGTACAAAACCTTCACGCTCCATGCGGGTGGCTGCAAGCAAGAGCCGCATCGCGGCGATGCTGCCGTCTTTCCGGGGGAAGGTGCGGGGTTGTCTAGGCGAAGCGCCTCAGGGGGATGTCACCATCGGTATATAGCGTGCAATCGTGCGGCTGCGTTGTGCCAGATAACGCGATTGCGGCATTTTCTCGAAACGCTTGGGCGCCGGGAGCATGGCGGCCAGTCGTGCCGCCTCAGCTGCATTGAGCTGGGCCGCACTCTTGCGGAAGTAGTGCCGGGCGGCGGCCTCGGCGCCGAACACGCCCTGGCCCCATTCCACATTGTTGAGGTAGATCTCCAGAATGCGCTGCTTGCTCAGCATCAGCTCCAGCAATTGCGCCAGCACCAGTTCCTGGCCCTTGCGCAGAAAATTGCGCTCGCCCGACAGCAGCAGGTTTTTGGCCAGCTGCTGGGTAATGGTGGAGCCGCCATAGATCTTGGCGGGTTTGCTGTGGCTTCCGGCTTTGTCTGCCTGCATGGCTCTGGCCTCGGCTTTGGCGTTGCGCTGCCAGGCCTTCTGAACAGCATCCCATTCCACGCCATGATGCTCCATGAAGCCTGCGTCTTCGGAAGCAATCACCGCGCGCTTGAGGTTGCCGGAGATCTGGTCATAGTCCACCCATTGCTGGCGCCAGCGCAGGCCTTCGCTGCTTTGTGCAAGCTGCCAGGCTTCGGAGCGCTGATAGCTGGTGGACTCCGGATCCAGCCAAGCCATGACTGCGATGCGTGCCACAAAAAACAATTGCAGCAGCAGGGTGGCGCAAAGCACCAGCAATAGCAGTCGGCCGAGAGCTTTCATGGTGGAGTGGGGTTTAGTGAGCGGCTTCGGCGTGCAGCAGAGCGCGCAACTCGGCCAGGACTTGTGCAGAGGGCGGACGCACGCCGCGCCAGAGCGCAAAGGACTCGGCGGCCTGCTCCACCAGCATTCCCAGGCCATCACGCGCCAGCGCGCCATGGCTGCTGGCCCAGTTCAGAAAATTCTGGGCGGCTGGGCCATACATCATGTCGTAGGCCAGACTGCGTGCGTGCAGCACGCTGGCGGGCGCGGGCACATCAGCCCCGGCCAGACTGCTGGCCGTGGCGTTGATGACGATGTCGAAATTTTGGGTCAAATCGGTCTCAAGCACTTGTCTTTCGAGTGCTACCAGCTCTACTTTATGTAGTGCGGCAATGGCCGCGTGCTGCTCAATCAGCGCCACGGCCTTGGCTTGTGTGCGGTTGGTGACGACGACGCGGTGCGGCTGTTGCTCGATCAGCGAACCGAGTGCCCCGGCTGCTGCGCCACCCGCACCCAGCAGCAGCACATCGCGCCCGGTGATGGGCACGCCAGCATTGCGGGTGATGTCGGCCACGATGCCCAGGCCATCTGTGTTGTCGGCATGAATGCCGTTGGCACTGAATACCAGAGTGTTGGCGGCACCCGCCAGACGTACGCGCTCGCTGGAGCTGGTGGCCAGCTCGGCTGCCTGCAGCTTGAAGGGCACGGTCACATTGCAGCCCTTGCCGCCGCGCGCGGCAAAGTCGCGCACAAAATCGGCAAAGCCATCCAGCGGCACCAGGGCGCGTTCGTAGCTGACGGGCTGGCCGGTCAGCTCGGCAAAGCGGGCATGAATCCAGGGGGAGCGGCTATGGGCAACGGGGTTGCCCATGACGCAGTATCGATCGGAAGTGGCGCTCATGGTTAAAGGGCCGCCGGGCAGCCCGCTGAAAAGGCTGGTGAAGGGGTTTATTGGACGCTGGTTTCCAGTATCTGCTCGCGTGTGAACCTGAAGCGCGAGACGACGGCGATCTGATCGGCCTTGGTTCGCATGGCCGGGCCGAAGTGGCCGTAGGGGCCGGCGGCCCGGGCGATAGCCTCGGCACGGGTATCGAGCATGCGGTTGCCCGAACCCTGCACGACTTCGGTGGAGAGTACACGGCCGTCATGGTTCACGGTCAGGATCATGACCAGCTCGCCATACAGCTTCTTGCCCTTGTTTTCGGGAAAGTTTTCCGTGCCTTTGTCTTCCACCTTGCGACGCAGCGCGTCGTAGTAGACGGCGTACACGGCCTCCTTGGTGGCTGGACTGATATAGCGCTTCTTGGGCCGCGCATTTTCTTCGTTGATGCGCTTTTCAATCTCGGCCAGCAGCTTGATGAGCTGCAGGCGCTTTTCTTCCTGGGCTTCCAGGGCCTTGTTCTCGGCGCTCAGGCGGGGATCGATGGGCGGCAGCGCGGCCACCTGCTGGCGCAGCTGCGTCAGCAACTGGTGCTGCTGCTCCTGCATGGCATCGAGCTGGCGCTGCTTTTCCTCGAAGTCGTCACCTATGGCTGTCAGGGCCGAGTAGGGCATGGGGCTGGTGGCCCGGCCCTGGTCTGCATCGCCGCCGCCGGCCAGCGAGGTCTGGGCGATGGCCTGTGCCTTGTCCGGCACTTCGTTGGCGCGGGCGTTGACCAGAATCACTTCCAGCGGCGTGTCCTGAAACACACGCTCGAAGCTTTCCGGGTCCACGAACCGGATGGTCAGCAACACGGCATGGACGGCGATGGACACGCCCAGCGCCAGCTGCAGCGTACTCAGTCGTTGAAGAGAGGTGGGCAGTTTCACGGCAGCGTCAGGGCGATGAGGTGTGGAGATCAGGACTTTGGCTGGTCTGCAGCGGGATCGGCGTCGTTCATGTCCACCGCAATGGAGATGGGGCCGGCCACGGCGTCGTCATCGTCCTCGCCGCTGTCCTCGCTGTCGCTCCCGGCCTCGGCGCCTGCATCCAGGCGCTCGATCAGCGTGCCCGAGATGTCCAGCGAGATCTCGTCGATCTCGCCGAGCCTGACGCGTACATGGGCTCCGCGCGGCAGATTCTGCGCACCCAGCACGGGCAGCACCAGCGGCAGATTATCGGCGCGCACCAGGAAGGAGCCGTTGGGGCCTTCCTTGAAGACGCTGGCCGTGAGCTCGGTAATGCCGTTCTGCTCCAGATACTTGAGCGTCCAGAAGCGTTCCATGCCGGCCTGATAGCCGTTGTAGGCGCTGTAGGCGCCGTCAAAGCTGCTGATGATGCCGAACAGCTCGGCATCCTTGGGCTTGAACGGGGCGGCCAGGGCCGCCGTCTTGCCGTGGCGGGCACAGGCAATGATCTGCCACTGATTGACCAGATCCACATAGCGGCGCAGCGGGGAGGTGGCCCAGGAGTAGGCTTTCACGCCGATGCCGGCATGCGGCAAGGCCTTGGTGCTCATGCGCACCTTGACGCCGGGTGCCAGGCTGGCCTGGCTGCGATAGATGCCGGGCACACCATGCTCGGCCAGCATCAGGCCCCAGGTGCTGTTGGCCACGATGGCGGCCTCGGCCACGATCAGATCCAGCGGTGCGCCGCGCTTGCGCACGGTGATCTGCACCTGCTCGCTGCCGTTGGGCTCGGCACCGTCGTTGCCGACGAGGCGGAAGTTGTAGTCCGGGCGGTTGAAGTTCTCGGGCTTGCCGCGCACCACTTCGCGATTGGCCTTGAGGAATTTGGACCAGCGCTGCAAAAAGGTGAGCTCCTTGCGCTTGCCCAGCAAGGAGTCAGGCGTGTTTTCAACCTGGATTGAGGAGTCGGTCAGCCATTCCTCGGTGACGATGTGATCGAGCTTGTCGTAGCGGAAGTTGACTTCCACGGGCACGCGCTCGAGACGGGTTTCGCTGGAGATGGTCTCCAGTGTCTCCTCGTTGATCTGCACATACAGCGAGACTGCAGGGTTGGAGCGGCCCTCGTCCAGCGTGTAGATATGCACCACGTCGTCGGGCAGCATGGTGATCTTGTAGCCGGGCATGTAGACGGTGGACAGGCGGGCGCGGCCCAGCTTGTCCAGCTCGCCTCCGGGCGTGATGGCCAGACCGGGAGCGGCAATGTGGATGCCCACGGTGACGGTGCCCGTGCCCAGGCCGGTGACGGACAGCGCATCGTCGATTTCGGTGGTGGCCGAGTCGTCGATGGAGAAAGCTTGCACATTGGCCACGGGCAGATCGGCCGGCGGCTGGGGAGCCTGCACGGCGGGGAAGCCCGTGCCCTTGGGGAAGTTGTCAAACAGGAAACGCTTCCAGTGGAACTGGTAGGAAGAGTCGATGGCGCCGGCGCGGTGCAGCAGCTCCAGAGGGGCCAGCTTGGTGGCGCGGCTGGCGTCGACCACGGCCTTGTATTCGGGAGCGTTCTTGTCAGGCTTGAACAGAATCTTGTAGAGCTGTTCGCGAATCGCCTGTGGGCACTCGCCGCGGCCCAGCTCCTCGGCCCAGGCGTCAATCTGTGCCTGAATCTGCTTTTTCTTCTCGATGGCGGCCAGGGCTTGCTGCAGGATTTCGGCAGGGGCCTTCTTGAAGCGGCCCTTGCCTGCACGACGGAAATAATGCGGTGCGTCGTACAGGCAGAACAGCGCACCGGCCTGCTGGCCCAGCGTCGCGGATTCGGAGAAATAGTCACGCGCCAGGTCGGCAAAGCCGAACTCTTCCTCGGGCGCAAATTCCCAGGCCAGATCCAGATCGATCTCGGCGGCCTGAGCCTGGCCCTGAGCGATCAGCTCGGCAGGGGCCGGCTTCTCGAACTTGAGCAGGATATTGGCGGCCTTGACCTTGACCCGCTTGCCCGAGTCCAGTTCGACTTGGGCCGAGGACTCGGCTTCGGAGAGGATGCGCCCGGCCAGAAATTTGCCGGCTTCTTCAAACAGTGCGTGCATAACCGCGCATTTTCCCACGAGCCGAACATTCGGCGCTCGGAAGTGATTCAGTTCATGCCTGAGATCGGTCGATATCCAAGGCGGGCGCTGCGAACAAAGCGGCGATCTGCAGTGCGGCAGTTGCTGTCGGGAGGACGGCGCGTGGCGCCCGTAGGGGATCAGGCCAACGCCAGAAACTCGTCGATCCGGTCCAGATACTCGGCAAAGTTGCTCAGGGCGTGGTCGCCGCCTTCCTGCACCAGTTGCAGGGCGTGAGGGTAGCGCTCGCTCATTTCGTTCCAGTCCAGCACCTCGTCGCCCTGGGCGATCAACACCATCTCGGGCGCTGCCGGCGTCATGGCGCGGGTGTCGAGCTGGCGTAGTTCCTCGATGTATTCGGGACGAAAGAAGAAGGTTTCCTCGGGGTCATGCCAGCTGGACTGCTCGCCTATGTATTTTTCCAGGTCGCGGGCCGGGTTGACGGCGGGGTTGATCATCACGCTCTTGCAGCGCGCCAGCTGGGCCACCCAGCTGGCGTAGTAGCCACCCAGCGACGAGCCCATGACGGCCATGTTCTGGCGCGGCCAGTTGGCGATGCCCTCGACGATCACGGCTGCCGCTTCGCGCGGCGAGGGCGGCAGCTGCGGGCACCACCAGCGTACCTTGGAATGCCTGGCGCCCACATAGTCCGCCATGATGCGTGCCTTGTTGGACTGGGGGGAGGAGCGAAAGCCGTGCAGATACAGCAGGTGGGTGGTTGTCATGGTGGCAATCTCCTCTTGTGAATGCGCTTTGGTCCCGGCCATTGTGGACTGTCTGCCTCAAGACTATCAGGGGGTGAAGGCCTATGACAGGGTGAATGGGGTCAGGCAGTGCAGAGCCGTCAGCAAAGCTCAACCCTGCAGACTGCACGGCAGCCGGCTCCCCCGATAATTGCGGCCCATGTCCGCCATCGAATTCGATAAGCCCTCGCTGCTGCAACGCATTGTTCCGCTGTTTCGCGGCTTTGACTTCCTGTTGCTTCTCTTCATCGCCATGCTGGCGGGGGCAGGGCTGCTGGCCATGTATTCGGCGGGTTTCGATCACGGCACGCGTTTTGTGGACCACGGACGCAATATGCTGATTGCGGCGGGTCTGCTGTTCGTGCTGGCCCAGATATCCCCCCAGCAATTGATGAAGGTGGCTGTGCCGCTGTACACCCTGGGCGTGGTGCTGCTGGTGGCGGTGGCCTTGTTCGGTATCACCAAGAAGGGGGCCACACGCTGGGTGAACGTGGGGGTGGTGATTCAGCCCTCGGAGCTTTTGAAGATCGCCACGCCGCTGATGCTGGCCTGGTGGTTCCAGCGCCGCGAGGGCAATCTGCGCGCCTCCGACTTTGTCATCGCCTTTGTGCTGCTGATGGTGCCCGTGGGCCTGATCATGAAGCAGCCCGATCTGGGCACCTCGCTGCTGGTGATGGCAGCCGGCCTGTCCGTGATCTTTTTTGCAGGCCTGCCCTGGAAGCTCATCGTGCCGCCCGTGCTGCTGGCCGTGGTCGGCATTTTCCTTATCGTCTGGTTCGAGCCCCAGCTCTGCGCCGATGGCGTGAGCTGGTATTTTCTGCATGACTATCAGCGCACACGCGTGTGCACCCTGCTGGATCCCACGCGCGATCCCCTGGGCAAGGGATTTCACATCATTCAGGGCATGATCGCCATCGGTTCGGGCGGCGTCTGGGGCAAGGGCTTCATGGCAGGAACGCAGACCCATCTGGAATTCATTCCCGAGCGCACCACCGACTTCATCTTTGCCGCCTATTCCGAAGAGTTCGGCCTGATAGGCAATCTGTTCATCATCGTCGGCTTCTTGCTGCTGGTCTGGCGCGGGCTGGCCATTTCCATGAACGCCAACTCGCTGTTCGGCCGGCTGATGGCGGCTGCCGTGGCCATGATCTTTTTCACCTATGCGTTCGTGAACATGGGCATGGTCAGCGGCATCCTGCCGGTGGTGGGCGTGCCCCTGCCTTTCATCAGCTATGGCGGCACAGCCATGGTCACGCTGGGGCTGGCGCTGGGCGTTTTGATGTCGGTGTCGCGGGCACAGCGGCAACTGCCCGGCGGTGATGGGCATATTCCCCATGCGTGAAGACCCGTGATCGGGCTGCTGTGCTCTAAAAAAAAGAGCTGCTATCTCATGCTTTGCAAGCTTTGAGTAATGGTTTTATGGGAAATTGTGCGGCGGTGCGGCGGGCTTAGATCGTTGAAAAATGTCAGTAGTTCCGTCCAAGGCCTTGCCTGGACTGTAAACAGCGTTTACAAACGGTTCTGGGGGTCAAAAGACCGATCAAGCGGGAGCGGCAAAGACCCAGGTGGGGTTCTGCCATGCAAAGCGGGCAGGGCGGAACCCGGCAAGTGAGAAGCCAAGTGAATGGAGCGGAATGTTGTTCAGCCTGGTGGGGCAGCATTCCGCTCTTTTTTATGCGCAGCCCGAGACAAGTCAGGACTTGCAGCTATCTCTACAATGCTCTCATGATTTCCCGCGAACCCACCATCGAACGCTTGGCCACGGCCCGTCAGTTGCTGCTTGAGCCCTTCGGCCTGGACGAAACCCATCTTGCGCGTGCGCTTGCCGAAATTCGCTCGCACCAGGTGGATGACGCCGATCTCTACTTCCAGTACACCCGCGCCGAGGGCTGGAGTCTGGAAGAAGGCATCGTCAAGACCGGCTCCTTCTCCATCGATCAGGGCGTCGGTGTTCGCGCGGTCAGCGGCGAGAAGACGGCGTTTGCCTATTCCGACGACATTTCCGAAGCCTCGCTGCTGGACGCTGCGCGCACCGTGCGCTCCATCTCCAGCGCGACCCAGACGCGCCGCGTCAAGGCAGGGGCTCAGAAGATTGCGCAAAGCCGCTCCCTGTATCCTGAGCTGGACCCCATCAGCACGCTGGACAGCACGGCCAAGGTCGAACTGCTGGGCAAGGTGGAAAAGCTGGCCCGCGCCAAGGACCCGCGCGTGGTGCAGGTCATGGCCGGCCTTGCCAGTGAATACGATGTGGTGCTGGTGGCCCGCGCGGACGGTACGCTGGCGGCCGACGTGCGCCCGCTGGTGCGCCTGTCGGTGACGGTGATCGCCGAGCAGAAGGGCCGCCGCGAGGTGGGCTCCTCCGGTGGTGGCGGTCGCTTCGGCTTGGCCTATTTCAGCGACGAACAGATCAGCCAGTATGTGGACGAGGCCGTGCACGCGGCCCTGGTCAACCTCGAATCGCGTCCCGCACCGGCAGGCGTGATGACGGTGGTGCTGGGCTCGGGCTGGCCCGGCGTGCTGTTCCACGAGGCTGTGGGCCACGGCCTGGAAGGCGACTTCAACCGCAAGGGCTCCAGCGCCTTCAGCGGTCGTATCGGTCAGCGCGTGGCCGCAAAGGGCGTGACCGTGCTGGACGACGGCACGATTGCCGATCGCCGCGGCTCCTTGAACGTGGACGACGAAGGCCATGTCAGCCAGAGCAATGTGCTGATCGAGGACGGCATTCTCAAGGGCTATATCCAGGACTCGATGAATGCGCGCCTGATGGGCGTCAAGCCCACGGGCAATGGTCGTCGTGAAAGCTACGCCCACATTCCCATGCCACGCATGACCAACACCTACATGCTGGGTGGCGACAAGGATCCGCAGGAGATCATTGGCTCCATCAAGAAGGGCCTGTACGCCACCAACTTCGGCGGCGGTCAGGTGGACATCACCAGCGGCAAGTTCGTGTTCTCCGCCAGCGAAGCCTACTGGGTGGAGAACGGCAAGATCCAGTACCCCGTCAAGGGCGCGACCATCATCGGAAGCGGCCCGGAGTCGCTCAAGCACATCAGCATGATAGGCAACGACATGCGCCTGGACTCGGGCGTGGGCACCTGCGGCAAGGAAGGTCAAAGCGTGCCCGTGGGTGTCGGTCAGCCCACGCTGCGCATCGACGGCCTGACGGTCGGCGGCACGGCCTGACGGAGATCACCCGGCGGGTCTTCCCGCCGAAAGCAAGACCCCGCTCTGCATGGCAGACCGGGGTCTTGTCGTTTCTGGATGCGGTAATCGTCTGTCAGCAGGGTCTTTCAAGGGTGTTTCGATGTCTGAGCGCGAATATTGTTGATTCGCTGAAAAATTGCATTCAATCTGGATTTTTGGAAATATATATCAATAAAATTCTGGAAAAATAGAAAAAACGCATAAAAATTGCATGAAAGAAAATAATGAAAAATGCGCCATCTCAGAGGAGAAAGCTGTTTTTGACAGAACTGCCGCGCCGGTCGCAGATGTTGCAATGCAAAAGAGCTGTGCTACATTGAAAGACATGCAAACGCAACGCGCCTATTTCTTTTACTTTTGGTTCTCGCCCCCGGCGGCTGAGAGGTAAACGCGCGCACCCTGCAAACACCTCCCAAAGAACCGCCGAAGCTGCAAAGCCCGGCGGTTTTTTTTCACCCCTACGTTTCAGCACCCCCGGTTTTCAACGATCAAACACCTCACGAAAGATAGCCATGACTGCTCTGAACACTTCATCCACCGATTCCTGGTATCGCGCCGGCTCTCCCAAGACAGGCCAGACCGACGACGCACGTATCAAGGAAATCACAGTGTTACCTCCTCCAGAGCACCTCATCCGCTTCTTCCCCATTCGCGGCACCGCCGTGGAGACGCTGATCAGCGACACCCGCCGCAGCATCCACAACATCATGCGTGCCCAGGATGACCGTTTGCTGGTCATCGTCGGTCCTTGCTCGATTCACGATCCGGCCGCTGCCCTGGACTACGCCCGCCGCCTGGCTGTCGTGCGCGAGCAGTACAAGGACACGCTGGAAGTGGTGATGCGCGTGTACTTCGAGAAGCCCCGTACCACCGTGGGCTGGAAGGGGCTGATCAACGATCCCTACCTGGATCAGAGCTACCGCATCGACGAAGGCCTGCGCATCGCGCGCCAGCTGCTGATCGACATCAACCGCCTGGGTGTGCCTGCGGCCAGCGAGTTCCTGGACGTGATCTCGCCCCAGTACATCGGCGATCTGATCAGCTGGGGCGCCATCGGTGCCCGCACCACGGAAAGCCAGGTGCACCGCGAACTGGCCTCCGGCATCTCGGCGCCGATCGGTTTCAAGAACGGCACGGATGGCAATATCCGCATTGCCACCGATGCGATTCAGTCAGCCAGCCGTGGTCACCACTTCCTGTCGGTGCACAAGAACGGCCAGGTCGCCATCGTGCACACGGGAGGCAACCAGGACTGCCATGTGATTCTGCGCGGCGGCAAGACCCCCAACTACGATGCCGAGCATGTGGCGGCCGCCTGCCGAGATCTGGAGGCTGCTGGCCTCACGCCTTCGCTGATGGTGGATTGCAGCCATGCCAACAGCAACAAGCAGCATGAGCGCCAGAAGGATGTGGCCCGCGATATCGCGGCTCAGATCGCCGGTGGCTCCAGCAGCGTGTTCGGCGTGATGATCGAAGGCCACCTGATCGGCGGTGCACAGAAGTTCACTCCCGGCAAGGACGAGGTCTGCGATCTGACCTACGGCCAGAGCATTACCGATGCCTGCCTGGGCTGGGACGATTCCCTGGCAACGCTGCAAGAGCTGTCGCAGGCCGTGAGCCAGCGCCGTGCGGCCGCGGCTGCGTGCAAACAGGAAGCCGAAGTGCCGGCCTGATCGACAGAGCGGGTATGAACGACGCAGGCCACAGGGAGTGTTCCCTGTGGCCTGTTTGCTTTTCCAGATGGAGTGGAGCGGGTTGTCTGCCGGCTCAGTGCTTGGTGTCTGGTGCCGGCTCAGGCGTCATATCGCAGCCGTTGAGCGTGGCATCGATGCGATTGAGAAGGCGCAACAGATGCTGCTTGTCAAAGTCGGTGCGCTGCTGCCACTCGTGATCGGCCAGCGGATAGACATGGCTTTGGTGGGGCAGGCTGCCCTTGGCATCGATCACGGCGCGCAGGCGCGGAATGAACACCCATTGCAGCCACTCGTGCAGCTTGAGCGTGTCATACATGAAGGGTGTGGTGGATTCCAGTGCCTTGGGGTCCGGAGCAACGGCAGACCAGAGTTTCTGGACTTGAAGTTCGGCCTCCAGCTGCAGCAGATGTTCGCGTATTTCTTGGTGGATGTTTTCAGCGGTCATGGTGATGGTTCCTGAAGGCATTGCCAGCATTCGGCAAAGAGTTGCCCAGTATGTGAGTGCTCTGCTGGCATTTTCAAGACAAAGCACACCATGTCGATAACTCGCGGGTTACGAGACCGTAATGGCACTTGAAAAACACAGTTTTGCCCTTATATTCATGCGAAGCATGCGGATGATGCTATGAAATTTAATGATTTTGCATGGCTTTGCAGCCCATGTTCCCGTAACCACTGTGATGCTTGATGCAAGCCCTTGAGGTCTGCATTGTTTGCCGCAGCTGTTTGCAAGCCGTCAGCTTGCAGCGTCTTCAGCACCGCGGTCACCTTTAAGCTGTGGCCACGACAACGAATGGTGCAAGAGTCACCAGGTCAGAGGAGATTTATGCGTAGTGAAGTAATCGTGGTTTTGGATGGCGACCGTGAATACCGGGTCGATACCCAGTCGCTATCCCCTGTGAGTTCGGACGAAGGCCGGCGCTGGCTGGACCAGCAGTTTGTCTCGCTCGAATGCGAGCCTTTGCGGGCTACCGGCAAGGTGTTGCTGGCCGACAAGCTGGTGGTGGTGGCACGTGAGGCGCGCAATCGCCCCGAGCTGTTTGACAATCAGGACTGGCGCAACAGCTATGCCCTGGCTGCCCAGGCCGTGCTAGCCAAGCCCTTGATCAGGGTGGATGTGCCGGCGATGTCGATTAGTTATTGACACCCCCGAGCCACTGCGTGGCTTCCCCCTCTCTGCTTCGGGGAGGGGGCGACAGCCTCGCTGCGAGACGGCTCTTGCTTGCTGTCCCCATGTGGAGGCGTGCCAGTTTTGAAGATAGCTGATGAAAATGCCCGCGTTGAGCGGGCATTTGCTTTTATTCGGGCTTATTTCAGCGCTTCGAGCAGCTTGGCGTGGATGCCGCCAAAGCCGCCGTTGCTCATGCAGACGATATGGTCGCCGGGGCGTGCGACAGCGGTGATCTGCGCTATCAGGGTCTCGATATCTCCGGCGACCTGAGCGCGCTGGCCGGGGCCCACGCCCATGGATTCAAGCGCTTCGGCGGCATCCCAGTCCAGGCCCGCAGTGTGGCAGAAGACCAGATCGGCACTTTCCAGCGACCAGGGCAGCTGGCTTTTCATGGTGCCCAGCTTCATGGTGTTGCTGCGCGGCTCGAATATCGCCAGGATGCGGGCCTGCGCACCCAGCTTGCGGCGCAGGCCGTCCAGGGTGGTGCGGATGGCTGTGGGGTGGTGCGCGAAGTCGTCATAGACCTCGATGCCGTTGACCGTACCGCGCAGCTCCATGCGGCGCTTGACGTTCTGAAAGCGCGACAGGGCTTCGCAGGCCACCTCGGCGCTGACGCCCAGATGATCGGCGGCGGCGATGGCGGCCAGCGCATTGAGCTGGTTGTGCACTCCGGTCAGGCTCCAGCGCAGCTGCGCCACTTTTTTGCCGCGATGCAGCACGGCAAAGTCGCTGGGATCGCCATCGGCACTGAAATCGCTGACAGTTGCGCCAAAGCTGCGCACTTCGCTCCAGCAGCCCTGGGCCAGCACGCGGCTCAGGCTTTCTTCCAGACCATTGCTCACCACGCGGCCGGTCGACGGCACGGTGCGCACCAGATGATGGAACTGGCGCTCGATGGCTGCCAGATCGTCAAAGATGTCGGCGTGATCGAACTCCAGGTTGTTGAGCACGGCCGTACGAGGGCGGTAGTGCACGAATTTGCTGCGCTTGTCGAAGAATGCGGTGTCGTATTCATCGGCCTCGATCACGAACACGGGCTGATCGCCCACGGGGCCAGGGCCTGCGACAGGGCGCTTGGCCGCACCCAGGCGGGCGGAGACTCCGAAGTCCAGCGGTACGCCGCCGACCAGAAAACCGGGCTGCAGCCCCGCGCACTCCAGCACCCAGGTCAGCATGGAGGTGGTGGTCGTCTTGCCGTGGGTGCCGGCCACGGCCAGCACATGGCGACCGTGCAGCACATGCTCGGCCAGCCATTGCGGACCGCTGGTATAGGTGGCGCCGGTGTCCAGAATCGCTTCCATCAGCGGAAACTTGGGCGAGCCGTCGGCCAGGCGCTTGCGGCTGACCACGTTGCCGACCACATACATATCGGGCTTGAGTGCGATCTGGTCGGCGCCATAGCCCTCGATCAGCTCGATGCCCAGCTGGCGCAGCTGATCGCTCATCGGCGGGTACACGCCGGAATCGCAGCCCGTCACCTTGTGACCGGCTTCTCGTGCCAAGGCGGCCAGGCCTCCCATGAAGGTGCCGCAAATGCCCAGAATATGTATGTGCATGGCCGGGGATTCTACGTTTGCCGGCATGACCTGGAGGCAAGCCATGGCCCGCCTGGGCGCTGGCGGTAACCTTTCTTATCAAATTGATAGCTTGTTGCGCATGATCTATATAGATCTAAATGTGTTTTCACTTTCAGTTCCATACAAAGCGGGTGCTAGCAGCTATCAAAACATTGACCTCTACGGGCTAGGTCAAAGTGCGGTCATTCATCTGGGTCACAATGCGTGCATGACCTGCTGCGCTTGCTGCGGCGGGCGTGATGAAATGGCGCTATGAGTTTGGATAACGTGACTGCTGAAATCGCTCAGACAGCGGCCCGTCTGGTGGTGGAGGAAGGCCTGGAATGGGGTCCTGCCAAGCAGCGAGCCGTGCGTCAGCTCGGCCTGCCCGGCCGCTCGGCGCTGCCCGATAACGACCAGCTTGAAGAGGCGGTGCGCGAATATATAGAGCTGTTCTGCGGCGACACGCAGCCGCAGGAGCTTCAGGCGCTGCGCGAGCTGGCCCTGCTCTGGATGGACAGGCTGCAGGAGTTTCGCCCGCATCTGGCCGGAGCCGTCTGGCGCGGCACGGCCACGCGGCTGTCGGACATCTATCTGCAGCTGTTCTGCGACGATCCCAAGTCGGCCGAAATAGCGCTCATCAACAATCATGTGCAGTACGAGCCGAGTACGGTCACCGGCTTTCAGGGCAAGCCGGTCGAGGCGCTTTCCGTTCACGCACTGTGCAAGCCGATCAACGAAACCGTGGGCGTGCACCTGCTGGTCTACGACCATGACGATATGCGCGGCGCCATGAAGCCCGACAGCCATGGCCGCAGCCCGCGTGGCGATGCCAAGGCCTTGCGCAAGCTGCTGCAGGAGAGCCGCGATGAGTGAAAACACCCCTGAGAACAAGTCGACCAATGGCTCTCGCCGTCTGTGGCTGACCGGCGCGGTGGCCGCAGTGGCGGCCGGGGCCGGCGCCGGTGTGGCCTGGTGGCGCAGCCAGCCGCAGGCCATGGGCCCTGGCGTCGAGGCACAGCTATGGAGTCAGACGTTTGAAACGCCCGATGGCAAGCCTTTTGCCATGGCTGGTTTACAGGGGCGTCCCCTGCTGGTGAACTTCTGGGCCACCTGGTGTCCGCCCTGTGTCAAGGAGCTGCCCATGCTCAGCGAGTTTGCGGCGCAGCAGGGCGCAAAAGGCATTCAGGTCGTGGGGTTGGCGGTCGACAAATCCGAAGCAGTGATGCGTTTTTTGCAGCGCCAGCCCGTGCAATTTCCGGTAGCCATCGCCATGCAAGGGGGATTGGGGCTGACCCGTAGCCTCGGTAACTTGCAGGGTGGCCTGCCATTCACGGTTCTTTTTGACGCCAAGGGGCAAGTGCGACAACGTAAAATAGGCGAGCTTTCCCGCGAAGATCTGACAGATTGGAGCAAATAGAGCGAACGAACATTGCTCTTGTCGTCAGAAAAGTGTAGGTAACTAAATTCCATGGCGACGTTAGTGAAAAATATCTGCCAATGCACGCAGAAGGCCGAATTTGAGGTAAATTCGCGCCCTGTTTAGAATTACGTCGCTGGAGCTCCCATGGATTTGCGAAAACTCAAGACCCTTATTGATCTGGTGTCCGAATCGAATGTGTCGGAACTGGAGATCACCGAAGCAGAGGGCAAGGTCCGTATCGTCAAGAGCGAAGGTGTGGTCCACCAATACGTCGCTGCCCCCGTGCAAGCTGCTCCCATGATGGCCGCCCCCGTGGCTGCCGCTCCCGCAGCCGCCACGCCGGTGGCCGCCCCGGCCGTTGCAGAAGGTCATGTGGTCAAGTCGCCCATGGTCGGTACCTTCTACCGTGCCTCCAGCCCTGGCGCCAAGGCCTTTGTGGATGTGGGCAGCCAGGTCAAGGAAGGCGACACCATCTGCATCGTCGAAGCCATGAAGATCCTCAACGAGATCGAAGCCGACAAGACCGGCACCATCGTTCGCGTTCTGGGTGAAAACGGCCAGGCTGTGGAATACGGCCAGCCTCTGTTCGTGATCGAGTGATAGATCATGAGGCGTTGCATGCAGTTCGCATCGCAGCGCCGAGGTGCGCTAGCCACTGGCTGCGCGACTGAGTCATTGGCAGTGGTCTGTGCTGCGGCACAGGCACCAAGCTGCGAGGAACTTCATGTTTAAGAAAATTTTGGTTGCCAACCGGGGCGAGATCGCCCTGCGCATCCAGCGCGCTTGCCGTGAGCTGGGTATCAAGGCGGTGATGGTGTATTCCGAAGCCGACCGTGATGCCAAGTACGTCAAGCTGGCCGATGAGGCCGTGTGTATCGGCCCGGCTCCTTCCCCGCTGTCCTACCTCAACATGCCGGCCATCATTTCGGCTGCCGAGGTGACCGATGCGGAAGCCATCCACCCCGGCTACGGCTTCCTGTCCGAGAACGCCGACTTTGCCGAGCGCGTGGAAAAGAGCGGTTTCACCTTTATCGGCCCGACGCCCGAGAACATCCGCACCATGGGTGACAAGGTGTCGGCCAAGCAAGCCATGATCAAGGCCGGCGTGCCTTGCGTGCCCGGCTCGGACGGCGAACTGCCCGACGATCCCGCACTCATCAAGCGCATTGCCAAGACCATCGGTTATCCCGTGATCATCAAGGCTTCGGGCGGCGGCGGCGGTCGCGGCATGCGCGTGGTGCACACCGAAGCTGCACTGATCAATGCCGTGCAGATGACCAAGGCCGAAGCCGGCGCTGCTTTCGGCAATCCTGCCGTCTACATGGAAAAGTACCTGCAGAACCCACGTCACGTGGAAATCCAGGTGCTGGCCGATACGCACAAGAACGCCGTGTATCTGGGCGAGCGCGACTGCTCCATGCAGCGTCGCCACCAGAAGGTGATCGAGGAAGCTCCGGCTCCCGGCATTCCCCGCCGCCTGATCGAGAAGATCGGCGAGCGCTGCGCCGCGGCCTGCAAGAAGATCGGCTATCGCGGTGCGGGTACCTTCGAGTTCCTGTACGAGAACGGCGAGTTCTACTTCATCGAGATGAACACCCGCGTGCAGGTGGAGCATCCCATCACCGAGCTGATCACGGGCATCGACATCGTGCGCACACAGATCATGATCGCGGCCGGCGAGAAGATGCCTTTCACGCAGCGCCAGATCGAGTTCAAGGGCCACGCCATCGAGTGCCGTGTGAACGCGGAAGATCCGTACAAGTTCATCCCCTCGCCCGGTCGCATCTCCATGTGGCATGCTCCCGGCGGCCCTGGCGTGCGTGTGGACACCCATGTGTACAACAACTACTTCGTGCCGCCCAACTACGACTCCATGATCGGCAAGATCATCGCCTATGGCGACACCCGCGAGCAGGCCATGGCCCGCATGCGTACCGCCTTGCTGGAGACCGTGGTGGAAGGCATCAACACCAATATCCCGCTGCACCAGGATTTGATGGTCGACTCCAAGTTCATGGAAGGCGGCACCAATATCCACTACCTGGAAGAGTGGCTGACGCATCGCACGCCCAACAAGCGATGAGATCAGGAGCCTTGCAGCTCTGAGTTCCCATGCTGGCCTCTGGCAACGGAGGCCAGCATTTTCGTTTTTCAGGAAAGTACAACTTGCGTTCTCGTCCTCGGCCCCGGCCTGACATGAATGACGCAGTTGCTAGAAAGGATGGCCATGTTCGAGCTGAGCCTGCTGTGCCCCGAAGATCGGGTCGAAACCATTAGCGAAGCGCTGGATGCGCTCGATGCATTGAGCGTGTCCGTCGAAGATGCCGATGCGCAGACCGAGGCCGAGCAGGCGCTGTTCGGCGAGCCCGGCATGCCCGCGCCCAAGGAAGGCTGGAACCGCAGCCGCGTGATCGCCCTCTATCGTAGCGAAGCCGCGGCTACCGAGGCGCGTGATCTGCTGCTGCCGCAGGACTTTTTCGAAGGCTGCAAGATTCTGGCCGTCAAGCCCGTGCCCGAGCAGGACTGGGTGCGCCTGACGCAGTCGCAGTTCGAGCCTGTGGACATCACGCCAGAGTTCTGGATCGTGCCCACCTGGCACGAGCTGCCCGAGCAGGCCAAGGTCAGCATCCGTCTGGACCCCGGTCTGGCTTTCGGTACCGGCACCCATCCCACCACCCGCATGTGTCTGCGCTGGATTGCGCGCCAGCCCCAGGCGACTCTGGGACGCACGCTGGACTACGGCTGCGGCTCGGGCATCCTGGCCATTGGTGCCGCCAAGTTCGGCGCGACCGATGTGGATGCGGTGGACATCGATCCTGCCGCCGTGGAGTCGACCAACTACAACAGCAGCGCCAATCATGTGGAGGTCAAGGCCGGTCTGCCCGATGCGGCCGATGGCGAGTACCAGACCGTGCTGGCCAATATCCTGGCCACTCCGCTCAAGGTGCTGGCTCCGCTGCTGTGCGGCCGGGTGCAGGCCGGTGGCAATCTGGTGCTGGCCGGCATTCTGGAGCGCCAGGCCGACGAGCTGAAAGAGGCTTATGCGCCTTACCTCAAGCTCGAGGTGGCCGATAGCGAGGACGGCTGGATTCTCATGACCGCCCGGCGCGCGGCCTGATCGCGAGACAGACCCGCCGCCAGCAGGTGTGCGGGTGGTTGCTGCCTACAATGACATCTTGATGAGCCAAGTCACCCGTTGCCCTTCCTGTGGAACCCGCTTCAAAGTGGTTGCCGACCAGCTGCGTATCTCGCAGGGCTGGGTGCGCTGCGGGATGTGCCAAAGCGTCTTTGACGCCTCGCAGGATTTGCAGTCCGTGCCCGACGAGCTGCTGCAGCCGGAGGCTGCCGATGCGCGGCAGAAGCCGGCTGTGCAGGAAGTGCAGCCGACGGAGGCTGGCGAACAGCCGGCGCCGGCTTGGCCGCAGCAGGATGAGGATGCCGTAGATGTTCCCGCCTCCGATGCGCAAAAGGCTGAGGCACCGCAGGATTCGGCTTCGGATTCGGTAGACGCGGCCGCGACTGTTGCTCAGACCGCAGAAGCCGCGCCGGCAGCGGAGCCTGCCGATGTGGTTTCAGAACCAGAGCCTTCCGGGTCCATGCCCGGGATGGCGGATGGGCAGCCCTCGTTTGTCGATCAGGCGCGTCCTCTGACTGAAGAGGATGCAGAGGCTGCTCGGCATGAGCCTCATCCCGAGGTGAGGGAGCCGGAAGACAGGCTGGAAACCCGTGATATTCCCGCTCCCGTCGATCCGGCGCTGGAGCCGGAGCTGCTGGTATCGCCGCCGCCAAGCGAGGCCCTGATGCCAGAGGCCGAGCAGGGCCTCGAGGATAAAGCCCGGAGCGAGGCGCCGCTGCACGCCGATATCGGCGATATACAACCCGCCAGGGACCGGGCGCAGGCCGTCACGGATGCGGATCAGGATGAGGCTGTTGCCATTGCAGGCGATGAGCCTGGCTTTGTGCGCCAGGCCCGCCGGAAGGCCTTCTGGCACTCGGCAGGAATGCGCGTGGCGCTGGTGCTGGGTTCGATGCTGGCTATTGCCGGTGTCGTCGGACAGCATGCCTGGCAGCAGCGCGATGTGCTGGCAGCGCAGTATCCGGCGCTGGCTCCCGTGCTGGCCAAGGCCTGCAGCCTGGCAGGCTGCGAGCTGCAGGCCCGCCGCGCGATTGCCGACGTGGTGATCAGTGGCTCGGGCTTCAAGCAGCTTGCCGATGCCCGTCAGTACCAGTGGAGCCTGACCCTGAAGAATCGCTCCGATGTGCCGGTGGCCATGCCCATGGCCGAGCTGACCCTGACCGATGCACAGGACAGACCCCTGCTGCGCCGAGTCATCGACCTGAAGCCCCTGGGTGCCCCGGAGCAGCTGCAAGCCCGCCAGGAGTGGAGCGTCAACGTACCTGTGCAAGTGCAGGATCTTGGCGCCGCCGTGGCGGGTTACCGGGCGCTGGTTTTTTACCCCTAATACGGCTTGTGCCAATTCGGATCAGGCAAGGTGTCTCGTCAATAGAAATGCCCGCTGTACATCCTTGTTGGCGCAAGCCCCCCTTCATTCATTTCTGAAAGAGAACGCACCATGGCCGCTTTGATCTGCGGGTCGCTGGCATTCGACAACATCATGACCTTTGAAGGTCGTTTTGCCGACCAGATTCTTCCCGACCAGCTGCACATCCTCAATGTGTCGTTTCTGGTGCCCACGCTGCGCCGCGATTTTGGCGGTTGCGCCGGCAATATTGCCTATAGCCTGAGGCTGCTCGGTGGCGATGCTCACCCCATGGCCATGGTGGGCAGCGACGGCGAGGACTATGTGCAGCGTTTCAGGGACCTGGGCATCGAAACCCGCCATGTGGGCCAGCTGCAGAGCACGCACACCGCGCAGTGCATGATCATGACCGATCGTGACAACAACCAGATCACGGCCTTCCATCCCGGAGCCATGATGCAGGCGCACGAGAACCGGATCACGGCCGATATGGCCGCCGAGGTCAAGGTCGGCATCATTGCTCCAGATGGCCGCCAGGCCATGATCGACCACGCCGCCCAGTTCAAGGCTGCAGGCATTCCTTTCGTGTTCGATCCGGGTCAGGGCCTGCCCATGTTCAACGGCGATGAACTCAAGGCCTTTATCGAGCAGGCCGACTGGGTGGCGGTGAACGACTATGAAGGCAAGATGCTCAGCGAGCGCACGGGCCTGAGCTTTGACGAGATCTCGCGCAAGGTGCGCGGTCTGGTCGTGACCCTGGGTGCCGAAGGCTGCGAGGTCTGGCAGCAGGGTGAGAAGACCCTGGTGGCGCCGGTGAAGCCCGCCGCTGTGGTCGACCCCACGGGTTGTGGCGATGCCTGGCGCGGTGCTTTCCTGTTTGGTTTGGAGCGTGGCTGGGATCTGCTGCGCTGCGCCGAACTGGGCAACCGCTTGGGGGCGCTGAAGATTGCGCAACGCGGCCCGCAGAACTATCAGCTGGACTTCCAGCCCTGATGCGATGTCAGTGCCCTGAGGGTACTGATCGCGGCGCATGTAAAAAAGCCCGGCTCTCGCAAGAGAGCTCGGGCTTTTTTATGGCGTGCAGGTCAGCGAACCGATCAGGGCTTGTTACCTGTGGGGAAGGGCCAGGCAGCTTGAGGTGCCAGGCGGGTCTGCGCCACGGGTGCGGTGGTTTCGGTCACGGCGGCAGGTGCAGGTGTGGCAGCCTTCTTGGGAGCAGCCTTGGCACCATTTGCAGCCTTCTTGGGAGCAGCGGCCTTGGCAGCAGTTGCAGCCTTCTTGGGGGCGGCAGCCTTGGCAGGAGCAGCAGCCTTGGCAGCTACAGCCTTCTTGGGAGCGGCAGCCTTGGCAGGAGCAGCAGCCTTGGCAGTTGCAGCTTTCTTGGGAGCAGCAGCCTTGGCAGTCGTTGCAGCCTTCTTGGGAGCAGCAGCCTTGGCAGTCGTTGCAGCCTTCTTGGGAGCAGCGGCCTTGGCAGCAGTTGCAGCCTTCTTGGGGGCAGCAGCCTTGGCAGCAGTTGCAGCCTTCTTGGGAGCAGCGGCCTTGGCAGCAGTTGCAGCCTTCTTGGGAGCAGCGGCCTTGGCAGTCGTTGCAGCCTTCTTGGGGGCAGCGGCCTTGGCAGCAGTTGCAGCCTTCTTGGGTGCAGCAGCCTTGGCAGCAGTTGCAACCTTCTTGGGTGCAGCGGCCTTGGCAGCAGTTGCAGCCTTCTTGGGGGCAGCGGCCTTGGCAGCAGTTGCAGCCTTCTTGGGAGCAGCGGCCTTGGCAGCAGTTGCAGCCTTCTTGGGAGCAGCAGCCTTGGCAGCAGTTGCAGCCTTCTTGGGAGCAGCGGCCTTGGCAGTTGTTGCAGCCTTCTTGGGAGCAGCGGCCTTGACAGTCGTTGCAGCCTTCTTGGGAGCAGCAGCCTTGGCAGGGGCAGCAGCCTTAGCGGTTGTTGCAGCCTTCTTGGGAGCAGCAGCCTTGGCAGCAGTTGCGGCCTTCTTCGGTGCAGCCTTTGCAGGAGCAGCAGCCTTGGGGGCAGCAGTCTTGGTTGCAGCTGTTTTCTTCACAGCTTCAGCCTTGGGCGCGGCCGCCTTCTTGGCAGGTGTCTTTTTCTCGGTTGTGGCCTTGGCGGCCGTCTTCTTCGCAGTTGCCATCATTTTCTCCTTCGTTGATTTGCATAAGACGTCCGGCTCTTTGCAGTGCCGGACGATTCAAAGCGATGTGGAGTTACGCATCGCTAGGAACACAAATTTGCTTCACGCCAAAAATCTCAGTTTTTTGTAGCAATGAAGTGAAGCAAGTCATGACTCGCATTGTGCCTGCTTAGAAGCAATTAATCCCAAGAAAGTGCGCCTCCGGTCTGATACTCGATCACTCGTGTCTCAAAGAAGTTACGTTCTTTCTTCAAATCGATCATTTCGCTCATCCAGGGGAAGGGATTTTCTTCACCGGGGAACAGTTCCTCCAGACCGATCTGCGTGGCGCGACGGTTGGCGATGTAGCGCAGATAGCCCTTGAACATGGATGCATTCATGCCCAGCACGCCGCGTGGCATGGTGTCCTCGGCATAGCGATATTCGAGTTCCACAGCCTTCTGGAACAGCTCCGTGATTTCCTGCTTGAACTCGGCCGTCCACAGATGGGGGTTCTCGAGCTTGAGCTGGTTGATCAGATCGATGCCGAAGTTGCAGTGCATGGACTCGTCGCGCAGGATGTACTGGTATTGCTCGGCAGCGCCCGTCATCTTGTTCTGGCGGCCCAGGGCCAGGATCTGCGTGAAGCCCACGTAGAAGAACAGACCTTCCATCAGGCAGGCAAAAACGATCAGCGACTTCAGCAGAGTCTGGTCGGTTTCGGGCGTGCCGGTGTGGAAGTTGGGGTCCATGATCGCTTCGATGAAGGGGATCAGGAACTCGTCCTTGTCGCGGATGGATTGGACTTCGTTGTAGGCGTTGAAGATTTCCGATTCATCCAGACCCAGCGATTCCACGATGTACTGGTAGGCATGGGTGTGGATGGCTTCTTCGAAAGCCTGGCGCAGCAGGAACTGGCGGCATTCGGGTGCCGTGATGTGGCGGTAGGTGCCCAGCACGATGTTGTTGGCGGCCAGCGAATCGGCCGTCACAAAGAAGCCCAGGTTGCGCTTGACGATGCGGCGCTCGTCTTCGGTCAGGCCGTTGGGGTCCTTCCACAGCGCGATGTCGCGCGTCATGTTCACTTCCTGCGGCATCCAGTGGTTGGCGCAGGTGGCCAGATACTTTTCCC
>Ga0268257_1001091_pt1 | contig 25569 bp, 17 predicted proteins | sample AgamicAtPrz_FD_200249 | JGI IMG/M metagenome (GOLD analysis project Ga0268257, IMG submission 200249) | Agave microbial communities from Guanajuato, Mexico - At.P.rz (v2) (version 3) | ecosystem: Host-associated > Plants > Phyllosphere > Phylloplane/Leaf | place: Guanajuato, Mexico | collected... | reverse complement strand
CATAAGCATATAGAAGCAAATCATTAAATTACGGACACAATTCACAGCATTCAAGGTTCCTCTGGACAAGTCCCATCATGCGTTTGCTGCCCCGTTTCATCTCCGGTCTTGTTGCCACAACGGCGGCGGCCGCCCTGTTTCCCCTGGCCAGCCAGGCCGCCGATTCCGGTGCCGCCAGCTATCCGCACCAGCCCATCACCATGATCATGGGCTTCAACGCCGGTTCGGGTGTGGACGTGATCGGCCGCGTGGCGCAGGAGCCGCTGGGCAAGATCCTGGGCCAGCCCGTGATCATTGACTACAAGAGCGGCGCCGCCGGCAATATCGGCAGCGAGTTTGTGGCCCGCGCCAAGCCCGATGGCTACACCATCTACTTCGGCACCGCCGCCACCCATGGCAGCAATGCCGCGCTGTACAAGAAGCTGCCCTTCGACGTGGAGGCCGACTTTGTGCCCGTTGCTCCGCTGGTGGACGTGGCCAATGTGCTGACCATCAATCCCAATGTGATCAACGTCAAGAACCTCAAGGAGTTCGTCGACGAGGTCAAGGCCCATCCCGGCAAGTACAACTACGCCTCCACCGGCAATGGCGCAGGCACCCATATGGCGTTTGCCGAGTTCAACTCGCGTCTGGGCCTGGACATGGTCCATGTGCCCTACAAGGGCGGCCCCGAAGCCATCACCTCGGTGCTGCGCGGCGAGACCTGCTGCATCATGAACCAGGTGCAGACCGTGCTGAGCCACTACAAGGCCGGCAAGGTGCGCCTGCTGGGCGTGACCACGGCCAAGCCCGTGGAAGCCGTCAAGGAAGTGCCCACCATTGCCGCCAGCGGCCTGCCGGGCACCAAGGGCTTCAACAGCTCCATCTGGTTCGGCATCTTCGCGCCCAAGGGCACGGACCCGGTGATCATCAAGAAGCTCAACCTGGCGGTCAACGACGTGCTCAAGCAGCCCGAGGTGCGCGAGCGCTTTGTCTCCCAGGGCAACACCATCCGCGAAGAGACACCCGAGCAGTTCAAGAAGACCGTGCATGAAGATCGCATCAAATGGGCCAAGGTGGTCAAGGATGCCAAAATCAGTATTGACTAACACCCCTGAGCGGCCCTGCCGCTTCCCCCTCTCTCTACGCGCTACGCGCTAAGGGAGAGGAACGACGCCCTCGGTGCGGGGCGGCGGGGCCGCCCAGGCCCTTCCTCGGTGTCTCTCGCTTGGTCCTGCTTCGAGTTCAAGCAGTGTTAAGTTATCGGTGTTTGTTTGATGCGTCTGCGGCTCAAGCCTCAGGCGCTTTTGGGTTTTAGCTATGTCAATTTCACCTTCTACGACAGCCGCCACATCGGGGCTGGCAACGCTGGAAGAACGCCTGCGTGACGACTTCGTCACTCTGGGCTGGCCTGCCAAGGCCTGGATTCCCCCTTCCACGCGCAAGGGACTGCCGGTGCATGACGTGCTCGTCATCGGCGCCGGCCAGGCCGGTCTTGCGCTCAGCATGGCACTGCAGCAGGTCGGCATCAAGCCTGTACTGCTAGACAGGTCCGCGCCGGACTTCGAAGGCCCATGGGCCACCACGGCACGCATGGAAACCCTGCGCTCGCCCAAGGAGCTGACCGGCCCCGCCATGGGAGTTGCAGCCCTGTCCTTCCGGGCCTGGTTCATCGCCCAGTTCGGTCTGGATGCCTGGACGGCACTGGACAAGATTCCGCGCCTGCAGTGGATGGACTATCTGCGCTGGTACCGCCGCGTGACCAACGCCGATGTGCGCAACGGCCATGAAGTCGTTGCAGTGCGCCCGCAGGCCGATGGCGTGGTGGAAGTCGATGTCAGGGCCAATGGCGTGATCGCCACCTGGCAGACCCGCCGCCTGGTGCTGGCCACGGGCCGCGACGGCCTGGGCGGCGCAACGGTTCCCGCCTTCATGCGGGGCGTGGACAGGAAATTCTGGGCCCATTCCTCCGACGCCATGGACTACGCCACGCTGGCCGGCAAGCATGTGGGCGTGGTCGGTGCCGGGGCTTCGGCCATGGACAGCGCCGCAACAGCTCTCGAAAACGGCGCGGCCAGCGTGGACATGCTGATCCGCCGCCCGCAGCTGCCGCTGATCAACAAGTCCAAGGGCTCGGGCGTGCCCGGTCTGACCCACGGCCAGTATCTGCTGCCCGATGCATGGAAATGGCGCATCCGCCACTACATCAACGCCCAGCAGGTGCCACCCCCACACGGCAGCACGCTGCGCGTCTCGCGCCATGACAACGCCTTCTTCCACCTGGGCTGCGCGGTGCAGAGCGTGGAAAAAGCGGGCGACAAGCTGCAGGTGCAGACCTCGGCCGGCGTGTTCGTGCTGGACTTTCTCATCGTCTCCACGGGCTTTGCCATCGACTGGAGCCTGCGTCCCGAGTTTGCCGACATCGCGCCGCACGTGAAGCTGTGGAACAGCCGCTTCACACCCGAGGCCGCCGATGAGGATGCCGAGCTGTCGGCATCGCCCGATCTGGGGCCGCTGTTCGAATTCCAGGGCGAGCTACCCGGTCTCGACCGGATCCACTGCTTCTGCTACCCCGCTGCGCTCTCGCACGGCACGGTGTCGGGCGATATTCCCGCCATCAGCGACGGAGCACGCAAACTCGCACAAGGTCTGGCCTCGCTGTTCTATCTGAACGATATCGAGCAGCACTTCGACAAGCTCAAGGCCTATGCCGAGCCCGAGCTGGACGGCACGGAATGGACCGCAGCCGACAGCGCTGCGCGAATCCGGCAGCTGCAACCCTAAATCACGAGACTTCGCATGACAGACACCATCGACCGACTGGCCGGCCTCGAGCAAGGCAGCCCCACATTCACCACCCGCCACGAGCGCGAAAAGGTCGCTCTGGCCACCCAGGCTTGCGAAGACCTGCTGCTGGGCAATCAGCTGGACAGCGAGCTGACCCAGGCCGAGCGCCTGGTGCTGGCCGCCGAGCAGACCCGCGTCAGCGGCGTGAGCACGCTGGAAGCCGAATACCGCAGCCGCGCCGAGGCCCTGGGCCAAGCCATCACGCCCGAGCTGCGCGCCATCCTCGACCAGCCCGGCACCCAGACCGGCAATGCACGCCTCGATGCCATGCTGCACTTTGTGCGCACACTGGCCCTGAACCCGGCCCAGAGCGATCAGGCCGCGCTGCTAGCCATTCCGGCCGCCGGCCTGTCGCTCAACGACACCGTGCTGCTGGCCCAGCTGATCGGCTTTGTGGCCTATCAGGCCCGCCTGTTGGCGGGCGTGAAGGCCATGGGCGAGCTGGGCGGCGTGACCGAAGCGCCTGCCGCCCAGCCTGTCGATGCTGCACCCTTTGTCCACCCCGCCAACCTGCCGCCGCCCGGCGAGCCGCTGCGCCGCAACGGCTTCACCAGCGAGACGCTGGACTGGAAGGCCTGGCTGCAGGTGCTGGACCCCGGCACCGCCACGCCCGAGCAGCAGCATGTACTGGAAGTCAGCCACCCCAAGGCCAAGAGCATGGACTTCTACCTGCTGCTGGCCCGCCAGCCCCAGGTGCTGCTGGAGCGCTCCCAGGCCTTCAACGCCATCATGTATGCGCCCGGCGGCCTTTCCCGCGCCGAGCGTGAAGTGGCAGCCACGGCCGTCTCTCGCTCCAACGGCTGCGTGTACTGCGCATCGGTGCACGCTCAGCGCTTCGAGCAACTGGCCAAGCGCAACGATGTGATGGCCCAGCTGTTTGACGAGCCCGACACTGCCGGCACCAATGCCCGCGAGCGCGCCATCATCCAGGCTTCGCTGACACTGACGCGTGCGCCGGGCAGCTTTGGTAAACACAATCTGCAGCCGCTGCGTGATGCAGGTCTGTCCGATCTGGAAATCCTGGACATGCTGCACTCGGCCGCACTGTTCGGCTGGGCCAATCGCCTGATGCTGAATCTGGGTGTGGAACTGTATTCCACCCCCTGAGCGGCCCCGCCGCTTCCCCCTCTCTGCTTCGCGGAGGGGGACGATGCCATCGCCGCGACGCGGCTCTTGCTCGGCATCGCTGATTTCAGGCCGCGCCAGTTTTTGGGGCGGCTTTCTTTTTTGATAGCTGCTTACGCTGGTTAATTCATGACCTCAGAGCCAATTGAGTTTGAAAACCATTTGAATCAAGTGCTAGCAGCTATCAAATTTCAGGCTATTTGCCGGTAAACACCGTCAGCACGCCGGCCAGCTGATGTACATGTGCATCCATCAGCTGGGCCTCGGCCACCAGACCGATCAGGGGCACCGGCCCCAGCGCATGGCGCAGCAGCTTGAGCTCGGCATCGACGCCGCCAAACAGCTCGCTGCCCCGCCCCTTGCTGCTCACATAGATGGCACCGCGTACATGCTGCGGCACGGCCGCCTCGGCCATGGTTTCGGGGCCGGCATCGGCAAAATCGGGCTGCAGCGCATCCTTGAGGGCCGCGCCCATCTGCATCAGCTCATGGCGAGCCGCACTGCTCTGGCGCTGGCAGAAGATCACCGTGTGCTCGGCCTCCACGGGCGACGACAGCGCAATGCCCTGGCGCACCGGATCCAGCCCCACGATATGCAGCACCTGGGCCTCGTCGGTCAGCGCACCGCGCTCCAGACCCCGGCCCAGCGGTGCGATCGCCGCCTGGGTCTTGCGCAGCTGGGACAACGCAGCCTGCCAGCCGCCGCCGGCGCTGGGGCTGGCTTCCACATCCAGCATTTGCAGCAGTCGGGGCAAGGCGGGCTCACCTTCGAGCTCCAGCACCACCGGGCCCCTGGCCTCGGTAATCTCCAATCCCGCGCCCAAGGGCGCACACCCCTGGGCCAGCCTGGAGATGCAGGCCACGTCGGCATCGAAGGCCACCCCCGAAAAGCCGGCATGAAAGATGCCGACGCTGGCCTGGGCACGCAAGCGGGGCAGGTCTTCGGCGCGGCAGGCAAACTGCATGCCCTGCTCGTTGCTGAGCGCCCCGAACAGGTTTCCCGAGCTGATGCGCTCGGACAGCTCCAGCAAAAGCTCTGCCAGATCGGGCTGGTCAATGCTGGAGTGGACCAGGGCCGAATGGGCTTCGAATCCGGCTTCGGCGCCGCTTTGCGCCAGCGGTGCCACACCAGAGTAGACGCGGTAATGGGCGGCCGGCAGGTCCAGCAGCATCACCGCCAGCGAGGAGCTTTCGGAATACTCGTGCTCCATGGCCAGCACGGCATGGCCGGAGCTGCCCACCCAGTCGGTCACCTGGGGCAGCTCGCGCGCCAGCAGTGCCAACAATTGCTGTGCATGGGGCACCAGGCCCTGGGCGATATAGATCAGACCCAGGCGGTGCGGCTGCAGCGACTGGCGCAGCAGTTGCTCGCGCAGTTGCAGCACGACTTGCTCTGCCGCAGCGCGCCAGTCTTCATGAGCGGCATGAGCGACGGGAAACAATGACATAAGCCCTCCTGTTCTTGCTGGGGCGTGGATGCCTTGCAAGCACGATTTTCCACCCTGGGCGCAACGGCTTGCTCAGGGCTTGCGCGAATTGGGAGAAGCTTTACCTGCCGTCTTCCTGGCCGGTGGCTGCTTGGCCGCCGTTTTTTTGGCGGCTGCCGTCTTGCTGGCTGGCGCCTTGGACTGGCTGCTCTTGGCCGCAGCCTTGCGTGCAGGCTTGGGTTCGGCAGTCGCGGCACTCTTTGCCGCATTCTTTTCCGCAGTTTTCGCCGCAGCTGCAGTGCCAAAGCCGCCAGCCTGTGCCATCACCTTTTCCATGGTGGATTTGGCAAAGCCGCTGGCCATCTCGGTTGCGCGCTGGGCAGCAGCCAGGGTCTCGGGAGGAACGGGTTCGGCCATGGCCTTGGCGGCAATCTGCTGGAACTGCTGGGTCAGCGCGCCCCACCATTGCATGGCCTGGCTCAAGCCGGGCTGAGAAGGCGGCTCGGCCTGGGCCTGGGCCTTGGCATCCGCCTCGGTGGTTGCGGGCTCTGCCTCGGGCTCCGGCACTGGCGCCGCTGATGGCTCTGCGGCTGCCGTCCTGGCCGAGGCGCTGCCCATGGGCCAGCCGGCATTGCCGGTCGCAGCGGGCTCGGCCGGCGCTGCACCGGGGAAAGGAAAGGACTTGGCCAGCTCGCTCATGCTGACATTCATGTCCTTGAGCGTGGACAGCGTCATGCGCTGCACTTCCAGCGCCTGGATGGTGGCGGCCAGGGCGCGGCTGTTTTGCTCCAGCCAGAACTGCACGGCCTTGAGCTCGGCAATGCGCTTGTCCACCTCCTCCACGCTCACCGTGGGGGCCACCCATTGGGGCACGCGGCCCATGGGATTGGCCGCAGCGCCAGCGCTCTGCGCCAGCCCCTGCAAAAAGTCAAAGCCGGGAATGAACTTGCCGAAACCAAATGCCGATGCGTCACCGCTCATAGTGCTCTCCGCTGCAGGGATGGATGCCAGAATCCGCATCCGGACAGGGCCGGACGCGGAACTAGCTTACTGCACTTGCGATGTTTGCTGCAAACAAGGGAGCAGGCTGCGGGCCTGGCTCATGGCCTCAATGCTGATGCCCGCCATGGCCCATGTGCTGATTCCCCGCTCCGGCAGCCGCTGGGGCCGTCGCGCGCACCGGCAGCTGCAGGCTCAGGCGCGAGAGGGCGCCCTTGGCATCCTTGAACACCAGAGTCACGGGCACCTGGCTGTCCTTGACCAGCGGAGCCTTGAGCTGCTGCAGCATCAGGTGATAGCCGCCGGGCTTGAGATCCACTGCCACGCCCTGGGGCAGATCCAGGGCCTCGATGGCGCGCATGCGCATCACGTCGCCCTCCATCTTCATTTCGTGCACCTCGGCCACGGCGGCTGCCGTGGTTTCCACGCCCACGAGCTTGAGCGGCTCCTGGGCCGTCAGGCGCATAAAGGCCCCCGAGGCCTGCTGACCCGCCACGCTGGCGCGGGCCCAGGCGTTCTCGACCTTGACATGGGCGGCATCGGCATGGGCCCAGGCGGCCCCCGAAACCAGCAACGAAGCGACCAGCGAACCCAGGGCCATCACGGTAAAACGACGCGTATTCATGAAACCATCTCCATTCAAATTCAGTCTGGACTTACGCAGACAAGGAGGCATCAGGATGCCCTCCTTGAAACCAAGCCCTTGCCTGGGCCTGATTTGCGCAAGTCGTGTCAATCTCAAATCGAACTGAAGCGCTTGACCATCAAGCGCCTTCAGCTATGTTTTTCAAGGCGTCAAAGGGCGGCGCACGTACGGGCGGCAGGGTAGAGACAAAAGCTCTGTGTGCGACCTCGGCCCAGGGCCGGGCATCGAGAACGGCGCGATGACTGCCCGGGCCTGGCTGCTGCGCGGGCGGCGGTGCCAGCAGCGGCAGGCACAGTGCGCAATCCAGTCCATGCGGGGTGGCAGCATCGTCGCTGGCGGGGCTGGGCACCCAATGGGTGCTGCCGCTGGCCGTGCACACCGCCTCCCAGCCGGCAGGCGGCGTGGCGCGCGCCAAGGGCGTGAGCATGCTGACCAGCAAAACGCAAAACCACGCACCCAGCGCCCAGCGCGCCATAAAGGCTGCCGGTTGCTGCCGAGGAGGGTGTGCGTGCCAATGCATGGGGCGATTGTAGGAGCGGGACCGCTATCCGGTTGGCGACGCAGGGCTTGCACCACTTGCCTCTACGATGACTGGCCACGGATACCTATTCACAACCACCGATCAGGAGACAAGCATGCTGACTTTGTGCGGATTTTCGGCCAGCAACTACTACAACAAGGTCAAGCTGGCCTTGATGGAAAAGCAGATTCCCTTCGCCGAGGAGCTGGCGTGGCTGGGCAGCACCAATCCCGAGGAATCGCCTCTGGGCAAGGTACCGTATCTGCGCACCCAGCATGGTGCCATCAGTGAGTCCGACGCCATCATCGAATATGTGGAAGCGCTGTCCAGCAAGGTGCCGCTGCTGCCCGCTGACCCCTTTGCTGCCGCCAAGGTGCGTGAGCTTTGCGTCTATATGAACCTGCACCTGGAGCTGGTGGCGCGCAACCTCTATCCCCAGGCCTTCTTCGGCGGCAAGATCAGCGACTCCACGCGCGACAAGACCCTGGAGCAGCTGAAAAAGAACATTGCGGCCTTTGCCAAGCTGGCCCGCTTCGATACCCCGTTCATCGCGGGCGACAGCTTCACGCTGGCCGACTGCAGTGCCATCGTGCATCTGCCCCTGGTCAGCAGCGCCAGCAAGATCCTGGGCGGCAGCGATCTGCTGGCCGAGCTGCCGGTGCGCGACTATCTGGCGCGCATGAGCGAGCGCCCCACGGTGCAGAAGGTCAACGCCGATCGCAAGAGCAATACCGAAGAGCTGATGGCACGCATGCAGGCCAAGGCTGCGCGCTGATGCGGCAGGGCCTGGTCTGGCCTGGCCGGACCGGGCCCGCTGATGCTACGCTTGAGACCATCATGCAAAGCGCTTTTCATCTCGCCTATCACGTGACCGATCTCGACCAGGCCCGCCGTTTCTACGGCGGCGTGCTGGGCTGCCGCGAGGGTCGCAGCACCGACACCTGGGTCGATTTCGACTTCTTCGGCCACCAGATCTCCCTGCACCTGGGCCAGCCCTTTGCCGTGAGCAATACCGGCAAGGTCGGCAACCATATGGTGCCCATGCCCCACCTGGGCGTGATCCTGCTCAAGCCCGACTGGCTGGCCCTGGCCGAACGCCTCAAGGCCGCCGGCACGGCTTTCATTCTGGAGCCACAGGTGCGCTTCGAAGGCGAGCCCGGCGAGCAGTGGACGATGTTCTTCACCGACCCTTGCGGCAACCCGATCGAGGTCAAGGGATTCGCCAACTGGGAAGCGGTTTACGAACACTGATCTCCCCTGAGCCGCTTCGCGTCTTCTGCCGAAGAGGAACGACGACCTTGGCTGCGGGGCGGCCCTGGCTGGCCGTCTCGCGCCTGGACTGCGCCAGTGTCACAAGCTCATCACTTCGCGCCAGGCCAGAGGGGCGACCTGTATCGCAGGACTCACGCAAAACAGGTTCAGGCGGGCCGTAGTTGCATTCTTGTTTGCGCAAGCCCCATAGAGCTTTGAGCAAAATCAGCCTCCAACGCTTACCTGGATTGCGCCAGCAGCTATCAAAACAGGACCTCACCCATAGACTACCGAGCACTCTCCATGAATCCCAGCAAACCGCTGCTGCGCTGCGTGGGACTGCCCATCGCCGACACCAGCAGGCCGGGCACTTCGGCCCACAGTGAGAACGCCTTGCGCGCCCGCGTGATGCCGGTATAGACCAGCTCGCGGCTGAGCACGTTACCGCCCTGCGCGGCCAGCACCAGCGCCGTGTGCTCGAACTCCGAGCCCTGGCTCTTATGCACCGTCATGGCAAATGCGGTCTCCACATGGGCCAGGCGCGCCGTGCTGACATGGTGCAGCTGCTCGCCCTGCATGAAGTACACACGCAGCCGCGCCGGGTCGGCAAAGCTGGGCAGGGCCATGCCGATGTCGCCGTTGAACACGCCCAGTTGCGCATCGTTGCGGGTGACCATCACCGGACGGCCCATATACCATTCACCCTCCTTGCGTATGGCGCCCATGGCCTGCAGGGCCTGCTCCACCGCACGGTTCAGGCCAGCCACGCCCCAGTTGCCGTCACGCACGGCGCACAGCAGGCGGTAGCGGTCGAAGGCGGCCAGCACGGCCCTCACCCATTGCTGGTGCTCGGCCTCGCTGGCAAAGCCGCGCCCCTTGCCCTGTCCATGTTGTGCCAGCACCTGGGCATAGGCGGCATAGCTGGCCATGCCGCCACGGCCTTGTACGGCGCTGCGCACCACGGCCTCGACGTCACCGCCTTCGCGCGCCCAGAGTTCGGCATGCAGGCCAGACTGGGTTTGCGTGCGCAGCAGCGCCATCGCTGCCGGTGCATCGCCGGCATTCACGGCCTGTGCCAGCTGACCGATCGGGCCGCCAAAGCGACGGCTCTCGCGCAGCATGACGGTGTGCTGGGCCAGCGGCAAGGCCCAGGCCGGCGCCAGGTACTGCGCTGGCAGGGGCTGGCCCGTCACGCGCTCGGCATAGGCCGCAGTGTCCGGTGTGTAATTGCCCCGCTGCGCATCGCGGCACAGATCGCCGAGCACGGCACCGGCCTCCACCGATGCGAGCTGATCCTTGTCGCCCAGCAGAATCAGGCGCGCCGTGGGCGGCAGGGCCTGCAGCAGCGCGGCCATCATCTCTAGGTGGATCATGGAGGCCTCATCGACGATGAGCACGTCGACATCCAGCGGATTGCCCGCATGGTGGGCAAAGCGCCGCGTATCGGGCCTGGCACCCAGCAGTGAATGCAGGGTGCGTGCCGCCCCCATGCGCTTGACCAGCGCTTCCAGATCCAGCTCACGGCCCACGGCCTCCTTCAGCTCCAGCAGCGAGCTGTCGATGGACTGCTTGAGCCGCGCCGCAGCCTTGCCGGTTGGCGCAGCCAGCGCGACGCGCAGCTGGGTGGCATCCGGCGCCGTGGCAAACAGCAGGGCCAGCAGGCGGGCGGCCGTATAGGTCTTGCCCGTGCCCGGCCCGCCGGTAATGACGGACATGCGCCCGCGCAGCGCCAGCGCGCAAGCCAGTTTTTGCCAGTCCGGCGCCGTCGCGGCATCGACCGAGGCCGTGAAAAGCCGCGCCAGCCAGTCGCGGACCCTGGGCTCGTCAAGCGCCACCGCATCGGCCGCCGTGCGCTGGGCGATATGGGCGGCGACACTGCGCTCGTAGTCCCAATAGCGGCGCAGATACAGCAAGGGCGCAGCGCCGTCCAGCAGCACCAGCGGCTGGCCTCGGTCAGCCGCTACCGCTCCTGGCTGCACGACACGCACCACAGGGCTGCGACGCAGGGCCTGCAGCCAGTCAGCCAGCCGGTCGGGCAATTGCTCCCATAGCGATTGCTGCAGTCGCTCGGCCTCCTTGGGCCAGGCGAGAATCTGATTGGGATCGCCAGCCAGCGCCTGCAGGGGCAGGCAGCTGTGTCCGCGCCCCTCCATCTGCGCCAGCACGGCGGTAGCCACCAGCAGCGCGGGCCCGGCCTCGGCGTCCTGCGCGGCCACAAAAGCCGCCAGCGCGCTGTCCAGACGGCGCAGCAGGCCGGTATCGGCCAAGCGCTCCAGAGCGGCCAGCCAGTCCGTGGTTTCCAGCACCAGCGTGTCGCCACCGCCATCCACCGGGGTGGCAAACAGGTCCATCGTCTGCAGATCGGCTTTGCGGCGGCCCTTCATGGCTGCTCCTCCTTCGATTCTTGCTCGCAGTCGCCAAGCAGCGCCTCTAGCCCGTGCAGCAGCGCCAGCGGCGGCTCCAGCACATGCATGCCGGCGGCCTCGCCATCGAGACCGCGCAGGAAGAAATAGAGCGCGCCGCCCAGTTGTTCCCGGGGGTCGTAGGCCGCACCCAGCCGGCTTTGCAGCAGACGGTGCAGAGCCAGCAGATACAGCGCCGCCTGCACGTCATAGCGGTGCTCGAGCATGGCCTGCTCCAGCGCCCCGGGGCCATAGGCCGCAGCGTCCTGGCCCAGATGATTGGTCTTGTAGTCCAGCACCCAGTAACGGCCGCCATGGTGAAACACCAGGTCGGCAAAGCCCATCAACATGCCGTGCAGCTCGCGCTCTGGCAGCGCCGGGCGCGGCTGACCGGGCAGGATATGCCGGCGGCACAGCGCATCGATGTGCGGTGCCGACAGGCGCCGCGCCGGCAGCCAGAACTCCATCTCGGGCAACAGCGCATCACCTTCGCCCAGCTGGGCCAGCGAGACACCGAGCGGCGCCAGCGGCTGGTGCACCACGGCGCGCAGCCACTGCAGCACATCGGCGGCCTGCTCCTTGCGGCCCGCGCGCTCGCAGCGGCGCAGCAGCCGGGCCGCCAGGGGCTCGCTGTTGTCGGGATCATCCTGAGCCTGCAGCGCAAAGTCCTCTGCGGCCAGCCATTCCAGCTGGTCGTGCAAGAAATTGCCCACCACCGGGCCGCGCATGAAGCGGTGCCAGACCGCCGCATCGCTGCGCGCGCCGGCTGTCATGGGCAGGGCGGTCATGACCTCGTTGATGACGCCCAGGTCCAGCGCGGTTTCACTCGCCTCCTGGGCCTGCAGCGCACGCTCGTCCTCGGCGGGGCTTTGTGCCGCCACCGGCAGGACCGGCAGGCTGGGTGCGGCCATGGCTCGCGTCAGCGACGAAAAGCTGCCAATGCCCCAGCGGCGGTCGAACTGCGCCTCGTACACGGGCGCGGCGGCCAGGGCGGGCAATGCCTGCGCGGCCACATAGCGCGAGGGCACGGGCAGTTCGGCCGGCAGATCCACCACGGCGATTTCCGAGCAACGCTCGCTCAGGGCCTGGATGCTGGCGCGCCAGCCCGCTGCTGACTGCGAAACAGCTCCGGCCAGCAGATAGCCCGCCGCCCCCTGCTCGTTCGCACAGTTTTTGCTGCTGCCGCGCTTCATGGGGGCCAGCCCCATCCACAGCGCATGGCGCGGACGGGTCAGCGCCACATAGAGCAGGCGCAGATCCTCGCGCAGGCGCTCCTTGTCGGCCTGCGCCAGTTGCGCATCATCGTAGTCCAGCACCAGCTCGCGTGCGGGTGCGCCATCGATCTGCACGGGCAGCGAAAGATAGGCCGCCTTGCCATCCACAGGCCGGAAGCTGCCGCCAAACGGCAGGCAGACCAGCGGATACTCCAGCCCCTTGCTCTTGTGCACGGTGACGACCTTGACCAGATCGGCGTCCGATTCCAGCCGCACGATCTGAGCATCGCCGGCCGCGCCCGGGCTCTCGATCTGGGTGGCCAGCCAGCGGATCAGCGCCTGCTCGCCCTCCAGCTGGGCGCTCGCGCCTTGCAGCAGCTCGGCCAGGTGCAGATAGTTGGTCAGACGGCGCTCGCCGCCCATGTCCAGCAACCAGCGCGCCGGCAATTCAAAGCGGTACAGCGTCTGGCGCAGCATGGCCAGCACGCCCAGGCGCAGCCAGAGACTGTGCAGCTCCTTGAGCAACTCGCTGCGCGCATCGAAGGCCTCGTCATCGCTGGCCAGCCAGGCCAGCTCGTCAAACGACAGACCCATCATGGGCGTGGCCAGACCGGCGCGCACGGCCAATGCGTCCAGGGGGGCAGCCACGGCACGCAGCCACAGCAGCAGATCCTGTGCCTCGCTGCTGGCGAAGACCGAGTCCTGATCGGAGAGATAGACCGAGGCCACATTGCGCCGCGCCAGCGCGCGGCGCACGGCAGTGGCCTCCTTGCCCGTGCGCACCAGCACCGCGACATCGGCCGGGCGCAGGCGCTGCAGCGGCTGACCGCCCTCGGCAAAGCCCGTGGCACCGTCCATCAGCCACTGCACGATCTGGCTGGCGCAGAACTCCGCCCCACGGCGGCGAATGTCGTCATTGCTCAGCGGTTCATCACTGCTGCCATCCCAGGCAATGGTCAACGCTGCCATGCGCTGGCTGCCTTGCATCAGCCGCTCCTTGCGGCCATTGGCCTTGACGCTCTCGAACGGCAGCGGATTGCTCTGTCCGGCGCGGAACAGGAATGCCCCCTCGCCTTCGCGCACCTCGGCCTGCACAAACCACTGGTTGACCGCATCGACCAGCGCCTCGGTGGAGCGGAAGTTGGTGTCCAGCACATAGTGGCGGCCCTCGGTCGCCTGCCTGGCCTGCAGATAGCTGTAGATGTCCGCGCCGCGAAAGCCGTAGATGGATTGTTTGGGGTCGCCGATCAGAAGCAGTGCGCTGTCCGCGCTGTTGTCTGCCGTGCGGTAGATCTGGTCGAACAGCCGGTATTGCAGCGGCGAGGTGTCCTGGAATTCGTCAATCAGCGCCACCGGGTACTGGGCCAGGATGCCGTCGCGCAGTGCCGGGCCGCTATCGCCGGCCAGGGCGGTATCCAGGCGCTGCAACATGTCGGCAAAGCCAAAGGTGCCAGCCTGGCGCTTGAGCCACAGCAGGCGCTGCTGGACATGGACTGCAGCATGCAGGCGCAGCGCCACCTTGATCGACGGCAGCTCGGTCAACGCTTTCAGCAATTGCTCCAGCTCGGAGAATTCAGTGGGCAGCAGCAAGTCCATGGTCGAGCCCTTGAAGGCCTCGGCCATACCCTCTGGGCACAGGCGCTTGCGGGCGGAGTCGCTGAGTTCCAGAGGCTGGTTCACCGGGTCTTGCGCCCAAACGGTCAGCGCCGCAAACCAGCCTGTGTAGTAGCGAGGCTGCAGCTTTCGCTTGTCCCACAGCGCGGCGCGTCCGTCTAGTTCACCCTCGATCCAGCGCAACATGCGCTCAGCCTTGGCTTCCCAGCCATCGGCCAGCGCTTGCAGTCGCTGCGCACGCTCTGCATTTGTCTGCGTAATGCATTCGCCCAACGACCCTATACCTGCCAAAGCGGGCACGTTTTCGCGCAGCAGCGATTGCATGTCTTTGACCAGCGCATGCACATCGGGCCAGACCTGCAGAGCCGTCTCCAGCACCTCGCCGGACAGCGGGTAGCACTGCTGGCGCCAGTAATCCTGGGCAGCCTCGGTCTGACGCTGACTTTCATCGGCCTCCAGCGTTTCATCAAACAGATTGCCGCTGTCGAACGCATGCTCACGCAACATGCGCTGGCACCAGGCATCTATGGTGTGGATGGCGGCATCGTCCATGCACTGTGCAGCCATGTCCAGCCGCCAGGCAGCAGTGTCACGCTCCACTCCTTCGGCATAGGAGTTGCGCAGATCGCGCAGGAAGCTGTCGTGCGCCGCCGGTTCGGCCTCGCCGCGAAAGCATTGCACGGCCTCGATCAGGCGTGCGCGAATGCGGTCCGACAGCTCGCGCGTGGCGGCCCGCGTGAAGGTCATGACCAGAATATCGGGCGGCATCAATGCTCGGGCAAAGCCGCTCTCTGCGCCGTGGCCCAACACCAGCCGCAGATAGAGTGCGGCAATGGTCCAGGTCTTGCCTGTGCCCGCACTGGCTTCGATCAGGCGCGAACCCCAGAGCGGAAAATGCAGGGGTTGCAGCGCCTGGCTGCCGGGCTTCATGGGGTTGGCGGGCGCGCTCATGCCGGCTCTCCTGGTTGTTCGTCCTGGTCTGCACGCTGCATCAGGGGCAGGGCCTCGATCTGCACCTGCGCGGCCAGCCAGTCATGCAGCGGGCCATAGACCTGTTTGGCCAGTGCATGAAAGCGCAGATCAGCCGTCAGCGCCTCCCAGCCGGGGTAGCAGCGCGCCCAGCTGGGGTCTTCGCATTCGCCGCCCAGCATGTAGCCGCCCTCGTAGGCCTGTGCGGCGGCGCTCAAATCGTCCAGGCCGGCTGCGATGGCGGCTTTGAGAGGCAGCGGCAAGGGCTCGTTCTGGCCCGCCAGCCACAGTTGCATCAAGGCTTGCAAGCGCTGCGTGGCAGCCTCCGGCTCCAGCGGCTGCACCCAGACCAGGGTGTCGCGCGCGATCACACCCATCAGCGTGTCGACGCCCGTGCTTGAAAGCGCCAGACTGCGCACATAAACGGGCAGCAGCTTGTAGGCCTGAAGTTCGCCCTTTTTATTTAGCAGCGTGCGCGGCTCCAGCGCGAACCAGCAGCGGCTGTAGCCCGCATCCGAGGACGGCTCTTCGCGCTCCTGCAAGCCATCCATCCAGTCGTCCAGCGTGACTGCGCCGGAGTGCAGCAACAGCCGCTCGCGCGGCGCCGCCTGGGGCCACAGCCGCATCTGCTGCTGCCAGGCCAGCAGCGACGGCGTGGCCTGCGCCTGCAAGGCCTCAGCCTCGCGCCTGCCGAGACCTGCCAGCGGCAGCACGCCGGCACGCCCAAGACGCTGCACCTGGCGCTGCACCTGCAGGCCCACATCCAGCGCCGCCTCATGCGCCAGCTGCGTGCGCACGCCCTGCTGCAGCTGCTGAATCAGGCCGTAGGCGGTCAGGCCATCGACGCTGAAAAGCTCATCATCCTCCAGCAGTTCCTCGTCCTGCTCAAAGCGCACCTGCAGGCGGTTGCGCAAAAAGCTGCGTGCGGGATGGCGCAGAAATTCCGTCAGTCGCGCCAGCGTCAGCGGCACCTCGGGGTCGGGCTCGAAGGCGGCCACGACCGGCAGCGCCTGCGCTGCCCGCTCTTCATGCGCGCCATACCATTCGCGCGCGAAGGTCGACAGCTCTGAAGCCTGTTCGAAATAGCGGCGACTGAAGGGCTGCAAAGGATGCTGGCGGGTACGCTGGGCCAGCAGCAGATCTCCGCGCTCGCTGGCGGAAAGACCTGCACTGCCTTCGCCCTGCCAGCCCTGGCGTAGATAGTCGCACAGCTGTGAGACCAGCACCGAGGGGGGCTGCTCACTGTTGTCGCGCACATGGCGGCCGGCCCAGCTGATGTAGAGCTTGCTGCGGGCCGACAGCAAGGCATCCAGCATCAGCTGACGGTCATCGTCGCGGCGCGCGCGATCACCAGGGCGCTGCTGGCCGGGCAGGGCCATCAGATCGAAGTCCACGCGCGTGGCGCGGCGCGGGTAGTCGCCATCGTTCATGCCTAGCAGACACACCACTTCGAAGGGGATGGCCCGCATCGGCATCAGCGTGCAAAAAGTCACACCGCCGGCGCGAAAACGCTGGTTGAGCGCGGGCTCGGACAGGGCCTGCAGCCAAGCCTCCTGCGCCACCTCCAGCGGAATCAGGGCGTCGAAGCCCGCTTGCTCGCAGGCGGCCTGCCAGCCGACCAGGGCCGTGTCGAGAGCGGCGCACAGGGCCTGGTCCTCATCGCCCTGCGCGACAAAGAAGTCGTCCATCAGACTGCGAAAACGCTGGGCCCAGACCTCGGGAGCCGCGGCCGTTGCAGCCGTTTGCCACCACTGCAGCATGCGCCCCAGCAAGCTGGCCAGCGATCCGGCAAGCTCGGCCGTCAGGCCGCCCACTTCGTCATAGGGCTCCATGCCGGCAAAAGCCTGCGCCTCGTCGAAGGCGGCCTCCAGCGCCGGTCCGCTGGCATAGCCCAGCAGCATGCGGCGCAGGCCGAACCAGGCGCTGTTGGGATCACCGCAGGCTGCCAGACCCAGTTGGGCGCGCTGCGCATGGTTGAGCCCCCAGCGAATGCCTGCGCCGGCCATCCAGTGCGTGAGCTGGGGCAGATCGTCGGCCGCCAGCCCCACACGCGCCGCCACGGCGGGCACATCGAGCAGATCGCACAACTCGCTCAGGCGGCAGCGCTGCTGCGGCAGCTTGAGCAGCCATTGCAGCGCCGTCACCAGCGGGCTGCTGGCGCGCGCGCCCACGTCGGCGATATCAAAGGGAATATGGCGCGCATCGTGGCGGCCGTACTGGCCGAACACGGCGCGGATGGCGGGTGCAGCCTCTTCGATCGACGGCAGCATGACCACGACCTCGCGCGGCGCCGGCGCGGCGCGGCCCGCAGCGGCAGGCTCGGCCAGCCATTGCAGCAACTGGTCGTGCAGCACTTCAAGCTCGCGCACCAGGCCATGGGCCTTGTGAAAGACGATGGACTGGTCTGCCGCTGCAATCTCGACCGCAGGATGCTCCGACATGGGCACCAGATCGCGAATGCGCTGCTGCACCTGAGTCAGCAGCGGTGCGTCGAGCAGCTCGCTGGCGTCAGCCTCGTCATACACATCCACACGCGGCCAGCCCCATTGCACGGCGGTGTCGCCCGTGGTGTCGAAGGCATCGAGCTGGCGCACATAGTCGCGGCTCTGCCGTCCCCAGGCCGCCAGCAGCGGATGGGCATGGGCGTGCATGGCGGTCAAGGGAATCTGGGCCAGATCCTTGCCGCCCTTGTCGGCATGGCGGCGGCGCTGCTGGCGCAGCAGCTCACGCCCGTCAATCGCGTCGGCCCAGTGAAAGCGGCAGGGGTTGGGAACGGCGATCAGCACCTGGCTGTGCTGGGCAATGCCGCTCAGAAACTGCATCAGCGACAACGGCATCTGGCTCATGCCGAACACCACCACGCGGCGCGCCAGCGGCGTGACCGGTGGCGCGCCGCTTTGCAGCGCGTCCAGAATCCGTGCCAGCAGCGCCGGGCGGGTGGCGGCACGCTCCTGCTCATCGAGCTCGGCCAGCACCTTGCGCCACAGCTGGGGCTGCCAGAGCTGCCCTTCGGGCACGGGCGCGTCGGGGCGGCCCGCCGTGCGCAGCACATCCTCGCCCTGCTCCCAGGCGGCCAGCCAGTCGGCGCGGTAGATCTGGTACTGGTCGAACAGGTCGGCCAGCTTTTCGGCCAGCTGCAGCAGGCGCTGCGGCTCGCCAGGGCGCAGAAAGCTGGCAATGGGCGCAAATGCAGGCTCTTCCAGGCACTGCGGCAGCAAGCGCATCAGACGCCAGATCATGGGCGTCTTGTCCAGCGGCGATTCGCGCGGTACCTCGTGCCTGCCCAGAATCTGCCGGTAGCTGCGCCAGACAAAGCGCGCCGGCAATTCGACCTGCGCGGCGGCGCACACGCCCTGCTGCTCGGCCATGCGCATCTTGAACCACTCGGCCATGCCGTTGCTTTGCACCAGCACGATCTCGGGCTCCAGCGCCTGCAAGGGATGCGCCGCCAGCCAGGCCAGCACGGTATCGGCCAGCGCCTCGGTCTGGTTGCCGTGGATGGCGATCAGGCCCGGCTGCCAGTTCGCTGCCGGTTGCGACGCCCTTGGTTGCTGATCTGCTGTCACACGCGCTCCTGTGCCTGTCTGTGCACGATGAAAGCTGCAAGCTTAACGGCAGCATGCAGGCGCTATCAAATGAAAAGCTGGTTACGCATACCTACAAAGCGAACTGGAGCTGAAACACCTTGAAATCGAGCCAAAGCAAGCGCAAGCCGCTCTGCTTTTTGCTGCCCACGGCCCAGACTTCCGCTCTGGGCTTGCAGATATTCGAGGTGACCATGAGAAAAGCCCCAGATCATTGCTGATCTGGGGCTTCATGTTTGGTGGCCTGGGACGGAATCGAACCGCCGACACAAGGATTTTCAATCCTCTGCTCTACCGACTGAGCTACCGGGCCTTTGTTGTCCAGCAACTTGAATGTGCTGAAGCAGCGATTATAGGCATATTTTTCCGCATCCCGCCCCGCTTGGGCATTCCAGATCGCAGCACTCGCCAGTCTGCGAATGCCTCCGGACACGGGTCAGATCTAGATGCAGAAAAGCCCTGAATCATTGCTGATCCAGGGCTTTGAATCTGGTGGCCTGGGACGGAATCGAACCGCCGACACAAGGATTTTCAATCCTCTGCTCTACCGACTGAGCTACCGGGCCTTTATCAACACTCTTGAGTGCCGAAGCCACGATTATAGGCACACTTTTCGACCCCAAATCGAAAACTGCGATTTTTTTGAAAATTATCCGCGGCGATTGCGTCCGAGGTCCACACCCAGTTGGCGCAGCTTTCGGTACAGATGGGTGCGCTCCAGGCCGGTCTTCTCGGCCACACGCGTCATGGAGCCGCCTTCGCGGGCCAGGTGGAATTCGAAATAAGCTTTTTCAAAGCCGTCGCGCGCCTCGCGCAGGGGACGGTCGAGATCGAAGCCCTGGTGCGAATTGGGCAGATTGTCTTCCGCCGCCTGCGCCGTGATGCTGACCACGGCCGATTGCGCCGTGCCGCTGCTGGCATGCGATGCGGTTTCAGAGCCCTGGCTGGCCGTGCTGCGTGCCAGCCCCTGCTCGACTGCCTTGAGCAGCTTCTGCATGGTGATGGGCTTTTCGAGGAAGGACAGCGCGCCGATGCGCGTTGCCTCGACGGCCGTCTCGATGGTCGCATGACCGCTCATCATGATGACGGGCATGGTGAGCTGGCCGGCCGTGGCCCATTCCTTGAGCAAGGTGACGCCGTCGGTGTCCGGCATCCAGATGTCCAGCAGTACCAGATCGTAGTTGTTGGTAGCCCTGGATACGCGTGCCTGCGTGGCGTTCTCTGCCACGTCCACACTATGACCTTCGTCGTTGAGGATTTCCGACAACAAATCCCGGATCCCCAGTTCGTCGTCGACCACTAGTATGTTTGCCATGTGTCTAAAGCCTGTTGCTATGCCTTGTGCTGAACGGGATCAAGCCGTCCCTGCACGGTCGTTAGGTACAAATGATAGCGACACTCGCGCGCCTTGAACTACCCCGTCTTCCTCTCGATTACCCAGGTCCACTCTTGCGCCATGCTCGTCGGCTATTTTTTTGACCACCGCAAGGCCCAGGCCGGTGCCGCGGGACTTGGTGGTCACATAGGGCTCGAAAGCTCTTTGCAGAATATTGGGAGCAAAACCTGTGCCACTGTCGCTGATGCTCAGGCGCACACGCTGGGCCGTGTCCATCCAGCGGGTTTCGATGGTGACGGAGCCCGGAGTCTGCCCTGTTTCCTGCGCTCTTTGCGCCGTGGAATCTTGCGCATTTTGCAAAAGATTGTGGATGACCTGGCGCAATTGCTGGCTATCGCCCTGGATGGGCGGGCAGGCTTCGTCCAGGGATGCCTCCACGCGCACCGTCGCATTCTCCTCGCCATAGAGCTGCAGCACCTCGGCGACCAGAGCATTCAGATCCAGCGGCTGCAGATTGGCCGCCGGCAAGCGTGCGTACTCGCGGAACTCATCGACCAGGCGTTTCATCGCAGCCACCTGATCGACAATGGTCTTCACCGACTTGGCTAGCAGCGCCTGCTCGGTAGGCTGCAGCTTGTCGGTCAGCTTCATGGCCAGACGCTCGGCAGACAGCTGAATCGGCGTCAGCGGATTCTTGATTTCATGCGCAACGCGGCGCGCCACCTCGCCCCAGGCCTGTGCACGCTGGGCCGAGACGATCTCCGAAATATCATCGAACACCAGCAGGCGCTGGTCGTCGGGCAGCTCCGCACCACGCATGACCAGACTGGTGGTGTTGTGCACCACATCGCCGTTGCCATTGCCGGCGTCCAGCTCATAGACCTGCTGCCAGCGGTCCCGCCCCTGCTGGGCCGAAGCATCGCCCAGGAAGATCTCGAACTGCTCCTGCACCACACGGGCAAAATCCTGCAGGCCCGAGACATCGCGCAGTCGCTTGCCCTGGAATACCGCCATGGGCGCACGCAGAATGCGTGTCGCGCCGGGGTTGCTGAGCACGATGCGTCCGGCACGATCGAGCACGATGACGCCCGATGTGAGGTTGTCCAGAATGGTCTGCAGATTGCTGCGCGCTGCATCGAGCTGCAGCAGATTGCGATTGGCATCGGAGCGCGCATCGGCCAGTTGCTGGGTCATGACGGCAAAGGAGCGCGTCAGCCCGCCGATCTCGTCCTTGCTCTGCAGCGCGGGCTTGGGGCGCAGATCGCCGCGCGCCACATCACGCATGCCCTGGGCCAGCAGCAGCAGCGGCTTGGCCAGCTGGTTGCCCAGCACCACGGCCAGCACCACGGCACCAAACACGGCCAGAAACAGCGCCAGCGTCAATGTGCCGATATACATGCGCTGCAGCCCGCCACGAGCAAGCGCTCGCTCCTGATACTCGCGATTGGCCTCCTGCACGGCCAGGGCATTGATGACCAGGGCCTGAGGCAAGGGAATCGTGGCCTGCAGATAACGCGCTTCTTCGAGCAGATTCACGGCCGAGCTGGGTACCAGCGCCAGCGTGCGCACCTTGGCATTGGCGGCGGCCTGCTCGGCAGGCACATCGCCGGCATCATCCAGACCTTCAATGCTGGACACGGCGCGCTGGCCGCCCTGCTCCTTCAGGCTGCGCAGCAGTTGGGTGTTGGGCCGCTCGGGTGCGAGGCTGAACAGAGACTGTCCGGCGCTGGCGATGGCCTTGCCCGAGGCATTCCAGAGCACCACATCGGTGGCGCCGATCTGATCGCGGATGCGCTCCAGCATCAGCGCGGCCCCGGCATCCGAGGTCTGGGACAGCTGCAGGCCTGCGGTGCGCGTGTTGTTGGCCATGTCGTTGGCCACCGTATCCAGCGTGGCGCTGGCCAGGCTCACACCGGCGGACAGCGCTCCTTCGACCTTGACGTCGAACCAGCTCTCGATGGAGCGTGAAACGAACTGGTAGGACACCACATAGATCAGCAAGCCCGGCAGCAGGCCCACCAGGGTGAAGATGCCGGCCAGCTTGAGCAGCAGCTTGCTGCCGAAACGCCCGCGCCTGAGCCTCAGCGCCAGGCGCACCCCGCCCCAGAACAGTACCAGCAGCAGCAATCCGGCCACCACCACATTGGCGGCAAACAACCAGTTGTAGTTGCGCTCATAGGCCAGCCGGTTGTTGGTGGCCAAGGTCAGCAGGAACAGCAGCAGCACCCCCACCACCACCATCAGCACCACGCCCGTGCCGACGGCCCAGCGCGTGGCGCGCGACCAGCGTGCGGCAGAGGTGCCGCCAGCTTCTCCGTCCGGGAGCTTGATGTCTGCCATCAGGGAGCCGCCTCCAGGGTCTGCGTGCGCGACATCTGCAGATTCCAGCCCGAGCGCCCCAGCGCACCGATCTGCAAGGGCCTGGGCAGGGACGACAGATCTACGCGAAAGCGCAGCTGCACCGACACGCCCGAAGTGGAGCCGAGCTGGGCGGGCTCCAGAATCTTCCAGCGGTAGATGCGCTGAATGGCGGCGATGGCATCCTCAAGCTGCTCATAGGTCTGGCCCAGCGCCAGCCCGGTGCCGCTGCCGCCAGTGAAGGCGGAGTTGGAGATATGCAGACGCCAGCGCTTGGTGAGCGGCTGGTGCGTGATGCGGTAGTAACGGGTGGCAATACCCAATTGCTGATCGGACCAGTACCAGCGCTCGCGCTGCACCTGGGCTTCGGCAATGAAATACATGGGAATGCCCTGGCGCAGGGCGTCCTCCACCTGACCGGGCAGCTCGAACTGCAGATTGGCCGAGAGAAACACGCCTTCCTCGGTGCGCGTGAGCTGCATGGAGCTGATGTCCGGCGGCACGGTATCGGCTCGGGCCAGCACGAATACCAGGGATAGCGCCAGCACCAGCGAAGCTGCACGGGCCGCACGCCGCAAGGCCCCCGCTACAGCGTTAGCGCAATTTTTCCAGCAGAGCGTAAAAAAAGCCGTCGTGGTCACCCAGGGGATTGTCGGACACGGAATCGTGTTTGGCTGCTTTGCCGGGAATTAAATGGCCTGCAGCAGGCAAGCTGGCCGCCGTAGTGTTGCGTGCAAGAAACGCTTGCATCTGGGCATCGCCCTCGGCCTTGAAGACCGAGCAGGTGCAATAGACCATGCGCCCGCCGGGCTGCAGCAGCGGCCACAAGGTGTCCAGCAGCCTGGACTGTATGTCTGCCAGCTGTCCCACATCGCTTTCACGGCGCAGCCAGCGCACATCGGGCTGGCGACGCGCAATGCCCGATGCCGTGCAGGGCGCATCGAGCAAGATGGCGTCGAAGGGCTGGGCAGCACATTGCGATTCGAACCAGTCCTTTGGAGCGGACGCATCGGCCACCAGCACCTTGGCCTTCAAACCCAGGCGCGACAGGGTTTCATCGATGCGACGAGCCCGCTCGGGGTCGATCTCCAGGGCCGTGACTTCGATGCTGCCGGGCGCGGCATGTTCGAGCAGATGGGCGGTCTTGCCACCGGGCGCGGCACAGGCATCCAGCACGCGCAGCGGGCGCCCCTGGGGCTGGGACAAGCCGGCCAGCAGCAGCGGGGCAGCGGCCTGCGCCGCAGCGTCCTGCACCGAGGCCCAGCCCTCTTCAAAATGCGGCAGCTCCTGCACGGGTACAGCGCGCTCCAGTTGCAGGCCGCACTCGGCAACGGCCGTCGCCTTCAGGTTCATCGCCTGCAGCGCATCCTGATACTGGGCTGCAGTGCTTTTCTGTGCATTCACGCGCAGCGTCATGGGCGGCTGGGCATTGTTGGCCGCCAGAATGGCCTGCCAATCCTGGGGATGGTCTTTCTTGAGCCGCGCAATCCACCAGGCGGGGTGGTTCCAGACGGCCACGGGATCGTTGTCGGTGGCGCTCACCAGCGCATCGCGCTCGCGCAGAAAGCGGCGCAGGCAGGCGTTGATGAAGCCGGACTGCGCGCGTGCCGCGCCATTCTTGGCGGCTTCCACGGCCTGATTGACCAGGGTGAAGGGCGGGTAAGGGGCTTGCGCCTCATCCCAGGCCAGCGCCAGTGCCGTGCTCAGCAGGGCGCTGACCTTGGGCGCGGGAGCCCGCGACACCAGCTGCCTTTGCAGCGCCTGGGCACGCCCCAGATTGCGCAGCACCTGGAACAGCAAGGCCTGCACTCCCGGACGCAAGCGCTGCGGCACCTGTGCCAGCACAGCCTTGCTGGACTGGCCACCCAGGATGCCGTGCAAGGCCTTGGCCACTGCATCCAGCTGTTGCCACAGGGCAGGAGCGTTGGGCACAGCAGCACCAGCCGCGGCGTTCTTGGGTTGGGATGGCTTGGAAGTCATGAAGAGCAGACCTGAAAAACTTGGAAAACTGAGGCAGACAGGAAGGCGCAGCGGGCATGTTCATCGGAAAAGCGCCATGCCTGATCCGAACTTGCGCAAATCGTGTCTTGATCAATGAAAAACGCTCCCGTCTGCACAAGGCAGAGCGGGAGCGCGGTGCATCAGCAGCGAACCGCAGCCGTTGCCGGCCGCGGCTCAATGCCATGCTTAGTCGGCAGAGGCGTCGCCAGCAGGTGCTTCGACGTCATCAGCCAGCACACCGGCCAGCTCGGCTTCTTCGGCTTCGGCGATGGCACGACGCTCGGCATCGTCCATTTCGTCCTTGGCCTTGCGAGCCTGGTGATAGGCCAGACCGGTACCGGCGGGGATCAGACGACCCACGATCACGTTTTCCTTCAGGCCACGCAGTTCGTCGCGCTTGCCCATGATGGCAGCTTCGGTCAGAACACGGGTGGTTTCCTGGAAGGAAGCCGCAGAGATGAACGAGTCGGTCGACAGCGAAGCCTTGGTGATACCCAGCAGCACGTTGGAGTACGTGGCAGGCAGCTTGCCTTCCTTCTGCATCTGTTCGTTGGTGTTGAGCACCTCGGAACGCTCGACCTGTTCACCCTGGATGTAGGTGGTATCGCCAGAGTTCTCGATGATCACGCGACGCAGCATCTGACGCACGATCACTTCGATGTGCTTGTCGTTGATCTTCACACCCTGCAGGCGGTAAACGTCCTGCACCTCGTCCACGATGTAGCGCGACAGCTCTTCAATACCCAGCAGACGCAGGATGTCTTGAGGATCGGCAGGACCGTCAACGATGGACTCGCCCTTGTTCACCACCTGGCCTTCGTGGACCAGAATGTTGCGCTCCTTGGGCACCAGTTCTTCCCAGACCTTGCCTTCCAGATCGGTGATCTGCAGGCGGATCTTGCCCTTGGTCTCCTTGCCGAAGGACACAGTACCGGTCATCTCGGCCAGAGTGCCCTTGTCCTTGGGCGTACGGGCTTCGAACAGTTCGGCCACACGGGGCAGACCGCCGGTAATGTCGCGGGTCTTCTGACCTTCCACAGGGATACGGGCCAGCACTTCGCCGGGGCCCACGTCCTGGCCGTCGCGCACCTGAATCAGGGCGCCGACCTGGAAGCCGATCGTCACGGCGTGGTCGGTACCAGGGATCTTGACTTCCTGGTTGTTGGCGTCGATCAGCTTGACCTGGGGACGCACCACCTTGGCGGAGCCACGACGCTTGGGATCGATCACCACCAGAGTGGACAGACCGGTCACTTCGTCGACCTGCTTGGCCACCGTCAGACCTTCTTCCACATTCT
>Ga0268257_1001090_pt1 | contig 25596 bp, 23 predicted proteins | sample AgamicAtPrz_FD_200249 | JGI IMG/M metagenome (GOLD analysis project Ga0268257, IMG submission 200249) | Agave microbial communities from Guanajuato, Mexico - At.P.rz (v2) (version 3) | ecosystem: Host-associated > Plants > Phyllosphere > Phylloplane/Leaf | place: Guanajuato, Mexico | collected... | reverse complement strand
CAGGGCTATATCTATGTGCGCAGTGAATATCCGCACTCGATTGCGGTGCTGAACGAGGCGATTGCACGCGCCAGTGCGGCGGGCTGGCTGGGCGCCAATGTGGCCGGCAGCGGCAAGGCGTTTTATCTGCAGGTGCGCAAGGGGGCTGGCAGCTATGTCTGCGGCGAAGAGACCGCCATGCTGGAGAGCATCGAAGGCAAGCGCGGCATTGTGCGCGCCAAGCCGCCGCTGCCCGCAATCGAAGGCCTGTTCGGCAAGCCCACGGTCATCAACAATGTGATCACGCTGGCGACCGTACCCATCATCCTGGCCAGGGGGGCGGCCTTCTATCAGGGCTATGGCATGGGGCGCTCGCGCGGCACGCTGCCGTTCCAGCTCGCGGGCAATATCGCGCATGGCGGACTGGTGGAAAAAGCTTTCGGCCTCACGCTGCGCGAGCTGGTGCAGGACTTTGGCGGCGGCACGGCCAGCGGTCGGCCCGTCAAGGCCATTCAGGTTGGCGGCCCGCTGGGCAGCTATGTGGCGCCCGAGAACTGGGATGATCCGCTGGACTACGAAGCCTATGCCGCCAAGGGCAATGTGGTCGGCCATGGCGGTCTGGTCGTGCATGACGACAGCGCCGATATGGCGCAGTTGGCGCGCTATGCCATGGAGTTCTGCGCGATCGAGTCCTGCGGCAAGTGCACGCCCTGCCGCATCGGCTCCACGCGGGGAGTGGAGGTGATAGACCGCATCACGCGTCAAGGCGGCGCCGAGCATGCGGCCAATGTGGCGCTGCTCGAGAGCCTGTGCGACACCATGCAGCATGGCAGCCTGTGCGCCATGGGCGGCATGACCCCCTATCCGGTGCGCTCTGCGCTACAGCACTACCCGCAGGACTTCGGTATCGAGCCCGTGCAGACCGTGAACCCCGCCTGAGGAGAGAGCCATGCTGGAACATCTGAAGAACACCGATTGCGGAACGCCTGCCAGTCTGTCCGAGGAGCTGGTCACGTTGCATATCGACGGCCGCGAGGTCACCGTGCCCAAGGGCACATCGCTGATGCGCGCCGCTGTCGATGGCGGCATCAAGGTGCCCAAGCTCTGTGCCACGGATTCGCTGGAGCCCTTTGGTTCCTGCCGGCTGTGTCTGGTGCAGATCGAGGGGCGCAAGGGCTTTCCTGCGTCCTGCACCACACCTGCCGAAGCGGGCATGAGGGTGCGCACCCAGAGTCCGCAGCTGCAGGAGCTGCGCAAGGGCGTGATGGAACTCTATATCTCCGACCACCCGCTCGATTGCCTGACCTGCTCGTCCAACGGCGACTGCGAGCTGCAGGACATGGCCGGAGTGGTCGGCCTGCGCGAGGTACGCTATGGCATGGATGGAGCCAACCACTTCAAGGGCGAGGCCAAGGCTGAGGTCGATACCTCCAACCCGTATTTCAACTACGACCCCAGCAAGTGCATTGTCTGCAATCGCTGCGTGCGCGCTTGCGAGGAAACGCAGGGCACGTTTGCGCTGACGATCAGCGGACGCGGTTTCGAGTCGCGCATCACGGCAGGTCAGGGCGACGGCTTCATGGCCAGCGACTGTGTGAGCTGCGGCGCCTGCGTGCAGGCCTGTCCTACGGCCACGCTGCAGGAAAAGACCGTGGTCGAGCTGGGGCAGAGCGAGCACAGCGAGATCACGACTTGCGCCTACTGCGGCGTGGGCTGCGGCTTCAAGGCCGAGATGAAGGGCGAGCAGGTGGTGCGCATGGTGCCCTGGAAGGACGGCAAGGCCAACGAAGGCCATGCCTGCGTCAAGGGGCGTTTTGCCTGGGGCTATGCCACGCACAAGGACCGTATCACTCAACCCATGATCCGCGCCAAGATCACCGATCCCTGGCGCGAAGTGAGCTGGGAGGATGCCATTGCCCACGCGGCCAGCGAGTTCCGCCGCATCCAGGCCAAGCATGGCAGGGACTCGATTGGCGGCATCACCTCGTCGCGCTGCACCAATGAGGAAACCTATCTGGTGCAAAAGCTGATCCGCGCGGCCTTCGGCAACAACAATGTCGATACCTGTGCGCGTGTCTGTCACTCGCCCACAGGCTATGGCCTGGGCCAGACCTATGGCACATCGGCAGGCACGCAGACCTTCAAGTCGGTCGAGCACTCCGATGTGATCATGGTGATAGGCGCCAATCCCACGGCGGCGCACCCGGTGTTCGGCTCACGCATGAAAAAGCGGCTGCGTGGCGACGCCCGGCATGGCGATGCCCGGCGTGCCGGCGCCGGCCTGATCGTGATCGACCCGCGCGAGATCGAGCTCGTCAACTCGCCCCATATCAAGGCCGACTACCACCTGCAGCTGAAGCCCGGCACCAATGTGGCCATGATCACGGCGCTGGCCCATGTGATCGTCACCGAGGGTTGGCTGGCCGATGCCTATATTGACGAGCGCTGCGATGCCAAGTCCTTTGCGCAATGGAAAGAGTTCGTCGCCAGGCCGGAGAACTCGCCCGAGGCCACGGCCGACATCACCGGTGTGGCTCCCGAGCTGGTGCGTGGTGCGGCGCGGCTGTATGCATTGGGCAGTGCGGATCATCCGCAGGGAAGGCAGGTCAACTCCGCCATCTATTACGGCCTGGGCGTGACCGAGCATGCCCAGGGCTCGACCATGGTCATGGGCATTGCCAATCTGGCCATGGCTACGGGCAATGTGGGTCGTGAAGGTGTGGGCGTGAATCCCTTGCGCGGGCAGAACAATGTCCAGGGCTCCTGCGACATGGGCAGCTTTCCGCATGAGCTGCCGGGCTATCGCCATATCTCGGACAGCATCACCAGAGCCGAGTTTGAAGGCGCCTGGGGCGTGAAGCTCAGTCCCGAGCCGGGTTTGCGCATTCCCAATATGTTCGAGGCCGCGCTGGAAGGCAGCTTCATGGGCCTGTACTGCGAGGGCGAGGACATCGTGCAGTCCGACCCGAACACCCAGCATGTGACGGCAGCGCTGTCGGCCATGGAGTGCGTGGTGGTGCAGGACATCTTCCTCAACGAAACCGCCAAGTACGCCCACGTGTTCCTGCCCGGATCGTCCTTCATGGAGAAGGACGGCACGTTCACCAATGCCGAGCGTCGCATCTCGCGCGTGACCCAGCTCATGCAGCCGCTGGCCGGCTATGCCGACTGGGAGGTGACGCAACTGCTGTCCAACGCGCTGGGCTATCCCATGAACTACGCCCATCCGCGCGAGATCATGGCCGAGATCGCGGCACTGACCCCGACTTTCGCGAGCGTGAGCTACGAGAAGATAGAGCGCCTGGGCAGCGTGCAGTGGCCCTGCAACGAGGGCACCGAAGAGGCGGGCACGGCCATCATGCACCAGGATAGATTCGTGCGTGGCAAGGGCCGCTTCATCATCACCCAGTACGTGGCCACCGATGAAAAGGTCACGCAGCGCTTTCCGCTGCTGCTGACCACGGGGCGCATTCTCTCGCAGTACAACGTGGGCGCGCAGACGCGGCGCACGGCCAACAACCAGTGGCACGGTGAGGACAGGCTCGAGATTCATCCGCATGACGCACAGGACCGTGGCATCCGCGATGGCGACTGGGTGGGCATTGAAAGCCGCGCCGGCCAGACGGTGCTGCGCGCCACGGTGACAGAGCGCATACAGCCCGGCGTGGTCTACACCACCTTCCATTTCCCCGAGTCGGGCGCGAATGTGATCACCACCGACAGTTCGGACTGGGCCACCAACTGCCCCGAGTACAAGGTGACGGCCGTGCAGGTATTGCCCGTGGCGCAGCCTTCAAGCTGGCAGCAGGGCTACAGGCGTTTCAACGACCAGCAGCTCGGTCATCTGGCCGCAGCCCAGCTGGAGATGGGAAGTCAGTGATGGATGTGAACAACCTGATCCGTATGGCCAATCGCATAGCCGAGTTCTTCGAGGCCATGCCAGAGCATGACGAGGCGCTCGACGGTGTGGCCCAGCATATCCAGAAGTTCTGGGAGCCGCGCATGAGGCTTCGCATTCTGGCGGCTTTGAATGAGCCTTCGGAGGCTGCGCAGCTGCGGCCTCTGGTGCGCGATGCCTTGCACAAGCATGCCGCGCTGCTGAGGCCTGTGCAGGCATAGCACAGTGCGCCAGACGGTAGCGGCATGCATCCATCTGGAATGTGTTGCGGGTATATTGGGTCTTCAGATCCCTGATCTGAGCCGCTGCCCGCGATCGAATGGCCGCGGCTTTTTTTGTTGGCCATCTTCATGACTTCCGAATCCGTCAAGAGCTCTTTGATGAGCGCGCATCTGCGTCTTCTGGGCATGGCCCTGATGTGGGGCGCTTCCTGGCCGGCAGGCCGCATTCTGGCGCTCAATATGCCGCATTCTGGCGGCATCGGCGCTGCGCTTTCTGCTGGCTGCGACCTTGTTGCTGCCCTGGCTGTATTTCTCGGGCGGGCTGGGTGCTCTCAGGCACTGGTCTGTCAAAACCTGGCTGGGCATGTTTGCCGCAGGCGCGACCGGGGTGTTCGGCTACGCCAGTTTTTTCCTCACGGGTCTGCAGCATCTGCCTGCGGGCAAGGCTGCGCTGCTCATCACGCTCAATCCGGTGGTCACGCTGGCGTTTGCGGTGTGGCTTTTCAAGGAGCGCATCAACGCCACCATTGCGCTGGGCATGTTGCTGGCGGCCTGCGGCGCCGTGGTGGTCATCTCGCATGGTGACCCTATGCAATTGCTCAACGGAACGGTAGGGGTGGGCGAGATGCTGATTCTGGGCTGCGTGGCCTGCTGGGTTTGCTACACGCTGATTGGCCGCGCCATGCTGGCAGGCGTGGATGCGCTGGCTGCGACCACCGTGACTTCCATTTTTGGCGCCTTGCTGCTTTTGGCCGCCAGCCTGGTGCTGGAAGGCCCGCAGGGGCTGGTTTCGGCATTTCAGGCCAGCGGCACTGCCTGGACTGCCATGGTCTTCATGGCCTATGGCTCCACGGCCCTGGCTTATGCATGGTACTTCGCGGGCGTCAAATCGCTGGGCGCAGGTGCGGCCTCGGGCTATATCACGCTGGTGCCGGTGATCGGCGTGCTGCTTTCGGCCCTGCTGCTGGGCGAGAGCATTGAAGGCTCCATGGTGCTCGGCGGCGCCATGGCGGTGCTGGGTACAGCCGTGATGAACTGGGGGCGTCGGTCAACAGCCTGAGGTTGGACCTCATGTTTGATAGCATAAAGCGCTTGTAAGGAAAGCATTTCAAGCCGATTTTGCTGATAAGGGCCTGGCTTGTTCAGGGTGCGAAAGCCGCTGCTGCCTGCGGCTCAAGCCTGGTTGATCGTGCCTGCGTTAACGATCATCTGGGAGATCACCTCCAACTGATGTTCGGCTGCTGCATCGTCGATCTCGAACAGACGCATGACGGCCAGGCCTCGCAGCGCAGCAAACACCACAGATGCAAAGTGGCTGGGCTGAGGATGGCGCTCGGCGATTTCCGGGAAAACCTTCACGAAGTGTTCGAAGGAGGCGGGGTCATGCTGGGAGCGGTGCGCGTTGATGCGCTCGAATAGCGGTGTGCTCTTGCAGCCGAAAAACATGCTCCAGGTCGCCACATAGCTGGGTTGGGCATAGACGCTTTGCCAGGCCCTGCGCACGAATTCGCGAGCGCGCGGCTCCAGCGGCAGTTGGGCGGCATCTTCGGGCCAGCCCGCGCCCGCAGCCGCCAGCGGCGCCATGATTTCATCGACCACCTGCTCCATCAGCGCCTGACGGCTGCCGAACTGGTGCTGCACCGCCCCCAGCGTGACTTTGGCGCCACGCGCAATTTCCTGCAGATTGGTCTGCTGAAACCCAACCTTCTGTAGCAGCCGTATGGCGGATTTGATGATCTTGCGCTGAGTGGTCTGACTGCGTTCTGCCTGGGTACGGCGGGGGGCGGTTTTGCTTCCTGTTTGATTCATGGGCTGCGTGTGTGATTCATAAGGCGTCGATGACGCACCACACCAGATGCTACACGCTCCGGCACTGACGGCTGGATGGGCCTGCTTGGGTAATTTCACCCTCGGGTAATCCATGATAAATAAAGATTAAACGTTTAATGTTTTATGTTTTAGACTCCGCCTCCATTGTTGTTCATCAGCGACCTTGGAGAGCGAGTCAGCTTCCGAGGGCTCTTATTGGAAACCGCCATGTCACGCTCTGTTTACTGCCTTCCCGCCGACGACCGCACCAATGGATGGAGCGCGCTGCTGGGAACTCGCCAGCCGAAGGCGCCGCTGCAGGGCGATGTGGCGGTGGACTGGGTCATCGTGGGCGCCGGCTATGCGGGGCTGGCGGCAGCACGCCAGCTGGCACAACAGCAACCTGATGCTTCCATCGCCGTGGTGGATGCGGGCGTGGTGGGGGAGAACGCCTCGGGCCGCAACTCGGGCTTCGCGATCGATTTGCCGCACAGCTCGGCGCCTTCCGATGCTGCGGTCGAGGCGGGCCGCCGCGTGATCCGCGTCAACCGCTTTGCCGTGGATGCACTGGAGCGGGCAGTGACTGAGCACAGCATCTCCTGTGGCTGGCAAAAGCGCGGCCGCTACCACGTGGCGGTGACGGAGGAGGTGGCGCAGAAGTCGCTCAAGCCCTATGCACGCAATCTGGATGCCTGGCAGGAGTCCCATGAATATCTGGATCGTGATGCGCTGCGCCAGCGCATAGGCACCGATTACTACGCGGCAGCGGTCTACACGCCGGGCACGCGCCTCATGAATCCCGCGGCGCTGGTGCGTGGTCTGGCCGACAGCTTGCCGTCCCAGGTACAGCTGTTCGAGAACTCGCCGGTCATCGAGGCGAAGCTCGAAGGCGCGGCTCCCTTTGTCCGCACGGCCCAGGGCAGCATCCGTGCGCGCAAGGCCATTCTGGCCGTCAATGCGTTCTCGCAGTCATTCGGCGTCTACCAGGAGCGCCAGGTACCGATTCTGCTGTTCGCCAGCCTCACCCACCCGCTCAGCGATGCCCAGATCGCTCAGCTGGGAACGGATGTCGCCTGGGGTGTGACGCCCGCGCATGGCGTGGCGGGTTCCACGGTACGGCTGACGCACGACCGGCGGCTGATGATCCGCCAGGGGTTCGAGTATTCACCCAGCCTGCGCACCACTGACGGGCGCCGCGCCAAGGCCAGGGCCATGAACCAGGCGCTGTTGCGCCGCCGCTTTCCACAGCTCGGGGCCATCGAACTCGAGCATTTCTGGATGGGCTGGCTGGCGGTCTCGCACAACCATGCGCCCGCCTTTGGCCGGATTGGAGACAACGCCTGGGCAGCGTCCTGCTGCAACGGCTCGGGCATCGTGCGCCATACCGCTGCCGGCATGCTGATCGCCGACCTGGCGCTGGGCCGCAAGACCCCGCTGATCGACGACTTCCTCGTCGAGGGCACTGCCAACTACATCCCGCCGCGCCCGCTGCGCGACATCGGCGTGGGACTCACGCTGGCATGGGATATGTGGCGCGGCAGGGCCGAGCAGTAAGCGCTTTTCGGATCCGCATAGGTAGATATAGATAACAGGAGACAAACCATGCATACCCCTTCCTCCAACGGGCATCTGGAGCGCAAGCTCAAGAACCGCCATATCCAGCTGATTGCGCTGGGCGGCACCATAGGCACCGGGCTGTTTCTGGGCTCGGCCGGCATCATCGAGCTGGCCGGCCCTGGCGTGCTGCTGGGCTATACCATCGGCGGCCTGCTGATCTTCTTCATCATGCGTTTCTTGGGCGAAATGCTGGTCGAGGAGCCTTCTGCCGGTTCGTTCAGCTATTTCACCAACCGCTACGTGGGGCGCTTTGCCGGTTTCCTGTCGGGCTGGAACTGCGTGGCCCTCTATGTGCTGGTGGGCATGCTGGAGCTGACCGCCGTGGGCAAGTTCATCCAGTTCTGGTGGCCCGATATCCCGGTCTGGGTGACGGCCGCCGTTTGCTTTGTGCTTATCAACGGCGTGAACTTCATCAACGTCAAGGCCTATGGCGAGTTTGAGTTCTGGTTCGCGCTGATCAAGATCGTGGCCGTGGTGGCGATGATCGCCACGGGCATCTACCTGCTGTCCACCACGCACAACCCCACGCAGACGATCAGCAACCTGTGGACGCAAGGCGGTTTCCTGCCGAACGGCTTCAAGGGTCTGTTCATGGCCTTTGCCTTCATCATGTTCGCCTTCGGCGGCGTGGAAATGCTGGGCTTTGCCGCTGCAGAAACCGAAGAGCCGCGCAAGGTCATCCCCAAGGCGATCAACCAGCTCATGGTGCGCGTGCTGCTGTTCTATGTGGGCTCGATGGCCGTGCTGCTGTCGCTGACGCCCTGGACTGATCTGGTGGCCCAGCTCAAGGCCGGTGGCGGCACCTACAGCAGCAGTCCCTTTGTGCTGGTGTTCTCGGGCATGGGCGAGCACCTGGCCGCGCATATGCTGAATTTCGTGATCCTCACCGCTACGCTGTCGGTCTACAACAGCATGGTCTACAGCTCCAGCCGTCTGCTGTATGGCATGGCCCAGGAAGGCAACGCACCGAAGTCGCTGGCTGAAGTCAACAAACGCGGTGTGCCCGTGAAGGCCATCGTCTATCCCGGCATCGTCACTGCCTTCTGCGTGGTGCTGAACTATGTGGCGCCTGCCGGCGTGATCGAGCTGCTGATCTCGTTGATCACGGCGGCGTTGGTGATCATCTGGACCATCATCATCATTTCGCACCTGAACTACCGCAAGCTGCATGATGCCAAGGGCACGCCGCGCAGCTTCAAGGCGCCGCTGTTCCCGCTGACCAACTACATCTGTCTGGCGGCCATGGCGCTGGTGGTGGTCGTGATGCTGCTCACCCCCGGAGTACGTGCCTCTGCCTATGCCATTCCGGTGTGGGTGCTGGCGGTCTATGCCATGTACCGCATGGTGTTTCGCCAGCCCGTCCGGCTGGTGCAGACTGCGGTTTGATTGAATGAGGGCTTGCGCAGACCTTGGCGCCAGCCTGTTGTAACCACCTGAACCTTGAGAGCACTTCGATGAACTCCACTGCAACCTTTTATCCCGCGCCCGGCGGCATGCCCTTCTCTTCCGCAGTCCGCGCAGGCGGCCTTCTGATGCTGTCGGGGCAGATCCCCTTCGGCGAGGACAAGCGTCCGCTCACCGGCCCCATCGAAGAGCAGACACATGCCGTGCTCAAGGCCATCGCGGCGCGGCTGGAGGCGGTGGGCAGCTCGCTGGACGATGTGGTGAAGGCCAATATCTGGCTCAGCGACCTGGCTCATTTCGATGCCTTCAACAAGGTCTATGCAAGCTATTTCAAGGAAGGCCGTTACCCGGTGCGCAGCCTGGTGCAGGCTCAGCTGGTTTTTGGCGTAGGCGTTGAGATCGAAGTCCAGGCGCTGGATAAAACCGCCTGATCGCGCCATCATCAACTTCATTTTTTTCAGGAAACCTCCTCATGACCGATTTGTTCGAAAACCCCATGGGCCTGTGCGGCTTTGAGTTCGTCGAGTTCGCCTCGCCTGCAGACGGCGTGCTGGAGCCGCTGTTCGAGAAGCTGGGCTTCACGCTGGTGGCCAAGCATCGTTCCAAGGACGTGGTGCTGTATCGTCAGGGTGGCATCAATTTCATCATCAACCGCGAGCCCAGGAGTCAGGCGGCCTATTTCACGGCCGAGCACGGTCCCAGTGCCTGCGGCCTGGCTTTCCGTGTCAAGGATGCGCACAAGGCCTACAAGCGCGCGCTGGAGCTGGGCGCCCAGCCCGTGGACATTCCCACCGGCCCCATGGAGCTGCGCCTGCCCGCCATCAAGGGCATCGGTGGTGCGCCGCTTTACCTGATCGATCGCTACGAAGATGGCAAGTCCATCTACGACATCGACTTCGAGTTTCTGCCCGGTGTGGACCGCAATCCCAAGGGCCACGGTTTCCAGGTCGTCGATCACCTCACGCACAACGTTTACCGCGGCCGCATGGCCTACTGGGCCGACTTCTACAACAAGCTGTTCAACTTCCAGGAAATCCGCTACTTCGACATCCAGGGCGAGTACACGGGCCTGACCTCCAAGGCCATGACTGCGCCTGACGGCCTGATCCGCATTCCTCTGAACGAGGAAGCCAAGCAGGGCGGTGGCCAGATCGAGGAATTCCTGATGAAGTTCAATGGCGAGGGCATACAGCACATCGCGCTGCTGTGCGAAGACCTGCCCACGGCCATCGACAGCCTGCAGATGGCTGGCATTCCGCTGCTGACTGCGCCCAACGACATCTATTACGAGAACCTCGCCAAGCGCCTTCCTGGCCACGGCCAGCCCGTGGGCGAGTTGCAGTCGCGTGGCATCTTGCTGGATGGCACCACCGAAGGCGGCCAGCCACGCCTGCTGTTGCAGATCTTCTCCGAGCCGCTGTTGGGCCCCGTGTTCTTCGAGTTCATCGAGCGCAAGGGCAACTACCGCGAAGGCTTCGGCGAGGGCAATTTCAAGGCGCTGTTCGAGTCCATGGAACGCGACCAGATCAACCGCGGCGTGCTCGAAACCGCCAAGGAGTGAGCACCATGAAGATCGACCGCTTCCGTACGGTGGACGACAGCGGCTCGATCGGCAACTAGGGGCTGGACTGCGCACCGCCGGCCTCATCGACCATGCGGACATGTATCGACTGATGCGGGCCACGCGGCAAGAGCGCCAGGCCCTGCACCAGGCGCTTTCCGAAGGCTTGCATTTTCCGGGCACTACGGTGCCGGGTGTCTGCGGCCGTCATGAACTGGCGGTGGGTGCGTCGTAGCCTGAGCGCTTCAGCGGCTTGCTCAAAGCGGGTCGTAACGCGCGTGCCTGGGGTTGAACCAGCGCTGTTCCTGCTTGCCCAGGCTTTGCAGATGCTCCCGCGCCTGTTGGACAAGAGGCATTTTCAGATCCTTGGGCTGCAGCGGGCGTGACTTGCCGGCTTCTTCCAGTCGCAGCACGCTGGCTTGCTCCCAGGTATCGCTATAGCTGCGCACCACAAGACTCAGGCCGCCCAGCGTAAAGCGGTAGATGTCGTACTCGTAGTAGTACTCGTAAAAGCCTTCGGCATCAGCTTCGCTGGCGTCGATATGGTGGCTGAACTCCACCTGCATGATGTCTGTGTTCATGCCTCAGGTGCAATCGGTGTGCAGCCGGTGCATGCCGCACTTCACGCAGCGAAACAGGTAGCCGCCCACCGGATCACCGGTCTTGCTGATGGCCTGCAGATAGCGCTCCGGAATGTTGGCTATATCGGCTTGCAACTCGGCCTGCAGGGTCTGGATTTCGGCGTAATCGGTATAGCCGAGAAAGGCACAGGGCTGGTTGCAATGCACCAGCCACTGCTCCTGCTGCCAGCTGTGATAGCTGGGTGTGCGTTCGCAGACTTCCAGCAGCAGCACGTGATCCATGACGATGCTGTCAGGCTCGTCGGGATCGGCGCTCACGCCTTCAATGCCCAGGTAGTCGTTGAATTCGCCCTCATAGTGCTTGGCCGCGCTGCCGTCGGCAATACACCAGGGGCAGAGATAGTCCGGCTCTTCGCGGCTGTAAAACGAGCTGTTGTACTTGAGCTCACGCGCTTGGCCACAGCAGGAGCAGGTACCGCTTTCAGCCACAAACAGATCCAGTGCATAGGCATTGGGGCTGAGTCGGAATTTCGGCAAATCCATGGAGAGCTCCATTCAGGTCTGGCGATTCTGGACGATGTTTTGCAGCAGATTTCGGCAGGCATCTTCCACCAGATCGAGCACATGCTCGAAGCCGCTGTCGCCGCCATAGTAGGGATCGGGCACTTCGCGCTCGTCAAAGCGCTGGCAGTAGTCGGTCAGCCGCTTCATGCGCTGCTGCTGGGCGGGCGTGGCGATGCGGCGCGCAGCGATTTCGTTGGCACTGTCCATCATCAGCACCAGATCGAAAGCGTCGAAATCCTGCTTCGTCAGCTGCCGCGCACGCTGCCCGCTGAGGTCATAGCCCCGGCGGCGTGCATGTTGCTGGCTGCGGGCATCGGGAGCCTCGCCAACGTGATAGCCGTGTGTGCCGGCGGAGTCCACTTGCACCAGATGCTGAAGACCCGCATCCGCCACCATTTTTTCCAGCACGCCGTGGGCAGTGGGACTGCGGCAGATGTTTCCGGTGCAGACCATGAGAACGCGAACGGGTTTGGCGGCAGTCATGGCTGATCTTTCACTGTGGCTTGTACCTCGGCCATCCTGGTTTCCAGTGTGCGGATCTGGGTCTTGAGTTGGCGCATGCTGCTTTGCATGGTCACGCCCAGCAGGCGACGCATGCCTTCGAAGAACAGCACCATGAAAAGCACCACGGGCAGGACACCCCAGCGCAGCCAGGGCGAGGCCTGGTTGAGCCATGCGACGGCGCAGACCACCACGGCCATGGCCACGGCAAGATAGTTCCATTTCCTCGAACTCTGCATCTTGCTTTCGTACTTCTGCGCGGTGGCTTCGAGCTGCTGTTCGGTGACTCTGAGTTTGGCAATGGACGCCTGAATCTCTTCAAGGCTGGAGGGCTTGTCTGACGGCATAGGGCAGATGGTCGTTAGGAGAAGAGGCGGGTGTTCTGCCTGCTTGAATTGATTTTGATAGCTGAAGGCACTTTATGGGAAAGCGCTGCAGCGATATTTGATTAGAAGTGGTGTGTGCTGCTCAATGCATCGAACTCTGCGCTCCACTGCTGGCGCAGGCTGCGCTTTTCGCTCTCGTCTATCCAGGCCGCATCGATGCCGTTGAGCATGAAGTCCCTGAGGTCGGCAATCGAAAAACCAAAGTCGCTGACCATCTTGGTCCAGGCTCCTGTGGGGTCCACATGGTGCAGCGTGGGGTCGTCGGTGTTGGGATGCACGCGAAGGCCCAGGCCGGGCATCTGGCGTATCGGGTGGTCCAGCGCCCAGCGCTCGGGTGCCAGCGTGCGCAGGTAGTAGGAATTGGTCGGCACCACAGTGAACACAATGCCCAGATCGGCGCAGCGCCGGGCCAGCTCGGGGTTGTCGATGACGGTGTAGCCGTGGTCGACGCGGTCCACCTTGAGAGTCTCTATGGCCGTTTGCAGATTGTTCCAGGGCAGGCCGAACTCGCTGGCATGGGCCGTGGTCTTGAGGCCGTTCTGGCGCGCCAGCGCATAGGCCTCGACAAACAGCTCGGGCGGGCGCTCGTTTTCACGGTAGTCGATGCCGATGCCGGGCACATCGTCATGGCGGTTGTCCAGCATCCATTGCACCATCTGCACGGCGGCCTCGGCCGGGGCTTCGCGGTCGATGGACGGCACCAGGCGGCCACGTATGCCGCAATCCTTTTGCGCTGCTGTGGCGCCGGCCAGGATGGCTTGCTGGGCGGCGGCATAGCTCATGCCCGAGCAGTGCACCGTGCCCGTGGGGTTCCAGAAGAATTCGGCATAGCGCACATGGTGGGCAGCGGCATCCTGCAGATATTCATAGGTAATGCGCTCCAGATCGGCCGGCGTCTGCAGCAGCCACTCGTCGAGTGCGCGCAGCACGCGCAGCACGCCCACGGGCTTTTCGCCGCGCGTGTAGAAAGCCTCGATCTCTTCGGCAGTCAGCGGCGCCTTGGCGCGCTGCACCAGTTCGATGAAGGTGTTTTTTCTGACCGTGCCCAGCAGATGGCAGTGCAACTCCATCTTGGGGATGGCGTGGGCAAAGGCGGTCAGTTCAGGTGTGGGGGCAGTAGGCGCGGCATTCATGCCGCAGATGGTAGTGGCTTGCGATCAGCCTTGCCGTAGGCAGTTTTACGTTACGGTGCCAGGAACAGCCGCGGCACGGACGCCGCCAGCATGGCGATGCCCGAGCAGGTCAGCAGGCTCAGCACGATCTGGCGAAAGCGGGCATCGCTCACGCCTTTGTAGACGCGGGTGCCGAAGATCACGGGCACCAGCACGGCCGGCAGCACGATGGCGAACGAGGGCCACATGGCGGGCTTGACCAGGCCGGTGGCCAGATAGCTGGCCATGGTGACGGCCAGCACCGAGAGGTTGAAGTTCTGGATCACCGTGCGCTGCACATGGCGCTCAAAGCCGCGCAGCGTGCACCACAGCGTGGGCACGGTGCCGCTGAAGCCGCCCAGCCCACCCATGGCGCCGCCGATGAGCCCCGCAATCGCATCGCTGCAGCGGGCCAGCAGGCCGCCTCCCAGCGTCAGCCGGGGCAGGTGGGCGCTGAGCAGCATGGTGGGGCACCACAGCACCAGCAGGCAGCCCAGGCCGAACTTGAACCAGTCCATATTGAGATGCGGCATCACGGCCACGCCCATGGGAATGCCGGCCAGACCGCCGGCGATAAACGGCAGCAGCGACTTCCAGTGAAATTCGCGCCGCACGGTGAAGGCCGCAATGATCTGCCCCGTCAGCGAGCCGAACACCGAGAGCACGGCGGCCAGCTGCGGCTCCAGCACCCAGGCCCAGAACGACATGGCCACCATGCCGAAGGCAAAGCCCGACAGCCCCTGTACAAAGCCTGCCACCGCAGCCCCCAGGGCCACCACCAAGATCACTTCCACGTTCTGGCCTCCGTCTGAAGGCATCGATTATCGTCCCGCTCCAGCAGGGCATTGCCATGCAGTTTGGGCATGGCGGCAGGCCGCTGCGCTATCGTGCAGACCATGCAAGCATCATCTGTCTGGATTCTGGGGCTGCGCAATCTCTGGCGCGATCTGCGCGCTGGCGAGCTGCGCCTGATCATCGTGGCCGTGCTGCTGGCCGTGGCGGCACTGAGCTCGGTGGGTTTTTTTGCCGACCGCCTGCAGGCCGGCCTGCAGCGTGACGCCCGTCAGTTGCTGGGCGGCGATGTGGTTGTGGTCAGCGACAACCCCGCTCCCGCGGTTTTTGTGCAGCAGGCCAGGCAGCAGGGGCTGCAGACCGTGGCCACGGCCAGCTTTCCGACCATGGCGCGGGCCGCTCAGGAGCAGGGTGGTGCCAGCCGTCTGGTGGCGCTCAAAAGCGTGGAGCCCGGCTATCCTTTGCGCGGCGTGCTGCATCTGAACCAGGGGACGGGCCAGCCGGATCTGGAAGTGCGGGCGATTCCCGAAAGCGGCCATGCCTGGGTCGATGCGCCGCTGCTGGAGGCGCTGGGCCTGAAGCTCGGCGACAGACTGCTGCTGGGCGATGCGAGCTTTCATATCTCGCACATCATCGCCATCGAGCCCGATCGTGGCGCGGGTTTCATGAGCTTTGCCCCGCGCGTGATGATCAACAGCGCCGACCTGCCCGCCACGCGCCTGGTGCAGCCCGCCAGCCGCATCACCTATCGACTGGCCGTGGCTGCGCAGGCAGACGCCGGGCGCGGCGCAGAACGGGCTGCGCAAGACTATCTGGGCTGGGCGCAGGAGCTGGCCAAGAGCCTGCATGGCGTGCGTGTGGAATCGCTGGAAAGCGGCCGCCCCGAGATGCGCCAGACCCTGGACAGGGCCGAGAAGTTCCTGAGTCTGGTGGCGCTGCTATCGGCGCTGCTCTCGGCCGTGGCCGTGGCACTGGCGGCGCGTGCTTTTGCCAACAGCCATCTCGATGCGTCGGCCATGCTGCGCGTGCTCGGCCAGAGTCAGCGCCGTATTGCCCTGGCCTATGTCGTGGAATTCGTGAGCATTGCCCTGGCCGCCAGCGCGGCCGGCGTGCTGCTGGGCTGGGCCGTGCACCATGTGTTTGTCTGGCTGCTGGCCGGACTGGTCGAGTCCGCCCTGCCTGCGGCGAGCCTGTGGCCCGCATTGTTCGGCATGGGCATGGGGCTGACCCTGTTGCTGGCGTTTGGCCTGCCGCCCGTGCTGCAGCTGGCCCAGGTGCCACCGCTACGCGTGATGCGGCGCGATCTGGGGGCGCTCAAACCCGCCTCATGGCTGGTGCTGGGCGTGGGCGTGACGGGGTTTGCGGCCTTGCTGATGGTGGCCAGCCGCGACATCAAGCTGGGCCTGATTGCCGTGGGCGGCTTTGCCGTGGCCGTGTTGCTGTTCGCGGGCCTGGCCTGGCTGGCCGTCAAGCTGCTGCGCCAGGTGGTCAATGAGGCCACGGCGCCGCGATGGCTGGTAATGGCCACGCGCCAGGTCTCGGCCAAGCCCGTGTATGCCGTGGTGCAGGTCAGCTCGCTGGCCGTGGGGCTGCTGGCCCTGGTGCTGCTGGTACTGCTGCGCACCGATCTGATTGCCAGCTGGCGCAAGGCCACCCCTGCCAATGCGCCCGACCGCTTTGTGATCAATGTCCAGCCCGATCAGGCGCAGGACTTTCAGGCCGCGCTGAAAAAGGCTGGCGTGCACAGCTATGACTGGTATCCCATGATTCGCGGCCGGCTGATCGCCGTTAACGACAAGGCCGTTAGCCCCGATGATTATGAGGAGGATCGCGCCAAGCGACTGGTGGACCGGGAGTTCAATATCTCCACTGCCGAAACCATGCCGGATCACAACCAGATCGTGGGCGGCCGCTGGCAGGCGGGCGAGCAGGGCGCGATCAGCATGGAGGAAGGCATTGCCAAGACCCTGGGCCTGAAGCTGGGCGATACGCTGCGCTTCGATATCGGCGGCGAGGAAAGCGAAGCCCGCATCACCAGCCTGCGCAAGGTGGACTGGAGTTCCATGCGCGCCAACTTCTTTGTGATCTACCCCGTGCAGCACCTGGAGAACGTGGCCGTGACCTATCTGGCGGCCTATCGCGCGCCCGATATCAAGGGCTTTGACAATGCGCTGGTCAATGAATTTCCCAACATCACCAATGTCGATCTGAGCAGCACGCTGGCCCAGGTGCAGCAGGTGATGGACCAGGTCATACGCGCCGTGGAGTTCCTGTTCGGCTTCACGCTGGTGGCGGGGCTGGTCGTGCTGTTTGCTTCCGTCACCGGCACGCGTGAGGAAAGAGCGCGCGAATATGCCATCATGCGCGCCGTGGGCGCCAGGTCGGGCCTGCTGCAGCAGGTGCAGAGCGCCGAGCTGGCCGGAGTGGGCCTGATGGCCGGCTTTCTGGCCAGTTGTGTGGCCCTTGCCGTGGGCTGGGCGCTGGCGCGCTGGGTGTTTGATTTCGAGTGGAATGTGCTCTGGTGGGTGCCCCTGGTGGGCGCGCTGGCGGGCGCATTGCTGGCCTGGCTGGCCGGCTGGTGGGCCTTGCGCGAGGTGGTCAGCCGCCCCGTGATGATCACGCTGCGCCAGGCGGCGGAATAAGAATGTTCTAAGGCTAGCCCTTGAACAACCGCTCGCTCGCAAAGTCCACAAAGGCCCTGACCTTGGGCGAGAGCTGGCGGCTGGAGGGCCAGAGTGCCGAGAACTGCCCGCTATGCGTGAGCTGCTCGGCCAGCACCTGCTGGAGCTCGCCACGCGCCAGTGCGTCGCGGGCCAGGAAGTCGGGCATGTAGGCCAGGCCCAGGCCTGAGACGGCTGCGCCCAGCATGGCTTCCATATTGTTGCAGACCAGGGCGATGGGCATGGCCGGCAGCCCGGGCAGCGTCCACTCCTCGAGCTTGCCGCTGTTCAGAAAGCGATAGCGCAGGCTGCTGTGTCCGGCAAGGTCGGGCGGCGTCAGCGGCACGCCGCGCTCGGACAGATAGGCCGGCGAGGCTGCCAGAATGAAGCGAAACGGCCCGAGTCGGCGCGCCACCAGCCGCGAGTCGGCCAGCTCGCCGCTGCGGATGACCACATCGAGGCCGGCTTCGACGACATCGACCAGATGGTCGTTGAAATCCAGATCCAGCTCCACCTCGGGATAGCGGGCCTGAAATTCGGGCAGCACGGGCAGCAGAAAACGGTAGCCGATGGTGGGCAGGCTCACGCGCAGCCGGCCGCGCGGCGCTTCGGCGGCGGCCTGCATGGCGGCGCGTGCATCGTGCAGCTCGTCGAGGATGCGCCGGCAGCGCTCGTGGAACAGGCTGCCTTCCTGAGTGAGGCGAACCTGGCGCGTGGTGCGATGGAACAGGCGCAGGCCTAGCTGCTGCTCCAGGCGCGCCACGTTCTTGCCCACGGCCGAGGCCGAGATGCCGAGTGCGCGACCGGCCTCGGCAAAGCTCAGAAGATCGGCGGCACGTACAAAGGACTCAAGTCCGCTGAAGCTGTCCATGGTGATTGGCAACCTTTGGTTGGGATTGTGGGGAGTGTTAAAGCTATTTTCGTTTCATTGGAGCGCTTTTATTGTTCATGCCTGATTGATTCACGATGCCTGCCCTCCATGTCCTGCCCCACTTCACCATCCCGCCCGCACGCGGACCTTTCTTTTTGCGCCAGCTGCGCATCGCCTGTCTGGGTGCTGCTGTCCGTCTGCCTGGCCGCGCTGGCCATGCCGCTGAGCTTTACCGGGCCGGCCGTGGCGCTGCCGGCGCTGCGTGAGGCTCTGGGCGGTGGCCCTCTGGCGCTGAACTGGGTCACCAATGCCTTCATGCTGAGTTTCGGCTCCACTCTGATGGCGGCAGGAGCACTGGCCGACATCTACGGGCGGCGGCGTGTGTTTCTTGCGGGGCTGGCAGCCGTGGTTGGCAGCGTGCTGCTGCAGGTCTGCCTGCAGGGCAAGGGGGCCATCATCGGCTTCGATCTGCTGCGGGCGCTGCAGGGACTGGGCGCGGCCGCTGCACTGGCGGCAGGCACCGCCGGCCTGGCCCAGGCCTACGATGGTGTCCGGCGTACCCGGGCTTTCAGTTTCGTGGGCACCTCCTTTGGTGTCGGGCTGGCCTTCGGGCCATTGCTGTCGGGCTGGTTGCTGCAAAGCTGGGGCTGGCGCAGCGTAGTGCTCAGCGCAGCCGCCGCGGCATCCGCTGCGCTGCTGCTGGGCCTGCGCCATATGCCGGAGTCGCGCAATCCGCAGGCACAGCGGCTGGACCTGCCGGGCGCGCTGTCGTTCACGCTGGCGCTGGCGCTGTTGACCTGGGGCATGCTGCAAGTCCCGGAAACGGGCTGGTCGCATGGCCGCACATGGCTGCCCCTGGCGGCTGCCCTGCTGGCGGCAGCGGCCTTTGTACAGATCGAGCGCCGCAGTGCTCACCCCATGCTGGACCTGTCGCTGTTCCGCTATCCGCGCTTTGTCGGCGTGCAACTGCTGGCCGCAGCACCGGCCTACGCCTTTGTGGTGCTGCTGGTGCTGCTGCCTCTGCGTTTTATCGGAGTGGAAGGTCTGGCACCGCTCGCGGCCGGGCAGCGCATGTTCGTGCTGTCGCTGCCCATGCTGTTCGTACCGCTGCTGGCGGGCTGGCTCTCGCGCTGGCTGTCGGCGGCCCTGTTGTGCGGCGCGGGGCTGCTGGTCTGCGCCGCGGGCCTGCTGTGGCTGGGGCGCTGTGCGCCAGACTCGGACCTGACGCAGATGGCCGCGCCGCTGCTGCTGATCGGTCTGGGCATAGGACTGCCCTGGGGACTGATGGACGGGCTGGCCGTGACGGTGGTGCCGCGCGAGCGTGCCGGCATGGCCACGGGCATCTTCAGCACCGTGCGTGTGGTAGGCGAAGGCATTGCCCTGGCCGTGGTCGGGGCGGCGCTGGCAGCGCTGCTGGCGCGGGAGCTGGCGGTCATCTGGCCGTCCATGCCGCATGGCTCGGCCGTGGCCCAGATGCTGGTCACCGGAAATATGCAGGGAGCGCTGGCGCTGATGCAAGACGCATCAGCCGCAGAGCTGCTCAAGGCCTACGGCCTGGCTTTTTCCAGCTTGCTCGATGTGCTGGCCTGCGTGACGGTACTGACGGCCATTGGGGTTTTCGCATTCCTGCGCTCGGGTACGGACATGCAGCATGTCCGACAATCGGGACTGACTCGCAAAGCCGCTACACATGCAGATTGAAGAAAAGCCCCCGTTTGACACCCCCTACGAATGGATAGGCGGGGAAGAGAAAGTCCAGCAACTGGTGACCCGCTTCTATGACCTCATGGATCTGGAGCCCGGCTACAAGGAGCTGCGCGCCGCCCATGGCAGCACGCTGGCCGACGCGCGCCAGAAGCTGTTCTGGTTTCTCTGCGGCTGGCTGGGCGGCCCCGACTATTACCAGGATCGTTTCGGTCATCCGCGTCTGCGCATGCGCCATATGCCGTTTTCCATCGGCATCCAGGAGCGCGACCAGTGGGTGGCCTGCATGGATCAGGCCATGGGCGAGACAGAGGTGCCCGAGGCCTTGCGCACGCGCCTCAAGGCCAGCTTCATGAACACGGCGGACTGGATGCGCAATCGCGGCGCCTGAGTTCCTGAGCCCAGTTTCAAAGCGTCAAATTTCCTTCACGATGCTGTAAGAAGCCCTGCCGACACTGCCTGTTTTTCAACAAGCAGGGTCAACCATGCAGGATTTCGATTTGCCTGGCGCAAAGCTGCGCTCGGGCGGTTTCTTCTCGGCATTGCAACAACGCCGCCATGTGCTGACGGCCGTGGGCTGTGCCGCATTGCTGGCTGCCTGCGGCGGCAGCGACGACAGCAGCACGACGCCTGTGACCGCGCAGCCTGCCACGGCGACGCTGGCCGTTCTGGAGACCACGGACCTGCACTTCAATGTGCGCAGCTATGACTATTTCAAGCTGGCCGAGGACAAGACCTATGGCTTCGAGCGAACGGCCACGCTGATCCGTGCGGCTCGCAAGGAATTTGCCAACACGCTGCTGGTGGACAACGGCGACACCATTCAGGGCACGGCCCTGGCCGACTACGAGGCCGAGGTAAAGCCCATACCCTGCACGCAGCAGCTGTCCATGTACAAGGCCATGGGCGCGTTGAGCTTTGACGCGGGCACGCTGGGCAATCACGAATTCAACTACGGCCTGCCCTTTCTCAACCAGGTGCTGGGCGGCGGTCTGGATGTGGATGGCGTGGATGCCAGCCAGAAATGTGCGGGCAACGGCTATCCAGCCGTACTGGCCAATGTCTACAGCAGCAAGACCAGGAAGCCGCTGGTTCAGCCCTATGCCGTGCTGGAGCGCACCATGGTGGCCAAGGGCAGTGACGGCAAGGAAGTCAAGCTGCCCATCAAGATCGGCGTGATCGGCTTCACCACGCCGGGCATCATGAACTGGGACAAGCGCTATCTCGAAGGCAAGGTCTACACCGAAGGTGCGGTGGAGGCTGCCGGCAAATACGTGCCAGAGTTGCGCGCCAAGGGTGCCGATGTGGTGGTGGCGCTGCTGCATGGCGGTCTGGACGGCTCGGCCTATTCGGCCACCATGGAGAACCCCGGCTTGTATCTGTCCAAGGTGGCGGGCATCGACGCCATGGTCATGGGCCATCAGCACAGCGTGTTCCCCGACTTGTCGGCCAAGCCGGCCTACAGCCAGAACGGTGTGGACAACCAGGCTGGCACCATCAACGGCGTGCCTGCGGTCATGGCCAGCTCCTGGGGCAAGGCTCTGGGCGTGATCCAGCTGCCGCTGCAATGGGACGGCAAGAAGTGGAGCGTGGCCAAGACCGGCAGCAAGAGCGAGCTGCGCAACATCCAGAACAAGGATGCCGCGGGTGCCACGGTGTTTGTGGATGCCGACCCGGCCGTCGCGCCGCTGATCGAGGCACAGCATCAGGCGGCCATCAGCTACGTGAAGACGCCCATAGGCAGCACGGACTTCCGCATGAGCACGCTGTTTGCCGATGTGGGCGACCCCGGTGCCATCCAGATCGTCAACCAGGCCCAGCAGGCCTATGTGGCCAGCTACATCAAGGCCAATCTGCCGCAGTACGCCAGCCTGCCCGTGCTGTCGGTGAGCGCGCCGTTCAAGTCCGGCTTCCAGGGCGGCAAGGACTTCACCGATGTGGCTGCCGGCTCGCTCGCCATCTACAACGCGGCCGACCTGTATCTCTACCCCAACACCGTATATGCGGTGAAGGTCAATGGCGCGGACATCAAGAGCTGGCTGGAGGCTGCAGCCAAGCGCTTCAACCAGATCGACGTGAACAAGACCGCCGAGCAGCCCTTGATCAGCAGCTTCCCGGGCTACAACTTCGATATGTTCACCACCGCCGATGTGCAGTACGAGATCGATGTGACCCAGCCGCTGGGCAGCCGCATCAAGAACCTGAGCTATCTGGGCAAGCCCATCGATACGGCGCAGGAGTTCGTGATCGCCACCAACAACTACCGGGCCACCAGCGGTGCCAGCTTCATCTCCAAGCTCGACGGCTCGTCGGCCATCTGGGCATCGCCCGATGCGAACCGTGATGTGGTGATCGAGTATGTGCGCAAGAATCCGCAGATCACCAGAGCGGCCAATGGCGCAGCCAAGAGCTGGCGCTTTGCCAAGGTGACGACGGCCGGCCCGGTGGTGTTCAGCTCCGGCACCAATGCCTTGAGCGTGGCCCAGGCGGCAGGCCTGACGGGAGTGTCTGTGCTGGCGGCCGATGACGGCTCGGGCAAGGGCATGAGCAAATACCAGCTCGATCTGTCCAAGTAGGCAGCGTTGCCGCAATGACTGCCGCCGTGGCTCCAAAGGCCACGGCGGCTTTTTTCTGGGACTGGCTATGATGCGAGAAAATTTTCAGGGAGAGGGTATGACGGCATATATCGCGCTGGCAGTGGTTGTGGTGATCGTGATCTGGGCAATTGCCCTCTACAACCGCTTGCGCACGCACAAGAACCAGGTGGAGAACGCGTTTGCGCAGATCGACGTGCAACTCAAGCGCCGTCATGACCTGATTCCCAATCTTGTGGAGGTTGCACGCGGCTATATGCAGCACGAAGCCCAGACGCTGGAGGCCGTGATTCGCGCACGAGGCGAGGCCGTCAGCGCTGCCGACAAGGCCCGTCAGTCGCCGGGCAAGACGCAGGCCATGGGGGCTCTGATGGCTGCGGAGCAGGTGCTGGGCGGTCAGGTGGGCCGTCTGATGGCGTTGGCCGAGGCCTATCCCACGCTCAAGGCCGATGCCCGCATGAAGCAGCTCAGCGAAGAGATCACCAGTACCGAGAACCGCATCGGTTTTGCGCGTCAGTCCTATAACGACGAGGTGCTGGAATTCAACAACCAGGCCGGACAGTTCCCGGATCTGATCGTGGCGCGGCTGGTGGGTTTTGTGCATATGGACATGCTGGCTTCGACCCAGAGCGAGCAGGAGCGCGCCGTTCCTCAGGTCAGGTTCTGAGCGCATGCGTTTCTGGGAGCGACAGCGCCAGGCCAGGCGCAGCACGCGCTGGTTGCTGCTGGTGTTCGGCCTGTGCGTGCTGGCCGTGGTGGCATCGGTGCACCTGGGCCTGATGCTGGCCTGGTGGCTGGGCACTCTGGCATTCGGCGGCTGGGACTATCCCACTGGCTTTGCGGCTGTGAATATCGGCGTGACCTTGCTGCTGGTGCTGGGCGGCTGCTGGATAGAGCTGGACCAGCTGCGCCATGGCGGGCGCAAGCTGGCTCAGCGTGTGGGTGCGCGCGAGGCCAGGCCCGGCAGCTCGCTGGCCGAGCAGCAGCTGTGCAATATCGTCGATGAAATGTGCATTGCGGCGCACTGGCCTGCGCCCCAGGTCGCGGTGCTGGCGCGGACCGAGGCCATCAATGCCTTTGCGGCGGGCTGGGATGCGCAGGACGCCGTCATCGCCGTGACCCAGGGGGCGCTGGACCAGCTCAGCCGTGAGGAAATGCAGGGCCTGGTGGCGCATGAGCTGTCCCATCTGCGCGAGGGCGACACGCGCCTGAACATGCAGCTGGCCGGCATGGTCTACGGGCTGGAGCTGATTCACAACTTCGGCCAGAGCCTGCGCGAGCGCGACAGCATTCTTACGCAATGGTTCGGCCTCTTCATCCAGGCCGCAGGCTTTGTCGGCTGGCTGGGCGGCCAGTTGCTCAAGGCCGCCGTATCGCGCCAGCGCGAGTATCTGGCCGATGCGCGCGCCGTGCAGTGGACGCGCAGCAAGGATGGGCTGGGCGGCGTGCTGCGCAAGGTGCTCACGCAGCGTGAACTGGCCGAGCAGCAGTACGGCAGCTGGCAGCAGGATACGCGCAGCCACCAGGGGCTGGACAAGCGCATCGTGCAGCATATGCTGCTGGCCGAAACACCCCATGCCAGCCGCCTCGAAGACTGGCTGGAATCCCACCCCACGCTGCCCGAGCGCATACGCCGCATCTACGGCCGCAATATGCGGCCGCTGCCCTTGCCGCTCAACACCGTGCCGCAGGGAAGATAAGCCTTTTGGGCTCAAGCCCAATGGAGATAGGCACGAGCAGCTGTCAGGTCGGACGCGATGGGGCTCAGAACAGCTTGCGCTTGCCCGGCTGCAGCAGCACCACCAGCGCGCCCGCGCCACCTTCGGCAGGGCGGGCCTGGACAAAGGCCAGAACCTCTTTTTTCTGAACCAGCCAGCGCTGCACCTTGCCCTTGAGCACGGGGGTGCGCCCCGGCGATCCCAGGCCCTTGCCGTGGACGATGCGCACGCAGCGCACGCCCGTGCGGTGCGACAGCCGGATGAACTGGCCCAGCGCCTCGCGGGCTTCGTCCGAGCGCAGGCCGTGCAAGTCCAGCTGGCGCTGAATGCTCCAGTGGCCGCCACGCAGCTTGCGGGTCACGTCGAGACCGATGCCGGGGCGGCGAAAGCTCAGCTGATCGTCCACGTCCAGCAGGGTGCTGACATCGAACTCGTCGCTCATGGCTTCGCGCAGCACATTCTGTTCGTCCAGCACCATCTGCAGAGGCAGCGGCGAGGGTGCCGGTTCGAGAAAGCTGACTTCGTTGCGCGAGCGCAGTGGCGTGACCTTGCCGACGCTGAGCGCAAACAGATTGCGTTCACGCTCGCGCGCTGCACGCGCCTCGGCCTGCGCGAGGGCCAGGGCTTCGGCCTGTTCGCGCATCTGCTTGAGATGGCGGGAGATGCCGGCCAGATCCTGCAGCGAGCGGTGTGCGTGGCTCATAGCAGACCCTCCTCGGCCATGGAGCAGGCGGCGCCCGGCCCGACGATGATGTGGTCGAGCACGCGTACATCGATCAAAGCCAGAGCGGCCTTGAGAGTGGCGGTCAGCGCGCTATCGGCACTGCTGGGCTGCACGTTGCCGCTGGGGTGGTTGTGCGCGAGGATCACCGCGCCGGCCTGATGGTGCAGGGCGCGCAGCACGACTTCACGAGGGTAGACGGAGGTTTGCGTCAAGGTACCGCGAAACATTTCTTCAAGAGCCAGCAAGCGGTTCTGGCTGTCCAAAAACAGCACGGCAAACACCTCGTGGGGCCTGGCCGCCAGATGCAGCTGCAGATAGTGCTTGACGGCCTCGGGGGAGGAAAAGACTTCCCGCTCGCGCAGCTGCTGTGCCGTGGCACGGCGGGCCAGCTCCAGCACGGCCATCAGCTCGGCTCGCTTTGCTGGGCCCAGGCCTTTGACGGCTGTCAAAGCCTTGTAGTCGGCGGCCAGCAGTCCGGCCAGACCGCCTGCTCCCTGGCCATCACCGGGCAGCTCCAGCAGCTCCTGCGCCATCTGCAGCACCGTCTTGCCGGCTATGCCGGTGCGCAAAATGACGGCCAGCAGCTCGGCATCCGAGAGCGCAGCCGCACCCCGCTGCGCGAGCTTTTCGCGCGGCTGGGCATCCAGGGGCAGGTCTTTGATGGGCATGGGCGTCAGTGCTCGCTTGCACAAGGCGGGGGAAGGGGCGGGTCGGCCATCTCAACGCAGCGGCGAAGAGGTTATAGGCTCGCTCTTACAATGCAGCCCAGTTTATCGGGACTTTCATGACCACAAGCGCAACCCCTTCGGATCTGCCCGTCGTGCAGGCAGGCTCTTTTCTCACGCTGCATTACCGCCTGGC
>Ga0268257_1001087_pt1 | contig 25639 bp, 23 predicted proteins | sample AgamicAtPrz_FD_200249 | JGI IMG/M metagenome (GOLD analysis project Ga0268257, IMG submission 200249) | Agave microbial communities from Guanajuato, Mexico - At.P.rz (v2) (version 3) | ecosystem: Host-associated > Plants > Phyllosphere > Phylloplane/Leaf | place: Guanajuato, Mexico | collected... | reverse complement strand
TGACTGGCACCATCGAACTGCCGGAAGGCGTTGAGATGGTAATGCCGGGCGACAACATCAAAATGGTTGTTACCCTGATCCACCCGATCGCGATGGACGACGGTCTGCGTTTCGCAATCCGTGAAGGTGGCCGTACCGTTGGCGCGGGCGTTGTTGCTAAAGTTCTTGGCTAATCGCTGATAATATTTGACGCAATGCGCAATAAAAGGGCATCATTTGATGCCCTTTTTGCACGCTATCCAACCAGAACCTGGCTCATCAGTGATTTTTTTCCCATAATCATTGCTGAGACAGGCTCTGTAGACGGCGTGAGTGCCGGAGCAATTCGGTTTGGTTTGCCTCGCTAACGCGGGGCAAAAATGTTTGTCTGATTTATTGTGACAGGTTGGTTTATGAGTGCGAATACCGAAGCTCAAGGGAGCGGGCGCGGCCTGGAAGCGGTGAAGTGGTTAGTTGTTATTGCGCTATTAGCCATAGCGATTGTTGGCAACTTCGTTTATCGCGATGTAACTCTGCCTCTGCGTGCCCTTGCAGTGGTGATTCTAATTGCTGCAGCGGGTGGTGTCGCGCTGTTGACGACGAAAGGTAAAGCGACCGTCGCTTTTGCCCGCGAAGCGAGAACCGAAGTCCGTAAGGTGGTTTGGCCTACTCGCCAGGAAACATTGCACACCACATTAATTGTGGCAGCGGTTACTGCTGTAATGTCACTTATCCTGTGGGGACTGGATGGTATTCTGGTCCGCCTGGTATCCTTTATCACTGGCCTGAGGTTCTGAGATGTCTGAAGCTCCTAAAAAGCGCTGGTACGTCGTTCAGGCGTTTTCCGGTTTTGAAGGCCGCGTAGCCACGTCGCTGCGCGAGCATATCAAATTACACAACATGGAAGAGCTGTTTGGTGAAGTCATGGTCCCGACTGAAGAAGTCGTTGAGATCCGTGGCGGCCAGCGTCGCAAAAGCGAACGCAAATTCTTCCCTGGCTATGTGCTGGTTCAGATGGTAATGAACGATGCCAGCTGGCACCTGGTGCGTAGCGTACCGCGCGTAATGGGGTTCATTGGTGGTACCTCCGATCGACCTGCTCCGATCAGCGATAAAGAAGTCGATGCGATCATGAACCGCCTGCAGCAGGTTGGTGATAAGCCGCGTCCGAAAACGCTGTTCGAGCCAGGTGAAATGGTTCGTGTTAACGATGGTCCGTTTGCTGACTTTAACGGCGTTGTGGAAGAAGTGGATTACGAAAAATCCCGTCTCAAAGTGTCGGTTTCTATCTTCGGTCGTGCGACCCCGGTAGAGCTGGACTTCGGACAGGTTGAGAAGGCGTAATCCGCCGATCAAAAAAGCAGCGACGTTAACGTTGCACAAGGCGCGAGATTGGACTACAATTTCGCGCCTTTTGTTTTTATGGGCGCTGCGTCCGTAAAACGTATTTATCACGGGGAGCCTCTTCGAGGCGTTATACCCAAACGAGGAAATTGCAATGGCTAAGAAAGTACAAGCCTACGTCAAGCTGCAGGTTGCAGCTGGTATGGCAAACCCGAGCCCACCGGTTGGTCCGGCACTGGGTCAGCAGGGTGTTAACATCATGGAATTCTGTAAAGCGTTCAACGCGAAAACTGATTCCATGGAGAAAGGTCTGCCGATCCCGGTTGTTATTACCGTTTACGCTGACCGTTCTTTCACCTTCGTTACCAAAACTCCGCCGGCAGCAGTTCTGCTGAAAAAAGCGGCTGGTATCAAGTCTGGTTCCGGTAAGCCGAACAAAGACAAAGTTGGTAAAATTTCCCGCGCACAGCTGCAGGAAATCGCGCAGACCAAAGCTGCCGACATGACTGGTGCCGATGTTGAAGCGATGACTCGCTCCATCGAAGGTACTGCACGTTCCATGGGCCTGGTAGTGGAGGACTAAGAAATGGCTAAACTGACCAAGCGCATGCGTGTGATCCGTGACAAAGTTGATGCGACCAAACAGTACGACATCAACGAAGCTATCTCTCTGCTGAAAGAGCTGGCCACCGCTAAATTCGTAGAAAGCGTAGACGTTGCCGTTAACCTCGGTATCGACGCGCGTAAATCTGACCAGAACGTACGTGGTGCAACTGTACTGCCGCACGGTACTGGCCGTTCTGTTCGCGTTGCCGTATTTGCTCAGGGCCCGAACGCTGAAGCAGCTAAAGCTGCTGGCGCAGAGCTGGTAGGTATGGAAGATCTGGCTGACCAGATCAAGAAAGGCGAAATGAACTTCGACGTTGTTATTGCTTCCCCGGATGCAATGCGCGTTGTTGGCCAGCTGGGCCAGGTACTGGGTCCGCGTGGCCTGATGCCGAACCCGAAAGTGGGTACCGTTACTCCGAACGTTGCTGAAGCGGTTAAAAACGCTAAAGCAGGTCAGGTTCGTTATCGTAACGACAAAAACGGCATCATCCACACCACCATCGGTAAAGTGGATTTTGACGCTGACAAACTGAAAGAAAACCTGGAATCCCTGCTGGTTGCGCTGAAAAAAGCGAAACCGACTCAGGCGAAAGGCGTGTACATCAAGAAAGTTAGCATCTCCACCACCATGGGTGCTGGTGTTGCCGTTGATCAGGCTGGTCTGAACGCGTCTGCGAACTAAGATTAGTCTTTACGTGGGCGGACGTTTTGTCTACAATCTTCGCCCACGAAAAGTTTTATCCGGTTGGAGCCTGGCCTTATCCAGGCCTCCGTCCAAGACCGCAGGTGTTTCGTAAGAGACTTAATTCCCTGCGTAGACGGTGACAGAACCTGAAGAATATTTTTAAGTACTCTTTGGCTTGTTTCTGCTCACCGTATTCAGACGCTCAATCGTTGTATTGAGTGAAGTGAGTTCCGGGGCATTTTGTCCCGGCAAACATCCAGGAGCAAAGCTAATGGCTTTAAATCTTCAAGACAAACAAGCGATTGTTGCTGAAGTCAGCGAAGTAGCCAAAGGCGCGCTGTCTGCGGTTGTTGCGGATTCCCGTGGCGTTACCGTAGATAAAATGACTGAACTGCGTAAAGCAGGTCGTGAAGCTGGCGTTTACATGCGTGTTGTTCGTAACACCCTGCTGCGCCGCGTCGTTGAAGGTACTCCTTTCGAGTGCCTGAAAGACACGTTTGTTGGTCCGACCCTGATTGCATACTCTATGGAACACCCGGGCGCTGCTGCTCGTCTGTTCAAAGATTTCGCGAAAGCGAATGCAAAATTTGAGGTCAAAGCCGCTGCCTTTGAAGGTGAGTTAATCCCGGCATCCCAGATCGATCGCCTGGCAACTCTGCCGACCTACGAAGAAGCAATTGCACGCCTGATGGCGACCATGAAAGAAGCCTCTGCAGGCAAACTGGTCCGTACTCTGGCTGCTGTACGCGATGCGAAAGAAGCTGCTTAATCGCAGTTCTCTTTATAAAGCATTCGCTTACGTATAAACTTATTCTGATATTCAGGAACAATTTAAATGTCTATCACTAAAGATCAAATCATTGAAGCAGTATCCGCTATGTCCGTAATGGACGTTGTTGAGCTGATCTCTGCAATGGAAGAAAAATTCGGTGTTTCTGCTGCTGCTGCTGTAGCTGTTGCTGCTGGCCCGGCTGCTGAAGCTGCTGAAGAGAAAACTGAGTTCGACGTTATTCTGAAAGCTGCTGGCGCTAACAAAGTTGCAGTTATCAAAGCTGTACGTGGCGCGACTGGCCTGGGTCTGAAAGAAGCAAAAGACCTGGTAGAGTCTGCTCCGGCTGCTCTGAAAGAAGGCGTGAGCAAAGATGACGCTGAAGCTCTGAAAAAATCTCTGGAAGAAGCTGGCGCTGAAGTTGAAGTTAAATAAGCCAACCCTTCCGGTTGCAGCTTGAGTAATCAGGCTGATGGCTGGTGACTTTTTAGTCACCAGCCTTTTTGCGCTGTAGGGTACCAGTAGCGTTTCACACTGTTTGGCTACGGGTTTCCTTTCAATGCTTGTTTCTATCGACGACTTAATATATTGCGACAGGGCGCCCGTTCTGTGTAAATCGCAACGAAATGGTTTAAGCGTGATAGCAACAGGTATTGCGGAAAGCGTTCAACTTTCCGGTCAACAAAATGGTGTTGCATAAACTGTCCCTCCGATGGGCAGAGTGGGTCGACTTGTCAGCGAGCTGAGGAACCCTATGGTTTACTCCTATACCGAGAAAAAACGTATTCGTAAGGATTTTGGTAAACGTCCCCAGGTTCTGGACATTCCATATCTCCTTTCTATCCAGCTTGACTCGTTTCAGAAATTTATCGAGCAAGATCCCGAAGGGCAGTACGGCCTGGAAGCAGCTTTCCGTTCCGTGTTCCCGATTCAGAGCTATAGCGGCAATTCGGAACTGCAGTACGTCAGCTACCGTCTTGGCGAGCCAGTCTTTGATGTAACTGAGTGCCAGATTCGCGGCGTGACCTATTCGGCACCGCTGCGCGTAAAACTGCGCCTGGTGATCTACGAGCGCGAAGCGCCGGAAGGCACCGTTAAAGACATCAAAGAACAAGAAGTTTACATGGGCGAAATTCCGCTCATGACGGATAACGGTACTTTTGTTATCAACGGTACTGAGCGCGTTATCGTTTCTCAGCTGCACCGTAGCCCGGGCGTCTTCTTCGACAGCGATAAGGGTAAAACTCACTCTTCAGGGAAAGTGCTCTATAACGCACGTATCATCCCTTACCGTGGTTCCTGGCTGGATTTCGAGTTTGACCCGAAAGACAACCTGTTCGTGCGTATTGACCGTCGCCGCAAACTGCCTGCGACCATCATTCTGCGCGCGCTGAGCTACACCACTGAGCAGATCCTCGATCTGTTCTTCGAAAAAGTTAATTTCGAAATCCGCGACAACAAGCTGCAGATGGAACTGGTGCCGGAACGCCTGCGTGGCGAAACCGCATCCTTTGACATTGAAGCTGACGGTAAAGTGTATGTTGAGAAAGGCCGCCGTATTACTGCGCGCCACATTCGTCAGCTCGAAAAAGACGAAATCAAACATATCGAAGTGCCGGTGGAATACATCGCTGGCAAAGTCGCGGCGAAAGATTACGTTGATACCTCCACTGGCGAGCTGATTTGCCCGGCCAACATGGAGCTGTCACTCGATCTGCTGGCGAAGCTGAGCCAGTCTGGTCACAAGCGTATCGAAACTCTGTTCACCAACGATCTGGACCACGGTCCGTACATCTCTGAGACTGTACGCGTCGACCCAACCAACGATCGTCTGAGCGCGCTGGTAGAAATCTACCGCATGATGCGCCCGGGTGAACCGCCGACGCGTGAAGCGGCTGAGACCCTGTTCGAGAACCTGTTCTTCTCCGAAGACCGCTACGATCTCTCTGCGGTTGGTCGTATGAAGTTCAACCGTTCTCTGCTGCGCGACGAGATCGAAGGTTCCGGTATCCTGAGCAAAGACGACATCATTCAGGTGATGAAGAAGCTCATCGATATCCGTAACGGTAAAGGCGAAGTGGATGATATCGACCACCTCGGCAACCGTCGTATCCGTTCCGTGGGCGAGATGGCGGAAAACCAGTTCCGCGTTGGCCTGGTACGTGTAGAGCGTGCGGTGAAAGAGCGTCTGTCTCTGGGCGACCTCGACACCCTGATGCCTCAGGATATGATCAACGCCAAGCCGATTTCTGCGGCGGTGAAAGAGTTCTTCGGCTCCAGCCAGCTGTCTCAGTTTATGGACCAGAACAACCCGCTGTCTGAGATCACGCACAAGCGTCGTATCTCTGCACTCGGCCCGGGCGGTCTGACCCGTGAGCGTGCAGGCTTCGAAGTACGTGACGTACACCCGACCCACTACGGTCGCGTATGTCCGATCGAAACGCCTGAAGGTCCGAACATCGGTCTGATCAACTCCCTGTCTGTTTATGCACAGACCAACGAATACGGTTTCCTCGAAACCCCGTATCGTTTAGTGCGTGACGGCGTGGTGACTGACGAAATTCATTACCTTTCCGCCATCGAGGAAGGTAACTACGTTATCGCTCAGGCGAACACCAACCTGACGGAAGAAGGTCGCTTTGTAGACGATCTGGTAACCTGCCGCAGCAAAGGCGAATCCAGCCTTTTCAGCTCAGACCAGGTTGACTATATGGACGTTTCCACCCAGCAGGTGGTTTCCGTTGGTGCGTCCCTGATCCCGTTCCTGGAACACGATGACGCCAACCGTGCATTGATGGGTGCGAACATGCAACGTCAGGCGGTTCCGACTCTGCGCGCTGACAAGCCGCTGGTTGGTACCGGTATGGAACGTGCTGTTGCCGTTGACTCCGGCGTAACCGCCGTTGCCAAACGTGGCGGTACCGTTCAGTACGTGGATGCTTCCCGTATCGTTATTAAAGTTAACGAAGACGAGATGTACCCGGGCGAAGCAGGTATCGACATCTATAACCTGACTAAATACACCCGTTCAAACCAGAACACCTGCATCAACCAGATGCCGTGCGTGTCTCTGAATGAGCCGGTTGAGCGCGGCGACGTGCTGGCAGACGGTCCGTCCACCGACCTCGGTGAACTGGCGCTCGGTCAGAACATGCGCGTAGCGTTCATGCCGTGGAACGGTTACAACTTCGAAGACTCCATCCTCGTATCCGAGCGTGTTGTTCAGGAAGACCGTTTCACCACTATCCACATTCAGGAACTGGCGTGCGTGTCTCGTGACACCAAGCTGGGGCCGGAAGAGATCACCGCTGACATCCCGAACGTGGGTGAAGCTGCGCTCTCCAAGCTGGATGAATCAGGTATCGTTTACATCGGTGCGGAAGTGACCGGCGGCGACATTCTGGTTGGTAAGGTAACGCCGAAAGGTGAAACCCAGCTGACGCCAGAAGAGAAACTGCTGCGTGCGATCTTCGGTGAGAAAGCGTCTGACGTTAAAGACTCTTCTCTGCGCGTACCGAACGGCGTATCCGGTACCGTTATCGACGTTCAGGTCTTTACTCGCGATGGCGTAGAAAAAGACAAACGTGCGCTGGAAATCGAAGAGATGCAGCTGAAGCAGGCGAAGAAAGACCTGTCTGAAGAACTGCAGATCCTCGAAGCTGGCCTGTTTAGCCGTATCCACGCAGTGCTGGTTTCCGGTGGCGTTGAAGCTGAGAAGCTCGACAAACTGCCGCGTGACCGCTGGCTGGAACTCGGTCTGAACGACGAAGACAAACAGAATCAGCTGGAACAGCTGGCTGAGCAGTACGACGAACTGAAACACGAGTTCGAGAAAAAACTCGAAGCGAAACGTCGCAAAATCACTCAGGGCGATGACCTGGCACCGGGCGTGCTGAAAATCGTGAAAGTGTATCTGGCCGTTAAACGTCAGATTCAGCCTGGTGACAAGATGGCGGGTCGTCACGGTAACAAGGGTGTTATCTCTAAGATCAACCCGATCGAAGACATGCCTTACGATGAAAACGGCACGCCGGTAGACATCGTTCTGAACCCGCTGGGCGTACCGTCTCGTATGAACATCGGTCAGATTCTGGAAACCCACCTGGGTATGGCTGCGAAAGGTATCGGCGACAAGATCAACGCCATGCTGAAGCGTCAGGAAGAAGTCGCGAAACTGCGTGAATTCATCCAGAAAGCGTATGACCTCGGTGCCGATGTGCGTCAGAAAGTTGACCTGAACACCTTCAGCGACGATGAAGTGCTGCGTCTGGCTGAAAACCTGAAAAAAGGTATGCCGATCGCCACGCCAGTGTTCGACGGTGCGAAAGAGTCTGAAATCAAAGAGCTGCTGCAGCTGGGCGACCTGCCGACTTCCGGTCAGATCACCCTGTTCGACGGCCGCACCGGTGAGCAGTTCGAGCGTTCAGTAACCGTAGGTTACATGTACATGCTCAAACTGAACCACCTGGTTGATGACAAGATGCACGCGCGTTCTACCGGTTCTTACAGCCTCGTTACTCAGCAGCCGCTGGGTGGTAAGGCGCAGTTCGGTGGTCAGCGCTTCGGTGAGATGGAAGTGTGGGCGCTTGAAGCATACGGCGCAGCATACACCCTTCAGGAAATGCTTACCGTTAAGTCTGATGACGTGAACGGTCGTACCAAGATGTATAAAAACATCGTGGACGGCAATCATCAGATGGAACCAGGCATGCCAGAGTCCTTCAACGTACTGTTGAAAGAGATTCGTTCGCTGGGTATCAACATCGAGCTGGAAGACGAGTAACTCTCGCTCAAACAGGTCACTGGTGCCGGGGTAACACCCGGCACCAGATTGTGCTAACTCCGACGGGAGCAAATCCGTGAAAGACTTATTAAAGTTTCTGAAAGCGCAAACTAAAACCGAAGAGTTTGATGCGATCAAAATTGCTCTGGCCTCGCCAGACATGATCCGTTCATGGTCTTTCGGTGAAGTTAAAAAGCCGGAAACCATTAACTACCGTACGTTCAAACCTGAGCGTGACGGCCTTTTCTGTGCGCGTATTTTCGGGCCAGTAAAAGATTACGAGTGCCTGTGCGGTAAGTACAAGCGCCTGAAACACCGTGGTGTGATCTGTGAGAAGTGCGGCGTTGAAGTGACCCAGACCAAAGTGCGTCGTGAGCGCATGGGCCACATCGAGCTGGCGTCTCCGACCGCTCACATCTGGTTCCTGAAATCTCTGCCGTCCCGTATCGGTCTGCTGCTGGATATGCCGCTGCGCGATATCGAACGCGTTCTGTACTTCGAATCTTATGTGGTTATCGAAGGCGGGATGACGAACCTGGAACGTCATCAGATCCTGACTGAAGAGCAGTATCTGGACGCGCTGGAAGAGTTCGGTGACGAATTCGACGCGAAGATGGGTGCGGAAGCTATTCAGGCCCTGCTGAAGAGCATGGATCTGGAGCAAGAGTGCGAGCAGCTGCGTGAAGAGCTGAACGAAACCAACTCCGAAACCAAGCGTAAAAAGCTGACCAAGCGTATCAAACTGCTGGAAGCGTTCGTTCAGTCTGGTAACAAGCCAGAGTGGATGATCCTGACCGTTCTGCCGGTTCTGCCGCCAGATCTGCGTCCGCTGGTTCCGCTGGATGGTGGTCGTTTCGCAACGTCCGATCTGAACGATCTGTATCGTCGCGTGATCAACCGTAACAACCGTCTGAAACGTCTGCTGGATCTGGCTGCGCCGGACATCATCGTACGCAACGAAAAACGTATGCTGCAGGAAGCGGTAGATGCCCTGCTGGATAACGGTCGTCGCGGTCGTGCGATCACCGGTTCTAACAAACGTCCTCTGAAATCTTTGGCCGACATGATCAAAGGTAAGCAGGGTCGTTTCCGTCAGAACCTGCTCGGTAAGCGTGTTGACTACTCCGGTCGTTCTGTAATCACCGTAGGTCCATACCTGCGTCTGCATCAGTGCGGTCTGCCGAAGAAAATGGCGCTGGAGCTGTTCAAACCGTTCATCTACGGCAAGCTGGAGCTGCGTGGCCTGGCCACCACCATCAAAGCCGCTAAGAAAATGGTTGAGCGTGAAGAAGCTGTCGTTTGGGATATCCTGGACGAAGTGATCCGCGAACACCCGGTTCTGCTGAACCGTGCACCAACCCTGCACCGTTTGGGTATCCAGGCATTTGAGCCGGTTCTGATCGAAGGTAAAGCGATCCAGCTGCACCCGCTGGTTTGTGCGGCATACAACGCCGACTTCGATGGTGACCAGATGGCTGTTCACGTACCGCTGACGCTGGAAGCCCAGCTGGAAGCGCGTGCGCTGATGATGTCTACCAACAACATTCTGTCTCCGGCGAACGGCGAACCTATCATCGTTCCGTCTCAGGACGTTGTACTGGGTCTGTACTACATGACCCGTGACTGTGTTAACGCCAAAGGCGAAGGCATGGTGCTGACTGGCCCGAAAGAAGCTGAGCGTATCTATCGCGCTGGCCTGGCCTCTCTGCATGCGCGCGTTAAAGTGCGTATCACCGAGTATGAAAAAGATGAAAACGGCGAGTTCGTTGCGAAAACCAGCCTGAAAGACACGACCGTTGGCCGTGCCATTCTGTGGATGATCGTACCGAAAGGTCTGCCTTTCTCCATCGTCAACCAGGCGCTGGGCAAGAAAGCGATCTCCAAAATGCTGAACACCTGTTACCGCATTCTGGGCCTGAAACCGACCGTTATTTTTGCGGACCAGACGATGTACACCGGCTTTGCTTACGCAGCGCGTTCAGGTGCATCCGTTGGTATCGATGACATGGTCATCCCGGAGAAAAAATACGAGATCATCAGCGAAGCAGAAGCTGAAGTTGCTGAGATTCAGGAGCAGTTCCAGTCTGGTCTGGTAACCGCTGGCGAACGCTACAACAAAGTTATCGACATCTGGGCTGCGGCGAACGATCGTGTATCCAAAGCGATGATGGATAACCTGCAAACCGAAACCGTGATTAACCGTGACGGCGTAGAAGAGCAGCAGGTCTCCTTCAACAGCATCTACATGATGGCCGACTCCGGTGCGCGTGGTTCTGCAGCACAGATTCGTCAGCTGGCAGGTATGCGTGGTCTGATGGCGAAGCCGGATGGCTCCATCATCGAAACGCCGATCACCGCGAACTTCCGTGAAGGTCTGAACGTACTCCAGTACTTCATCTCCACGCACGGTGCGCGTAAAGGTCTGGCGGATACCGCACTGAAAACGGCGAACTCCGGTTACCTGACCCGTCGTCTGGTAGACGTGGCACAGGATCTGGTTGTCACTGAAGACGATTGCGGCACGCTGGAAGGTATCACCATGACCCCGGTTATCGAGGGTGGTGATGTTAAAGAGCCGCTGCGCGATCGCGTTCTGGGCCGTGTCACTGCTGAAGACGTACTGAAGCCTGGCACCGCAGACATTCTGGTTCCGCGTAACACCCTGCTCCACGAGCACTGGTGTGACCTGCTGGAAGAGAACTCTGTTGACTCAGTGAAAGTGCGCTCCGTCGTATCCTGTGACACTGACTTTGGTGTATGTGCGCACTGCTATGGTCGTGACCTGGCGCGTGGCCATATCATCAACAAAGGTGAAGCAATCGGCGTTATCGCAGCACAGTCCATCGGTGAGCCGGGTACCCAGCTGACGATGCGTACCTTCCACATCGGTGGTGCGGCATCTCGTGCGGCTGCTGAATCCAGCATCCAGGTGAAAAACAAAGGTAGCATCCGTCTGAGCAACGCGAAGTCGGTTGTTAACTCCAGCGGCAAGCTGGTGGTGACTTCACGTAACACCGAGCTGAAGCTGATCGACGAATTCGGTCGTACTAAAGAAAGCTATAAAGTGCCTTACGGTGCGGTAATGGCGAAGGGTGATGGCGAGCAGGTTGCCGGCGGTGAAACCGTTGCAAACTGGGATCCGCACACCATGCCGGTAATCACCGAAGTGAACGGTTACATCCGCTTCACCGACATGATCGACGGCCAGACCATTACCCGTCAGACCGACGAACTGACCGGTCTGTCTTCCCTGGTGGTTCTGGACTCTGCAGAACGTACTACCGGTGGTAAAGACCTGCGTCCGGCACTGAAAATCGTTGATGCCAACGGCGACGACGTTCTGATCCCGGGCACCGACATGCCGGCTCAGTACTTCCTGCCGGGTAAAGCGATTGTACAGCTGGAAGATGGCGTACAGATCGGTGCGGGTGATGCTCTGGCGCGTATTCCACAGGAATCCAGCGGTACCAAGGACATCACCGGTGGTCTGCCACGCGTTGCCGACCTGTTCGAAGCACGTCGTCCGAAAGAGCCGGCAATCCTGGCTGAAATCAGCGGTATCATTTCCTTCGGTAAAGAAACCAAAGGTAAACGCCGTCTGGTTATCACCCCGGTTGATGGCAGCGATCCTTACGAAGAGATGATTCCAAAATGGCGTCAGCTCAACGTGTTCGAAGGTGAGCGCGTAGAACGTGGTGACGTGGTTTCCGACGGTCCGGAAGCACCGCACGACATTCTGCGTCTGCGTGGTGTTCACGCGGTAACGCGTTACATCACCAACGAAGTGCAGGACGTTTACCGTCTGCAGGGCGTTAAGATTAACGATAAGCACATCGAAGTTATCGTGCGTCAGATGCTGCGTAAAGCAACCATCATGAACGCCGGCAGCTCCGAGTTCCTCGAAGGTGAGCAGGCTGAATACTCTCGCATCAAGATCGCTAACCGCGAACTGGAAGCGAACGGTAAGATTGGCGTTACCTATGCGCGCGATCTGCTGGGTATCACCAAAGCCTCTCTGGCAACCGAGTCCTTCATCTCCGCGGCATCGTTCCAGGAGACTACTCGTGTGCTTACCGAAGCAGCCGTTGCGGGCAAACGCGACGAACTGCGCGGCCTGAAAGAGAACGTTATCGTGGGTCGTCTGATCCCGGCGGGTACCGGTTATGCGTACCATCAGGATCGTATGCGTCGCCGTGCTGCGGGTGAACTCCCGGCTGCACCGCAGGTGAGCGCGGAAGAAGCTTCCGCAAGCCTGGCAGAACTGCTGAACGCAGGTCTGGGCGGTAACGACAACGAGTAATCGTGCTGCACCCTGATAAAAACCCGCTTCGGCGGGTTTTTTTTCGCCTGGAATTCATCAAAAACGACCTCGATCGCGTTTCAGGACGCCGCTGGTTCAGGCCTGCTGATAAAAGAAACCCATCTTTCATCAGAGGGCATCACCATGTTTCGTTTCGCCATTCTTATTCTCAGCGCAACGCTCTTTAGCGCCGCTGCTACTGCCGGTACCGGTTTTCACCCGCTCACCCTCAGCGAACTGCCGACGCGTCCGCTGGAAGTGGTCGTCTGGTATCCCACAGCACAAACGGGCCCGTCGGAAGAGGTCGGCGGTAACATCGCTTTTGTCGGAACCCCGGTGCATCGCGATGCTGTACCGGCTTCGGGTCGCCATCCGCTGCTGCTGCTGTCGCACGGTTACGGCGGCAACTGGCGCAACTTTAACTGGCTGGCGCAGGCGATGGTCGGGCAGGGTTATATCGTGGCGGCGGTCGATCATCCCGGAACCACAACGCGCAACAAGCAGCCCGCACAGGCCCAGGCCTTATGGTCGCGCCCGCAGGACATGGTGCGGATGCTCGACGCGCTTATTGCTTCGCCGTTACTGGCAGGCAGAATTGATGAAACCCGTATCGCGGCGGCGGGGCACTCCCTGGGCGGCTGGACGGTGATGAGACTGGCGGGAGGGCAGTTTTCCACTGCGCGCTTTATTAAGGATTGCAGACAGCATACGGCCCTGGGCGGATGCAAACTTACTCATACGCTGGGGATCGATCGTCCGGAAGCGGCAGAGAGGCTCGCAGCAAGCCAGCATGATGCGCGTATCAAGGCGGTGGTATCGCTGGATCTCGGACTGGCGCGCGGCTTTACCCCTGAAAGCCTGACGCACATTAACGTTCCTGTATTGATCATGAGCGCAGGGGCAGACAGCGACGATGTGCCCGCCGCGCTGGAGTCCGGCTATCTGACAGAGAACCTTTCCGCCGGGTTAACGCGCTCTGTCAGCGTACCCGGAGCCACGCACTTCAGCTTTATGCAGCTGTGCAAACCTGGCGCAGCAGCACTGATAGAAGCCGAAGCGCCGGGTGAGGGCGTGGTATGCCGCGACGGAGGGGATATCAGCCGGGCAACGATCCATCAACGGCTGGTGGCGGAGGCTGCCGCATTTCTGAATCAGGCGCTTCATTATCAGGCGCCGCGCGGCGATACTCCCCAGGGCTCATCCCGGTAATACGCATAAATTCGCGGTTGAAATTAGATTTGGTGTTGAACCCGGAATCGAGCATCACCGCCGTGACAGGAGCTGCTGTCTGACGCAGTAACCGCTGCGCGTGCGCAATGCGAAAACCGTTGATCCACTGGGAGACATTACAACCGCGGGTCGCGTTGACCGCCCGGGAGATATGGCGCGCAGGCGTAGCGGTTTTACGCGCCAGCGCATTCAGGGTGAGATCCGGATCCAGATACAGCGCCCGGTCGGTAATCAGCGCTTCCAGTTGCGTACAGCGCTGCGCTTCCTCAGTGGCAATCGCGGGCATTGTCGCCGTAGCGGCGGCTTCAGGCACAGCCTGTGGTGCGGCGTTTCGCGGCGGGAGTAAAATGCCGAGGCAAAGAAACGGCAATAATAGGGCCTGGGATACCACCACCAGTAACGCAGCATGCTCGCCGCGATACAGGCTGAAATCAACGGCGATAGCCATGTCCGTCAGCCCGGAGAAGCACAGGAAGCCGCCCGCGATAAATGCCAGTCTGGATGTGACCGGCGCGTCGCTGAGGCGGCTTAATACCAGGCGATCTTCACCATATTGGGCGGTACGCAACAAGGCACCGCCGTAACCGATATAGAGCAGTATCAATACCGTGTCGGTAACAGCAGGCAAAAACAGGTGAAGGATCAGGGCTGCCGCCGGCGGCGCGATGGTGATGTTACGTCGCCAGCGAAGCGGGGTGTCCGTCAGAGTGGTAAAGCAGTACCAGGCGAGCGGCGGCAGACCAATAGCTGCCAGAGTTTGCATCTGCCGTAGCAGCGGAAGGTCGAAGGACCAGCGCAGCGCCGACATCAGGACCACCACTGCACAACCGGCGAGAAACCAGAGCGCACCGGGATGACGACTGACGCGGGAAAGGTACACTTTCGCCAGCAGCAACAGCAAAATAGCGAGCGTGACAACCGGAACGGGAACAGAGGGCATGGATGACCTGCTTGATGGAGGGCGCTACGGCGTAATGATGCAGTTGTGCCATAAAACGCGGTGAAAAACACCTCCCGGATCGGTGGGTTGCAAATACCGTAGTAGAATGCGGGATAAAAAATGCCCGGCGTTACCGGGCATCCCTGGCACCGCAGCGGGCGCTATTTCACCAGCGGCAGACGACGATAGAGTTCGATCATGTCGCCCGCGAGATCCTGAATCACCATCGCGTTCATCAGGTGATCCTGGGAGTGAACGGTAATCAGGTTCACCGGCAGTTTGCCGCTGCCCTCATCAAGGCCAATAAGCTGGGTCTGGATTTTGTGGGCATGCTTCACATACTCATGCGACTCTTCCATCGCTTTTTCCGCGCCGTCAAAGTCGCCTTTGCGGGCAAGCTGTAACGCGGTGAGTGCCTGGCTGCGTGCGGAACCGGCGTTAACCAGCAGCTCCATAATGATCGATTCTAAATCTTCCATCTGTTACTCCATTAATTTCAGGGCTTTATCCAGCACCACATCGCCTTTCATCATGCCGTAATCCATCATGTCGATAACGGCCACGGTTTTACCCAGCGGATCGGCAATTGCCTGGAACTTCTGCTGTTCATATTTAACCTGCGGGCCGAGCAGCACGATATCCGCCGTATCGATAATGTCCTTAAACTCAGCAACCGGTACGGCTTTGATTGAGACCTCAACACCGCGCTTCTGCGCTGCGTCTTTCATGCGTTGTACCAGCATGCTGGTGGACATACCTGCAGCGCAGCATAAAACGATATTCTTCATAATCTGCTCTCTGGTTCCGGGGGATAGCGGAAATATTTATCCCCGCGGGCAGGCAGCAACAACCGCTTTCGCCCGATTGTGTGTCTGCCATCACAAAAGAAACTGACGCAGACGGAAACCGGTTACCTTTTTTACGGAATGGTCTACTCATTCCGCGTTTGCATCTGAATAAGCAGGAATTTTAAGTGTCAGCACGGTGAAGGCGGGGCGGCAATTGGCAGGGAAAATACCGCCCCGGTCAGCACCGTAACGCTGACAGCAGGGAGGTTAGCGAAGGTTGCGCCGCACGCCGAGCGTCCGTTTCACCGTTTGCGGCGCGCTATCCGTGATTTTTTCCGGTTTGCAGCATGGCATCAGGGAAGTTGCGAACCCCTTCCCAGAAAGCGGTCCCAGTCTTTCCACACCGGCTGTAATCCGGCCTGTACCAGCGCAGCGGCAACCTCTTCCGGCCGGCGGCTGTCGTGGGTAGCGAACTGCTCCAGCTCCGGGCTGCCATCGGCATAGCCGCCGGGCTGGGTACGCGAGAAGGCGCTAACGGTGTTAATCGCCAGCGGAATAACGCGATCGCGGAACCACGGTGATTCGCGGGTAGAGAGCGACAGCTCCACTTCCGGCATTAACAGCCTGAAGGCGCAGATGGTCTGCACCAGCTCGCGCTCATTCATCAGCGATGCCGGTTCCACGCCGCCCGCGCAGGGACGCAGGCGCGGGAATGAGATCGAATAACGACTCTGCCAGTAGTGCTGCTGCAGCCAGAGCAGGTGTTCGGCCAGCAGATAGCAATCCACGCGCCAGCTGTCCGACAGGCCGATCAATGCCCCCAATCCGATCTTGTCGATCCCGGCCCGACCCAGACGATCCGGGGTTTCCAGCCGCCAGAAAAAGTCCTGCTTGTTGCCGCGCAGGTGGTGCCGGGCGTAGCAGCCTTCATGGTAGGTTTCCTGATAAACCAGCACGCCGTCCAGCCCGAGGGTTTTCAGCTCGGCGTACTCCGCCTGCGCCAGCGGTTGCACTTCCATCTGCAGCGAAGAAAAACGGCTGCGGATGGCAGGCAGATGCTGGCGAAAGTAGTCCATGCCCACTTTGCTCTGATGCTCGCCGGTCACCAGCAAGATATGATCGAACCCCAACGCCTGCAGGGCATCGCACTCCCGGACAATCTCCGCCTCGTCCAGCGTCTTGCGGCGCAGGCGGTTGCTCATGGAGAAGCCACAGTAGGTGCAGTCGTTGGCGCACAGGTTGGAGAGATAGAGCGGGACGTAAAAGCTGACGGTATTGCCGAAGCGCTGGCGGGTAAGGCGCTGGGCCTGCTGAGCCAGCGCTTCGAGGTACGGCTGTGCGGCCGGTGAGAGCAGCGCCATCATATCGTCCCGACTACGCTTTGAGGCATTCAGCGCGCGCTCAACGTCAGCCCCGGTTTTGCTGTTGATACGCAGCCGGATATCGTCCCAGTCGAGCTGCTGCCAGTGCGAGGTAAACGTCTTCATCCGGCGGCCCCCAGGAAGTCGGTGAGCGGGCTGGAGGCGCTGGCTACCTGCTGTTGCGCGCCCGGTCCGGCCTGATGCGCCAGCGCGCCGGCTTCAACGGCAAGGCGGAACGCTTGCGCCATGCGGACCGGGTCGCTGGCAACGGCTATCGCCGTGTTTACCAGTACCGCGGCGGCCCCCATCTCCAGCGCCTCGGTGGCGTGGCTCGGCACGCCGATACCGGCATCAACCACCACCGGCACCGTGGCCTGTTCAATGATGATCTCCAGCAGCGCGCGGGTCTGTAGCCCTTTATTCGAGCCAATCGGCGCACCGAGCGGCATCACCGCCGCGCAGCCGGCTTCCTCCAGCCGTTTGCACAGCACCGGATCGGCACCGCAGTAGGGCAGCACCACGAAGCCCTGCGCGACCAGCTTTTCCGCGGCACGCAGCGTTTCAATCGGGTCGGGCAGCAGGTAGCGGGCATCCGGGTGAATTTCGAGCTTAACCCAGTGCGTGCCCAGCGCCTCGCGGGCCAGCTGCGCGGCGAACACCGCTTCCTCGGCGGTTTTCGCGCCGGAGGTGTTCGGCAGCAGCGTGACGCCCGTCTCCAGCAGCGGGGCGAGAATCGCATCGCGGCGAGCCCGCAGATCGACGCGCTTCATCGCCAGCGTCACCAGTTCGCTACCGGAGGCGCGGATCGCCTCCACCATCAGTGAGGACGAGGCGAATTTACCGGTGCCGGTAAAGAGTCGCGAGGTAAAGGTTTTATCAGCAATGCGCAGCATGTCAGCCTCCGGCGATGACCTGAAAAAGCAGGAGGTGATCGCCCTCCTCAAGATGGTGTTCCTCCCAGCGCGAGCGCGGGAGGATCTGATGGTTCAGCGCCAGCGCCACGCCGGGCGTCAGCAGCTGCCGTTGCGAAAGAAACGCCGCGACGGTGAGCGGCAGGTCGCACTCCTGTCGCTCATCATTAAGCAGAACGTGCATACGCGCCTCCACAGACCGGGCAGCCCGGCGCGCGCGTCAGGCTCAGCGTGCGCCACTGTCCACTGCGACCATCAAACAGGCGCAGCGTACTGGCGTCGGTTGGCATACCGCTCAGCAGCTTCAGGGCTTCCAGCGCCTGCAGCGTTCCCATCATGCCCACGACCGGGCCGGGTACGCCGGCGGTGCGACAGTTGCGTTCCGGCTCGGCGTCGTCAGGCCACAGGCAGCGGTAGCAGCCGTGCTGCCAGGGCGGAGTCAGGGTCATTATCTGGCCGCCGAAGCCGACGGCGCTGGCGCTAATCAGCGGCCTGTTCTGCGCCACGCAGGCGGCGTTAATGGCCTGGCGCGACGCCATGTTATCGGTGCAGTCCAGCACCACATCCGCCTGCGCGACCGCCTGCAGCAGCGCATCGCCCTGTAAACGCTGCGTCAGAAGGCGCAGCGTGACGTGCGGGTTGATTGCGGCCAGCCGCCGTCCAGCCGCTGCGGCTTTCGGCTGGCCGACATCCGCGCTGGCGTAGAGCGTCTGCCGGTGCAGATTGCTGATGTGCACCTGGTCATCATCCACCAGCGTCAGGGTGCCAACGCCTGCGCCCGCAAGGTAATGCGCCGCCGGCGAGCCAAGTCCGCCCAGGCCGATAATCAGCGCCCGGCCTCGCTGTAAGCGGCTCTGACCTTCAACGGCAATGTCCTCCAGCAAGATCTGGCGGCTGTAGCGCATGAAATCGGCGTCATTCATCGCCCACCCCCGCCAGTGTCAGCAGCGCCCGGGTCGCACCCTGCCAGTCTGCGGCCTGCGTAATGGCGCTGACCACGGCAATGCTGCCCACGCCGGTCTCCAGCACTGCCGGGGCGCGTTCGAGGCTGATACCGCCGATGGCGACGGTAGGGTAATTGCCCAGCCTTTTTACGTGCGCCGCCAGCTGGCTCAGCCCCTGCGGTGCGGAGGGCATCTGTTTGGTCTGGGTGGGAAACACATGACCCAGCGCGATGTAAGAGGGGCGAACCGCCAGCGCGACGTCAATCTCCATGTCGTCATGGGTGGAAACGCCCAGCCGCAGCCCGGCAGCGCGGATTGCGTCCAGATCGGCGCTGGCAAGATCCTCCTGACCAAGATGCACGCCGTAGGCCTGGTGCCTGATCGCCAGCCGCCAGTAATCGTTGATAAACAGCCGGGCGTGATAGCGTTTGCCCAGCGCGATAGCCGCCTGCACATCGGCCTCAACCTCATGGTCCTGTTGGTCTTTAATGCGCAGCTGTAACGTGCGCACGCCCGCCGCCAGCAGGCGTTCAACCCAGAGCAGGCTGTCCACCACCGGATAAAGGCCGAGACGTTGCGGCACCACAGGGAACAGGGGCGTCAGCATCATGCTTCCTCCTGGCGCAGATAGATGTCGCCGCCTTTGGCGCGGAAGGTGTTCGCCATGTCGTTCAGGCCCGCTTCACGCTCCTGCTGCGCCGCGTAGTCGCGGACTTCCTGAGTGATTTTCATCGAGCAGAATTTCGGGCCGCACATGGAGCAGAAGTGCGCCACTTTGCCTGACTCCTGCGGCAGGGTTTCGTCGTGATAGGCCCGGGCGGTAAACGGGTCGAGCGCAAGGTTAAACTGATCTTCCCAGCGGAACTCGAAGCGCGCTTTCGACATGGCGTTATCGCGGATCTGCGCGCCCGGATGGCCCTTTGCCAGGTCGGCGGCATGCGCGGCGATTTTGTAAGTTATCAGCCCCTGCTTCACGTCTTCTTTGTTTGGCAGGCCGAGGTGCTCTTTGGGCGTCACGTAGCAGAGCATCGCGCAGCCAAACCAGCCGATCATCGCGGCGCCGATGCCCGAGGTAAAGTGGTCGTAGCCCGGCGCGATGTCGGTGGTCAGCGGGCCGAGGGTATAGAACGGGGCTTCATGGCAGTGCTCCAGCTCCTCGGTCATGTTGCGGCGGATCATCTGCATCGGCACATGACCCGGGCCTTCAATCATCACCTGCACATCGTATTCCCACGCGATTTTGGTCAGCTCGCCCAGCGTGTGCAGCTCGGCAAACTGCGCCTCGTCGTTGGCATCCTGAATTGAACCCGGACGCAGCCCGTCGCCGAGCGACAGCGATACGTCATAGGCGGCGCAAATTTCGCAGATCTCGCGGAAGTGGGTGTAGAGGAAGTTCTCCTGGTGGTGCGACAGGCACCACTTCGCCATGATAGACCCGCCGCGCGAGACAATCCCGGTGAGGCGTTTCGCGGTCATTGGCACATAGCGCAGCAGCACCCCGGCATGGATGGTGAAGTAGTCCACGCCCTGTTCTGCCTGCTCCAGCAGGGTATCGCGGAACGACTCCCAGCTCAGGTTTTCCGCAATGCCGTTGACCTTCTCCAGCGCCTGATAGATCGGCACGGTACCAATCGGCACCGGGCTGTTGCGCAGGATCCACTCCCGCGTCTCGTGGATGTAGCGCCCGGTAGAGAGATCCATCACCGTATCCGCGCCCCAGCGCGTGGACCACACCAGTTTTTCCACCTCTTCCTCAATAGAGGAGGTCACTGCGGAATTACCGATGTTGGCGTTCACTTTCACCAGGAAGTTGCGGCCGATGATCATCGGTTCCGATTCAGGGTGATTGATATTGGCGGGAATGATGGCGCGGCCGGCGGCAACTTCAGCACGCACAAACTCAGGGGTGATGTTCTCCGGCAGTCGGGCACCAAAGGCTTCTCCCGGATGCTGGTGGCGCAGCACTTCGCTGCGGATGCGCTCCCGGCCCATATTTTCGCGGATCGCGATGAACTCCATCTCCGGCGTGATGATGCCCTGGCGGGCGTAGTGCAGCTGGGTGACGCATTTGCCTGTCCGGGCGCGGTGCGGCGTCAGCAGGCTGCTAAACCGCAGTTCATCCAGCCCGTCATCGGCGAGGCGCTCCCGGGTCCAGGCGGAGCTGCGGCTGGACAGCGCCTCGGTATCCTGACGCGCTTCAATCCACGGGGCGCGCACTTTCTCCAGCCCGCGGTGCACATCAATAGTGATTGCCGGGTCGCCGTAGGGGCCGGAGGTGTCGTACACCGGCACCGGCTCGTTGGCGTCATACTGCGGGTTGCTTTCACTGCCGCCAGTCAGGGTCGGGCTGAGCTGGATCTCACGCATCGGCACGCGAATATCGGGCCGGGAGCCGGTGAGGTAGATGCGGTGCGAGTTGGGAAACGCGGTTCCCTCAAGGGTGCTGATAAAACGTTGAGCCTGCGCGCGGGTTTCGCGGCGGTTGGGTTTGACGGTTACAGACATAGCGCATTCCAGTAAATAATCGGGAAGTGGCTTGTCAGAACGACGGATGAAGCAAGAGAGGGACGCCGCACAGAGGGGCGACGCCACAGCAGATTGACTCTTGTTCCCTTCGCAGGTATTAGCCTGATCAGGTTCCGCGGATCCCGAATTAACGGTCTCAGCCCGTGCATACACACTGGGCACTCCGACAAGATGACCCTTCAGCGATGCTGCCGCAGGGCAGAATGCTTCAGGGAAAACCCCGCACGGCGGCGGGGCTAAAATAAATTACGCGTTAACTGCCCGAAACTCAAGCCGGGCGCGCGAAGCTGGTTTCGTCGTTGGCGCTGTCGCGCAGGTCGTTATCAAATGCCAGCACGATCAGTTTATCTTCCAGCGTGAAGCGGGCAGCCAGCGCTTCGCCGATACCGGACAGCGCTTCCTGGAACTCCAGGCAGTTGTCGTGATCGATAGCATTTTCCAGATGGGTATCGTAATACGCCATGATTTCCTGCGTATTCGCTTCGAGTAAGGGGTAGAGTTGCGTGGCGGCAACCAGCGGACTGGTCCCTTCCATTTCGCTGATAAGGCGCTCGTAAATATTAAAGTGACCGGCTGACAGGTAATCAACCAGGTTGTGACAAAAATCATCCAGCGCCTGTTCGTCCAGCGCGATGTGCGTTTCCTTGCCAGGTTTAATGCCAACCACTTTGTAATAGTTTACCAGCAGGTGTTTGCGCACGTTGAGCCAGCGGTCGACGAGTTCGTTACTGCCTCCAACGCGTTCTGTCAGACTTTCCAGCTGATTTAGCATGATCGACTCCATGAGTTATAAGATTAAAAGCAGTACACCCAAAATATGTAAAAATAATGTGAACAACATGCCAGTGAAGCTAAGGTAGTGCAACAGGTTATGGAACATACAATAGACAAACACGATCACGGCTGGTGGATCGTCAGCCATGAACAAAAATTATGGCTGCCGAATGGCGATTTGCCCAATGGATACGCGGAAAAATTTTCGCTGATCGGTAAAAGCGCGATAAAAATCGGCGAATGGGAAAATGAGCCGGTGTGGCTGGTGCGTGAGGGCCGGCGGCAGGACATGGCGTCTGTGCGGCAGATCATCGATAAGGATGTCGGCCTGTTCCAGCTTGCAGGACGCGGCGTACAGCTCGCCGAATTCTATCGTTCACACAAGTACTGCGGCTACTGCGGCCACGAAATGCATCCCGGAAAAAGCGAGTGGGCGATGCTGTGCGGGCACTGCCACGAGCGCTACTATCCGCAAATCGCCCCCTGCATCATTGTTGCCATCCGCCACGAGGATAAGATCCTGCTGGCTCAGCACAACCGCCACCGCAACGGCATCTATACCGTGCTGGCCGGCTTTGTCGAAGTGGGCGAGACGCTGGAGCAGGCGGTCGCGCGCGAAGTGATGGAAGAGAGCAATCTCCGGGTGAAAAACCTGCGTTACGTCACTTCCCAGCCCTGGCCGTTCCCGCAGTCGTTAATGACGGCTTACATGGCGGAATACGACAGCGGCGAGCTGAAAATCGACCCCAAAGAGCTTTTAGATGCTGGCTGGTATCGCTATGACCAGCTGCCGCTATTGCCCCCACCGGGCACTGTGGCGCGCCGCTTGATCGAAGATACTGTCGCTTTGTGCCGGGCTGAGTACGAATGACGTGGTAAACTGACGGCCACGCTTTTTAAGGAATGCTGAAATGACCGAACTGAAGAACGATCGTTACCTGCGCGCCCTGCTGCGCCAGCCGGTAGATGTCACGCCCGTATGGATGATGCGCCAGGCGGGCCGCTATCTGCCGGAATATAAGGCGACCCGCGCGCAGGCGGGCGATTTTATGTCGCTGTGCAAAAACGCCGAGCTGGCGTGCGAAGTGACGCTCCAGCCACTGCGCCGTTACCCGCTCGACGCGGCGATCCTCTTCTCGGACATTCTCACCGTGCCGGACGCGATGGGGCTCGGCCTGTACTTTGAAACCGGCGAAGGCCCGCGCTTCACCTCGCCCATCAAGAACAAAGCCGACGTTGACAGACTGCCCATTCCCGATCCGGAGCAGGAGCTGGGCTACGTGATGAACGCGGTGCGCACCATTCGCCGCGAACTCAAAGGCGAGGTGCCGCTGATTGGCTTCACCGGCAGCCCGTGGACGCTGGCCACGTACATGGTGGAAGGCGGCAGCAGCAAAGCCTTTACCCTGATCAAAAAGATGATGTACGCCGAGCCGCAGACGCTGCACGCGCTGCTCGACAAGCTGGCGAAGAGCGTCACGCTGTACCTGAATGCCCAGATCCGCGCCGGCGCGCAGTCGGTAATGATCTTCGATACCTGGGGCGGCGTGCTCACCGGGCGCGACTATCAGCAGTTCTCGCTCTACTACATGCATAAAATCATCGACGGTCTGCTGCGTGAAAACGACGGCAAACGCGTGCCGGTGACGCTGTTCACCAAAGGCGGCGGGCAGTGGCTGGAAGCGATGGCTGACACCGGCTGTGATGCGCTGGGCCTCGACTGGACCACCGATATCGCCGATGCGCGTCGTCGCGTGGGGCACAAGGTGGCGCTGCAGGGAAATATGGACCCGTCAATGCTTTACGCGCAGCCGGCCCGTATAGAAGAAGAGGTAGCGACTATACTGGAAGGTTTCGGACAGGGTGAAGGCCACGTCTTCAATCTGGGGCACGGCATTCACCAGGATGTGCCGCCTGAACACGCAGGCGCGTTTGTGGAGGCGGTACACCGGCTGTCCGTACCGTATCACAACTAAGGAGCACGTATGGATCTCGCGGCACTTCGCACACAACAACTCGAACTGGCTTCCCGCATTGTCCGGGAAGATGACCTGATCACCAGCACGCCGTCGATTATTGCGGGTGCGGACGTCGGGTTTGAGCAGGGTGGAGAAGTGACGCGGGCAGCCATTGTGCTGCTGAGCTACCCCTCGCTTGAGCTTATCGAGTATCAGGTGGCGCGCATTGCCACCACCATGCCGTATATCCCCGGTTTTCTGTCGTTTCGTGAATATCCTGCGCTGCTCGCGGCGTGGGATATGCTGTCGCAGAAGCCAGAGTTGCTGTTCGTTGATGGTCACGGGATCTCCCATCCGCGCCGCCTCGGCGTTGCCAGCCACTTCGGTATGCTGGTGGATGTCCCGACCATTGGGGTGGCGAAAAAGCGCTTGTGCGGCAAGTTTGAACCGCTCTCCGATGAGCCGGGCGCGGTGGCACCGCTGATGGATAAAGGCGAGCAGCTGGCCTGGGTCTGGCGCAGCAAGCAGCGTTGTAATCCGCTGTTCGTCTCAACCGGGCATCGGGTCAGCATTGATACCGCGCTGGCATGGGTGCAGCGCTGCACCAAAGGCTATCGTCTGCCTGAGCCGACCCGCTGGGCAGATGCCGTCGCCTCGGGGCGTCCGGCGTTTCGACGTTGGCAGGAAATCCCCCGATAGTTGCGGTACACTGCCGCACATTACCGGTTCATGAGACGCCACTATGCTACAAAATCCCATTCATCTGCGCCTTGCGAAGCTTGAAGCCTGGCAGCACACCACCTTTATGGCTTCGCTGTGCGAGCGGATGTATCCCAACTACGCGATGTTCTGCCAGCAGACGGGCTTCGGCGATGCCGCGCTGTATCGCCGCGTGCTCGATCTGATCTGGGAAACGCTGACGGTGAAAGACGCGAAGATCAACTTCGACAGCCAGCTTGAAAAGCTTGAAGAAGCGATCCCGTCCGCTGACGACTACGATATCTACGGCGTCTATCCGGCCATTGATGCCTGCGTGGCGCTCAGCGAGCTGGTGCATTCACGCTTAAGCGGCGAGACGCTGGAGCATGCGATTGAAGTCAGCAAAACCTCGATCACTACCGTGGCGATGCTCGAAATGACTCAAGCCGGGCGGGAAATGACCGATGATGAACTGAAGCTGAACCCGGCGGTTGAGCAGGAATGGGACATTCAGTGGGAAATTCACCGTCTGCTGGCGGATTGCGAAGAACGCGATATTGAGCTGATAAAAGGCCTGCGCGCAGACCTGCGTGAGGCGGGCGAGAGTAATATCGGTATAAATTTGCAGCAATGAGTCAATAAAACGTGACTTACCACCTGTTTTGTCACACTCGAAGGCTTCCATTGTGACCCCCGTCTGGTCTACATTTGTGGGGCGAATAAAAGTGGCTATCGGTGCGTGTATGCAGGAGAGTGCTAATCAGGCATTTCCGTCGCACTCGATGCTTAGCAAGCGATAAACACATTGTAAGGATAACTTATGAACAAGACTCAACTGATTGATGTAATTGCGGACAAGGCTGACCTGTCTAAAGCGCAAGCGAAAGCTGCTCTGGAATCCACTCTGGCTGCAATTACTGAGTCTCTGAAAGAAGGCGATGCTGTACAACTGGTTGGTTTCGGTACCTTCAAAGTGAACCACCGCGCTGAGCGTACTGGCCGCAACCCGCAGACCGGTAAAGAAATCAAAATCGCCGCA
>Ga0268257_1001080_pt1 | contig 25747 bp, 18 predicted proteins | sample AgamicAtPrz_FD_200249 | JGI IMG/M metagenome (GOLD analysis project Ga0268257, IMG submission 200249) | Agave microbial communities from Guanajuato, Mexico - At.P.rz (v2) (version 3) | ecosystem: Host-associated > Plants > Phyllosphere > Phylloplane/Leaf | place: Guanajuato, Mexico | collected... | reverse complement strand
GAGACCGTGCGCCAGCGCAAGGCCGGCCATGCGCCGACCCTCGACGCGGTGGCCAAGTACCAGAAGGGTGACAACGACAACCTCGGATTCACCAACCCCTCGCAGAACGGCGTGCGCTACGGCGGCGATGTCGAGCAGACCAGCGTCGGCCTGCAGTTGAACATCCCGATCTACAGCGGCGGCCTGACCAGTTCCCAGGTACGCGAGGCCTACGCCCGCCTGACCCAGAGCGAGCAGCAGCGCGAAAGCCTGCGCCGCCAGGTGGTGGAGAACACCCGCAACCTGCACCGCGCGGTGAACACCGACGTGGAGCAAGTGCAGGCGCGCAAGCAGTCGATCATCTCCAACCAGAGCGCGCTGGAGGCCACCGAGATCGGCTACCAGGTCGGCACCCGCAACATCGTCGACGTGCTCGACGCGCAGCGCCAGCTGTACACCTCGGTGCGTGACTACAACAACAGCCGCTACGACTACATCCTCGACAACCTGCGCCTGAAGCAGGCCGCCGGCACCCTGAGCCCTCAGGACCTGCAGGACCTGGGGCGGTACCTGAAGGCCGACTACAACCCGGACAAGGATTTCCTGCCACCGGACCTGGCGGCGGCGGCGGCGAAGAACTTCGAACGCCGGCCTTGAGCCAAGGGAGCACGCGGTCGCTGTAGGAGCGGCCTTGTGTCGCGATAGGGGCGCGAAGCGCCCCCCGGGATCTGCGCATACCCGCAAGATTGCCGGAGCCGCTGTGCGGTCCTATCGCGACACAAGGCCGTTCCTACAGGGATCGCACCGCCTCACAGATCAGCGGATTAGCGCAGCCAGCCCATCCAGCAACCGCCGCAACGCCCCCTGGTTGGCCTGCATCACCGCCCTGCCCGCCTCGCCCATGCGCCGCGCATCCTGCGGCAGCTCGACCAACCGACGCACCGCCCCGGCCAGCCCTTCGACGTCGTCCACCTGCTGCAACGCCCCCGCCTCGCGCAGCATCGCGCTGATCTCGAGGAAGTTGAACACATGCGGCCCCATGAGCACCGGCAGCGCCAGCGCCGCCGGCTCCAGCGGGTTATGCCCGCCGGTGGCCACCAGGCTGCCACCGACGAAGGCGATGTCGGCCAGCGCATAGAGGAACAGCAGCTCACCCATGGTGTCGCCCAGCAGCACCTGGGTCTGCGCCGTGACCGCGTCGCCGGTCGAGCGGCGCACCGTGCTGAACTGGCCGGCGCACAGTTCATGCACTGCCGCGAAACGCTCGGGATGGCGCGGCACCAGGATCAGCAACGCATCGCTGTGGACCTTCAGCAGCTCACGATGAGCCTCGAGAATCAACGCGTCTTCGCCATCATGGGTACTGGCGGCAATCCACACCGGACGCTGCCGGGCAGCCCACTGCTCGCGCAATGCAACGGCCCGTGGCAGCAGTTGATCGTCGATCTTCAGGTCGAACTTGATCGAACCGGTTACCTGCACGCATTCGTCGCGCGCACCGAGCGCCCGGAAACGCTCGGCCTCGGTTTCGGTCTGCACCGCGATCAGGCTCATCTCCTCGAGCATCGGCCGGGTCAGGCCGGCGAAGCGTGCATAACCACGGGCCGAGCGCTCGGACAACCTGGCATTGGCCAGCGCCACCGGAATGCCGCGCCTGGCGCACTGGTGAATGTGATTCGGCCACAGCTCGGTTTCCATGATGATGCCCAGGCGTGGTCGCACATGGTCGAGGAAACGCCCGGCCGCCCACGGCAGGTCGTAAGGCAGGTAGCAGTGCTGCACCCGTGGCTCGCCCTCGAACATCGCGCGGATGCGCTCGGAGCCGGTCGGGGTCATGCAGGTGAGCGTGATCGGCAGGTCCGGGTACTGCTTGAGCAGGGCCCGCACCATCGGCGCGGCGGCGATGCTCTCGCCCACCGAGACCGCATGCACCCAGATGCCGCCCTGGCGCATCGGCGCCAGCTTGCAGGCGAAGCGCTCGGCAATCCGCGCACGGTACGCCGGCGCCTTGCGCCCGCGCAGGAAAAGGCGCAGCGCGACCAGCGGCAGGCCCAGGTGAAACAGCAGGGTATAGAGGGTTCTGTTCATGGCGGCGGAGTTTACTAGGAACTGGATGAAAAGGCCTGTCAGCCAATCGCCCGCAGGTGCACGGCGAAGCGCTCGGCCAGCCACTGCGCGGCCGGACCCAACGGTTCGTCGCGCCGCCAGGCCAGCTCCGCCACCAGCGCTGGCGGGCGCCACTCGCTGTCCAGCTCGACCATCTGCGTCTGGTAGGTGGGGTACTGCACCACATGCCGGGGCAGCCAGGCCCAGCCCAGGCCGCGCATCAGCAACTCGGCCATGGCGTAGAAACTGTCGGCGCGCCAGACCTGCGGGCTGATCGCCTCGCCGCCCGGGTAACCACTCTGCTGGGGGGTAATCAACAACTGGCGATGGCGGGCCAATTGCTGGCGAGTGACCTTGGCCAGGTGTGCCAGCGGATGATCGATGGCACACACCGTGACCATCTCGACGCTGCCCAGGGCGCGCCGCTCCAGCGAGGCGGGGATGCTTTCGTGGTGGAAGAACAAGCCCAGGTCGGCGCGCCGCTCCACCAGTTTGCGCGCCACATCGCCCTGGGCACCGCTGGCCAGTTGCACTTCCAGGTAAGGGTAGTGCGCCGCCAGCTCGTCGAGGCTGTCGATCACCGGCTGGTAGGGCATGGCCTCGTCCTGGGCCACCCGCAACAACGCCTCCTGCCCGCGCATCAAGGCCAGCGCCCGGCCATCCAGGCGCTCACACTGGCGCAACAGCTCGCGGGCGTCCTCCAGCAGCGCGGCGCCGCTTTCGGTCAGGCGCGGCTGCCGGCCGCTGCTGCGCTCGAACAGGGTCACGCCCAGGTCCGTCTCGAGCAAGGCGATGGCGCTGCTGATCGCCGACTGGGCCTTGCGCTGCTCGCGGGCCACGGCGGAAAACGAACGCAATTCGGCGGCCCGCACGAACAGGCGCAGTTGCTCGAGGCTCCAGTGTTCAGTCATGACCAGCCTATCTCCAAAGCAGATAGGTAATGACTTTACCGCATCCGGGGATTCCCTAGAATGCCCATCCAGCTACGGAGGACCCGCACCATGAACGCCTATACCTATCTCGCCATCGCCATCTGCGCCGAAGTCATCGCCACCGCCTCCATGAAAGCGGTCAAGGGGCTGAACACGCCGCTGCCGCTGCTGCTCATGATCTGCGGTTACGGCGTGGCGTTCTGGATGCTGACCCTGGTGGTGCGCAGCATTCCGGTGGGCATCGCCTATGCGATCTGGTCGGGGCTGGGCATCGTGCTGATCAGCATCGCGGCGCTGGTGATCTATGGGCAGAAGCTGGATGTGCCGGCGATGCTGGGCATGGCCATGATCGTCGGCGGGGTGGTGGTGATCCAGGTGTTTTCCAATACTGCCGGACACTGATCCCAGAGCCCGCTCCCACGGTCCTCTCCCGGCCTACAGCCTGTATACTGCGCACCTGTCCCAGTTTTCGAGGTGCCCGCATGCCATCCGCCATTACCACTGACGTGCTGATCGTCGGCGCTGGGGTCGCAGGCCTCTGGCTCAATGCCAGGCTGCGCCGCCTGGGCTATTCGACGGTGCTGGTGGAGCGCGCCAGCCTGGGTGGCGAGCAGACCATCAAGTCGCAAGGCATCATCCACGGTGGCACCAAGTACGCCCTGCACGGCGCCCTCAGCGGCGCCTCCGAGGCCATCGCCGACATGCCGCGGCGCTGGCGCGAAGCGCTGGCCGGCAACGGCGAGCTGGACCTGACCGGCACCCGCCTGCTCTCCGACGCCCACTACCTGTGGTCCCCAGGCACCCTGGCCGGCAACCTCACCAGTTTCTTCGCCAGCAAGGCCGTGCGTGGCCGGGTCGACCAGGTCAAGGGCGAGCAACTGCCGCCGGCCCTGCAGGACCGCGCCTTCAAGGGCAAGGTCTACCGCCTGGCAGAACTGGTCATCGACGTACCCAGCCTGCTGGCCAACCTGGCGCAACTGGCGGGCGACAGCCTGCTGGCCGGCGAGCGTATCGAGCCGCTGCGCGACGGCGACGAACTGGCCGGGCTGCTGGTCGATGGCCGCGAGGTCCGCGCCCAACGTGTCGTCCTCAGCGCCGGCGGCGGCACCGAAGCGCTGCTGCACACCCTGGGGCTGAGCCAACCGGCCATGCAGCGCCGTCCGCTGCACATGGTCCTGGCCAAGGGCCCCAACCTCAAGCCGCTGTACGCCCACTGCCTGGGCGGCGGACCCAAGCCGCGCATCACAGTGACCACCCACCCGGCCGCCGATGGCCAATGGGTGTGGTACCTGGGTGGCGACATCGCCGAGGCCGATGGCGTGGCCCGCGAGCCTGCCGCGCAGATCGCCGCGGCGCAAAAGGAGGTCGCCAGCCTGTTGCCGTGGGTCGACCAGGCCCAGGTGCGCTGGGCCACCCTGCGCGTCGACCGTGCCGAGCCCGCGCAATCGGGCCTGGTGCGCCCGGACAACGCCTTCCTCGCCGACCAGCAACGCCTGCTGGTCGGCTGGCCGACCAAGCTGGCCCTGGCGCCGGACTTCGCCGACCGCGTATTGGCCAGCTTCGAACGTGACGGCATCCGCCCGGCGAGCCAACCGGACCTCGCCGACCTGCCCCGCCCACCGCTGGCGCTGCCCGCCTGGGAGCAACTGCTGCCATGAGCCTGCCGACCCTGCACGATCATCACCGCCTCCTGGGCAGCACCGGCCTGCGCGTGTCGCCGCTGGGCCTGGGCACGGTCAAGCTTGGCCGCGACCAGGGCGTGAAATACCCCAACGGTTTCACCATTCCCGATGACGCAACCGCCCGCCTGTTGCTCGCCCAGGCCCGCGAGCTGGGCATCAACCTGATCGACACCGCACCGGCCTATGGCCGCAGCGAGGAGCGCCTCGGCCCGTTGCTGCGCGGCCAGCGCGACCAGTGGGTGATCGTCAGCAAGGTCGGCGAAGAGTTCGAAGCCGGCCAGTCGCACTTCGATTTCAGCGCCGCCCACACCCGCCGCTCGGTCGAGCGCAGCCTCAAGCGCCTGGAGACCGACCGCATCGAGCTGGTGCTGGTGCATTCCGACGGCAACGACCTGGCGATCCTCGAGCAGGAGGGGGTGTACGAAACCCTTGCCGCGCTCAAGCAGGAAGGCAAGATCCTTGGCTATGGTTTGTCCGGCAAGACTGTCGCCGGCGGCCTGAAGGCGCTGGAGCAAGGTGATTGCGCCATGGTCACCTACAACCTCAACGAGCAGGCGGAGCGGCCCGTGCTGGACTACGCTGCCGAACACGGCAAGGCCATCCTGGTGAAGAAGGCCCTGGCCAGCGGACATATCTGCCTGGCCCCCGGGGTCGATCCGGTGCAGGCCAGTTTCGAGCTGCTGTTCGCCCATCCGGGGGTGAGCAGTGCCATTGTCGGCACCATCAACCCGCTGCACCTGGCCCACAACGTGGCCACCGTCGCCCGCATCCTGGGCCGGCTCTGAGCCGCCCGGGCGGGGGCCCAACGCAAGGAGGAGCCTCGTGCCGCGTACGCTGATCCGCAAGAATCCGAGCAACTTCAAGACCCTGCCGCTGCATGTCGAGGCCACGCCCGAAGGCCTGACCTACCAGAGCATCGGCATGCCGCTGAACTTCGCCCAGACCCTGCAGCGGCGCAAGGCCATCCAGGTCGCCGACCCCGAGCACTTCGTGGCGGAACTGGCCAACCTCGGCGTATCGGTGCGCCTGACCCTGCACTGGCAGGGCCGCGACTACTGGGTGCTGGTCCGCCAGCGCCGCCAGGACCGTGGTGATGTGGTGCTCAAGCTGATTTCCGGCTATGTCCCGGCCCACGAGCTGAACCTGCCGCTGCACACGGCGATCCAGGAAGTGGCAGAGGAATGCCTGCTGGAAACCCCCGAGGGCTGGCTGGGCGGTCGCTTCAACGACACCTGGCTGCCGGCGCCCTATGCCGCCGCCCTGCACTATCGCGAGGCCCTGCCGTTCGTGCTGTCGCCCGAGTCCGGCGCCGCCCGGCCGGTGCATTGCGCCAACCTGATGCTGCTGGAGCGGCCACGCGCCTATGTGCACCTGCCCACGGCGTCGTTGCAACTGATCTACGAGCTGCGCCTGCAGGTACCCCGTGAGGCCAAGTCGCTGAGCCTGTTCCATGTCGATGAGCGCCTGGAAGGCGATCAGCTGGTGGCCAGGCTCAATCGCAAGCGGCCGGACCTCTACCTGATGCCGCTCAAGGACGGTCAACCCGTGGCCGAGCTGTACACCTTGAAGAAGGACCAGCTGACACCTGCGGGTACGCGCGGACTGTGGCTGGCCGAGAGCTTCGCCCGCCAGGATGGCTGGGTGGTGAGGGATGAGCGGGTGCGCTGGAAGGACTGGCTGAAGCAGCAGGGGCTGGTCGAAAGCAAGCCCGCGCCGGCGTCGCACTTGGAGCGGTTCGGAGACAAGGCACGGGAACTCCTGGCCCGGGCGCGGACCTCACTGCATAAATGAACGCGGGGCAAGCCCGCTCCCAGCATTTGTGGGAGCGGGCTTGCCCCGCGACTTGCATCGTATCAGTGCTTGCGGATCTTCTCGACGATCGCCGTGGTCGAGCTGTTTTCCACCAGGCCCAGCACCTTCACCGTGCCGCCATAGGCCTTGACGATATCGGCGCCGACCACCTGGTCGATACCGTAGTCACCACCCTTGACCAAGACATCCGGCTTGACCTGGCGCAGCAGGTTCTCCGGCGTGTCCTCGGGGAAACTGATGACCCAGTCCACCGCACCGAGGCCGGCCAGCACGGCCATGCGCCGGTCGACGCTGTTGATCGGTCGGCCCGGGCCTTTCAGGCGGCTGACCGAGGCATCGTCGTTGATGGCGACGATCAGCCGGTCGCCCTGGGCGCGAGCCTGTTCCAGGTAGGTCACGTGACCCGCGTGAAGGATATCGAAGCAGCCGTTGGTGAAGACGATCTTCTCGTTGTGCGCACGGGCATCGTCGATGGCCAGCAGCAGCTGCTCCAGCCCCAGCACACCTCGCTCCGAGCCTTCTTCACGCTGAATGGCGCGACGCAGCTCAGGCGCACTGATGGCAGCGGTACCCAGCTTGCCGACCACGATACCGGCGGCCAGGTTGGCCAGGGCGACGGCATGCGGCAGGTCTTCGCCTGCAGCAATGGCGGCGGCAAGGGTGGAAATCACTGTGTCGCCGGCACCGGTGACATCGAACACCTCACGGGCGCGGGCCGGCAGGTGCAGGGCCGGGTGGCCGCTGCGCAGCAGGGTCATGCCATGCTCGCCTCGGGTCACCAGCAACGCACCCAGATCCAACTCTTCGAGCAGTTTCAGGCCCTTGGCGACCAGTTCGGCTTCGTCGGCGCAACGGCCGACGATGGTTTCGAACTCGCTGAGGTTCGGGGTGATCAGGCTGGCACCGCGGTAGATCGAGAAATCCTTGCCCTTGGGGTCGGCCAGCACCGGGATGCCCTTGCCGCGGGCGGCCTGGATCAGCGCCTGATGGTTCTGCAGGGCGCCCTTGCCGTAGTCGGAGAGCACCAGCACCTTGATACCTTCGAGCAAGGCATCGACCTCCGCCCCCAGCGACAGCGGGTCGGTGGCGAACGGCTCTTCGAAGTCGATACGCAGCAGTTGCTGGTGACGGCTCATCACCCGCAGCTTGACGATGGTCGGCTGGTGGGCGATGCGCTGGAAGACCGAGCGCACACCGGCGGCGTGCAGGCTGTTGGCGAGGCTGTCGGCAGCCTCGTCCTGGCCGGTGACGCCGACCAGCGCGGCCGGCGCGCCGAGGGCGGCGATGTTCAAGGCCACGTTGGCCGCGCCGCCGGGGCGGTCCTCGATCTGATCGACCTTGACCACCGGCACCGGCGCTTCAGGCGAAATACGCGAAGTACCGCCATGCCAGTAGCGGTCGAGCATGACATCGCCGACCACCAGTACCGGGGCTTGATCGAAACGCGGCATGGACAACTTCATGGGCAACCCATTTTTGGAAAAGTGAACAGGGGCAGGATATTAGCACAGGGTCGTGGATGGCTTTACGGCCACCTTCGCTGTGGACAACTGCGGTGACAATCGGGGCCGTGCCGGCCCCGATGCTTGGGTTTCAGGTGATATCGACGTTTTCCGGCGCATCCAGGCCCATGGCGTGCAGACGGGCATAGTAGCCATTGGCCTCAAGCAGCTCGGCATGGGTACCACGCTCCACCAGACGGCCCTGCTCCATCACCAGGATCATGTCGGCCTTCTCGATGGTCGACAGCCGGTGGGCGATCACCAGCGTCGTGCGCCCCTGCATGACATGGTCCAGGGCGGCCTGGATGTGCCGTTCGGACTCGGTATCCAGCGCCGAGGTCGCCTCATCCAGAATCAGCAACGGCGCGTTTTTCAGCAGCGCACGGGCTATCGCAAGGCGCTGGCGCTGACCGCCTGAGAGGAGCACGCCGTTCTCGCCGACCTCAGTGTCGAAACCTTTTGGCAACTGGTCGACGAACTCCTTGGCATAGGCATCGGCGGCGGCGGCCTCGATGTCGGCACGCGGTGCACCGGCCAGGTCGCCATAGGCGATGTTGTTGGCCACGGTGTCATTGAACAACGTGACATGCTGGGTGACCTGGGACACATGGCGACGCAGGTTGCGCAGGCGATAGTCCTCGATCTCCACGCCGTCGAGCAGAATCTGCCCTTCACTGTGGTGATAGAAACGTGGAATGAGCGCAGCGAGGGTCGACTTGCCACTGCCGGAGCGACCGACCAGGGCAATCATCTGGCCAGGTTCGGCAGTGAAGCTGATGTCACTGAGCACCTGACGCTCGGTACCCGGGTAGGTGAAGCTGAGGTTGCGCACTTCCAGACGGCCCTGGACACGGTCCTTCTCAACGGTACCGGTATCCACCTCAGGCGCTTCATCCAACTGCTCGAAGATGCTCTCGGCACCGGCCAGGCCTTTCTGGATGGTCGAGCTGACCTCCGAAAGCTGACGGATCGGCTTGGGCAGCAGGCCCGCGGCGGTGATATAGGCGACCAGGTCACCCGCCGACGCGTCTCCGCGCAGGAACAGTACCAGGAACATCAGCGCAGCCATGGCGCTGTAGATCACCAATTGCAGCAGCGGCGTGTAGAGCGCGCCGGTCTTGGTCATGCGCAACTGCTTGTCGGTGTTGCTCTGGCTGGCGGCGCCGAAGCGCTGCTCCTCGTAACGCTCGCCGCCGAAACTGCGCACCACCCGATAACCCTGAATGGTCTCGGAGGCGACATGGGTGACATCACCCATGGCCACCTGGATCTTCTTGCTCTGCTTGCGGAATTTCTTGCTGGCCGTGCTCACCATCACGGCGATCACCGGCAGGATCGCAACCATGACCAGCGTGAGCTGCCAGTTCATCCACAGCAGGTAGGCGAACAGGAAGACCACCGTCAGGCCTTCACGGATCACCACCTTGATCGCGTCGGTCGCCGCGCCGGTGACCATGGTCACGTTGAAGGTGATGCGCGAGATCAGGTGGCCGGAGTTGTGGTTGTCGAAATAGCGGTTGGGCAGCACCAGCAGCTTGTTGAACAGTTCCACGCGCAGGTCGTGCACCAGGCACAACGACACCTTGGCCAGGAAGTAGTTGCCCAGGAAAGACCCCAGGCCCTGCCAGGCGGCGATCAGGATGATCAGCAGCGGAACGGCCTGCAGCAGCTGCAGGTCGCGCAGGTAGGCCACGTTGGGGAACAGGACGGCCTGGGGGTTGCTCAGGCCATCGACGAAGTACTTGAGAATCCCGGCCAGCATCGGCTGGGTCGAAGCGAAGATCACGAACCCGACGATACTCAGCAGGAAGATGCCGATGTAGGGTTTCACGTACCTCAGCAGCCTGAAGTAGATCTTCAGGCTGGAGGTGTTCTCCACCGGTAGCGGTGTTTCGGCCATCATCGAGCTCGCTGTTCAGATTGAACCGGCGATTTTACCACAGCGTCGTTTCTGGTCATCTGCCCACGGCAACAACATTGCCAGGCCTACCGGCAGCCAGCTGATGAACCATTCGGCCCGCGGCGTGGCGGTCAGGCTGGCGGCATCGAATTGCATGGCCAGGGTGGAGAACACCCAGAGGCCAAGCACGACCTTGCCAAAGGCTGTGTGCCGGGCGCGGACGATCTCGCCCAGGGTGAAAAGCCAGACCGCCAGCCACAGCAGCATGCCCGGCAAACCCAGCTCCACGGCGACGTGGGTGAACATGTTGTGCGTGTGCTCGAACAGCTCGCCAAGCGCCTCAACGCGGTAGTAGGCGCCAAGCCCCAGTCCAGTGAGCGGATGCTCGGCGATCATGTGCACGGACGATATGAAGATTTCTGGGCGATAGGAGGAACCACGCGCCATGATCAAGTCGTGCATCAGGTAGAACGCCGCCCCCGTCGCCAAAGTGGCCAACAGCGCGAAGCACTGGCTGGCACGATCACGGTGCCACAGAACACCCAGGATGACTGTCACAACCAACGCCAATGCGGCGCCTCGGCTCTGGCTGAGAATCACGAACGCCCCCAGACAACCCAGGCCAAGTGCCCAGGCCAGTTGGAGACCACGGTGACGCGGACAGGCATACAACAACCACAGGATAGCGGCGGCGATGACATAGGCGCCCAGGATCGGATGGGAAATCTCACCAATACCGGCCAGACGCTCAGTCAAGGAATGGGCAGATACACCGTAAAACTCAACGATCGAAATCAACGCGGCTACCGCCAACAGCGCACCGCCTAGCTGCAGCGAGCGCCAGGTACCTGATAACCCCATGCTGCCCAGCAGCGGAAAGGCCATGAGAAACAGCAGGATGTACAACAACCGCTTGGCTTCCCGCACACTGTCTTCGGCAGCCGACCAAAACAGCGTCACACTGCTCCAGATCAACAATACAGCGATACCGATCCACAATGCCGGCTGTCGGCACCAGGCTTGAATGAACACCCGCCTGGCCGACCATGCCAGCCCCAGGGTGGGCAACCACATAAACAGGATCATGCCCTGTTGGTACAACTTGTTGGTTGGCGCCAAGGCCACCGCCGCCAAAAACCACACAAAACCCGTTGCCAGCCAAGCCTTCGCCCAGCTTTTTTCATACAACATCCCTTTCCCCCGGTGAAGCACAAGTACACCAACATGGTGCTGACAGATATTTTTCGGCATTATTGCCGGTCATTTTGCCTGCTCTTAAGACAAGGCTCTAATCACATGCATTGCTCCCGGCTCTCCCAGGTCGAATTCGACCACATGACACTCGGTGCCAAGGTGCTGGAGGCAGATAGCCATGGCGCCAAAGTCTACCTACTTGAGGATGGTAATATCCTTAAGGTTTTCCGTCGCAAGCGCTTTCTTTCATCTGCGCTGCTGCGCCCTTACTCGCAGCGTTTCATCGACAATGCCGCCCGCCTGGCCCTGACAGGCTTCCCGACCCTGGAAGTGCTCAGCCACCACAAGCTGCCACTGCCGGGACGCACCGCGGTGCTTTACCGTCCGTTGCCGGGTCAAACATTGTTGCAATTGTCACGCGCCCCTGACTTCAGCTGGGAGCGGGAACTACCACGCCTCATCGAACTGATTCATCGCTTGCATCGCGCAGGGATCTACTTCCGGTCATTGCATCTGGGCAACGTTGTTGAAACCCCCGAAGGGTTGCTGGGGCTGATCGACGTGGCCGACATGCGCTTCCTGCGTGCGCCGCTGTCCTCGCGGTTGGTACAACGCAATGTGCAGCACATGGTCCGTTACATCGAACGGGAACCCCTCGCCAGCGCTTTTCCCCTCGAGCAATTCCAGACAGCCTTGAGCAGTCACTGACAATCAACGCTCCAGCAGGCCAGCCGAGCCCGCCTTGAAGGCCTGCCACCCCTTGTCCGGAGCCAGGACTTTCCATTGTTCGGACGCCTTCGCCTCGGTGCTCCACTGGCGACAGGCGCTCATGACAGCGGCCCAAGCAGACTCATCGCCGACGGGAAGGTAGCATCCGCTCTCGCCCAATTGCTCGCGAAACACCGGCAAGTCGCTGCAGACCACTGGTACCCTGGACAGTACGGCTTCCTGAACTACCAACCCCAGCCCCTCGGCATGGGAAGGCACGAACAACCAGTCGAATGCCGGATACAGACGTGTCGAGTCCTCGCGATGACCATAGAGGCGTACGCTGTCACCCACACCGAGCGACCTGACCCGAGCCTCCAGCTTTCCTCGCAGTGGGCCATCGCCCAAAATCACCAGTTGCATGCCGGGCTGCGCTGCGTTTGCCTTGGCGAAAGCCTCGATCAACAGTTCGAACCCTTTGCTCTCGACCAAACGCCCGACAGCCCCCAGCACGGGTGCCGAAGCCTGGGACGCCAGGCCCAACCTGCGCCTCGCCTCGGCCCTGCTCGGCAACTGGCTGCCAAATGCCTCGGGATCGAGCGCCACGCGCAAGGTGCGCACCTGGCGCCGCAGATCACGTTCGAGCGCGCCAGCGAGCGTAGCGGAGACGGCAGCGACGCTCAGGCGCTCGATGGGAAACCGGCGAAACAAAGCAATGTCACTCCCGGTCAATCGGGTCGCGCCATGAAACAGGACGGAGATTCTCACCTCAGGAAAATGCTGCATCAGGGGCAGCAACAGCCGCGCCACGCCCAAGCCATCGACCAACAAGACATCAGGCGCCACATCCCTCAGCGCGCGACGCAGACGCCAGCGCACCCAGGCCAGGGTCAGGCGATGAGGCAATCGCCCCTTGAGAACCCGGGCGGGCAAATGCCAATTGCGCACCTGTCCCACACCGCTGCACAGGCCATCCCCCAGCAACAGCCAATTGTTTACACGGGCGTCCACGCCAGCATGTGCCAACACCTGCCGATGAACGCTGTGGATGGAAGAGAAAGGCGCCCCACCCGACCACATCACGTTGAGGATATTCAACGGCTTCACGCCTCTCTGAAATTTCGATGGATCCTGAAGCCAGTCGCTTGCTCGAGCCGCCACCGCTCAGAAACCAAGGCGCAAGCGCAAACGCTGCCAGCCGGTCAACGGCGGATGCGGGCGCAGAGCAGGCTTCATGTGCTCGACAATACTTCGACCAACCTCGGCGAAACTGAACCCCGAGGTCGCCAGCGCGCGGCCATTGGTAGCAATACGCGCCGCCAGCGTCGGATCTTCGCGCAATTGCCGCAACTTGGCCTGCAGCGCGGGAATGCTGTGATACAGCACCACGTTGTGCATGTCCACAAGGCCCAGAGCATGGTTTTCCTCATCGCCCTGGTCATAGGCCAGCAGCACGCAACCGCAGGCCATTGCCTCGAAGTTCTTGATCATGTATTCGCCCATGCCGACATCGGCACTGACGAAAAAACGGATACGGTTGAGTGTATTGCAATAATCCTCGCCCGACTTGGTGCGGGTGACGACCAGGTTTTCCACTTGCCCCAGCTCATCGAGCAGCGCCTTGCGGCCGCTGTAGGCGACGCTTTTGGTGCTGCCAACGAACGCCAGTTCGATATCCCGCTCGCGGCCCTGATCTGTCAGCAACTGCTCGTCATATCCCTTGGGCACGAACACCGCGTCGAAGCCTTCCTGGCGCAGGCGCTCGCTGACCATGTAGCCTGAGCTGATGACTCGGGCCCAAGGCAGTTGACGGTAATGCTCGCTGAACTTGCCCGTGTACTTGCAGGGTATGTAGTTCTGGTAGGCGTCGTGCTCGAGGATCACCAGGTTGGGAACGCTGCGAATGAATGCGACCTGACGGATTTCCTGCTTGAATCGCAGGAAGAACACGATACGGTCGTAGCGCGTGACGTCCACTTCCCGCTTGAAGTAGCGACGCAGGTTGCGCTGGTCCTCGTCGCTCAGCCAACGCAGATCGCAGTCGCAGTTGGCCGCGACGCCGTCGTACAGGCGGTCGAGAATCGCCCGTTGTTCCTTCTGCACCAGAAATAGGACTTTCATTGCTTTCCTTGGGCGCTCACAGGTCGCGACGCCAGAACAGTTCATGTCGGCGCACCGCCTTGCGGAAGAATTCGTTCTCTCCGTAGGGCGATGGGCGGCGCCCTGCCAGCCAGCGTTGCAACGCACGGCGCAGGCGACGCTTGAAGGGGGGCGCAGGTTGCAGGTCATGCATCATGCCCAGGGCCATGGCCTTGTCGCGCTGGGTGTCGATGTCCAGCACCAGGCTACAGGGTGCCCAGGCTTCGGCGGCCTGCAGCTGCGGCGGCAGGGCCACGCCATCTCCGCTCTCGCCCATTGGCCAGCGGTCGTTGTCATGCAGGTGGTTGGCGTAGCACAGCAGCGTTTCCGGCTGCCACGTCAGGCCTTGCAAGGCCTCGCGGACCGCCGCCTGGGCGCAGATATGGTCGGGATGCGGGTCGAGCGTCGGGTGCGGCATCACCAGTACCTGCGGCCTGGCCATTTCCAGCAGTGCACGCAGGTCAGCCAACAGGTTGTTCCAGGTCGGCGCACCATCGGTGTCGGCCGGCAGCAGGAACGGGTTGAAGCGGCGGAACGGGCGGATATCGGCCATGTCGGCTTCACGCGAGCCCTGCGCCTGGTCCGGCGCCGACTGCATGACGGGCAGTTGCAGGCAGAAGTAGCCCAGTTGCACACAACGCGACTCCGGCACCCCGGCCCAGCGCGGTACGGCGATGCTGTCCCAGGCGCGCAGGCGACCCTTGAGCCGGGCAGCTTCGGCTTTGTCCAGGCCCATCGCCTGATAGTGCTCGGCTTCGATCTCACCGGCGGTCAGGGTGACCACCCAGGTTTCCTCGGCCTGGCTATATAGGCCATAGGCGGCAAGTTCGGCGTCGTCGGCATGGGGCGCGATGACCATTACCCGACGTTTGCGCAGCTCGACCGACGGCGTTATCCACAGGCGCGCAGCGCCATACAGGCAGCAATGATGCGCCCGCAGGCGCAGGTCACCCGCCGCCAATGGCTCGGCCAGGCCGGTAAGGTTGAGGTAGCGCACGCCCTTGGCACCACGCTCGAAGGTCTGGACATCGCCGATGGCGCCGCCCAGCAGCTCAATGCGCGGGTCGATGAAACGCCCGAGCCAGCCGCTTTTCACACCGACTTCAAGAATCAGAGTCTCATCACCCTTGAGGGTGGCGTCGGTACGCAGCACCTCACCCTGCAGCGAGGCAGCTGCTTCACGGGTCTGCTCACCGAACTGGTAGGCATAGTCTTCGCCCGGAGCGTAGAACAGGTGGTCGGCGAACCAAGCCTCATGGGCCATCCACAACAGCGGCAGCAGCAACAGCGGCAACCACCACCAACTGAAAATGCCCAGCACGACCAGCAGCAGCAGGCCCACGAGCAGCCCCAGGCGCTTGTTGCGCCGGTGGCGCTTGAGCAACTGCTGCTTGCGGCTCACGACTGAAACACCGGTACAGGGTTGCACCAACGGTCCTTGTACTCTCGGTCCGCACGACCGAACGAGAACCGCAGCGCCTTGCCGCGGGCCGTGGCATCCTCCCAGGCAGACTGGGTGTTGAGGAAGCTCAAAACGCTCCCAGGGCTGAAGGCCTTGGTTTCAGGGTCGACACCACCGTTGACGTATTCGACGCTGATCCACTGCGGCGCCTCGACGCGATACACCAGCTGAATGGCAATTGGCGCGCCCTCGAGGAACAGCACCGAACCGATCAGCAGCTCGCGCAGGCGCTCGACCACCTCGGCCATGCGGGCCGCGCCGGTGGCCGGGAAGCCCCAGCGACGCTGGAACAAGTCACAGTACATCGCGGCGATCTCGGCTGCCGTGAAATCGCCGATCGGTCGCACCTGGCCGCCCGCCTCTTCCAGCAGGCGCAGCTCACGACGCTGGTTGTAGCGGAACTTCTTCGACAGGTCCTCGTGGGGACGTGCCATGGCCAACTGCTCGGGTTGCGCCTTCAGGCCGGCGAAACGGCCCTGGTTCAACTCCGACAGGTAGCGACCGGCGTGGCGCAGCGGCGCCCCGGCATCGGCGGCGGCCGGCAGGATGATCTCGGCATTGCCCAGGTCGAACAGGCCTTTCTTGCCTTCGCGCTTGAGCACCTCCTTGGACAGCGCCAGGTGGCGCCCCCAGGTCGGCAACGCGGCCTTGAGCTCGTTGCCCTGGAACCAGCCCAGGTAACGCACCGCAATCCCCGCCAGGTCCGCCAGTTGCTCGATCACCAATGGGTGCGTGGCGACACTGCCGCCATGACGTTGCCAGGCGTCGTTGTAGGCGGCCGCGTCGATCACTTGCCAGCCGCGTTCGCGCCAGGCCTTGAGATGATTGAGCATCAGGCCTCCGCCGCCAGCGCGCGGACTTGCGGCAGCTGCCAGAAGGCATCCCGCACAGCCTGGTCGCTGAAGCGCTGCTGCAGGCGCTGCAGCATATGCCCGGCGCATGCCTCGCGCTGTTGCGCATCCAGACCGGCCATGTGCTTCAGGCCTTGGGCCAGCTGCGCGGCATCGCCCAACGGGAACAGCACACCCACGCCCTCGACCACTTCCCGGGCACCGCCACAGGCGCTGGCCAGCACCGGCACGCCAGCGACCATGGCTTCGAGCAGGACCATGCCGAACGGCTCATGGTCCGAGCTCAGGGCGAACACGTCGAAAGCACGGAAATAGCGGCGAGCATCCGGCACCTGACCGAGGAAGTCGACCTGCCCGGCGATGCCCAACTCGGCAGCCAGGGCCTTGAGTTTCGCCTCGAGACGGCCCTTGCCCAGGATCGCCAGGCGCGCACCGGCCGGCAGCCCCGGCAAGGCTTCGGCGAAACCGCGCAGCAGCGTGGCCTGGTCCTTGTCCGGATGCAGACGACCGACGTTACCGACCACCCAGGCACGCTCATCCAGGCCCAAGGCCCGGCGCGCCTCGTCACGCGGCGCCAAGCTGGCCTGCAGTGCCTCGACGTCGATGCGGTTGTACAAAGTCTGGATACGCTCGGCAGGCCACAGCTCCAGGCAGCGTCGCATGTCGTCGCGCACGGCATCCGACACACCGAGCAGGCTAAGGCGCTTGCGGAACAGGTTGGCGAACAGCCGCCGCCCCTTGCGCTCATAGTCGCCGAAGGCATGGTGCACGCCGATCACCGGCAGGCCGGTCCCGAGCAGCGCGACATAGATCGGCTTGAAGCGGTGGGCGATGCAAAAGCTGAAATTGCGCTGCGCGGCGATCTTGCGCAGCGCGCGGATCGCGCCCAGCTTCAGGCCGCGCACGGCCTTGGAGCTGAACTCGAGAAACAGCACTTCGTCCGAGGCACAGCCGGCCGCGACCTGCGCATCGGCTGCCCCGGTGAGGAACACCGTAGTGACCTTGTAGCCGCTGCCCTGGAACAGGCTGGCGTATTGACGGGCACAATCGAGGAACGGCCCGTCATAACCATGGCAGAACTGCAGAATGCGCGGCTCAGAGCGGCTGGTCATACGGCGCGGCGCCTTCCTTGACCACCAGGATGTCTTCCATGATCAGGTACTGCAGGTCCGAGCCGAAGAACATGTTCAGGGCGTCGGTCGGCGAGCAGATCATGGGTTCGCCGCGGCGGTTCAGCGAGGTGTTCAGCGACACGCCATTGCCGGTCAGGTCTTCCAGCGCCTTCATCATGTCGTAGTAGCGCGGATTGTACTCACGCTTGAGCACCTGGGCGCGCGAAGTGCCGTCCTCGTGGACCACTTCCGGCACGCGGGTCTTCCACTCTTCGGCGACTTCGAAGGTGAAGGTCATGAACGGCGCGGGGTGATCGACCTTGATCATCTGCGGCCCGACGGTGTCGAGCATCGACGGGCAGAAAGGTCTCCAGCGTTCGCGGAACTTGATCTGCTCGTTGATGCGGTTGGCCACGCCCGGCACGCTCGGGCAACCGATGATCGAGCGGCCGCCCAGGGCACGCGGACCGAACTCCATGCGACCCTGGAACCAGGCCACCGGGTTGCCGTCGACCATGATCTTGGCGATGCGTTGCGGCATGTCGTCGATCTTGCGCCATTTCGGCGCGTTCGGGTGACGGGCGCAGGCGGCGATCACGTCCTCGTTGGAGAACGAAGGGCCAAGGTAGACGTGCTCCATCTTCTCGACCGGCACGCCACGGGCGTGGGAAACATAGGCGGCCGCACCAACGGCGGTACCGGCGTCGCCCGAGGCCGGCTGGACGAACAGCTCCCTCACATCATCACGGGCGATGATCTTCTGGTTCAGCTTGACGTTCAGCGCGCAGCCGCCGGCGAAGGCCAGCTTGCCGGTTTCTTTCAGCGTGTCGCCCAGGTAGTGGTCGATCATCTGCAGGGCAAGTTTCTCGAACAGCGCCTGCATGCTGGCAGCGTAGTGGATGTACGGCTCGTCGGCGATATCGCCTTCGCGCTTCGGACCCAGCCACTCGATCAGCTTGGGCGAGAAGTAGAAGCCCTTGCCCTTCTCTTTATAGCGGCGCAGGCCGATGACGTTGGCGTATTCGGTGTTGATCACCAGCTCGCCGTTTTCGAAGCTGGCCAGGCGCGAGAAATCGTACTTGCTGGCGTCGCCATACGGCGCCATGCCCATGACCTTGAACTCGCCATCGAGCATCTCGAAGCCGAGGAACTCGGTGATCGCGCCATACAGGCCACCCAGCGAGTCCGGATCGAAGAATTCCTTGATCTTGTGGATCTTGCCGTTTTCGCCGTAGCCGAAGAAGGTTGTGGCGTACTCGCCCTTGCCGTCGATGCCGAGGATCGCGGTTTTTTCCTTGAAGCCCGAGCAGTGGTAGGCACTGGAGGCGTGGGCCAGGTGGTGCTCGACCGGCTCGATCTTGATCTTCTTCGGATCGAAGCCCAGTTGCTCCAGGCACCAGACGATCTTCTTGCGGTAGCGCTTGTAGCGGCGGTTACCCATCAGCAGCGCGTCGAGGGCGCGGTCCGGGGCGTACCAGTAGCGCTTGGCGTAATGCCAGCGGGCCTTGCCGAACAGACTGATCGGGGCGAACGGAATGGCCACCACGTCGACGTCCGACGGCTTGATGCCGGCCTGCTCCAGGCAGAACTTCGCCGACTCGTAGGGCATGCGGTTCTTCGCATGCTTGTCACGCACGAAGCGCTCTTCTTCGGCGGCGGCAATCAGCTTGCCGTCAATGTACAGGGCCGCGGAAGGGTCATGGCTAAGGGCGCCGGACAGGCCAAGAATCGTCAGTGCCAAGGGTCTAGCCTCTCAAATCGGTATGAAGTGCGCCAACGGCCATTCGGGCGGATGGCGGCTAAAGGGCGGGATTATAACGCAAAGATGGTCAGGCGCGATGTAATCGCGTGGGAGCGGGCTTGCCCCGCGATGGCGGCGGATCCATCGCCGCCATCGCGGGGCAAGCCCGCTCCCACGAGGGTCACATGCCGTTAGGCTATTCAGCGATCAGCCAGTCCATGCGGAAGCTGCCGGCGGTCTGCGCCAGCTCTTTGGCCAGCCACGGCAGCAGCGTCTTGAGCTCATCCTCCAGGCCCCACGGCGGGTTGGCGATGGCCAGGCCCGAGCCGTTCAGGCCCTGCGGGCTGTCCTGGTGGTGCACGTACAGCTCGACCCGCAATAGCTTCGGTGCGCCGGTGCTGGTCAGGTCCTGGTAGAAGCGGGTCAGCGAGCGCTGGTCCTTGATCGGATACCAGATCGCCGCGACAGTCTGGCGCATGCGACCGATCGCCTCTTTCATGGCCACGGTGCAGCGCTTGAGCTCGTCGGCCTGCTCGAACGGCGGGTCGATCAGCATGATGGCGCGCTTTTCCTGGACCGGCAGAAGCGCCCGCGGGATGTGCCAGCCCTCACCCAGGTGAACGGTGACCCGCGGGTCCTTCTTCATGTTCTCTTTGAGCAGCACGCCGTCTTCAGGGTGCTTTTCGTTGAGCAGGGCACGGTCCTGCTGGCGCATCAGGCGGCGCGCCAGCTCGGGCGAGCCCGGATAGTAGCGCAGCTCGCCATCCTGGTTCAGGCGTTTGATGATGCGCAGGTAGTCGGCGGTCGCTTCCGGCAGGTCGTCGCGGTTCCACAGGCGGGCCACGCCCTCGAGGTATTCGCCGGTACGGCTCGCCTGATCACCCTGCAGGTCGTAGAGACCCAGGCCAGCGTGAGTATCGATGTAGGCGAACGGCTGCTCCTTGCGCGACATCAGGGCGATGAGGCGGGTGAGCACGATGTGCTTGAGGACGTCGGCGTGGTTGCCGGCATGGAAGGCGTGACGATAGTTCATGAGGACTCCTGCGGGGGCGCCAAGTTTACCTTGCCTTGCAGTAGACACAAAAGCATCGCGGGGCAAGCCTGCTCCCACGCAACCTCTGAAGGCAAACGTGGGAGCGGGCTTGCCCCGCGATAGGGATAACGCCGGCTCAGCAGGCGTTACTTGTCGGCGTGGTACGCCGCGTCAGCGGTTTCAAAACGCGAAACCATGCTGTTCGACGGGCTGCCCAGCTTGCTCACCACGAAGATCGCGATGCTGGCAAACAGGAAGCCCGGGATGATCTCGTACAGGCCCATATCCACGTAGTTTTTCCACAGGATCACGGTCAGCGCACCGACCACGATACCGGCCAGGGCGCCATTACGGGTCATGCCTTTCCACAGCACCGAGATCAGCACCACCGGACCAAAGGCGGCACCGAAGCCGGCCCAGGCGTAGGCCACCAGGCCCAGTACGCGGTTCTCGGGGTTGGCGGCCATGGCGATGGCGATCAGGGCCACGGCCAGGACCATCAGGCGACCGACCCAGACCAGTTCGGTCTGCGAGGCATTCTTGCGCAGGAACGACTTGTAGAAGTCTTCGGTCAGGGCGCTGGAGCACACCAGCAGCTGGCAGCTCAGGGTGCTCATCACCGCGGCCAGGATGGCCGACAGCAGGATACCGGCGATCCACGGGTTGAACAGGATCTTGGCCAGCTCGATGAACACGCGCTCGTGATTCTCGGTGACCGGACCCGCCAGCTCAGGATGCGCGGAGAAGTAGGCGATGCCGAAGAAGCCGACGGCGCAGGTGCCGCCCAGGCACAGGATCATCCAGGTCATGGAGATGCGGCGGGCGTTGGCGATCGACTTGACCGAGTCGGCGGCCATGAAGCGCGCCAGGATGTGCGGCTGGCCGAAGTAACCCAGACCCCAGCCCATAAGCGAGATGATGCCGATGAAGGTCGCGCCCTTGAACATGTCGAAGTGCGCCGGATTCACCGCCTCGATCGCCAGGAAGGTGGTGTCGAAGCCACCGGTGGAGATCAGCACGATGATCGGGGTGAGGATCAGCGCGAAGATCATCAGCGAGGCCTGCACGGTGTCGGTCCAGCTCACCGCCAGGAAGCCACCGACGAAGGTGTAGGCGATGGTGGCCGCGGCACCGGCCCACAGGGCGGTCTCGTACGGCATGTCGAAGGTGCTTTCGAACAGGCGGGCGCCGGCGACGATGCCGGAAGCGCAGTAGATGGTGAAGAACACCAGGATGACGATCGCCGAGATGATCCGCAGCAGGCCGGTCTGGTCTTCGAAGCGGCTGGAGAAGTAGTCCGGCAGGGTCAGGGCGTCACCGTTGTGCTCGGTCTGCACACGCAGACGGCCGGCGACGAACAGCCAGTTCAGGTAGGCGCCGACGGTCAGGCCGATGGCGATCCAGGCCTCGGAAAGGCCCGCGAAGTAGATGGCGCCCGGCAGGCCCATCAACAGCCAGCCGCTCATGTCCGATGCGCCGGCGGAAAGCGCGGTGACCACGCTGCCGAGACTACGGCCGCCGAGAATATAGTCGGAAAGGTTCTTGGTGGAGCGATAGGCGGCGAAGCCGATCAGCACCATTGCCGCAATGTAGACCACGAAGGTGATCGTTAGTGGATTGCCCATGAGTTGTGCCCTGGCGTTGTTTTTATCTCTTGCGACCGCCGCGCACGACGGTTGCACCCAGGCGGCGCATCCTATGCAACAACATGAACGAGGTGCAACCATTTTTCATTTGCAAGTTGCACCCAGCCATGATTTTTCGGATAAAGCCCCTTTTTTGCTCCTTTTCGGAGCAAACACAGCGCTTTACATAAGCAAAAGCAGTAAAAGAGACCGTTTCGGCTGTAAGGGAACCGCCTTCAGACGAGTTGCACCTTTACCGCGAAGATTTCGGGTTGCACCCGGTTGCACCCTAATTGTCCTACAGGCTAATCTTGCCTTCAGCTTAGGCCACATCCGTGGCCAATAACGAGGATAAGAAATGGCGACGACCACCCTTGGGGTCAAACTCGACGACCCGACCCGTGAGCGACTCAAAGCAGCTGCGCAGTCCATCGACCGCACGCCGCACTGGTTGATCAAGCAAGCGATCTTCAACTATCTCGAGAAGCTCGAGGGTGGCGCCACCCTGAACGACCTCAACGGCCATGCCGCCGCTGGCGACGACGCCGGCGAAGTCGCCGCCGACCATGCCCACCAGTGCTTCCTGGAGTTCGCCGAAAGCATCCTGCCGCAGTCGGTACTGCGCTCGGCGATCACCGCCGCCTACCGCCGCCCCGAGCAGGAAGTGGTGCCGATGCTGCTGGAGCAGGCACGCCTGCCGGCCGCCCAGGCCGAAGCCACCAACAAGCTGGCCGCGAGCTTGGCCGACAAGCTGCGCAACCAGAAGAGCGCCGGCGGCCGTGCCGGCATCGTCCAGGGCCTGCTGCAGGAGTTCTCGCTGTCGTCCCAGGAAGGCGTGGCGCTGATGTGCCTGGCCGAAGCCCTACTGCGCATCCCCGACAAAGGTACCCGTGACGCACTGATCCGCGACAAGATCAGCACCGGCAACTGGCAGCCGCACCTGGGCAACAGCCCGTCGCTGTTCGTCAACGCCGCCACCTGGGGCCTGCTGCTGACCGGCAAGCTGGTCAGCACCCACAACGAATCCGGCCTGACCTCCTCGCTCACCCGCATCATCGGCAAGAGCGGCGAGCCGATGATCCGCAAGGGCGTCGACATGGCCATGCGCCTGATGGGCGAGCAGTTCGTCACCGGCGAGACCATCGCCGAGGCCCTGGCCAACGCCAGCAAGTTCGAAGCCAAGGGCTTCCGCTACAGCTACGACATGCTCGGCGAAGCCGCGCTGACCGAGCACGACGCGCAGAAATACCTGGCCTCCTACGAGCAGGCGATCCACTCGATCGGCAAGGCCTCGCACGGCCGCGGCATCTATGAAGGCCCGGGCATCTCGATCAAGCTCTCGGCCCTGCACCCGCGCTACAGCCGCGCCCAGTACGAGCGCGTGATGAGCGAGCTGTACCCACGCCTGCTGTCGCTGACCCTGCTGGCCAAGCAGTACGACATCGGCCTGAACATCGACGCCGAGGAAGCCGACCGCCTGGAGCTGTCGCTGGACCTGCTCGAGCGCCTGTGCTTCGAGCCGTCGCTGGCCGGCTGGAACGGCATCGGCTTCGTCATCCAGGCCTACCAGAAGCGCTGTCCGTACGTGATCGACTACGTCATCGACCTGGCCAAGCGCAGCCGCCACCGCCTGATGATCCGCCTGGTGAAGGGCGCCTACTGGGACAGCGAGATCAAGCGCGCCCAGGTCGAAGGCCTGGAAGGCTATCCGGTCTACACCCGCAAGGTGTACACCGACGTGTCCTACGTCGCCTGCGCGCGCAAGCTGCTGGCCGTGCCAGAAGCCATCTACCCGCAGTTCGCCACCCACAACGCCCACACCCTGTCGGCCATCTACACCATCGCCGGGCAGAACTACTACCCGGGACAGTACGAGTTCCAGTGCCTGCACGGCATGGGCGAACCGCTGTACGAGCAAGTCGTGGGCAAGATTTCCGAGGGCAAGCTGAACCGTCCGTGCCGCGTGTACGCACCGGTCGGCACCCACGAGACCCTGCTGGCCTACCTGGTCCGTCGCCTGCTGGAAAACGGCGCCAACACCTCGTTCGTCAACCGCATCGCCGACCACTCGATCTCCATCCAGGAGCTGGTCGCCGACCCGGTCGCCAGCATCGAGCGCATGGGCACCCAGGAAGGCAGCATCGGCCTGCCGCACCCGCGCATCCCGATGCCGCGTGAGCTGTACGGCAGCGAGCGGGCCAACTCGGCCGGCATCGACATGGCCAACGAACACCGTTTGGCGTCGCTGTCCTGCGCCCTGCTGGCCACCGCCCACAATGACTGGAAAGCCACCCCGCTGCTGGCCTGCGCCGCCAGCGAGCAGGCGGCCGTACCGGTGCTCAACCCGGCCGACCACCGCGATGTCGTGGGTCATGTACAGGAAGCCACCGTCGCCGACGTCGACAACGCCATCCAGTGCGCGCTGAACGCCGCACCGATCTGGCAGGCCACCCCACCAGCCGAGCGCGCCGCGATCCTCGAACGCGCCGCCGACCTGATGGAAGCCGACATCCAGCCGCTGATGGGCCTGCTGGTGCGCGAAGCCGGCAAGACCTTCGCCAACGCCATCGCCGAAGTGCGCGAGGCCGTGGACTTCCTGCGCTACTACGCGGTGCAGGCACGTAATGACCTGCGCAACGACAGCTGCCGCCCGCTGGGTCCGGTAGTCTGCATCAGCCCGTGGAACTTCCCGCTGGCGATCTTCTCCGGCCAGGTGGCCGCGGCGCTGGCCGCCGGCAACCCGGTACTGGCCAAGCCGGCCGAACAGACCCCGCTGGTCGCCGCCCAGGCCGTGCGCCTGCTGCTGGAAGCCGGTATCCCCGAAGGCGTGCTGCAACTGCTGCCGGGCCAGGGCGAAACCGTCGGTGCCGGCCTGGTCGGTGACGAGCGCGTCAAGGGCGTGATGTTCACCGGTTCCACCGAAGTCGCCCGACTGCTGCAACGCAACATCGCCGGCCGCCTGGACAACCAGGGCCGCCCGATCCCGCTGATCGCCGAAACCGGCGGCCAGAACGCCATGATCGTCGACTCCTCGGCGCTGACCGAGCAGGTGGTGATCGATGTGGTCTCCTCGGCCTTCGACAGCGCCGGCCAGCGTTGCTCGGCCCTGCGCGTGCTGTGCCTGCAGGAAGACTCCGCCGACCGCGTGATCGAGATGCTCAAGGGCGCCATGGCCGAAAGCCGCCTGGGCAACCCGGAGCGCCTGTCCGTGGACATCGGCCCGGTGATCGACGCCGAAGCCAAGGCCGGCATCGAGAAGCACATCCAGGGCATGCGCGACAAAGGCCGCACCGTCTACCAGGTGGCCATCGCCGAAGGTGAAGAGATCAAGCGCGGCACCTTCGTGATGCCGACCCTGATCGAGCTGGAAAGCTTCGACGAGCTCAAGCGCGAGATCTTCGGCCCGGTGCTGCATGTGGTGCGCTACAACCGCAAGGACCTGGACCAGCTGATCGAGCAGATCAACGCTTCCGGCTACGGCCTGACCCTGGGCGTGCATACCCGCATCGACGAGACCATCGCCAAGGTGGTGGACAACGTCAACGCCGGCAACATGTACGTCAACCGCAACATCGTCGGTGCCGTGGTCGGCGTGCAGCCGTTCGGCGGTGAAGGCCTGTCGGGCACCGGCCCGAAAGCCGGCGGCCCACTGTACCTGTACCGCCTGCTGTCGACCCGCCCGGCCGACGCCATCGCCCGCCACTTCCAGGCCGACGATGCGCGCAGCAAGGCCGACACCACCCTGCGCGACCAGCAGCTCAAGCCGCTGGCCACCCTCAAGACCTGGGCGGCCAGCAGCCAGATGAGCGACCTGGCCGCGCTGTGCGAGCAGTTCGCCGAGCAGTCGCAGAGCGGCATCACCCGCGTGCTGCCAGGCCCGACCGGCGAGCGCAACACCTACAGCGTGCTGCCACGCGAACACGTGCTGTGCCTGGCCGACAACGAGGCCGACCTGCTGGCCCAGCTGGC
>Ga0268257_1001079_pt1 | contig 25757 bp, 23 predicted proteins | sample AgamicAtPrz_FD_200249 | JGI IMG/M metagenome (GOLD analysis project Ga0268257, IMG submission 200249) | Agave microbial communities from Guanajuato, Mexico - At.P.rz (v2) (version 3) | ecosystem: Host-associated > Plants > Phyllosphere > Phylloplane/Leaf | place: Guanajuato, Mexico | collected... | reverse complement strand
ACATTCTCGGGCCCGAGGGAATGGCCCGCTCGGTCGTCGTCTGCGCGACATCGGACCGCTCGTCGATCGAGCGCGCGAAGGCCGCTTATGCGGCAACGGCGGTGGCCGAATACTTCCGCGACCGCGGCATGCGTGTGCTGCTGATGATGGATTCGCTGACGCGCTTTGCGCGTGCGCAGCGCGAAATCGGCCTGGCGATGGGCGAGCCGCCGACGCGGCGCGGCTTTCCACCGTCGATCTTCGCGGAGCTGCCGCGGCTGCTGGAGCGCGCGGGCCGCTCGGAGCATGGTTCGATCACCGCCCTTTATACCGTGCTGGCCGAGGACGAATCGGGCGGCGACCCGATCGCCGAGGAAGTACGGGGCATTCTCGACGGCCACATGATTCTTTCGCGCGAGATTGCGGCACAGAACCGCTATCCGGCGATCGACGTGCTCGGCAGTCTTTCTCGCGTGATGACGCAGGTGGTGCCGCGCGAGCACGTGGCGGCGGCGGGGCACGTGCGCCGGTTGATGGCCAAGCACAAGGAGGTCGAATTGCTGCTGCAGGTGGGCGAGTATCAGAGCGGCACCGATGCGCTTGCCGACGAAGCCATCGCGAAGATCGACGCGATTCGGGATTTCCTCGGCCAACCGACCGATCTGCTCGTCGACCCGAACGACACGCTCGCGGCCCTCGGCGAGATCGTGCAGTCCTGATGCCGGAGGCAAGCGATGAAAGACCGCCGCGTTGCCGCGTTCGAGCGCGTGCTCTCGCGCCGCCGCCAGCTCGATCGCAAGCTCAATGCGGCGCTCGGCGGCTTGCGCGGCGAGCTGCAGGCGCTCATCGACGCGTTGGAGGAAAGCCGCGCGGCGGTGCGCGCGCATGCGGCCGGGCTCGCCGCGCACGACGGCAAGATCGACGCGATGCTGGGCAGCGTTTCCTTCCGGGCGGACGCGTATCTGAAGCTGCGCGAATTCCGCTCGCACGCGGCCGAGCAGCACGCGATGCTCGAGGCCCGGGCGGCGCAGGCCGGGCAGGCGCTGGCGGCGAAGGAGGCGCAGATCGGTGCGCTGCGCACGGAGATCCTGCGCAACCGTGCCCGCATCGACATCTACGGCAAGCGGCGCGACACGCTCGTCAAGGGTATCGAGCTCGCGATCGAGGACGCGCAGGACGAGGAAACATCGGAGAGCCGCCGGCCCAGCCCGGCGTTTTGAAACAGCGAGCGCACTCGCAAGCCGGCATCCAGTGAGCGACAGGTGACTGAAATGAGCGAGATTACATTCGCATCGATCGAATCGAGCCATCAACTGGTCAGGTTTCTGATCGTGCTCGGCCTTTGCAGCGAACGATTGATGATCCTGATGATGATTTTTCCGCCGACGTCCGACAACGTCGTGCAAGGCCGCGTGCGCACCGCGCTGGCGTTGCTGTGGGGCAGCTTCATCGCGTACGGGCAACGCGGCCTGCTCGAGCAGGGCGATGCGACGATGCTCGTGGGCATCGGGTTGAAGGAGGCGCTGATCGGCGTCGGCCTCGGCTTCGCGGCGTCGACGGTGTTCTGGGCCGCCGAAAGCGTCGGCACGTACGTCGACGATCTGACCGGTTTCAATCAACTGCAGATGCAGAACCCGAGCCAGGGGCAGCAGACGTCGCTGACTTCCACGCTCCTGAGCCAGTTCGCGATCGCGGCGTTCTGGTGTCTGGGCGGCATGACGTTTCTGCTCGGCGCGATCTACGAATCGTATACCTGGTGGCCGCTTGCGAACCTCACGCCGGCCGGGGGGGCGGTACTCGAATCGTTCGTGCTGGGGAAGACCGACTCGCTGATGGAAACGGTGGCGAAGCTGGCCACGCCGATGATGCTGATGCTGCTGCTGATCGATATTGGCTTCGGCTTTACCGGGAAGGTGTCGCAAAAGCTCGATCTGCCGTCGCTGGCGCAGCCCGTGAAAGGCGCGCTCACGATTCTGATGCTCGCCCTGATGGCGGCGATCTTCATCGACCAGGTACGCGATCAGCTGTCGCTCGTGGGCATCGCGGCCGAGGCGAAGGCGCTCGCGGGCGGCAAGTGAAACGCGCTGAATGCGCGAGCGCGCGCAAGTATGCGTTCGCCGATGACGACTGGCTGAAAAAGCTTGGAGAAGAACATGATCGAGGCGTTGAGCGACAACGCGATCGTTACGGGGATGATGGACGTGCTGTGGGCCGGTGCGGCGCTCGATACGTTTTCGGACGTTCAGGACCTGCTCGATGCGATGGCGGTGCTACGTCCCGGGAACGGCGAAATGCGCGAGGTGCTGGCCTGGTGGCATGTGCGTGCACGCGCCTGGGGCGAGGCGCTGAGCGAATTGCGCCGGGTGGAGCGCGATGGCACGCTGTCGTCGCGCGGCATGGCGCTCGCGGCTGTCTGTCTTTACGCGCTTGGCGATGCGTCGTGGCGTACCTATGCCTACGCGGCGGCGTACAAGTCCGACGACCCGATGGCGACGCGCACCGCCCAGGCACTGCTCGCAGCGCCCGCGATCGGGCGTGGATAGCCGCCCGCGGCTGCGTCAGACCGCGTGTGACGAGCGGAATCGGCGGCCAGCGATGGAAAGCGTCGGAGTGGGCATCGAAAGGCCACCGATCTGGCGCTCGATGCCTAGCGGGCGCCGAAGATTCTCGCGCACGACCCGCGTATCGACCCGGGCAGGATCATGCCGCGCCCGCGTCGCACACCGACGACGTACGACGGCCGCGCCCATGCAAACTTGATCGGGAAAAGCACTAGACGTACGGGAATTATTTCCCGGCTATAGTGGAATGACTGAAGGTAGATGCGGCGCTTTTTGCCGATACCGACCAGGTCATGACCGTAGACGGGTGCTGTATGAAAAATAAAATCGAAAAGACCGCCGGACCGATGTGGGGCGTGGCGGCAGGATTGCTTCTCGCGGTGGCGGGGTTGAGTCTCGGCATCCTCCCGAAGTCCTTGCACGGCTCGGGCAGCGCAAACGACTTCATGGCGTCCGGCGTCGCGATGCTGGGCATCTTCCTCGTCGTCTATTCCACGCACGAACTGCGCAGAAAGCGCTCGCACTGAGCGCTCGCACTGAGCGTTCGCGCGCCGCTGATTCACGACAATCGACACGAGCCGGGCGACGGCTCGCAGGTGCGCTACGTCTTGCGGATTTCGTGGTTGTAGACGAGTTCGACGATTCGCTTCGTCGGAATACTTGTGCGCAGACGGTCGACACTGTCGATCGGAAACCATTTGCATTTCTCGATCTCGTTGCTCGCTTGCGGCGTCTGGTCCGGCCCGACTTCCGCGAAGAACACGTGATGGATCTTCGCGAGCCCGGTGAACTGCATCGAGTACACCAGATCCTGCCCGGTCATGCCGGTTTCTTCGCACAATTCGCGATGAGCGGCTTCGAGCGGTGTTTCCCCGCGCTTGATCGTGCCCCCGGGGAGGGCCCAGCGCGACGCCGCGCGCGTGACGAGCAACACGCGCGCGTCGCGATAGCAGACGACGGTCGCGCGCTCCTTGATCGGAACGGCAGTCGTTTCGGGGGCTTTGTCGGGCGCGAGGGTTTGGGGCATGCCGCGATTCTAACCAGCACAAATCGATTGGCCAAGGCGGCCTGACCCGGTTTGACGATTGATTGCCGTCGATGCGTGGTCGGCACGCTGCGTGACACGCCCAAGGCACAAGGCCGGCGGCGGGGCCGTGCGCCGGACCGCCGATGCCGTTTGGCTCGACGACCGACGCGGCCCATCATGCGCGCCACGTTGTCATGCGGTTCGCACCGCGATTGCTTTTACTTCTTTTCCGGCAGGAACCAGTTCATCACGAGCGCGCAGATGCCGCCCGTCGCCACGCCCGATTCCAGCACGTTCTTCAGCGCATGCGGCAGGCTATTGAGGATGTCCGGCACCTGCGATACGCCGAGGCCGAGCGCCAGCGACACCGCGATGATCAGCAGCGCGCGGCGATCGAGGTGGACGCCCGCGAGGATGTTGATGCCCGATGCGGCCACGGCGCCGAACATCACCATCGCCGCACCGCCGAGCACGGGCTCCGGCACGGCCTGCAGCACGCCGGCGACGACCGGGAACAGGCCGAGCACGACGAGCATCGCCGCGATCCAGATGCCGACGTGACGGCTCGCGACGCCGGTGATCTGGATCACGCCGTTGTTCTGCGCGAATACCGAGCTCGGGAACGTGTTGAATACGCCGGCCAGCAGCGAGTTCGCGCCGTTCACGAGCACGCCGCCCTTGATCCGCTGCATCCACACCGGCCCTTCGACCGGCTCGTTCGAGATCTTGCTGGTGGCCGTCACGTCGCCGATCGCTTCGAGCGACGTGACGAGGTAGATGATCAGCATCGGCACGAACAGCGCCCACGAGAAGCCGATGCCGAAATGCAGCGGCGTCGGCACCTGGAACAGCGCGGCCTGGTGCATGCCGGTGAAGTCGAGGCGGCCGAGGAACGCGGCGGCGAGGTAGCCGATCGCGAGCGCGATGACGAGCGCGGTGCTGCGCACCCAGACGACCGGCACGCGGTTCAGCAGGATGATCGTGCCGAGCACGAGGCCCGACAGCGTCAGGTTCTCGGCGCTCGCGAACGTGCCCTCGGCCATCGCGCCGTAGCCGCCGCCCATGCTGATCAGGCCGACCTTGATCAGCGTGAGGCCGATCAGCAGCACGACGATGCCGGTGACGAGCGGCGTGATCAGGCGTTTCACGAACGGCAGGATGCGCGACACGCCCATCTCGATGAACGACCCGGCGATCACGACGCCGAAGATCGCGGCCATCACGGTCTCGACCGGCGTGCCCTGCTTGACCATCAGGCTGCCGCCGGCGATCAGGGGGCCGACGAAGTTGAAGCTGGTGCCCTGGACGATCAGCAGCCCGGCGCCGAGCGGGCCGAAGCGCTTGCACTGGACGAAGGTCGCGATGCCGGAAATCACCAGCGACATCGACACGATCAGGGTCGTATCGCGGCTCGACACGCCGAGCGCCTGGCAGATCAGCAGGCCGGGCGTGACGATCGGCACGATGATCGCCAGCAGGTGCTGCAGCGCGGCGACGAAGGCGACCATCGGCGCCGGCCGGTCGTTCGGGCCGTAGACGAGGTCGCGGGCCGCTTCTGCGGCGTCGGCGCCGTGAGCGGCGGAGGGGGCGGAGGAGGCGGGTTGCATGGCGAGCGGGCCGGACAAGGTGGAAAGTGCGGCATTTTAGCCGAAGGGGCTGCCGGCGCCGCCCGGCCGGGCCGCGATAGCGGGGATTCGGTGGATCGCGCAAAAGGCGCCCGATCGCCGGCCGGCTGGTCTGAGCGGCGCGACGTCAGCCGGCGGCGCGTGCTCCATTGCCGCGCGCCGTTGTGCGTGGCGGGCGGGAATCCGGATATGCGCGTTGGCACACGGCGATGATCGTGTCGCGCAGGCGGCGATGCACGGGGTCGCCGTGCATGCGCGGATGCCACAGCGCGGACACGAGGATCGCCGGCAGGCGAACCGGGACCTCGAAACTGCGCAGCCCGAGGGCGTCGGTGAGCCCGGGCGAGCACGCGTTGCCGAGGCTCGAGCGCGGCACCAGCGCGATCAGGTCGGTGCTGGCCGCGACACGCATCGCGTCCGGGTAGCCCGGCACGACGACGTGCACGGCGGGGCCCGGGATGGCGTTGCCGGTCGTGTCGTCGGCCGGCCCGGCGAAATCGCCGAGCTGGGCCGCCATGACGTGGCGGCACGCGGCATAGCGCGCGGGCGTGATCCGGGCCGACGCGAACAGCGGATGCGCGGCGCGCGCCACCGCGACGTGCCAGTCGTGAAAGAGCATGCGCGTGTGCAGCTCGGGCGCGTCGTCGCCGCGCTTGCCGATTTCCAGGTCGACCGTGCCGTCGCGCAGCGCTTGCGGATCGCGGCCGAGCTTCGGGACGAAGCGGATACGCACGTGCGGCGCGACGTCGGCCAGGGCGGCGACGACCGGGCCGGACAGCATTTCCATGAACGACGCGGCCGCCCGGATCGTGAACGTGGCCGTGAGCGTCGCGAGGTCGACGTCGGCGGTCGCAGGCCGGAGCACCGCGCGCGCGTCGCTCGCGACGGCATGCACGCGGTCGCGCAGCGCGGCGGCGTGCGGCGTCGGCACGAGCCCGCGCCCGGCGCGCACGAGCAGTGGATCGCCGGTGGCGAGGCGCAGCCGCGTGAGCGTGCGGCTCATCGCGGACGTGCTCAGGCCCAGCCGCCGCGCGGCGCCGGTCACGCTGCCTTCCGACAGCAGCACGTCGAGCGCGGTGACGAGGTTCAGGTCGATGTCTTCCATGCGGACAGGATACGCTTTTGTGCCGATAACATGGCGTTGGATGCAACTATTGATTGCATTGGGTGCGTATGGCGCCTGTCGTGGCGCGCGCCTATAGTGGGTGCATGACGAAACACGGCAAAGGCGAAAACCATGCAATCGACTGAATCGAATCGACGAAACGCCCCCGCGATTCTGCTCGTCGCGGCGTCGCGCGGCCTTGGGCTGGCGATGGCGGAGACATTCCTGGACAAGGGCTGGCACGTGACGGGTACCGTGCGAGAAGGATCGGGGCGCACGAAGCTGCACGACCTGGCCGACCGGTTCGACGGCCGGCTCGAGATCGGTACGCTCGACATCTGCGAGCCCGCGCAACTGGCCGCGCTGCGCGAGCGCCTGTCGGGCCGGCGCTTCGACATGCTGTTCGTGAATGCGGGCACGACCAACGATCCGAACGAAACGATCGGCGAAGTGACGACCGACGAATTCGTGCGCGTGATGATCACGAATGCGCTGGCGCCGATGCGCGCGATCGAGACGCTGCAGGATCTCGTGACCGACGACGGGCTGATCGGCGCAATGTCGTCGGGGCAGGGCAGCGTGACCAACAACGTCACCGGGATGCGCGAGGTGTATCGCGGCAGCAAGGCCGCGCTGAACCAGTTCATGCGCAGCTTCGCGGCGCGTCAGGCCGATACGCGCCGCGCGCTGGCGCTGATGGCGCCCGGCTGGGTCCGCACCGAACTCGGCGGGCCCGACGCACGCCTGACCATCGACGAGAGCGTGCCGAGCCTCGTCGACGTGCTGCTGGCGAAGCAGGCGCGGCCCGGGCTCGAATACCTCGACTATCTGGGGCGGACGGTGCCGTGGTAGCCGGGGTGTCGGCGCAAGCGCGCGGCGGCCGGCCTGGTTCCGGCTCGCCGTGAACGTGCCGTGGGATTCGGCCTGCGGTTCGCGGCCCGGTCGCGGCACTGCGAAGGCCGTGCCGATTCAATACAATGCGACGACGCATCCGTTATACGGTGGCGCGTCGTCGCGTTTGCAACCATCCGGTTCCTGCGCATTGCACGCGTGTTCGTCGTGACGGGTTTGTGTCGAACATGGAGCGCAACATGAACGAACCCTATCTGCAGGTCATCGCGCATTTCTTCGCGAAACCCGGCAACGGCGACCGCGTGGTCGAATTGCTGGCCGAACTCGCGCCGGCCACGCGTACCGAGCCGAAAAACCTCGACTACGCGTACTTCCGGTCGCCGGAGAACCCCGACCACATCGTGATCCTCGAGCGTTACAGCGAGGCCGACGGCCTCGACGTGCATCGGGAAACGCCCCATTTCCAGCGGATCGGCGTCGGCGCGATCATTCCGTTGCTCGATCGTCGCGAGGTGATCCGCTACATGGTGCAGCCGGACACCGGCACGGCGACGGCCCCGGGAGGCGCCCGATGAACGCGTTTCAATTCCGCACCGTTCCGACGCAGATCGTCGAATTCGGCGTCGCGCGCCGGCTTGGCGCGCTGTTGCGCGAACGCTTTCCGGCGCTCGCGCGGCTGTGCGTCGTCACCGATGCGTTCCTGCACCGCAGCGGCGTGCTCGTGCCCGCGCTGGAGAGCCTCGCCGCGCACGGCTGGCAGGTCACAGTGATCGACGACGTGATCGCCGATCCGCCCGAGCACGTGGTGCTCGAAGCGACCGGGCGGGCCGTCGCGGCCGATGCCGAGATCGTGCTCGGCCTGGGCGGCGGCTCGTCGATGGACGTCGCGAAGCTGATCGCGGTGCTCGCGCCGGGGCAGCAGGCGCTGGCCGACATGTACGGCGTCGACAAGGTGGCGAGCGCGCGGCTGCCGCTGGTGCAGATGCCGACCACGGCCGGCACGGGCTCCGAGGTCACGGCCGTGTCGATCGTCACGGTCGGCGAGGCGCGCAAGATGGGCGTCGTGTCGCCGCACCTGTTCGCGGACGTCGCGATCCTCGACGCGGAACTCACGCTCGGCCTGCCGCGCGCGGCGACGGCCGCCACCGGCATCGACGCGATGGTGCATGCGATCGAGGCGTACACGTCCGCGCGGCTGAAGAATCCGGTGTCCGACATGCTGGCGACGCACGCGCTGACGCTGCTGTCGCGCAACCTGCTGGCCGCATGCGACGACGGGCAGAACCGGCGCGCGCGCGAAGCGATGCTGGTCGGCGCGATGTTCGCGGGGCAGGCGTTCGCGAACGCGCCGGTCGCTGCCGTGCACGCGCTGGCCTATCCGGTCGGCGGGATTTTCCACGTGCCGCATGGGTTGTCGAACGCGCTGGTGCTGCCGCACGTGCTGCGCTTCAACGCACCGGCCGCCGCGCCGCTGTATGCGGAACTGGCGGCGATCGTCGCGCCGTCGGCAACAGGCAGCGACGAAGCGAAAACGCACGCGCTGATCGCCGAGATCGACCGGCTGATCGTCGCGACGGGTATCCCGCGCACGCTGCGCGAAGTCGGCATCGGCGAGGGCGACCTGCCGAGGATGGCGTCGGACGCGATGCTGCAGACGCGTCTGCTCGTGAACAATCCGCGCGAGGTGACCGAGGCCGACGCGCTGGCGATCTACCGGCAGGCGTGGTGACGCGGCGGGCGCGATGCCGCCCGCCGGCCGGGTTCCTTCATTTCAGGTCGCGATCCTTGCAGGTCGGCTCGAGTTCGCCGTCGAAGTACTGATACAGGTGCACGAGCAGCTTGTTGGCACCGACCTTGCGCCCGAGATAGTGCGTGCCTTCCACCGACGTGCAGGTCGAGAACGCGAGCTGCAGGCCGCCGTCGAGCACGGCTTCCGGGTGTGCGCCCTGACGCACGAAATGCGCGGTGCCGACGACGCCGAAGCCGCGCGTGTCCGCCGGCACCGACTTCGGCAGCGACAGTGCGTACGCGGCGATCGTGCGGTCGTCGTGCAGGCTGTCGAGAATCGGGTTGCGGGGCTTGCCGGCGGGGCCGGTCACGGTCGCGCAGCAGCGCGCGACGCCTTTGTCGTCGTCGGGCAGCACTTGCAGCGACGTGCCTGCCGCGAGATGCGTATTCGGCGTGTAGTAGACGCCGTCGGCGACCACGCCGACCTGCTGCGCATGCGCGGCGAGGGAGACGGCGAGCGCCGGGGCGATCAGGAGCGGACGAAGCGGTCGTTGGATGGGCATGATGGCGGCGATGATACACGTGGCGCGCCAGCGCCGCGCGGGCCGGGCGCAGGTCGCGCTCAGGCCCGCGACGCGTCGGCGCCGGCCGCGACCACGTACGCTGATGCCTGTTTCGTGCCGTCCGGCCTCGTTTGCAGGTACACGCCCTGGATTTCCGGTTCGAAGCCCGGCAGCGCGTTGATCCCGGCTTCGAGCGCACGGAAGTAGTCGAGCGCCGGGCCGCCCCACGCCTCGCCGGGCACCACGCAGAAGATGCCGGGCGGATAGGGCAGCGCGCCTTCGGTCGCGATCCGGCCTTCGATGCGGTCGAGCGTGACGAGCTCGACGTTGTTGCGGATCAACTCGGTATTCGCGGCCTGCGGCAGCATCGCCTGCTTCGGGAACTGCGCGCGCCGGAACATCTGTTTCTGCAGATGCTTCATGTCGTGGCCGCGGTAGAAATCGTGCATGCGCTGGCACAGCTGCCGCAGGCGCATCGCGCCGTACAGCTCCGGATAGGCTTCGCACAGCGATGGAATCGCTTCACGCAGCGGCGTGTCCTGCTCGAGATGGCGCTCGAACTGCGCGAGGTGCGCAACCAGATGCTGCAGCTTGCCGAAACTCTCCGACGGCGTGAGCAGGAACAGGATCGTGTACAGGTCGGCTTTCTCGGGCACGACGCCGTGCTCGCGCAGATAGCGCGCGAGGATCGGCGCCGGCGCGCCGAACGGCGCGTATTCGTGCGTGTCGCGATCGATGCCGGGCGTGGTCAGCAGCAGCTTGCACGGATCGACGAAATACTGGTCGTCCGCATAGCCTTCGAAGCCGTGCCACGTGTCGGCCGGGTGGAAGCGGAAGAAGCGCAGGTCGTCGACGATCTGCTCGGTCGGATAGTCGGCCCACGGGCGGCCGTCGATCTGCTGCGGAACGAACGGGCGGATCTGGCGGCACGTTTTCAGCAGCAGCTTGCGCGCATCGACGCCGTGTGCGACGCAGTCGCGCCACAGGCGCTTGCCGGCCGGCCCGGCATGCATTTGCGCGTTGACGTCGAGCGCCGCGAACATCGGGTAGAACGGGCTCGTCGACGCGTGGATCATGTACGCGTTGTTGAAGCGCCGGTGATCGCAGAAGCGCTTCTGTCCTTCGATGTGGCTGTCCTTCTTGTGAATCTGCGACGTCTGCGAGAAGCCGGCCTGTTGCTTGTGCACCGACTGCGTGACGAAGATGCCGGGATCGTCGGGCCCGAGCGTCAGCATCAACGGTGAGCAGTCCTGCATCATCGGGATGAACTGCTCGTAGCCGACCCACGCCGAATCGAACAGGATGTAGTCGCACAGATGCCCGATCCGGTCGACGATTTCGCGCGCGTTGTAGATCGTGCCGTCGTAGGTGCCGAGCTGGATCACCGCGAGCCGGAACGGGCGCGGCAGATCGGCGCGCTCGGGCGCGACGTCGCGGATTGCATCGCGAATGCGCGCTTCGCCGAGCGCCGCGCTGTCGACGCCGCCGATGAGGCCCCACGCGTTGCGTGCGGTCTCGAGGTAGACCGGCCGCGCGCCGGACAGCACGAGCGCGCCGAGGTGCACCGACTTGTGGTTGTTGCGGTCGAACAGCACGAGATCGCCGGGCGCGAGCAGCGCGCTCGTGACGACCTTGTTCGACGTCGACGTGCCGTTCAGCACGAACCAGGTTTTATCCGCGTTGTAGATGCGTGCGGCATTGCGCTGCGCTTCCAGCGCGGGCCCTTCGTGAATCAGCAGGTCGCCGAGCCGCACGTCCGCGTTGCAGAGATCCGCGCGAAACAGCGTCTCGCCGAAGAAATCGAAGAACATCCGGCCGAGCGGATGATTCGAGAAGAACTGGCCGCCCTGGTGGCCCGGGCAGTCGAATTCGACGTAGCCGCGCTGCACGTAGTCGCGCATCACCTTGAAGAACGGCGGCAGCAGGTTCTCGCTGTAGATGTCGGCGGCGGCGGAAATTTGCCGGCCGTAGTAATGGCGGCCGCCGTGGCGGAGCTGGATCACGCCGCTCGCGCGCGGCAGGACCGAGGGCGGCACTTCCTGGTCGGGCTCGACCGCGACGAAGAACGGAATCGCGAAGCCGGTTCGCTCGACGGTTTTCAGCACCTTTTCCGCGGAATCGATGCCGACGACGATGGCCGCGATATTCGTGAAATCGGTCCGAAATACGTCGACCTGTTCGTGCGTGGTGAGGAAGGCGCCGATCAGCGCCGGCTCGACTGCGATTTTCAACAGGCTCACGCGAACTCTCCGGTAAATGACCTGAAACGGGAGCCGCATTCGCGCCGGGACGCAATCGTGAACCGATACGCGCTACAGCCGATGGAAAACGGTCCCGCGAATGCTGAATGCCGATTGCGCATTGCACCACGAAGCCTTGCGCGGCGCGGCACAACCGCGATCGGGCAATACCCGGCGCAGCCGATCGTAACAACAAAAGCACGCGGCTTCAATCGAACTGAAGCGGCAATGCCATTGCGGCGTGAGCAGGATCAAATCATCGGGAATTGGCGTGCTGCGGTGCACATAAAAGTGATCCAATGATGAAATCCGATTTGAAAGGCGAAGATGGTTTTACCGAATCGTCAGCTTTTCAGAGAAAGGCATCCATGGCATAGTCGGCTCCGAATTGGATGGTGAATCAAGCCGGAATGGCGAGCGTTCGATGCCGCAGCCCGTGAGCTGCTGTCCGCGTGCTCGTGAGACGAACAATGCCAATCGAAGCAACGCAATAGCGAGGGCAACATCATGAATACTTCCGTCGGCGGCATTCGTCGTCTCGGCATGCGTGCGCTACTGGTCGACGACGAGATCGCGCAGGAAACCGCGACCGGGCGCGCGGTTCGCACACTGAGCGCGGAGCTCGCGCAACGCGGTGTCGACGTGTTGACGGCGACGTCCGCCGACGATGCCATCGTGCTGATCCGCTCCGATCCGTCGATTCAATGCGTGCTGCTCGACTGGGATCTCGGCGTGGACGGCCACGGGCCGTCCGAGGCCGTGGTCGATGCGATCCGGCATCGCAACGGCAGCGTGCCGATCTTCCTGCTCGCCGACCGCAGCGTCGCGTCGACGGTGCCGGCCGCGGTGATGGGCAAGGTCGACGATTTCGTGTGGCTGCTCGAGGATACGGCCGACTTCATCGGCGGGCGCATCCACGCGGCGATCGAACGCTATCGCTCGACCGTCCTGCCGCCGATGTTCGGCGCGCTCGCGAAGTTCTCGCGCGTCTACGAATACTCGTGGCATACGCCGGGCCACACAGGCGGCACCGGCTTCCTGAAATCGCCGGTCGGCCGCGCGTTCTTCGAATACTTCGGCGAATCGCTGTTCCGCTCGGACCTGTCGATCTCGGTGGGCGAACTCGGCTCGCTGCTCGATCATTCGGGCCCGATCGGCGAAAGCGAACGCTATGCGGCGCGCGTGTTCGGCGCCCATCGCACGTATCACGTGACGAACGGCTCGTCGACGTCGAACCGCATTATCCTGATGGCGAGCGTGAGCCGCGACCAGATCGCGCTGTGCGACCGCAACTGCCACAAGTCGGCCGAGCACGCGATGACGATGTCGGGCGCGATTCCGACCTACCTTGTGCCGATGCGCAACCGCTACGGGATCATCGGGCCGATCGCGTCGGAGCGCCTCACGCAAGCGGCGATCCGCGAAGCGATCGCATCGAACCCGCTCGCGGCGGGGCTGGCGGACCGCCAGCCGAAGCACGCGATCGTCACGAACTCGACGTACGACGGCCTCTGCTACAACGTGACGCGCGTCGAGGAGCTGCTCGGCGCGAGCGTCGACCGGCTGCACTTCGACGAAGCGTGGTACGGCTACGCGCGCTTCAATCCGATCTACCGCGACCGCCATGCGATGCACGGCGACCCGCGCGACCACCACAAGGATCGGCCCACGGTGTTCGCGACGCAGTCGACGCACAAGCTGCTGACCGCGTTGTCGCAGGCGTCGTACATCCACGTGCGCGACGGCCGCAGCCCGATTCCGCATGGCCAGTTCAACGAAACGTTCATGATGCATGCGTCGACGTCGCCGAACTACGCGATCATCGCGTCGAACGACGTCGCGGCCGCGATGATGGACGGCCCCGGCGGCGCCGCGCTGACGCGCGAATCGATCGAGGAGGCCGTCGCGTTCCGGCAGATGATCGCGCGGATGAACGGCGAATTCGGCGCGAAGGGCGACTGGTTCTTCGAATGCTGGCAGCCCGACACCGTGCTCGAGGCGCGCACGGGCCGCACGCTGCCGTTCCACGAAGCGCCGCCCGAGCTGCTCGCGAGCGACCCGGCGTGCTGGGTGCTGCGCCCCGGCGCGCAATGGCACGGCTTCGGCAATATCGAGGACGGCTACTGCATGCTCGACCCGATCAAGGTGTCGATCGTCACGCCGGGCGTGGCGCCGGCCGGCGGCCTGATGCCGGTCGGCATCCCGGCGAGCGTCGTCACCGCGTATCTCGATGCGCGCGGCATCGTCGTCGAGAAGACGACCGATTTCACGATCCTGTTCCTGTTCTCGATCGGCATCACGAAGGGCAAGTGGGGCTCGCTCGTCAGCGCGCTGTGCGATTTCAAGCGCGACTACGACGCGAACCTGCCGCTCGACATGGCGATTCCGTCGCTCGCGAACGAGCATGGTTCGCGCTATGCGGGCATGGGGCTGAAGGATCTGGCCGACACGATGTTCGCGGCGATGGAGCAGCTCGGCACGACGCGCCTGATGTCCGAGGCGTTCTCGATCTTGCCGAAGCCGGAGATGAGCCCGGTGCGCGCGTACGAGCATCTGGTGCAGGGCCGCGTCGAGCAGGTCACGCTCGACGAGCTGGCCGGGCGCACGGTGGCCACCGGCGTCGTGCCGTATCCGCCGGGCATTCCGCTGTTGATGCCGGGCGAGAACGCGGGGCCGGCCGGCGGCCCGGTGCTCGGCTACCTGAAGGCGCTCGAAGCGTACGACCGGCGTTTTCCGGGCTTCGCGCACGACACGCACGGCGTGGAGGTCGAGGACGGCACGTACCGCGTGTACTGCCTGACGGCCTGAAGCCCCGAAGCCCCGAAGCCCGATCGGGCGAACGAGCGACCGGCCGCGCGGCGGCCTCACATCGAAGGATCGAACACCATGGACAACGTAGCGCACCTGGCCGACGCGGCACCGGCGGCCGCGCAGAAGCACCGGATGAACGTCTGGCAGCTCACCGTCCTCACCGCGGTCAACATGATGGGCTCCGGCATCATCCTGCTGCCGGCGAAACTCGCGCAGGTCGGCACGATCTCGCTGCTGTCGTGGATCGTCACGGCCGGCGGCTCGCTCGCGCTGGCCTATGCATTCGCGCGCTGCGGGATGCTGAGCCGCAAGCCGGGCGGGATGGGCGGCTACGCGGAGTACGCGTTCGGCAAGGCCGGCAACTACATGGCGAACTACACGTACGGGCTGTCGCTCGTGATCGCCAACGTCGCGATCGGCGTCACGGCGGTCGGCTACGGCACCGTGCTGTTCGGCGCGACGCTGTCGCCGTTGCAGACGGGCCTGTGGACGATCTTCCTGCTCGTGCTGACGACGGTCGCCAACTTCGGCGGCTCGCGCATCACCGGCCGGATCGGCGCGGTGACGGTATGGGGCGTGATCATTCCGGTCGTCGTCGTGTCGCTGATCGGCTGGTTCTGGTTCAGCGGCGCGACCTGGGGCGCCGCCTGGAATCCGCACAACCTGCCGTTCGGGCCGGCCGTCGGCGGCTCGATCGCGGTGACGCTGTGGGCGTTCCTCGGGCTCGAATCGGCGTGCGCGAACTCGGACGCCGTGGAGAATCCGGAGCGCAACGTGCCGATCGCCGTGCTCGGCGGCACGATCGCGTCGGCGATCTTCTACATCGTGTCGACCAACGTGATCGCCGGGATCGTACCCAACGCGATCCTCGCGGCGTCGAACGCGCCGTTCGGCATCGCGTTCGCGACGATGTTCACACCGACCGTCGGCACGATCGTCACCGCGCTGATGGTGATCGCGTGCATCGGCTCGCTGCTCGGCTGGCAGTTCACGGTGGCGCAGGTGTTCAAGAGCTCGGCGGACGTCGGCTACTTCCTGCCGGTGTTCGCCCGCGCGACGCGCACGGGCACGCCGATCGTCGGCATGGTGATCCTGCTGGTCGCGCAGGTCGCGCTGGCGCTGATGACGATCAGCCCGGAACTGAGCAGCCAGTTCCAGAAGATCGTCGATCTCGCGGTCGTCACGAACCTCGTGCCTTACGTGATGTCGATGGCCGCGCTGATCACGATCCAGAAGGTCGCGAAGGTGCCGCCGGGCAAGGCGCTGGTGACGAACGCGGTCGCGATGGTCGCGACCGCGTACAGCTTCTACGCGCTCTACAGCTCGGGCGAGCAGGCGCTGATGCTCGGCGGCCTGTGCGTGTTCCTCGGCTGGACGCTGTTCGGCTTCGTCAGCGCGCGCTTCTACCAGATGGAAGTCGACGCGCACGTGAAGGAGCCGGGGAAGTCGCTGCAGGCGTGACGGCTACCGCTGACGTTGACGTTGCGTCAGCAGCGGCGGGAGCGCCTGTTTCAGCAGATCGACGACGGCGCGCACACGCGGCGGCAGCGGCCGCTGCGCGTGCACCAGCACGTTGAGCGCGAAGTCGGGGACGTCGTAGTGCGGCAGCAGGCGGACGAGCCGGCCGTGCGCGAGCGCGTCGGCGCAGGCCGGGTGCTGAACCACGCCGATACCGCCGCCCGCCGCGATCGTGTCGAACATCGGGCGCCAGTGGCTCGTGGTCATGACCGTGCGGATGCGTGCGTATTCGACCGCACCACCGTCGCGCTGCAGCGGCACCTGTTCGTTCGCGAACACGCCTTTCACGCGGATGAACGGATGGTTGGCGAGATCGGCCTTCGTGTCGAGCGGGCCGTGCCGCTCGAGATACGACGGCGCGGCGACGAGCACGCGGCCGACCGCGCCGAGCGCGTATGCGACGAAGCCGCCGTCGCCAAGCTGGCCGACCCGGATCGAAATGTCGACACCCTCGGTGACCGGATCGACGATCTCGTCGTTCAGCACCAGGTCGATGTGCAGCTTCGGATAGGCGGTGCGGATCTGCATCAGCACGGCCGGCAGCACAACCTCGCCGAAACATTGCGGCGCGGCGAGCCGGATCGTGCCGTCGAGCGCGTTCTCCGTCTTCGACACCGACGCCACGGCCTGTTCGGCCGCTGCGAGCAGCGCCTTGCTGCGCTCGTAGAAGAGGCGGCCTTCCTCCGTGCACGCGAGGGTGCGCGCGCTGCGCATCAGCAGCCGCGTGCCGAGATGCTTCTCGAGTTTCTCGATGCGCTCGCTGACGGCCGGCTGGCCCATGTCGAGATCCCGCGCCGCGCCGGACATCGTGCCGCGCTCCACGACCCTGACGTAGATGCGCATCGTCGCCAACAAATCCATGAAGTCGCGCCTCGTGTCTTCCGGTTCGATTTTTTACCGATCGACGGATGGTACCAAAGCGGCGAAGGGGCGACGGTGTGCGTGAAGCCGATACTCACTATCGGCCGGCGCGCTCATGGTGCCGCCGAAGCCGCGTGCGTTCGTCGGCGCCGTGAGCGAAAATCGGCCTTCTTCCGCGCGACGGACAGGAGACACGACATGACGCAACGGAATGAAGCCCGACGGACGCATTGCGTCGCATGGCAGATCGTGCAGACGTGGCAGGGGGCCGAATGGTGCCGGCTCGACGAGTCGCAAACGGGCATCGCGCTGTCGGGTGTAGTGACGGGCGCGATCGACGGCACGCCGTTTCGCATCGACTACGCGATCGCATGCGGGACCGACTGGCTCACGCGCTCCGCGCGCGTGACGCATTGGACCGGCACGGCGCCGCCCCGGCAATGGAACATCGCGTGCGATGCAGGGCAGTGGACGATCGACGGCGTCGATGCACCGATGCTCGCGGGCGCGACCGACATCGACCTCGGCTTCAGTCCGTCGACCAATATGCTGCCGATCCGGCGGCTGGCGCTCGCCGTCGGCGAATCGGCCGAGATTCGCACCGCGTGGTTGCGGTTTCCGGAGGTCGACATCGTGCGCGGCGAGCAGCGCTATACGCGCACGGCGCCGCACGTGTACCGCTACGAGAGCGGTACGTATGCGGCCGAGATTGGCACCGACGACGCGGGCCTCGTCACCGACTACGACGAATGGCGGCGCATCGGCACGGTGCCTGCGTCGTGACGCATCAGCGCGCGCTGGCGACCGACAGCTTGCCCGGAATCAGCTTCAGCGTGCTGAACGCGTCGGCGATGCCCTGCTGGTACGCGACCGTCGCGTCGGTAATCGGCTGCACGCCGTAGCCGGCGCGCTTGAGCGCGACTTCGAGCGTCGGCGCGTCGAGGCCGACGAGCGGCGACAGTTGCGCGGCGACCTCGGGCACGTGATCGCGCGCCCAGCGGTCGACCGCGTCGACTTCGTCGAGCAGCGCGCGCAGCACCTGCGGGTGCGCGGCCGCGTACTTGCGCGCCGCGAGGTAGTACTGCGTGTTGCGCACGAGCGCGTCGCCGTTCGCGACCACGCGCGCGCCGAGCTGTCGTTCGGCGGCGGCCAGATACGGATCCCAGATCACCCACGCATCGACGCTGCGCTGCACGAACGCGGCGCGTGCGTCGGCCGGCGTCAGGTAGATCGGCTGGATGTCGGCATACGTGAGGCCCGCATGCTCGAGCGCCTTCACCAGCAGGTAGTGGACGTTCGAGCCCTTGTTGAACGCGACCTTCTTGCCGCGCAGTTGCGCGACGGTGCGGATCGGCGAATCGGGCAGCACGACGATCGCCTCGCCCTGCGGCGCGGGCGGCTCGTTGCCGATGTAGACGAAATCGACGCCGGCGGCCTGCGCGAAGATCGGCGGGGTTTCGCCGACCGTGCCGACGTCGATCGCGCCGGCGTTCAGCCCTTCGAGCAGTTGCGGGCCGGCCGGGAATTCGAGCCATTGCACGGTGACGCCTTGGCTCGCGAGGCGCTTCTCGAGCGTGCCGCGCGCCTTGAGCACGACGAAGTTGCCGTATTTCTGGAAGCCGATGCGCAGCCGCGTGCCGCTGTCGTCGGCGCGGGCGGGCGCGGCGGCGAGCGGGCCGAGCGCGAGCCCGGCCAGCCCGGCGGCCGCGCCGTGCAGCCACTGGCGGCGGCGCGGGTTCGCCGGAGTCGTTTCAAGGTCTGCGTGCGGTGTGTCGTTCATCGAGGCGTCCTGCTGGCGGGTTCACGGACCGCGCGCGAAGGCGGCGCGGCCGGCGCAGGACCGGGCCGGATGCGGGCGACGCACGCAACCGGCCGGCCCGCGCCGGAGTCGAGACGATACGGCCCGGCGGGACGGCGGCCAACCAACGAATCCGCATATGCAAATCAGCGGCCGGACGATACGTGAACGGTGACGCGGCAGCGCGCCGCCGCGCTCACTCGGTGACGAGCAGGCTTTCCTCGATCGAATCGACGCGGTCCGGATAGAACGCGAGGTGCCCGCGAATCGATTCGACGGCCGGATTCGGATGCTCGTACGTCCACACCGCGTTGGTCGCGCGTTCGCCGCCGGCCGGAATCGAGTAGTACGCGCAATCGCCCTTGTACGGGCAGTAGGTCGCGTGGTCGGTGCGTTCGAGCAGCGACATGTCGGCATCCTCGCGCGGAATGTACAGCACCGGCGGATAGCTGGCCTCGCGCAGCACCAGTGCATGGCGCGTATCGGCGACGACCTTGCCGGCCACTTTCACGATCACGCGCGACGAATGCGGTTCGATCAGGATCGGGTGATCGGGGCCCGGCGACTTCACGGGACGAGAGGGCGTATCGGGGTTGATCGACATCGGGTTCCTCCAGAAAGGGCGGCGCGCACGGGCGCGCCGTGCCGGCATGTGCGCGCCGGGCGGATTCCCGCGCGCCGATGCCGGCGTCGGACAACCGATACGATGCACCCATTGCGCAGAACCTGCAGAGGGCCGGAAGACCGTGCGGCGCGCGCAGGGTTTCGATGCACGCGCCTGGGCGGTTCGCCGCAGGGGTGTTCGGCCGATGCGCCGCTCGCACGGACATTCTCATGCAGGGGCAGCGGGACGCATTCGCGACGATAAGCAACGCGGAATTAATTGGTAAGCGATCGGCGGGCGGCGCGCGAAGATCGACGGTCGTCATTCGCATCGCACCTCTTTCTTCCGTCGATCACCATGAAGATTCCTTTCGTTTCGTCAGCCGCGCGCCGTCCGCGCGGCGTATCGCATGCCGCTGTCGCGCGCCGCTGCATCGCCGCGTCGTTGCTGCTGGCCGGCGCCGCGACGCACGCGCTCGCGGCGCCCGCGGGCAAGACGCTCGTGTACTGCACCGAAGGCAGCCCGGCCGGCTTCGATCCCGGCCAGCACACGACGAGCACCGATTTCGATGCGAGCACGTACCCGGTCTACAACGGGCTCGTGCAGTTCAAGCGCGGCACGCTCGATCTCGAACCGGCGCTCGCGACGAGCTGGGACGTGTCGCCCGACCAGCGCACCATCACGTTCCACCTGCGGCGCGGCGTGAAATTCCAGACCACCGCATGGTTCAAGCCGACGCGGCCGTTCCAGGCCGACGACGTCGTGTTCACGTTCCGCCGGATGCTCGATCCGGACGATCCGTTCCGCAAGGCCTATCCGGTCAGCTTCCCGTATTTCAGCGATCTCGGCTTCGACCACAACATCGAGCGTATCGAGAAGGTCGACGACTATACGGTGCGCTTCGCGCTGAAGTCGCCCGACGTCGTGTTCGTGCGCAATCTCGCGATGGCGTTCGCGTCGGTGCTGTCGGCCGAATATGCGGGGCAGCTCGCCGCACGCCATCGCGAGTCGGACATCAACCAGTTCCCGGTCGGCACGGGGCCGTTCGTGCTGCGTACGTACCAGAAGGACGCGCTGATCCGCTACGACGCGAATCCCGACTACTGGAACCCGGCCGACGTGAAGCTGTCGCGCCTCGTGTTCGCGATCACGCCCGATCCGGCCGCGCGCTTGCAGAAGCTCGTGGCCGGCGAATGCCAGGTGTCGGCGTTTCCGCGGCCGGCCGATCTCGAGACGGTGCGGCGCGATCCGAAGCTGACGCTGTTTTCGGGGACGGGCTTCAACGTCGGCTTCGTCGCGTACAACACGCAGCATCCGCCGCTCGATCGCGTCGACGTGCGGCGCGCGCTCGACATCGCGATCGACAAGACGGCGATCATCAAGACCGTGTTCAACGGCGACGCGACGATCGCGACGAACCCGATGCCGCCCGCGCAATGGTCGTACAACCCGCGCCTGAAGGACGCGCCGCGCGATCCGGCCGCCGCGAAGGCGCTGCTCGCGCAGGCAGGGTTCCCGAACGGCTTCGACCTGACGCTGTGGGCGATGCCCGTGCAGCGCCCGTACAACCCGAACGCGCAGTTGATGGCGCAACTGATCCAGCAGGATTGGGCGAGGATCGGCGTGCGCGCGAAGATCGTCAGCTACGAATGGGGCGAGTACAACCGCCGCGCGAAGCACGACGGCCAGCACGACGCGATCCTGTACGGCTGGTCGGGCGACAACGGCGACCCCGACAACTGGCTCGGTACGCTGCTCGGCTGCGAGGCGGTGCACGGCAGCAATCTCGCGAAGTGGTGCAACAAGGACTTCGAGCAGCTCGTGACCGCCGCGCGTTCGAATGGGGACGTCGCGAAGCGCACGGCGCTGTACGAGCAGGCGCAGGTGGTGTTCAAGGACCAGGTGCCGTTCACGCCGATCGCGACGTCGATCGTGTCGCTGCCGATCTCCAGGCGCGTGCATGGGCTGACGTTCTCGCCGCTCGGCGGACACCGGTTCGACGGCGTGTGGCTCGATTGAGGGAAGTGGGGGCCGGCGCGTTCTCGTACGCGCCGGCGTTCGCCGCGTCAGTTGAGCGCGACGGCCGCGGCCGTTTCGACCGGCGTGCCTTCGAGCGCGACCGAAGGCCGGCCGTCGGGGCCGACCGGCACGTCGCCGATGAGCGTCGTGCGATACAGCTGGCGGTCGAAGTCGAGATCGAAGATGTCGACGGGCGCGAGATGCGCGGTCGCCCGGTTGTCCCAGAACGCGATGCTGCGCGGCTCCCACTTGAAGCGGATCGTGAATTCCGGCCGCGTCACGTGTTCCCACAGCAGTTCGAGCAGCGCCTGGCTCTCGCGCGGCGTCAGCCCGACGATCGATTTCAGGAAACTCGGGCTCACGTACAGCGCGCGTTCGCCGGTCTCCGGGTGCACGCGCACGAGCGGATGCTCGGTCACGAGCGGGCGGCGCTCGACCGCATCGTCGAATGCGCCGGTCGCGCGCGCGCCGGGCGGCGGCGTGAAGCGATGGATGCCGCGCAGCGTGTCGACGAAGCCGCGCAGCGGCGCGGACAGCGTTTCGTAGGCGCGCACGAGGTTGGTCCAGTGCGTGTCGCCGCCGTACGGCGGGATCGTCACGCCGCGCAGGATCGAGGCCCACGGCGGGTTCACGGCGGCCGTCACGTCGGTGTGCCAGCCGGTCCAGGGCCGGCGCACCGGTTCGCCTTCGAAGCGCGTCGCCTTGCGATGCTTCGCGATCGAATAGACGGCCGGATGGCCATCGACGTGCCCGAACACCGGGTGGCCGACCGTCGGCTCGCCGAACTGCGCGGAGAACGCGACATGTTGCTCGTGCGTGAGGAATTGTTCGCGGAAGAAGATGACGCGCCATTTCAGCAGCGCGGCGCGGATCGCCGCGATCTGCGGCGTGGTCAACGGTTGCGTGAGGTCGACGCCGCGGATTTCCGCACCGATATGGGCGGACAGCGGGATCACGTCGACCGGCTGGGCGGCGGGTTCGAGTAGGGCGCTCATGCGACGCTCCTGGCGGAAGTGAACGGGGAAGACGGACGACATCGTTGCGCGTGCGGGCGTCGATCCGGTGCTGCGAGGGTCATGGCGGGTGTCCTCCAGAGAGGCGCGCGGCGACGCGCGGAAAAGAGCGCCGCCGCGTTACGTGGATACGCGGACGTTATTGCAGCGTGGCGCCCGGCCCTTTGAGCAGGACGCTGCGGCGGCCGTCGATGCCGACCGGCACGTCGCCGTGGACGGTCGCGCGGCGCACGACGCGGCGCGCATCGCCGTAGTCGTTGATCGCGTAGTGCTGTGTCGCGCGGTTGTCCCAGATCGCGACGTCGCCTTCCTGCCAGTTCCAGCGCACGGTGTTCTCGAGGCGTGTCACGTGCTCGTGGAACACCTGCAACAGATGCGCGGAATCCTGCGCCGACAGCCCCTTGAGCCGCTGCACGAAGTGCCCGAGCACGAGCGTGCGCTCACCGGTTTCCGGATGCACGCGTACGACGGGGTGCTCGGTTTCGTAGACGGTCGATGTGAACACTTCGCGGTAGCGCTTCAGTTGCGTATCGTCGGCGTGCACGTGCGTCGACGCATAGTCGTAGGCGTTCGTATGCAGCGCCCACAGCGTGTCGGCGAGCGCGCGCAGCGGGTCCGGCAGATGCGCGTACGCGGCGGCCGTGTTGGCCCATACGGTATCGCCGCCGAACGGCGGGATCACGACCGCGCGCAGGATCGAGATTTTCGGGTACGCATCGACGAAGGTCACGTCGGTGTGCCACGAATTGGCGCGTGCGCCGTGCGCGGAATCGAGTTCGAGCAGGGCCGCGCTGCCGTCGACGGACGGCACGGTCGGGTGCGCGACGGTGTCGCCGAAGCGGCGGGCGAAGGCTTCCTGCGCGGTGTCGTCGAGAGCGTGCTGGCCGCGGAAGAACAGCACCTTGTGGCGCAGCAGCGCGGCGTGGATCGCGTCGAACGTCGCGTCGTCGAGCGTGGCCGACAGCCGCACGCCGGAAATTTCGGCGCCGATCCGGCCGGCGACCTGGCGAAGCTGAAGCGGGACGGCGGCCGTGCGCGGCGCGGCGTGCGAAGCAGGCGAAGGCGAGTGAGCGGCGTGCTGGACATCGGACATCGGGAGTCTCCTGGGAGTCGGGTCGGTCGAGTCTCCATTCAAGCAGGCGCCGCGCGGAACCGGAACCGATGAATCGTCACAACCTTAGCGTGCAAACGTCGATGATCGATATGTGTCGTGGTGCTGAGCGATTCGGTCCGTCATGCGCTTACCACGCGAGCCGCCATTCGCCGATCCGGTGCGGGCGCGCGGCGTCGATGCGCTTGCCGGCCGAGCCATCGTCGTCCGGCGGTTCGCCGTCGTCGAAATCGGCGAGCACCGTGTCGCGCAAGCGCGCGAATGCGGGCGAATCGCGCTTGCGCGGGCGCGGCAGCGCGACGTCGACGATGCGCGCGATGCGGCCCGGACGCGGCGCCATCGTGACGACGCGGTCGCCGAGATAGACGGCTTCGTCGACGTCGTGCGTGACCAGGATCATCGTGATGCGCTCCTGTTCCCAGATGCGCAGCAGCTCGTTCTGCATCTTCGCGCGCGTTTGCGCGTCGAGCGCGCCGAACGGTTCGTCGAGCAGCAGCACGCGCGGCCGGTTCACGAGACCGCGCGCGATCGCGACGCGCTGCGCCATCCCGCCCGACAACTGGTTCGGAAACGCGTGCTCGAAGCCGTTCAGCCCGACGAGCGCGATGTGTTCGGCGATCGCGCGCCGTTTCGCGGCGGCGTCCAGCGGCGCGTTGCGCAGCGCGGCGCCGATATTCTGCTCGACGGTCAGCCACGGGAACAGCCGGTGATCCTGGAACACGATGCCGCGCTGCAGCGACGTGTCGCGCACGCGCTCGCCGCCGGCATGGATTTCGCCGGTGTAATCGGTGTCGAGCCCGGCGACGAGCCGCAGCAGCGTCGACTTGCCGCAGCCGCTGGCGCCGACGATCGTGACGAATTCGCCGGCGCGCACGTGCAGCGACACGTCGTCGAGTACGGCGAGCGCCGCGCCGCGTTGCGCGTAGTGCTTGCTGACATGGAGGATGTCGAGCGAATCGGAGGCGAGGGTCGTCATGGCGATCCGAGGAAGAGGGTGACAGGGAGAGAAAAGAGAAAAGGCGCTCAGCGCGTCAGGTCGCCGCGCCGGGCCAGCACCTTGCGCTCGATCGCCCGCGCGGTCGCGTTCAGTGCCCAGCCGGTCACGCCGACGACGATGATCCCGAACAGCACGAGATCCATCCGGAACTGCTCGCTGCCGTCGATCAGCGTGTTGCCGATCCCGCTGCCGGCGACGAGCAGGTATTCGGCGCCGAGCGTCGCGAGCCACGAATAGATCAGGCCGAGATACAGGCCGGTGAAGATCGACGGCAGCGCGGCCGGCAGGATCACGTAGCGGATCAGCTGGAGCCGCGAGTAGCGCAGCGCGCGGGCGACGTCGACATACGTACGCGGCACCGCGTGAATGCCGTCGCAGGTATGCGCGGCGACGGGCAGCAGCGCGGCGAGCGACAGGAACACGACCTTCGCGACGTCGCCGAGGCCGAACCACACGGAAATCAGCGGAATCCACGCGAACAGCGAGATCTGCTTGAACGTGTCGAAGCTCGGGCCGACCATCCGCGCGGCGACGCGCGACAGCCCGAGCACGGCGCCGAGCAACAGCCCGCCCGTCGCGCCGATCGCGAACCCGCACGCTTCGCGCGCGAGCGACGCCGACAGCGCGCGGCCGAGCGCGCCGCTCGTGGCCTGCGCCCACGCGGTGTGCAGCACGTCGGCCGGGCCGACGAACAGCCCGCTTTTCACGAGGTGTGCGGAAGCGAGGGCCCACCAGCACGCAAACGCGGCGAGCGGCAGCACGACGCCGCGCCAGTCGGGCGCATGCAGGCGGCGGGCGGTCGTGGTAGGCGCTGTGAGCGACGGTGTAGCGGCATGCGGCACGGGCGATTCTCCTTCGAGGGCGGTTCAGCCGCGAAACGCGGACGGCACGCCGCGGCGCAGGCGCGCTTCGAGCGCGTCGAGCGCCCGGTTGATCAGCAGGCCGACCGCGCCGACCACGACGACGGCCGCCATCACGAGATCGAGCTGGAACAGTTGCCGCCCGTACACGATCAGGTAGCCGAGCCCTTCGGACGACGCGACGAGTTCGACCACGACGAGCGCGAGCCACGACTTCGTGAACGCGAGCCGCGCGCCGGTCGCGAGCGTCGGGATCGCGGCTGGCAGCACGACGTGGACGATCCGTTGCCGGCGCGTGTAGCCGAACCCGCGCGCGACTTCGTCGAGGGCGGGCGGCGCCTGGCGAAACCCCTGCAACGTACTCAGCGTGACCGGGACGAGCGCCGCATGCGCGATCAGCAGGTACTTCAGCGGCTCGCCGACGCCGACGAGCAGCAGCAGGAACGGCAGCCAGCCGAGCACCGGAATCTGCACGAGCGCGTTGA
>Ga0268257_1001078_pt1 | contig 25758 bp, 23 predicted proteins | sample AgamicAtPrz_FD_200249 | JGI IMG/M metagenome (GOLD analysis project Ga0268257, IMG submission 200249) | Agave microbial communities from Guanajuato, Mexico - At.P.rz (v2) (version 3) | ecosystem: Host-associated > Plants > Phyllosphere > Phylloplane/Leaf | place: Guanajuato, Mexico | collected... | reverse complement strand
CAACTCATCCAAAGCACCCTGCCCGTCGGGCGGCTGCGGATTAAATCAGTAGACACGGCTAAGCATGTAGTACCGACAGCGGAGTACTGGCGGACGGGGGTTCAAATCCCCCCGGCTCCACCAAATGATCAATCAAAGACGTCCACGGACGTCTTTTTTTGTGCCCGCGATCCAGTAAATACGCGGCCTCCAGGGCTTTTGCGGTCTTTTGAGAGTTTTTGAGTTCCAACCGTTCGGGTATTCCAGGCGGTATTCCACCTCACCCGGTGCTAATCTTTGGAATACCGAATCAGTGCCTGAGGAGAATCTCATGCCTGCTCAAAACCTCCGCCTCTCCGATCGACAACTCAAGGGAGTCAAACCCGCGTCCAAGGATTACGTCCTCACAGACGGTGACGGTTTGCAGCTCCGAGTACGCAGCAACGGCTCGTTGCTGTGGAATTTCAACTACCGCGAACCGGTGACCAAGAAGCGCATCAACATTGGCTTCGGGACCTATCCCGAACTGTCACTGGCGAACGCACGAAAGAAGGCAGTTGAAGCACGCGAGCTGCTCGCCCAAGGCATCGATCCGAAGGTGCAGCGCAATACGCTGAATGAAGCCAAACGCGCAGAAACGGAACACACCTTCGAGAACGTGGCCACCGCCTGGTTCGAGCTCAAGAAAGACTCGGTCACCCCGGCCTACGCCGAGGACATCTGGCGGTCGCTCACACTGCACGTGCTCCCCGATTTGAAGACGACACCACTCGCGAAAATCACCGCGCCGATGGTAATCGCATTGCTTCGCCCGATCGAAGCGAAAGGCAGCCTGGAAACGGTCAAACGTCTTAGCCAGCGGCTAAACGAGATCATGACCTACGGCGTGAACTCAGGCCTGATTTTCGCCAACCCTCTTAGCGGCATCAGGGCAGTATTCAAGAAGCCCAAGAAAGAAAACATGGCTGCGCTCCCCCCTGAGGAGCTCCCCGAGCTCATGCTGGAGATTGCGAACGCCAGTATCAAACGCACGACCCGCTGCTTGCTCGAATGGCAGTTACACACGATGACTCGCCCCGCCGAGGCGGCAACTACTCGCTGGGCAGACATCGACTTTGAAAGGCGTGTCTGGACTATCCCGGCGGAGCGGATGAAGAAGCGCCGCCCACATAGCATCCCGTTGAGTGATCACGCTATCGCCCTGTTGGAATCACTGAAGACTCACAGCGGCCATCGCGAATACGTCTTTCCGGCCGATAGAAATCCACGCACTCACGCCAATAGCCAAACCTCCAACATGGCGTTGAAACGCATGGGCTTCCAGGATCGGTTAGTCAGCCATGGCATGCGCTCGATGGCCAGCACCATCTTGAATGAACATGGGTGGGAACCGGAGCTCATCGAAGTGGCACTGGCGCACGTCGATAAGGATGAGGTGCGGAGCGCCTACAACCGAGCCGACTACATCGAGCGCCGGCGACCGATGATGGCTTGGTGGAGTGAGTACATCCAGAAGGCCGCCACCGGGAGCCTGCTTGCCTCAGCCTACGGCCAAGTCAGAGGCAAGAACGTGGTACCGATTCGCTAGCTCTGTACGGCGTAAGAACGGCAGCAGCAACAACTGAACGTTCAAGATTCGGCGCAACCAGCCTCGCTCATCCGCTTCTCAGCACGGGTCCTTCCAAACAGGGCTGCAAAGCCGCCCTGTTTGGAAGGACCTCACCTTGAAGAGCTAAAAGCGACCAGGTTGTCCAGGATTTACCGCGAAATTCCACCGGTGGATAACCGCTCTTAAAGTCCAAAGTGGCCCTGAATTTCGAACCTTGACCGGGTTTATCCACAGGCGTAGAACTGACCGTGCAAGCGCTGTCGATGACAGCAACCCAGGCGGCCCGAGCCTTGAAGGTCACGCCGCTCTCGCGGTGGTTCTCCCCCCAAATGGCGATTCGCGTCCGGCAGCTCGCCCGGTCACCTCCCCGGTGATGGATGCCTACTTCAGATCATGGCCCTCGTGCGCCAGACGACACTTCCTACATCGCTGCCCTGCAGCAACCCATCCGCTTGGCCGAATCCTGCGCCAACCTGCGCCCGTCTCTTTCTTCTGGAAAGAGACGGGCACTCCTACCACTGCTGCAGCCCTGATCGCACAGGGCGTTGCGGCATTCCCCCTCGTGACAATCGGCGTGACAAACGCCGGTGTCACCAGCAACAGCCATGCAGATGATGGTGCCGCAGACCAGGGAATGGACTGCACCTGACTGACAGTTAGGCATGCCCCGGTCATCGCATTGCTGCTTGCACCTGGCTCAGGATCTCGCGGCGCTGGTCTCGTCACCCAGTGCAGCCTCCACCCGCCCACCGGTAACGGTGCTCAGGAGGCCAGATCATGAGATGCCCTTGCTCCCGGTCGTAAGGAGCCGCCAGTCCAGCGTAGCGGACATTCCCCACAGGTCGCAGGGGCCTTGATCCCTGATAACACTCAGCATTCTTGGCGGGATGACGTGGGGCGAGGGTCGGAGATCGGAAGATGAGGTGACAGACATGGCATTAGTGGGTAGACGCAATGGCCGCAATTTCGGCTACGGCAGGCAACTGAGCTATGCAGGGCCGCAGGCGTTGAAAGACATGTTCGGCGGTGGCCACTACGGCACGGTCAAGGCGCACTGTGATCGGTGGCTAGCATTCGTGAAGTGGTGCCGCTCCGAACAGGGGCCCCGGATCAACGATGCGCGGCAGATTGATCGGAAGGTGTTGGCCGACTATACGGCGTACCTGCGCGACGTGATCGGGCGCGGTGACCTCGCCGTAAGCACCGCACAAAATCGGCTATCCACCGTTAACAGGACAATGGCAGCACTTCGCGGTGATCAGTGTGTGAAGTTGCCAAGCCCGAGCAAGGCGCTGGGTATGCAACGCGCCGGGGTTCGACAGTCGGTGCCCCAGGGCCAAGACCGTGAACAGGTGAAGCAGATCGTCGACGCGCTTTGTCATCGAGATCAGCTACGGGCCGCCGCGATCGTTCTGTTAGCGCGAGCCACCGGTATGCGCTTGCGTGAGGCCATCTTGGCTGACCTGCCACGGCTGAGTCGTGAGGCCAAAGAATTCGGCAAGATCAACATTCAAGACGGCACCAAGGGCGGCCGCGTCGGCGCCTTAGCACCCCGATGGATTACGGTGGATGATCACATTCGTGATGCGCTTGGTTTTGCGCGGCAGGCGTCGCGTTCCGGTAGCCGCAATCTAGTTGCGCCTAATGAAAGCTACGTGAAGGTTCTGCAGGAAGTCGTCCGACCTGCGCGGGATATCCTCCATGCCCACAACATCAAAGGCTTTCATGAGCTACGAGCAGCGTACGCATGTGAGCGCTACGAGCAAATCACCCAACACCCCGCGCCTATCAACGGCGGCCAATGTTGCCAGGTACAACGGTACCTTGATCGTGAGGCCCGGAGGCAAATCAGCTATGAGCTGGGACACGGTCGGATCGACGTGGTCGCTGCGTACATTGGAGGGCGGTCATGACTAAGCCATTCGATATGGAGCTGTTCTTGACTGGCGTCTTGACCGGATCGCATGCAACGCGGCAACGCCATTTGCGACAGGCCGCGATTATCCAAGCTGCAATCGCAGCACGCTGGCAGCGAGACACGCCCTGGGCTTGGCAGAGAAAGCATGTTGCGTGGTTTCTCGATCATTACCTCGATAGGCGAAGTGAGGCGACTCGGTCCTACTACATGCTAACAATACGGTTGCTCGCCCGTCGTTTAGAAAAATCATGGGTATTCAAACAATTTCAGGACTAGACAGATTATCTGCTTTTTCATCCTAAACGCCGTCATCTAATCCACCAAGGCCGTGGGCGTATAGGGATACTTCTGCGTCCTTCTCGTAGGCTGCGAGCCTCCACTACCAAGCGCTCGCCCATCCCACTGATTGCAAAATGCCTCTATTGAGCTAGAGTTCACGGTTGCGCAAAGAAACTCGCTAAACCCTAGAGGTCAAGGATGCAGATAATTATTCTCGGATTAAAGCCATCTATTTCGAATCTGGCATTTCGTGAACCACAAGGATAATCAGCCTCCGGCACCTCCGCACTTTAATTTTAATATTTATCTAGCTTAGACCACTGCAAAAGGCAAAACATGAATCTTTCGGAACGGTTCAAACTCTCCAAAACTCAATTCGAACTTGACTTTGTCGATATTGATACTGATTTTGATACGCGATTATTTGTGGACCCTTATCTTCTTGGATTAAGACCGGATCGCTGGTCGATAAAGGCTGCCAGCTCAGTAAGATCCTTTTTTTCTCATTTCTTAGATCTAGTTCGCCAAGGGAAAGAGGACGATGCTTTTGAACTCTTCTCTCATCTTCATGAGCCTAATGAGACCTGCCTCGGGCTTTCTGCAGGGAAACCTAGGGGTAACGGAATTGGTAGTGAGGATGCAAAGAAACTTTTCGAAAGTATCATGGGAAGCAAGGCAATACAGTCCGGAAAAATTACCGACCTAGAAGACTTTAGACTATTTATTCCAGGAATCGGCAAAGATAAAGTTTCAGACATGACTACCAACCTCATACGAGGCAGCCTCATTACTTATACACAGGCCCAATGCAAACTACATAAAATAAAATTAACAGCTGGTGTTTCCGCCGGACCTATATGGGATACATCCCGAAAAAAGTGGATATTTACTCATGAAGACACTCTGCTTATTGAAGGAAAAAAGATTCTTCTCACCCCGAAAGGAATCGTTTCTTATAGCAAGGCTTACGCCCCTGAGAACTACTATAATAAACATGTACTTGAATATCTCCAACATGAGCACATAAGAACAGGTAGCATATGGCTCGAGCATCGCAAGGATGGAACTCCTTATATCTCAAAAAAGAGCCTAAAAGAAAATGTAGTAAAAGACTTTACCAAGGAGTGGTTATTCGACTTCACAGAAAAACACCCACTAGTTTTTAAATCCTTTAGAGATCAGCAAGCGCAGCAGGTTAGATCTCTCCCTTCTGATTCAATTGATCCCGAGCTCAACTTGAATTCAGTAGTAGAGCACCTGATTGCGAAGCTACGCTCAATTAAGCAGGGGCCATCAACGGCATCAGACTATCACAAAACAATAGTTGGCATTCTTGAAATGCTACTTTACCCAAACGCCTCATCACCTGTACTCGAAACCGAGATAAACCAGGGCAGAAAAAGGATTGATATATACTTCGAAAACTCAGCTAAGGAAGGCTTTTTTCATACACTCCATATGATTCACAAGATACCCTGCCCGTATATAATTATCGAATGCAAGAACTACTCAAAGGACATACAAAACCCCGAGCTTGATCAAATGATTGGACGATTAACCGTTAATCGAGGAATGCTTGGAATCATAACATGCAGAGAGATATCCAAAAAAGAATTATTCATTGAAAGATGTAGGGACTCATTTAAAAATGGCCACGGCCTAATTATACCATTAACTGACACAGATCTAATATCAGCACTTGAAAAGCTAAAACTCGAACATAAAACCCCACTAGAAGAGGTGCTTAACGAAATAAAAAATACCATTATCATGTCCTGACAGAAAAAATTAGTAGTGGCGACAATTGGAGGGGGTGTTCCGATTGTTGCCACCTTAAGTCCATTACTCTCGTCTCTAAAAAATCAGCTGAAAAAAATCCTCACCTCCTCCGCCGACGCGCTTCCCGTCGAAGAAGAGCAAAGGTGTAGTTTGGTGCAATCGATTCCTCTTGCCGGAGGCCCGCTCAGGGCTGTTGCCGCTGACCAGTTCGGGAAGGAAGTGTCCAGCCCCAGCAATAATTTACGTCACGGCCAGCATCCGTTCGTCTGATGCCGATTGCCATCACCTGCCAGCCAGAAACGGCCCATTCTGCAAACTAACGAACAGAGGGAGAAAAGGCCGCTAGTCGGTGGGCATGGGGGTCGTCGCGGCCTTCTTAGCCACGCTCAAAGTACCTAGCGAATACTGGCAAGCTATACGGCTAGCAGAGAGCGTGTGAGAAAAAACACAAAAAAGCTGCGCAAGTGGCGAAAACTCTTACAATCTTACGCCAGATTTCCTACACATTTTTTGCCCCCCGATACTCAAGAGATAGCCCTGTGAGTGACTCAGACAGCCCATCCGCGCCACTGGTCGACGTAGTGAAGCTTGCCGCATCCCTTCAGCGTTTCGCAGATGATCGCGACTGGCAGCAGTTCCACTCCCCAAAAAATCTCATCTTGGCGCTCACTGGCGAGGTAGGAGAGCTGTGCGAGATTTTCCAATGGATGAGCGATGCCGATTCGCTCTCCGTAGCTAAAGATCCCGAAATCGGCCTAGCCGTTAAAGACGAATTGGCGGACGTACTGATGTACCTGGTTCGCCTGAGCAGCGTGCTCGGCATTGACCTCAACGAGGCGGTGACACGGAAACTCGCCTCGAATGGCCAAAAGTACCCCGTGGATAAAGCCAGAAGCAGCAGCAAAAAGTACGACCGACTCTGACCAACACGCACCTAAGGACAACCCGTGATCGTTTACGCTGCGACCAAACAGCAATTTCTTAAAGACAACGATAACGATGACATTGAGGATGTCATCCTCAGGCATTACAAGGAAGCTACCGGCAAGAACGTTGGCTCCTCGGAAATCAGGTCGTGGCAAGGGTCCCTGACTTACATGGCCAAGGTCCTTAGAGATGAGGACCTCCCGAGCGATGCAGGCCTGGCCATTGAATTGCACATTCCGCAGTCGTCGAAGCGAATCGACTTTCTACTCACCGGTCGCGACGAAAACCAGGCAAAAAAGGCCGTACTGATCGAGCTGAAGCAATGGAGCAAGGCCAACGCCACAACCAAGGATGCCATCGTCAAAACGGCGTTGGGTGGCGGCCTCATTGAGACCATTCACCCGTCCTATCAGGTTTGGTCATATGCAGCGCTGTTGGAAGGCTTCAACGAGGCGGTGTATGACAAAAGCATCGAAATCCGTCCGTGTGCCTACCTCCACAACTATGTCAGTGACGGCATCATAGATTCGGCTCACTACGAGCCCCACATCAGCAAGGCTCCGCTGTTTCTGAAAGGCCCGGAAGAGCTCAGTAAACTCAGAAGCTTTCTGAAAAAACATATAAGTCATGGCGACAACAAAGAGGTTCTTTACGAGCTTTCCGAAGGAAAAATTCGCCCGTCCAAGGCGCTAGCCGAAGCCCTTGGAGGGTTGATGAAAGGCAAACCCGAGTTCGTATTAATTGACGATCAGAAAGCAATTTTTGAGTCGGCGCTGGCGGCGGCAAGCGAGGCCTCGGACCAAGCACCCAAGGTGATGATCATCGAAGGTGGACCGGGCACCGGAAAAACTGTTCTGGCTATCAATCTGCTGGTGAAGCTCACCGAATTGAAGCTGATGAGCAAATACGTCTCCAAGAATGCCGCCCCTCGCAAGGTCTACGAAAGCAAACTGGTTGGGACCATCAAGCGCAGCCATTTCTCTAATTTCTTTTCAGGCTCTGGGGCATTCATCGACACTGAGCCCAACACATTCGATGCGCTTATCGTGGACGAAGCTCACCGGTTGAATGAGAAAAGCGGGCTTTATGGAAACCTTGGGGAGAACCAAATCAAGGAGCTGATTGACTCAGCGAAATGCTCCATTTTCTTTATTGATGAGGACCAGCGTGTAACCTTGAGCGATATCGGCAGCAAGCAGGCGATTCGCGCCTTTGCGAACGCCAAGGGTGCTGTGGTTGAAGAACACGTGCTGTCTTCGCAGTTTCGCTGCAGTGGTTCTGACGGTTACCTGGCATGGCTGGATGACACGCTAGGCATTCGCTCGACGGCAAATCCGACGCTTGAGACCCAAGAGTACGAGTTTAAGGTGTTCGACTCACCTCAGGCGATGCATGACGCAATCAACGAGAAAAACCACGGAAACAAAGCTCGTGTGGTCGCGGGCTATTGCTGGCCTTGGTTGAGCAAGAAAGACCCCACCGCTGCTGATATCGTGATTGGTGACTACAAACGCCAATGGAACCTGGATCAGGATGGCAGCCTATGGATCATCGCTGAAAACTCCATCGAGCAGGTTGGCTGCATTCATACCTGCCAAGGTTTGGAAGTCGACTACATCGGGGTGATTATCGGACCAGATCTGGTCGTACGTGACGGTCAGGTAGTGACATCCCCGGATGAGCGCGACAAGCAAGATAAATCGATTCGCGGCTGGAAAAAAATGATGAAAGAGCAACCTGCCCTCACGAAAAATGAAACAGACCTGATCATCAAAAATACATACCGAACCCTGATGACACGCGGGATGAAGGGTTGCTACCTGTATTGTACCGACAAAGAGACTGCGCAATACTTCGAGAGCCGGCTTAGCCAACAAAGCATTCGTTGACGCTAGCGTTTGCTAGAAGCCCCTGTTCATGCGAGTGGAGACATCGTACGTACAGGGGCGACAATCGTAAGCGTCCACCCAACTCGCCTTAAGTAAGTCAGGTCGGCACCCACTGATGCGTCAGCAATTTAGGCATGGCCATATTCCCAAGGATTGAGTTACCCTCAATTTCCCTGTCATGCGTCCCTCTCTAGGGTCAGCTCCCCCTAAACGTCGAGATCGCCTTCACCGAGGAGATCATCAAAAAAAGCAGCGCCTGATTCAGATAAGACTAAATTCCCCTTCCCGTTACGGTATGCAACGGCGCGTGTTTCGAGCTTCTTAATGTGCTCCATCAACACACCGCTTTTCATCCCACACGCTATCAGAACCTCAACCTTATCCTCCGCCTTGCCGATTTCCTCGATATGGATGTTTGACAGGCCCGCCGAGTTTTTCAGCAACACGTCCATTGTAAACCCCAACTCCAATACTCCCCGAAACAGCACCAGTAGCAGACCTTGGATGTTGCGTGCTAGATCATCTCTGACATCAGTGCCATCACTGGTGCGGATATAGGCAAAGCCATCACGCATGACCAGCTCGTAACCAATCAGATCGTAGAGACTGCGGTAGTGATCGAAATTATTCAGTACCTCCTCGAAGTGCGGGTTTGATTTCAAGCCACCATCAATAAAGACGGTGCGGTTGATCATCTTTCCGTACATGAGCTGACCATACAGCTCTACAGACAGCTTTCGATTAATCACTTTGGCCTGTGCAATCGGCAGCGAAGGTTCGTGGTCAAACATGTTCAGTCTCCACTTGTAGCTTGTAGTACCTCAGGCTCTCGCTGTCAGTTGCGAGTTTGCCGATATGGTAGTGCGGGATGAGGCGAATTCCTTCTCGCTTGCGCAGCCAGCCCACCGACATTAAAAGATCAGTCAACTCGTACCCTTTAAGTCGGCCTTTCAGGTGTTCATGCATGGCGACATGGGCGTCATCGGTAAGCCGTGGCTCCCACTCCTCGACCAGATTACCGATGGCCAACAAGCGAGCATCGCGCCGACGCTTGAGCTCGCCCGACTCGTTGGCCTGCCCGCTGAGCTGGTGAATCTTCCCGGTGCTGATCTTGACGTTGGGCAGCATTGCGCGCAGAAGCTCTGCCAGCGCCAAGCGTTGATTAGCGTCTGGCCACTCAACTTTTGCTTCGAACACTCGCATTTTCAGCCCGGAGTAAGTGTTCAGATGGGCGAAGACAGGGTGCGTGCTGGGCAAAATATTGTCCTTCAAACTCCCATCATGCAGCTCACGCACGCTGCCATAGAGACGATTCCAAGCCTGTTCGATCTTGTCATAGGCACGACGGTGCGCCTCACTCTGCTGGACATAGCGCATCAACGAACCGCTGATGATCGAAATGTCATGCCGGTATGAGCGAATCGACTCGACGGAGTAATAAACTGAGCTGGCCAGCTTGTCGTGACCATAGTGAGCCAGTTGATCGCCGATGCAGGTCAGTGCTGTAAGAGCAGGCTTAGTCCCCTTCAGGTCAGTGTGCTCCCCCAGAAACTGCAAAGCAGGCAGGATGTTGCGTAGATAGATGTTGTTGATCTCCCCCAAGGCTTCCTGAGCCTTAGCCACCTCATCAATTACGTCATAGCGCATCCGATCGACGATCTCACCGAGTCGTTGGAGCCGGCCCTGTAGCGCATCCACACACTCCTTCATCTTGGCGGTTGCAGCGCGTATCTCCTTGCGCAGCACGCTCACCTGCTCCTGAAAACCGATATCTTCATTGCTCAGGGAGGGCAGAGTGACAAACACTTCGTATAGTCGATTGAACGAGGCTCGGATCAACTCATAATCAGCACTGTTCAAATGACGCAGACGCGCTCCGTCGAAGTGACGGAACATCTCGATCACGAAGGGGGCAAAACCATCACGCCACGAGCGCTGTCTACCTGAATGACAAGCCCAACACGCTCAAGGTTTTCAACACAAAGAGCACTTTCTAGTTTGCGCCGCTCGGCCGGCACCTCACGCAAAACCCGCGTATTAGGTAACGGTGCTAAGGAGTCCAGCAGGGCGCGTAACTTCTGCTGGTACATGACAATGCGTACTTCCTCGCCTTCACCAACTTTATCCATGTGGTCAATCAGATCAAGGAAAACCCCCTTGTTCTGGATCATGTTGATCAGTGCAACGTCTGTTTTGACGACCATCAGATCCTCTACTCTTCCATTTCGGCAGCAAGATCCGGCTCGACAGCCTCCAGACACTCCAGGGCGATCAATGACTCACTTACTCCGGTATAAAGAATCGTCCGGTTCGGGCTGTAGGACTGGTCAGTTGCGTTGAAGTAGTCGAGATTCATGTAGTTGCCCAGCACTTTGCTGATACCGGAGGTCAGGCCAGGAGTGGCCCCGAACACACAGAAGCCATCCGCGTCGGCAATGTCGCGGGCAGAGCGCAGATTCTTATCATCAAGATTGGATAGCTCATCGATGAACAGCGGCAAGCTGACCTTGGTGTCGGCTTGCAGCAACTCTTTGAGCAGGAAAGCCAGCAGGCGGCAGTTAATCATCACTGAAGTGCCGGTTGATTGCGCTTCTACAGTGTACTCGTCACTGCCGTGAAGCTTGACGCGGTAATCGACGCTGACAATCAGGCGAGCCATGTTCAGGGTGGCATCGCGACGCTGATCGGACTCGACGAACTGAGTGCAGAAACTCCCCAGACGGTCGTAGAGGACTTGTGGTGGTAGCTCGCCACCGGTCAGATTCACCGAATCTACGGTCTTCAGTAACTCATCGAACTGGGGATGGAGCTTGCAGTCGATAGCCACAGCCGTGAGGTTGGATACCTTGATTGACGACAGGTGATTCTCGATCTCCTTGATAAAGGTGCTGATCAGCGTGCGCGCGTGCCTGATCGACTGAATCTGGATCATCGTGTCGTCGTTATGCTGGACCACTTGGTTGAAATGGTTGCTCTCCTCCATATCGAGACGACCGTAAAGAACCCGGTACTTCTCATGCAAATTGGTTAGCGTTTCCAGGCTGATGGCGCTGCGATGGGCATGCTCGGCATCATCGTCAAGAGCCACCACATCCAAAAGATCGGATACCAGCAACCTGATCTGGTTAAAACTACGGGTGGTGGCTTGGCTGCGACTTTCGATGGTATCCATCAAATTCTGAGTTACCACGATCTCCTGCCGCTCTGCACGCTGGTAACCGGTATTCAAGTACTCCAGACGGGAATGCAGGATGTCGTTGACTGTCCTACCCCAGCGGAGCATGGATTGTTCACGCTCCTTGGCGGCCTCTAATGCCGTCCTGGCCTGCTCAACCAGACGGTTGGCCTCGTCGAGCTGCTGGTTGAGCTCAAGACAACGAGCCTCAAGAATTGCGTACTGCTCGGTGGCCTCGCCGTGCTCCTGCCCAAGCCGCACGAACTCCTGTTCAATGAACTCATGGCGTTTCAGAAGAGCAATGTTGCGTTCATCCTTCTCGATCTGAGCCTGCTTAGCAGCAATAGTGGCTTCGATCTGCTCGACTGACATTTTCGTCTTATTGGCAAGATCATTGGCGCGGCGCTTTTGCTGTGTAAGGCGCTTTCCAACAGATGCCAATTCGTCCTTACGGCTCTGTAGCAGCTTGCCAGCATCGTAGTGTTTGACCGGGACTGGAGTCGGACTGCTGAGAAACATGAGCGAGCCATCCAGCTCATTAAACAGCGCGGTGAAATCGCTGATTGTCTCAATATTGCCCTCGAGCAATGGCGGGCACTCGCCGGTGAAGACCTCCTGGTTCAGCGAGTAGAGGATGTCCGCTGTGCGGCTGGGGATCTGATCCAGATCCAGGAGTGATGGCCTCGCACCTTCAATAAGGATTTCAAGGTCTTTGACCTTCTGGCTGCCTTTGTTGATCTCGCGCGTTAACTGCTCGAACTCACGGCGAAATTCGCCATCGTCCTTTAGAGCCTTGATGTCGGCTCGATCCTCCTCGACCTGCGCCGCCAGTGCGGCAGCAATCTCTTCCGGGGTCATAGACGCGTAGCCATGCATTGCCGTTGAGAGGTCGATGGAGTCCTTCTTGATCCGGTCGTAGTTCTTCCCAATCTCGCCGATTGCGCCTTTCAGCTCCTTGAGCTGGGTATTTTTGCTAATCGCCTGCTCACGCTGGTGGTCAGCACCTTCTTTGACCGCACTGTAGTCCGCAGAGCACTGCATGCGAACGTCGAGGTAAGCAGAGCCCTGCTCGTTGATGCTCTGCTCAACGTCACACAATAAGTTCATCAGATCCGAACTTTGAGCATAAAAATCTGCGAAGCCTTGATTGAAACGGTCCCAGTACGGCTGTCCGTTACGAATCATCTGGAGCCGATTTTTTACCGAGCTCAGGGTTTCATAACGCGACAGAATTTCGATGAGGTTAACGTTCAGCTCAGCCTCAGTACGATCCTTTCTGCCTTCAATAATCGTGGCGATGGTGTCCGGCAGAGTACGTTTGTCTTTGGCTGCAATGTCAAAGGCCAGATGGATCAGGCGCTTCCAGGCATCAATCTCGCGAGCCTGCCCACCTCCACTCTTGAGCGGCAGCAGGCAAAAGCGCCCGGCATCAGGGCGTGTCGGCTGGTGCTTGTAAATTCGCTCCTTGATATTAGCTACATCCTTGATCACAACAGCGCCTAGCCTTTTCAGGGGCAGTTCAATCTGTGATCTCGACAACTCTTCAATTGGTGCACCCATCCCTCCATTGAGGCTAGATTCATGATTCCAGAACAGGTGCTCGATTTCCGAATATTGCACTGGCACAGCAGTACGCTCATAGCTGTATTGCTTGGTTCCCACGTTAAGGATGATACAAAACGGACCGTGCGGGTTTTCCGCTTCAAGGACCATGAAGGAGTTTCGCTCGGGAAAATAAAATCCAAAAGTCGCATCTCGACCGTAATAGCCTTTTGTGCTTTTGAATCCAAACTTTCTCTCGCAATCGTGAAGGTTTTCTTCGGGCAAAAGAAAGAACTTCAAAGCATTGAGCATTGAAGTCTTACCCTTATTATTATCGCCGAGCAAGGCCGTGTGTTGGTCGATACGAACCTTTGTATAGCAGTATGCCCCGCTATTTATCAAAACGATCTGCTTCATTTTAAAGGTTTCGTGAAACATAGATTCAATGCTCATGACCGCTCCCCAAATACTACTGCCCCAAATAGGTTTCTTGCTCAAGCATTTTGCTAGTCTCACGCATAAACTGGATCAATTGATCTGTTTCCGGTGATAAACCCTGATACTTAATTACCTCTTGGCGCTGCTGATCAGTCAACGCGTACTTTGACTGAGCCAGGCGCTCTCTCACGTCAGGCGGCACAAGGAATACGGGGGGCTTGTCGTGCAGCAAGATTGTCAAGGAAGCGAACATCCGTAGCCCCCCAATGTCCACATCAAACAAGCAATACAGCCTATCGAACTGACCTAACATTTTTGCGTTCAGTCTATTAGTCACTTGGTTGCCCGAACCGGAAATCAACTCAATATCACTAGCAGTAACAGCCAAAATTTCAGCAATGAATGGCAGCGTTTCATCGACTCGAAGGAAGTTCTCCAGATTCTCGACAATGACCCCCACCTTACCCAACACGCGCGGCAGCACCCAAGACCCAGCCTCAGTCACCGCCACAGCCGGGTGCCGGTATTGAAAAGAGCGAAACATCAGTAGCGACTCGGAGACACCAATTCGATGACTGTTTCCGTCTATAGCAGCACCGACTCGCCCCCCAACATCAGAAGGCCTGAACCTCATCAGGAGCTCATCGAATGCAGCCGAAATAAGCACTTCGACGTGATAACTATTTTTTTTAAGCTTCTTGGAAAGGAATATTCGACTGATATCTGCACGTGCCACGCCAGCAGCCAAAAGCTTGGCAATCAGTGCATCAAAATTGATGGGCTGCCTAGATTGAATCTTGTCAAGGTAGCGATAAATGACAGATGACATGGACTTCCTTGTAGAGCTGTAAACATTCAAGAAACTACGGCCGGGCTCAATGAAAAGCGCCCTCCTTCGTGAGGATGCATCCGCTAGGCCTCCCATTCCATTCTGATCAAGCGCCCGTGCTGCTGCGATCAAGCGGCCACTCCGCACTATGCAAGCCTTTGATTGAGTTCGGCAATCACGATATGTAGTCTTCAGCGACTCATCTAGAGTGTTTACCTGTACAGGTAAAGTTTTCGAACAGATGGAGGGACCATGAAACGCAAGCAGTCGATCGAGTCTATACGTTGGGATCTAGCACTGCGCTATCGTCTGATAGAGACAGTGGTCTGGTGGGAGGGCCGCCTGACCACCAATCACCTGATGCAGAGCTTCGGCATCAGCCGTCAACAAGCGTCGAAGGACATCAACACCTACATCAACGAACACGCGCCGAAGAACCTTGAATATGACAAGCATTTGAAGGGGTACGTCCCAAGCCGCCGCTTCCAACCGCTGTTCATCGACGACAGCGCCAGTGCCTATCTGCACCTTCTCAACCAGAACCATGAGCGCGCCCCACACATCGAGGGTCTGGCACTTGCTTATGCACATACAGAGGTATTGGCAGTGCCGGATCGCTCGGTACGGCCGGAAGTGCTGCGTCCGCTGCTAAAAGCCTGCCGGGATCGTCTGCGCCTGGAGTGCGAGTATGTGTCCTTCACCAGCCCCGGTGGCGAAACTCGCCTGATCGCCCCGCACACCTTGGTTTACACCGGAATGCGCTGGCACGTGCGGGCCTATTGCGAGAAAAATCGGGATTATCGCGACTTCGTTCTGAGCCGATTCCGCGGCATACCGGATCTGATGGATGATCCTACAGACCACGGCCGCGAGAGTGATCCGGGCTGGACCACCTTGCTGCAGGTGATCATCGAACCCGACTCGCGTCTGAAACCGGAACAACGCGCCATGATCGAGGCCGACTACGGCATGCGGGATGGCCGACTGCCAATCGAAACCCGTGGCTCACTAGTACAATACGTGCTGCAGCGCTATCAGATCGACCCAACTAAAGTGCATGCCAAGGCGACAGCGCAGCAGATTGTCGTCGCCAACCTGGATGAACTGCAGCCTTGGCTGTACCACTGAGCAGAGATAAATATATGGTCACGCCGCCGATTCTCTAGCCCAAGGGCAACAATCAACAGCGCGACCATCTGCTTGATAGATTCGGCTCCGATTCGTTTTAGGGGGCGGAGCTGAAAAGGCACCGTCCATCGGAATCCAGTCCACGCAGCGTTCCAACTGGTATTCCAAGCATGTTAACCAAACATTTTTTTACCAGCAAAAACAACTAGGTACCGACTTGTTTCAGATCACCCCGGCCCACCAAATCCGAAGAAGAAGACGCCCTCGCGCGTCTTTTTTTGTGCCTGGGATTCAGTGCCTCAACGGCAGCATGCCATCACGTTTCCCCCTCCTCCTTCATCGCCTCCAGCTTGGCGAACTGCTCGCTGGCCAGCCGGCTGATGATTCGGATCGCCTGATGAATACCGGCTGTGTTGCGGAAGTTCAGTTGCGGGTTGTGCTCGCACTCCAGCACCTCGTCATGCTGGACCAGCGCCTCGCCGAGCAGTTCGAGAGTCCAGACGTAGCTCTGGATGGTGGTCAGGCGTTCACGCTCAGTCATGGGACCCCTCCCGCTTGGCGCGTTCGGCGAGGGATTGGCTGTCGATCGGGTAAAACGTTGGGGATGGGGTGGCCGCAGGGGTTGGCCGGCGGAGAGCGGATGCGAGGATCCTGCTCAGAATGCGAATAAGCATGCATGAGACTCCAAGTTTGAGATTGGAGCTACCACGATCCTTCCTACGGGATTGGGTGGCAGCTGTGCATGGGGTAGGAATACCGGGAAACTTGGAACCCGGCCAGGCCGAAGCCTGCCCACACACAGCCGCCATGACATCGCAGCGGGCGCAAAAAAGGCGCCAGCCGTTGTGATGGGGCGCCTAGTGCGTGCGCCAAGTTTACCAGCAGGTTCCTACACCTGGTCGCAGAATTTGCTGCGACTTGAGGAACGTAGCTCTGAGTTGGATCTCTTCGCAACAGCTACCATGGAGGGAAATTTCCGAAAATCGAAAAGGAGGGCTAAAGAATACAAAAAAGCTGCATGATCTTGGCCATGTACGTCAGGGACCCTTGCCACGACCTGATTTCCGAGGAGCCAACGTTCTTGCCGGTAGCTTCCTTGTAATGCCTGAGGATCACCTCCTCAATTGCTGTCCTTCGCGGAAGGTTGATCATGCGTAAACCTCCGGGCAATACACCGGCGCCTTACTGAATGGCCTAACGTTTACTGAAGGCTAGACGAGCAGCAAAAAGAATGAAGAGCATTCCTGTTGCACGATCCATCCACGCGACCACCTTTTCACGCCGCAATATACCGGCCAGCGGTTGGGTTGCGGCGATTAGAATCATCGACCATAGCAACCCAATGACCACGTGAATACTTACCAAGCCGAACGTCCAAGTAACCAATGGCTGGCCTTGGGGAATGAATTGGGGCAAGAAAGAAACGTAGAAAACACCAATCTTGGGATTCAGGATATTTCCCATCACTCCCTTCAGGAACCAGTCATGGCTGGGCTTTGCTGCCGCTTGGACAGGCGACAATGATTTACGCGGACGTAGAAGCATATTCAGCCCGAGCCAGGCCAGATAGGCGGCACCGCAGTATTTCAAGACGTTGAACGCCAACTCTGATACGGCAACCAGTACACCTAGTCCAAATGCCACAGCGGCGCCCCACAGCAAGCAACCTGTGTTGATGCCCAGTGAGGCGCGAAAAGCCTGCTGCCTTCCTTCCACGGTGGCCGTTCTCAATATCAAAGCAGTGTCGAGGCCGGGCGTCAGCGTTAACAGCGTTGCTGCGAAGGTGAACGCAAGAAGGTTGTCAGCAATTGACATAGGGCGATGGCCTCGGCGTGATTTTAAGAGGGAGTTAACCTCAAAAAACTGCCTGTTAAAAGTCGCATCTCTAGGTAGAGTGGGCTCAGACTGACCATGATGCTGTGAACAGCACGGGGAACTGAATCGCCCCTAGTCTTGTGGACATCTCGACCGGCCGCAAAGGGTCGAAGGCTGCCGGTCGCGCATGACCGCTTCCGCCCCATAGCTGCCGGTGGTGACGTTTCGCAAATCGGGTTACGGTCGACGAAACAAGCTCGTGCCGGATAATCAAAGCTTTACAGGGGTGCTCAGGAACGAATGCCATGGATAATCTTCCGACACTGATCACAGATCGGCTGGTTCTCACGCCTCTACAGCTAGAGGATTCATTCATCATCCAAGAGCTGTTCCCATGCTGGGAGGTGGTTCGCTATCTTGATCGTCGTGTCCCGTGGCCGTATCCGGAAGACGGTGCGCTGATCTATGTCCGAGATATCGCTCTGCCTGCCATGGCCGCAGGTCGTGAATGGCACTGGATGATCCGCATGCGTAACGATGCAGGCTGCACCCTGAGTAGTATTAGTTTGTATGATCAGCCTGGCAACAATAGAGGCTTCTGGCTCGCACCACAGTGGTGGGAAAGGGCTATATGCGTGAGGCATGCCGGATTATCAATCACTATTGGTTCGAGACACTGTCGCGTCCGGTCATGAGGGTTCCCAAAGCTGTTGCTAACTACGCATCTCGCAAGGTCTCGGAACATGAGGGTATGCGCTTGGTAGATGTGCGGGCAGGGGATTTTGTATCTGGACCGATGGAGGTCGAAGTATGGGAGATGACTCGTGCTGACTGGCTAGAAAGGTAAACTGCCAGTCGTTAGTTTTTGCGGAGTCAATCACCGCCAGCTTCGAGTTGTAATCTGCCCTTCGGCAATTTCGTATCGGCTGGGGCCGTTCGTCCACGGAGTTGTCCGCTTCGCCGACGGGGGCTGTCCTCTAAAAACACCAGCCAGAGGCTTTCTCATGAGACAGCTATTCCAATCGATTTCCCTTACCCTCGCCTGCATTCTGCTATGGGCCTGTTCCGTTACTGATACGAAGTCACCCGTGCAAACACCAGGTAGGCCTGAGTCAGCGAAAACCCAACTACTGGAAGCCGGCGCTGCGACGCTGCAATCCAAGCCGCCCATTGAGGCCATCAACGCCTACCTGGATGGCTTTCACTTCTACAACGGACATCCGGACGTGCAGATGGAAGCTCACCACTACTGCTCGATCCTCAATGAGGATGTCATCCAGTGTGTGATCTTCGACGGCAACACGAAGGACGCGAAGATCATGGGCGTCGAGTACATCATCGACGAGAAACTTTTCGCTTCATTGCCGGCCAAGGAGAAGGCGATGTGGCACAGCCATGGCTACGAGGTCTCCTCTGGGCAACTGGTCGCCCCAGGCATACCTGCGGCAGCTGAGCATGCTCTGATGGAACGCCTGGCGCATACCTATGGTAAGACATGGCACACCTGGCACACTGATCAGGACAAAGCGCTGCCTGTCGGTGTGCCGCAGTTGATGATGGGCTTTACCGCCGATGGGCAGGCTGAGCGGGCGATGGTAGAACAGCGCAATCGGCGTCTGGGGGTGGATGCTGCAAAAACCAGCGCTGAGCGGGCTGACATTCGTATTCCTGAAGCGGATCCCCAGGCGGATGGCTGGCAGCACGGTAACGTCATCCAAATCAGTGATCCAACGGGTGCCCGTGTACATCGCCCTACATCAGCTACGCCAGAAGCTACCAACAGCAGATCCAGCCAATAAGCTGCCCGAACAGTAAATACAGATAGCCCCTTGGGCGTGCCTTTCACACTTGTGCCGCTCCGGGCCAATGGTCAATTGCCCGCAGGCTCGGCGCGGCTCGCTGCACCTCCCACCGCCACTCGCATGGCATCCCCCCACGCCAGCGCCCGGCTCATGCTCTCGCCGGCGCGCTGGGCGTAGGCCCGTTCACATAGCACCGTCTCATCAGCACGGTACACGCCGGTGAAAAATTGTTGCCATGCGTCTGCCCTCACCGTGTTGTCGAAGGGTGAATCATCGATCCGCCTCTCCAGTCGAAATGAATCAGGACGTTGCGACAGCCGGCCGAGCTGTACGAAGCGCAGGTTCTTCGACAACCACCATTCGTCGTGATTACGAGATTTAGATTCAACCTTCCCGCCCGGTTCGTCCTTCTACATCAACACAACAAAACATTCGGCAACAATTACAGGACCCGCGCATGGCAAAGGGAACCACCAAAGCCGCAAGACTATTCGGGCTTTTGATGCTGGGCATCATCACGCTGCAGCTCTCGGGCTGCGACATGGTGCTGTTCAACCCCAAAGGCCAGGTGGGGCTGGAGCAACGCAATCTGATCATCCTGGCCACGCTGTTGATGCTGGTAGTGGTTGTCCCGGTCATGGTCATGGCGCTCATGTTCTCGGTGCATTACCGGGCCTCCAACGAAAAGGCGCGCTACACGCCGGAGTGGAGCCACTCCCGCGCAATCGAGGCAGTGGTCTGGGGCGTGCCGCTGATCATCATCATTGTGCTCGGGGTGGTGACTTGGCGCTCGACCCATGCGCTCGACCCGTACCGCCCACTGGATGCCCACAACGCGCCGGTCAAGGTCCAGGTCATCGCTACTGACTGGAAGTGGCTGTTCGTCTACCCCGAACTGGGCATCGCATCGGTCAATGAACTGGCCATGCCGGTGGATACCCCCGTGGATTTCCGGGTGACCTCCGATGGCGCCATTACCTCGTTCTTCATTCCGGCGCTGGGCGGGCAGATCTACGCGATGGCTGGCATGCAGACTCAGCTGCATCTGATTGCCAATGAGCCGGGCAGCTACACCGGTATCGCCGCCAACTACAACGGCCCCGGCTTCTCCGACATGCACTTCAAGGCCCTTGCACTCGATCAGGCCGGTTTCGATGCCTGGGTGGCCAAGGTCCGCGGCTCTCAACGCCAACTCGATCAGCGACGTTATGCGCAGCTGGCCAAACCCAGCGTCGGCCACCCGGTTGAGCATTACGCTGCGGTCGATGCCGGCCTGTTCCAGTCATTGATCGACAAGTACCAGGGCATCAACCGGTCCCGCGAGGTCGAGCGGCGCTTGAGCGCCCCCGAGGGTGAATCGCCGCAAGGCAGCGAGGAGTGACGCGCATGTTCGGAAAACTGACCTGGGATGCCATCCCCTTTGGCGAGCCCATCATCATGTACACCCTTGCCGTGGTAGGGCTGATCGGTATCGGCGGGATCGGGGCCATCACCTACAAGCGCAAGTGGACGTACCTGTGGAAGGAGTGGTTCACCTCGGTCGACCACAAGCGCATCGGCGTGATGTACATCGTCGTAGCCCTGGTAATGCTGCTGCGCGGTTTCGCCGACGCTTTGATGATGCGCACCCAACAGGCGATGGCCTCGGACGGTTCGCCCGGCTACCTGCCGCCAGAGCATTACGACCAGATCTTTACCGCCCACGGCGTCATCATGATTTTCTTCATGGCCATGCCGTTTGTGGTCGGCCTGATGAACATTGTCGTGCCCCTGCAGATCGGCGCCCGCGACGTGGCCTATCCATTCCTCAACGCGGTGAGCTTCTGGCTGTTCGTTTCCGGCGCGGTGCTGGTCAACCTCTCGCTGGGCATTGGTGAGTTCGCCCGCACCGGCTGGGTCGCCTATCCGCCTTTGTCCGGCATCGCCTACAGCCCTGGCGTGGGGGTGGACTACTACATCTGGTCATTGCAGATATCGGGCATAGGCACCTTGCTGACGGGGCTCAACTTCTTCGTCACCATTCTCAAGATGCGCACCACCGGTATGACCTTGTTCCGCATGCCTGTGTTCACCTGGACCGTGCTGTGCACCTCGATCCTGATCCTGGCCGCCTTCCCGATCCTCACCGCGACGCTGTTCATGCTCACCCTGGACCGCTACATGGGCATGCACTTCTTTACCAACGAGCTCGGCGGCAACCCGATGATGTACATCAACCTCATCTGGGCCTGGGGCCACCCTGAGGTGTACATCCTGATCCTGCCGGCATTCGGCATTTTCTCTGAAGTGGCTTCGACCTTCTCGCGCAAGCGATTGTTCGGCTATTACTCGCTGGTATGGGCGACCATCGTCATCACTGTGCTGTCGTTCATCGTCTGGGTGCACCATTTCTTCACCATGGGTGCCGGGCCGAACGTGAACGCTTTCTTCGGCATCATGACCATGATCATCGCCGTTCCCACAGGGGTGAAGATCTTCACCTGGCTGTTCACCATGTATCGCGGTCGGGTGCGCTTCGAGACGCCCATGCTCTGGACGGTGGGCTTCATCGTCACCTTCAGCATCGGCGGCATGACCGGCGTGCTGCTGGCGGTGCCGGGCGCAGACTTCCTACTGCACAACAGCCTGTTCCTGATCGCGCATTTCCATAATGTGATCATTGGTGGCGCGGTGTTCGGCTACCTGTGCGGCCTGACCTATTGGTTCCCGAAGGCCTTCGGCTTCAAGCTCTACGACCCGCTGGGTCGTGCCGCCTTCTGGTGCTGGCTGGGGGGATTCTACCTCGCCTTCATGCCGTCGTATTTCCTCGGTTTCATGGGCATGACCCGGCGCCTGAACCATTTCAACGTGCCCGAGTGGCGGCCTTTGCTGCTACTGGAAATGGTTGGCGTGCTGATCATCTTGTGCGGCGTGGCCTGCCAGGTGATGCAATTGATCGTCAGCATCCGCAAGCGCCACGAGAATCGCGACCACACCGGCGACCCTTGGGACGGACGCACCTTGGAATGGGCCACAGCTTCGCCACCGCCGTTCTATAACTTCGCCGAGCAACCGGTCGTGCATGGCATCGACGCTTACTGGGGAATGAAGGAGCGCGGCGTAAAAACGCTGATAGATGCGGACTTCCGCAAGATCCACATGCCGTGCAACACCAGCCTGGGCGTGGTGATCGGCGTGTTAAGCACGGTGCTGGGCTTCGCCTTGGTGTGGCACATCTGGTGGCTGGCGATCGCCGGCCTGCTGGCCACGGTGGCAGCACTGGTCGTGCGCAGCTACGACCAGCACACCGAGTACTACGTGACGGCCGAGGAAGTCGAACGCGTGGAAACCGAACGGCGCCAACTGATGGCGGAGGCTTGAGCCATGTCGCATATCGTCCTGAACGAAACCGCCCATCAGCAAGAGCAAGGTTACGAGGATGCGGGCTCGCTGAGCCTGTTTGGCTTCTGGGTCTACCTGATGACCGACTGCATCCTGTTCGCCACGCTGTTCGCCACCTACGCCGTGCTGGGCCAGTCAGTGGCAGGCGGCCCTGGCGCGGCCGACATCTTCGAATTGCCCTACGTACTCGGTGAAACCAGCTTGCTGCTGTTCAGCAGTATCACCTACGGCTACGCCATGCTCGCCAATCACCGCAAGGACAAACGCCGCGTGTTGCAGTGGTTGGGTGTCACCTTCGTGCTCGGGGTGGGTTTCATCGCCATGGAGCTCAACGAATTCCATCACTTGATCGCCGAAGGCTACGGCCCGCAGCGCAGCGCGTTCCTCACCGGCTTCTTCACCCTGGTTGGGACCCACGGCCTGCATGTGCTGATCGGCCTGGTGTGGATGGCCTTGCTGATGATCCAGGTCCAACAGCGTGGCCTGTGCTGCGTCAACTCCACACGGCTGAGCTGCCTGAGCCTGTTCTGGCATTTTCTCGACATTGTGTGGGTGTGCGTGTTTACCGTCGTCTACCTGTTTGGGGTGATCTGATGAGCAGCGAAAGCCAGGTTCACAGCAGCGCAGGTGCCAGCCAGTCCAGCCACAAGTCCTACAACATCGGCTTTGTGCTGGCGGCACTGCTGACGCTCATTCCTTTCGGGCTGGCCATGTATCCGAGCTTGCCGCGCACCGCCACGTTCCTGCTGGTGCTGGCCTGTGCGGTGATCCAGATTCTGGTGCACATGGTGTTCTTTCTGCACCTGACCACGGCGCGTGAGCAGCGCTGGAGCCTGGTGGCGCTGGTGTTCACGGTAGTGATCATCGTGCTGCTGGTGGGATTGTCGCTATGGATCATGTACTACGTGCACTACAACATGCTCGGTTTGTGAAATCGGATCGACTTGTGACGCCCCAATAGGACGGCTGCTGCATGCCGGTGGTGCTTGTTTCGACCGTTGGGAGGTTTATGGCGCGCACCGCCGAGCCCACCTGGCCAGATCAAATATCGATCCGATGGGGCTACCTGGGCCGTTGTACAGCTCGAGCCCGGCAAGCGACTCCGAACGCCTCGAAGATCGCGCGATATTGGGGATAGAACATCACTTGCCACTCAGGATGCCACTGCACGCCGAGGGCGAATGAGCGACTGCCTTCCACCGATAACGCTTCAACGAGGCCATCCATTGCCACAGCCTCAATGCGCAAACCTTCACCGACCCGCTCTATACCTTGCCCATGTACCGAGTTGACTTCGATCACCTCGGGAAACCCCAACCTATCTAACACCCCACCTGATCGTACCGTGAGCCTGTGAGCGGGTGCGTACTGGTCTTCAAGAGGTTCGTTGCTTGGCGGCTCATGCTCTATGCCAGGTTGATGGAGCTGCTGCACGAGCGTGCCGCCGAAGGCCACATTCATCTCCTGAAAACCCCGGCACAGGCCTAGCACTGGCAACCCTGCACATACTGCCGCACGCCACAGCGGTAGAGTGAGGTGATCACGAGCGGCATCTTTTTGAGTTCCAGGTGGGCTCGGCGGACCATCGTAATGGTGAGGCTCGATATTGGACGGTGAACCGGTGAACAGCAGCCCATCCAACCCCTCGATGATGTCCGCTATGTTCAGCAGCTCTGGAAACATCGGCAGGATCAACGGTAATCCATGGGCAGCAGTGGCTACCGCCCGCGCATTCTTGTCGTCATTCAATTGCACTGCATGCGGGCCGACCTTATAGCTACAGGCCGTCACTCCGATTATTGGTAGTCGTAACATCTTCTCTCCCTCCCTGGTGTCCTTTGCTACAGCCAGAGCGCAGGCTGCTGGATGAGCCCGAAGCAGTTGAATCCGTTCACCCCGACCGTCGGTTACCGATCCACATGAACTGACGCGAACTTCATTGGCTAGCTGTACCAGTCACGTGGTTCCCACAGGCGTCGACCTAATTGACCATGCACGGCAGTGGCGCAAATAGCCGCTTGGCCTGTGGCGACGCTGATTTGTTTGAGCGAGCCAACCACATCTCCTACCGCATAAAGCCCCTTCACCTTGGTGCATTGATGGGAGTCGACTACCAGAGCACCTTGCTCGTCGACTTCAGCGCCCAGCGCCGCCGCCAGGCCTGAGCACGAGTCAGACCCTAGGCATGGATAGACGATATCGAAGTGAAATGAACCACTCTCCAGGGTTTGCACCTCGACCTGGTCTCCGGCCAACCGGATGACGTCCACCGTCGCATGCTCCACCAGCTGGATTCCCGCTTGAAGCGCTTCACCGGCGATTGCCTGGCACTCTGCAATATCGGCCTTCATGAGCACTGTCAGTCGATCGGTGAAGTTGCGCAAGAACAGAGCGTGGCGGATTGCGCACTCCGCTTCACCGTAGACAGCGACATTGTCTCCGTTCACTTCGTAGCCATCACAAATGGCGCACAGGCGAATCCTTGATTGCGCAACCGCATCATAAGCGGCCTCGACAGGAGGAAGCACATCCCTTATGCCGGTGGCCATGATTACAGTTCGCGCTGTGACCGCACACCCGTTGAGCATGGCGACAAACCCACGTCGCTCGTGGGCCAGCCCCTCGACACAACCCGCCTCGATCAATGCGCCATATTGAGTTGCCTGCTCCGCCAAGCGCGCGAGCAACTCCTTTCCAGAAATGCCCGGTGGGAACCCTGGATAGTTGTGCGAGCGAGGAATCATCCTTGCGCGACTATGGCCCCCATCGGCGACCAGCACTCGCCTATGAAAACGGCTCAGATAGATTGCAGCGGTTAATCCGGCAGGACCTGCCCCGATAACGAGGCATTCGAAATCAGGTAGACCGTCAGGGTTCGCTGCGCCGCGGTCAGTGCAGCGATATTCGTTGGGGATGCTCACGTCGGGCTTCTCGCAGTCTAAGTAAGCAGTGGACTGCCAATAGCTGACATTGGGTGCCTGTGGCCGACGGGTGGCCGTGCTGGTGTTAGCCTCCTGTAATGCGCTGATCTGTCCCTGAGTAAGCAAAGACGTTTCCGTGAGCACGGCACATCGCGGGGCAAGCCCGCCCCCACGGCAGACTTCTTTTCCAGGACAGAAAAGACAAAACCCCTACCTGCTCGCGCAGATAGGGGTTTTGCGAAATTAATCTTGACGATGACCTACTCTCACATGGGGAAACCCCACACTACCATCGGCGATGCATCGTTTCACTGCTGAGTTCGGGATGGGATCAGGTGGTTCCAATG